>Ga0256830_1000760_pt1 | contig 24181 bp, 20 predicted proteins | sample 128326metaG_FD_190537 | JGI IMG/M metagenome (GOLD analysis project Ga0256830, IMG submission 190537) | Hydrothermal vent microbial communities from Lau Basin, Pacific Ocean - 128-326 | ecosystem: Environmental > Aquatic > Marine > Hydrothermal vents | place: Pacific Ocean: Lau Basin | collected... | reverse complement strand
TCGGTTAGATGAAATGATTTCAGCTCCCCTAGTGATTCTCCTATTTCGCGGATTGTCACAAGAAGCTTATTACTAATAGTGTATTTAGGTATCCAATTCATAGCCTTAAATTAGCCGATAACTGGCCGTAAATCAACAAAATAATTAGCCGTATTCTAGCCTTAAATTAGCCGCTATTAACGAAACATCTGTTTATTCACCTCACTATCCAATTAATTTAACAACTTAAAGAGGATACAATAATGGATAATAATCCTGTCATAAACCTTGGAACAAAGGAAAGCTCATAGATCAAAAACCACCTTCAAAACTTCGAGTTAGAAACAAGCAAGCTGATTCCTAGCAACCATAGTTGACCACTGTACCATGCACAAGCTCGCTCCCTGGGCTTGATTAATTCCTACCTGGACTCTGAAGTCTGTCTAAGAACAGGCTCCAGGCGATGTAAATATCCCCGTCAGAATAATGAACATGTCCCTCTCATAGGTACTTGTTTTAAAAACCCTATTAAGTTTAGAGGAAAGCTATATGTTTAAACATTTATTAAGCAAAACAGCACGCTCTCGTTTTATTCTATTAGTCAGTGTATTCACACTTGTTGCCTGTGAAGATACTGATACTAATGATGGTGATGCTGGAAACTCAAACAATAGCGCCCCCACTGCGGCTGATGTCAGCATTATTGATGATAATGGTGGATCTGCAGTCGTCGGGGATCTCTTGGTTGGAACCTATAACTACAACGATGTAGACGGTGATGCCGAAGGCACGAGTACCTACCGTTGGTTACGCAATGATGCAGCTATCAGTGGTGCAACCACAAAAAGCTATACCTTAGTCGTTGCAGACATTGCACAGAATATTCGCTTTGAGGTCACCCCCATCGCCGTAACAGGCGAGTTAAGCGGTAATCCGAAGCTATCTAATTTTAGCATCACCGCAGCAGCTGCTACCACGAGCAAATTAGCGGTGAGTGTCAGCAATGACAGTAGCAAAACAATCCGCTTTGATTGGCCTGTTTATAGTGGTGCTACGTTTTATAAATTATTTGTCAATCCCGACGGAATATCGGGTTATACGCTATTGCAAGATAATCTGTTCTTGAAGAGAGCCAAAGACAAAGCAATCAAAACAACGGCCAGTACTAAAATTGAGCTGCCGGTGCATCTCACCGACTGGGTGAATGTCAGTTACATACTGGAAGCGCATAACGGCACCGGTAAGTTAGCTGAATCCGACCCCATTACTATTACCGATTTGATGATCTCTAGTATCGCTTACTTAAAGGCCGACAATCCTGCGAAAATTAATCAGTTCGGAGAAGCGGTCAGCATCTCGGCAGATGGCTATACCCTGGCAGTAGGCGCTCCAAAGAGGAGCGTTAACGGTAAACTGTTTGCCGGTATGGTGTACATTTTTACGCTGAAGAATGGTAGTTGGGAACAACAAGCTGCTTTCTCTGGCAATAATATCACTGAATATGACCAGTTCGGTTCAGCAGTGAGTCTTTCTGAGGATGGTAAAACACTAGCAGTGGCGGCCTTCCTTCAGGGCGGTGAAGACTTTAATACTTCGCCCACATTTCAAGCGGGGGCAGCATATATCTTTACCCTGCTTAAAGGGGTTGCTGGATTAAGTGATCCAAGCTGGCAGCAACAGGCTTTTCTCAAGTCCAATAATATTAGCAGGGATGACAAATTTGCGACGGCGATTAGCCTTTCTGCCGATGGCAAGACCCTCGCTGTCGGTGCACCCTTTGAGGACGGTACAGGCGCTAAGAGTCAGCTCGATTCCGGCGCAGCGTATATTTTTCAGCCAAATGTATCGGGTACTTGGAAGCAAAGCGCCTATCTCAAAGCAAACCACATCGGCGGGCGCATTGGCGCGGCACTCGGCGACCTGTTCGGGGGAGCCATTAGCCTGTCTAGCGATGGTAAGACGCTGGCAGTCGGTGCCAAGCTGGAAGACAGCGGCGCCCGCGGGGTTAACGGTGATGCCGGTACACTCGATGAGACCGACAACTCGCAACACAATTCGGGCGCGGCCTATGTCTTTAAATACATCGGTGATACTTGGAAGCAGCACGCCTATATCAAAGCCAGTAATACGGATGGCGGGGAGTCAGCGTTTGCAGGAGGTGATAATTTTGGCAGCTCCATCAGCTTGTCTAAAGATGGTAAAACGCTGGCAGTGGGCGCTATTGGTGAGGACAGTAGCGCCAGTGGCTCCAGCAATGATGGAACGGGTGAGAATGACAACTCGGTGGAATCTTCGGGGGCGGTGTATCTATTCAGTGATAATGGTAATAACTGGCAGCAACAGAGCTATCTAAAGGCCAGTAATGTTCAAACACTCGCCCGGTTCGGCGGGAGCCTCGACCTCTCTGCGGATGGTAATACTCTGGCAGTGGCAGCATTTGAAGGTAGCAATGGCAAGGGTGTGAGCAGTGATAATGGCGGTGACTGGCAGCAGAAGACAGCAGAATCGGGGGCTGTATATATGTTTAGCCGAAGTAACGACAATTGGACTCAGCAGACCTTAGTCAAGGCCACTAACACTGAAAGTAAAGATAGATTTGGTCGAGTTATTGATCTATCCGCCGATGGAAATACGCTGGCAGTCGGAGCCTATTTTGAAGACAGCGGAGATGGCAGTGATCCGGAAGACAATAGTGTCGTCAACTCGGGTGCCGTGTACATCTATTAAACCCAATAGGATCGGCAAGCGGCAGAGCGGGTATAGATTGTCCGCTCCCGTTCAATAAAATAGCAAAATAGGGGACAGACCTAGGCTGTCTAAATCGGTCACCTTATGAAGGTTTTGATTCCCCCGTTTTTTGGATTTCACTTTCAGCAAAAAAGGCTTGGCGTTTCTTACGTATCGTATAAGGGATGTTTTCTTGTTCCCAATTTTTCAAGTCATTGTGACTCGCATGAGTTAGCGCTTATGAAATGGCCTGTTCATCCAAATTCCCACAAAGTGCGGTATTAACAACGTGGTACGGTTCATGTCTGCCTGGGGGCTACGTTCAAGAATATGCTTAAAATTCCCAAAGAGAGATTCGATAATGTCACTACTGACTAATAAAGGTAAGGAAGTTATTTGCTGTTGAATTTTGAGGTGTCGTTGCAACCAGGTCTGGAGTCGTTTTTTTATTTTTGATTTGTCGGAAAGTGTTTGTGATAGTTGATAACACTGTTCATAGCTGACCGGATCAAGCCCCTTAGTTTTTAGAATTTTCATGACCGGTGAGACCCCTTTTGTTGCGTGTGCAAAGCACACGATAAAAGCGCTCAACTGGCTGAAATGAGGCAATGCTTTGCGCAGCTTCGCTAAGACATCGCTTTCTTTTGTTTGATCTTTGGAGAAAAGGACATTCCGTATTTTTTCACCCCATTTACCGAGTTAACTAATACTTTGAAAGCGGCCCTTGCTACGCGGTTTAGGGGGCGTAAGAAAGACCAGCTCTGTTTGGCGCAAACACTTGGCTCCCTGGTTTATCCAGGCAGTGAAGCGTTTAAAAACGGTTGTTTTCTCAAATGGTGCTTTGAGGGCGTTGGCCATCACATGACCAATATCTTCAATCACAGGAAGGGTTATTTTTTGTTTTTCCGACCACAATATAACCCCTTTTTGAAGGGTGCGGTCACAGTCTTTAATGATAGCCTCTGGTCTACCTGTTTGGTTAAATATAGCCTCAAGACCCACTGAGATGCTTTCTCCATTGACTTTTTCAGCGATTTTACCGATACACTCACAGTCTTTGAGTTGAATCGCTTTCTCTGTTTGAGATAAAGTCTCTATGGCAACTCGCCAAACCACGAGTACTTTTTTAGGACCCATATCGATGGAATGGTCGACGATAGCCAGCCAAGGTTTGTCAATGGATTTAACTTGTTTAAGCCGTCCTAGACCCAAACGTAGCGTCCAATTAATCACGAAGGTAAAGTGAGGAACCCATTTCAGTGCAAGCGGTGTTTTTTCGTTAAACAAACCGAGGATACGGGGGATGCGACGATAGGAGACAACCGCCTGTATGACGAGCAATACACATAATGCACGGATTGACTGGGCGTGGGTTATCGCAACAACGTTCGAGGGCTGGAGTGATTGTTTTTTTACCTTCGCCCTTTTGTTCCAATGCACGAATCTGTGCCTTGAGCTCCGTTATTTTGTCCTGGCTACGCTTTTTAGACTTTCTATTTTCTCGAATTTTATTGGCACGCTGGACTACCTTATCTTTCCATCGATCACGGCTTTGTATTACTTTGGAGACTTGAGGCATTGTTTTGTGTCATCTCTTTTGAAATGAGATAAACTTTTACCCTATTTTTTAATCTATTCCAACATCTGTGGAAATTTATGGAGCATCCAAAACCCAGGGACGTGAAATATAACCCATATCGGGGGATTTCGACAACCTAGGATAGACTCCTATTTTCTTGCTACTTCCTTTTAAAGGGCTCTGACCCCTTATAGTTTGAGCTGATCCCTTGAGACCCTTATAGAGGCCATTAATTATCACGTATTCAATGGCCATCCAGAAAAATTACCAGGCCTGTCTCAAATATTAGAAAATAATCAAGAGGGACAAGCTCATGCGCTGCCGCTTTTTTATGAACCACAACAACTTGCAATATTCTGCGTATTAAGAGCGATACCGCAAAAAAAAATCAACCCACATATCAAGAGCTATCTAAAATCAATGCTCAAAGCAGCATTCAAAGACCTTCAATACAGAACCGAAGAAATCCGTTTGCTTCAAATCATTGATACGCAATCAACAAATAGAAAAATGATGACATAAATACTTTAAGAAAAAGAGGAATGCACTGAGTAGTTACCCTAATTTTTTCAAACCTGACTAAGCGCCATCTCATAGAACCTGGAAAAAGCACACATCTCGTCAACATCGGTAAGCAGATGTTGACGAAGTGTTTTAAGAAAAATTTAGACTGAGGAACACCTAATTATAATCATATTTTTTGCATAACCCTGACTCTAAAGTGATTGGCCAAAAGATACTTCCCTCTTCATTTTTTTCATCAATAAGATCCTTATCCTCATACATCAATGTCATTGTATACGTATCTGGATTAATTTCAAAAGACCAAGTCCCATAGTTATTATCACCCTCGACATCGTAAATAATCCGTAAAAGCCCTTTCTCAGCACCTAGCTGAGATGACGAATAAAAGAGACTACTATTAATCTCCATTCCAGCTCCAAAGATAGCACCACTCACAAATACATTATTTGATTCATACAAATTAAAATAATAGTAGAAACTCAAGCCTGGGAAACGAGACAACGACGCGGAGCAATTTGCACTAGTTGTGATTTTTTCTCCTACGTAAGTGGGCGGGCTTATTCCATCAATACCATTATTTCCATTACAAATATAATCTGTGGTAGTTATTTCAGACTCATTCAACACACCATTACGATCTGTATCCAGGCCCGACGATATACTCTTTCCTCCCGACACACAATTAACTCCAACAGGCTCGTCATTAATCGCAAGTAAGCTGTCATACCCGCTTTCACCATGACAAACAATTTTTTTAGTATCTATTTCTTCTAAACTTAGCACACCATCATCGTTTTCATCGATTCCAGACGCAATCTCAACCCCTCCAGCCTTACAGTTTTCTTCTCCTGCTTTTAAAAGAGCGGTGGAAACTAAAGTCGACGAGTAAATACTTGAATCATCTGTAATCTTGATCTCACTGCCTTTTCCGCACCCCATTACTCCAAAAATAATCCACAAACCGAAAAAACATATTGCTTTTTTAAAATTCACTGCTCACACCCTTTTAATATAATTTTTTGTAGCATTACTGTAGCACGAACATAGAAATCACAGCAATAGTACTAAAATACTAACAGGCGGCACTTTAATTCTGATTTTTATTTTGCTAACGCTTTGGGTATAAATTCTAAAAATCTAAAAAGAATCTGAAGGATTATGTAGCATACTATCATCCTTGCGAAAAATTTCATTCGGTGGAGATTGTAAATAGAAACCTTTTTCTTCGAGCGATGCGATGACTTCTTTTGCATCCGCTCTTGCTAATTTTTTCTCCGGCGTCAACTCTAACACCATGATATTTTTAAGTTGGCCCGTCATTTTTTTCAAGCCTTCATCAAGCTGCTCAATAATCACCTCTTCATCCTCTGCAAACGGAACGTATAAGTACATTTCTGATTTTTTGCTGCAACGAAAAATAATACACTTCATAAATCCACCTGTTTCATTTAAATCTATTTATTCATTATTGATTTGAGTTAATCACTTCCGATAAAGGGGGGGCACGAGAAACACTTCAGCCAAACCATAACGCGAAACCCTAAAATTCTACAAAGGATAATTATAACACAACGCCGTTGCTTAGAAGCGTAACGGAAAATCCAGATCGCTACGTTGCATGCGACTTAGCCCTATTATATCTGTCCCGCAAAAACATCAATGAACTCCGAGCAAATTCGACGTATAATCTCATTTAGGTATATTAGATTTTATAAGCCAGGAAACTTTCAGTGAACGACAAACAAGCCAACTTACTTAGCCAAGAATGGACGAGCCTACATCAAGAGCACGAACGCTATGATCGCTGTGCTTTATTTATCAAGCTTACGGCAGTATTAGCCCTCTTACTCTCACTCGGTCTATCAATGACTCTATGGCTAGGATTGATATTTATATTTGTATTGTGGCTACAAGAGGGCATTTGGCGAACAGTGCAAGCACGAACCAGCGCACGCTTATTAGTCGTCGAGCAACTCATTAAACAACAAACTGAGCAATCCGGCATGCAGTTTTATTCCAACTGGGAGACCTCCCGGCCTGGCACGATTGACCTGATCAAAGAATATATAAGTAATGCATTACGTCCCACGGTGGCTTATCCCTATGTGATTTTACTGGGGATTGTTATTGGAGTTTACGTGCATTAACAAGAGTCTATATCCATAACGCCACGGGTATATTAACGCCTTGACTCTCTCCCTACGGGAGGCTTCAAGATAAATGCCTCAATATTCAAAAGGAGCATTTTATGAAAAGCCTATTACCTGTCATTTGCTCGGAATCACTGCCTGCTTCCCGAGATTTTTATGTCTCACTGTTTGGACTGGTTCCCATCTTCGAGATCGATTGGTATATTCAACTGCAATCACCGAATGATAAAAATTTGCAAATTGCATTTGTAGAGCGTCAACATCCCAGTGTCCCTCGTCATTATCAAAAAATGGCCCAAGGCACTATAATCACTATTGAACTGGAAAATGTCGACGAGATGTATGCCAAGGCAAAAGATCTAGGCTTAAGCATAACGCTTGACCTACGAGACGAAGAATGGGGGCAACGACATTTTATGTCGGTAGACCCCAATGGATTGCTGGTGGATGTTGTACAAATGATTCAACCCTCACAATCTTTTTTGGAGCAGCACGGTTTAAGCTAAATAACAATCTAAAGTGAGAGCCAACGAATGTAATGAAGACACCTACACAAGCTATATTTGTTCTCATACTCATGGCTCTCATTCCACCATTTAGTGATTCAATATTGTCACTGATATTTATTCTCAAAACTTGTGAAAACTTACCACTTTTAGCATAAAATCTCCTGATAATTGAACGCGTCACCGACCTTAGTAATTGTTCGAAAATACAGGAGCACATGACTTGCTGACAAATAAAAATCTCATGCCTATTGGCAAGTTTTCAAAAAGCTGTCGCTTGAGCATAAAAGCGCTTCGTCATTATGATAGGGAAGGCTTACTCAAGCCTGCCGTCATTGATCCGCAGTCGAGTTATCGTTATTACTCCCATGAGCAAGCACCTAAGGCAATAATGATTGCAATGCTGAGATCTCTCGATATTTCTATCCCACAAATTCGGGTGATAATGGAAAGCGATAAAACTCAACTTCAAAACATTCTAAACGGTGAACAACAACGAATGGAAATGGAGTTAACACGGCGGAGACAAGCTTTAAACTCCATTCAACGCATTGCTCAGGCAGGAGAACTCAACCCATACAACATTACCATTCGTCACGAACCAGACTATACGATTTGCCAAAAATCCTGCCAAACAACGACAGAAAATATGATTAAGGATTCAACCCATTTAATCTACCTCTTGCTTGAGGAATTGGAAAAGGCAGAGCGAACTTATGAACATCCAGTGATGTGCATCAATGAAAACCCTGATAAAAATGAACAGATTTCCGTCCATGCTTGTGTTGGAATGCGTAAACCGTACCCGCAACTCAAAAAATCAAAAATCACTATCATTACCGGTGGCCCTACTGCATGGCTGCAACATCGTGGCTCCTACCAAGAACTCGGCATTGCCTACCATTCCCTTTTCGCCTGGACACAAGAACGCGGCCATGAGCAAAGAGCTGCCATGCGTGAAATTTATCTCAATGATCCCGCTGATACACCTGAGGAAGAATTGATAACGGAAGTTTTGTTACCGATCTGGGTAAATTAACGCGTTGTCTCTATAACAAGATGAATACATCTGCTATTATTTATGCCGTCGGCTAACAACACAATACTTAAACATTGATTCTAAGGAGAGAACAATGAGAAACTTATATTTAATACTCATCACCAGTTTAACTGCATTTTGTTTGCATAGCATTTCAGTCCATGCCAGTACTCGGTTTTTAGACATTCCGCCAACACCTTCTTTAAACGAGACCTACTTTACCATCAAACCTGATTTTAGGAAGTGTATTTCTCCCCTTTGTGGTGGCTGGTATGTTAAACCAGTTAATCGCAAAAAAACCCAGTGTCCTGATGGCAGCATTAAACGTGAATGCTATGTAGGCACCGATAAAATTAATATTCCAGGCTTATCCCGCAGTCAACTCGCAGAACTCCGCCAAGCGATGGGCGAATCAAAAACACTCCTTCGGGGCAACCTATCGAATAAAGTGGACTATGGGTTACTGGAAATTAACAGTGCGTGGATAAGTGCCTCAGATCAACCACCTAACGGTATCTTTATTAACATCACTGACAATGGAATACGCTGTGTCACGTTCCCCTGCCCCAGCTACGATGGGCATATTCTGAATCGATATACAGTAAAAAGTTTAGCCGCTTACAATCTGGACGAGGTTGCAGCAAGCGACGAGCAACTGTCGCGTGCTCAAAAAGCAGTTAACTCAGAAGAGGGACTACCGATGGCAGGTCGCTTTGTAGAAATTACAGGCCCAAGCGGTTCAGCGCAAGGTATTCTAGCAAGCCAGTTTTATTTGAAGCTTGAAAATATAGAACCCAAAATGTGTCTACCTACAGGATGCTCAGGTCAAATATGCGCTGACACTAATGTAATCACAACGTGTGAATGGCGTCCAGAATACGCTTGCTATCGCAATGCTCGCTGTTCAACACAAAATAATGGTGATTGTGGCTGGGTTATGGATGACGAACTCAAACGATGCTTAGCAAACTCGGCTATTAACCATCTTCTACAACCGAGTGCCATAAGACACTTGATAGAAAGATAAATTATACCCAAAGCGCGAACACCTAAGATGTTCGCGCAACTTTTTTAGAAAGGATGCGGCACTCGTTACTTAGGAATGGGCACGCAATAACCTCCCTTATTAGGACATATAAAGCAAAATACCTATCATACCCGCTAGCAAAACTACCAATTTAACAAAAGCGATGAGGGTTACTTCACCTTCCATGTTATGCGGCAAGGTCATGGACTGGCACCAACTATTTTTTTCTCCTGCATAGATACCTTTTTCTAACAGATAACCAACCTTTAGCTTTTCATCGATTAACTTATTGAGTTCTATTTTATTTTCAGCTTTTAATTCTATTCGATACTGCAATACATCACCTCATTAATAAAGATCCCCGAGGCAAGCCCTCTCGCTTAGGCTCGACTTTCGCTACGCGAAAGCGGGGTATTTTTATTTACATTCCCGAACCATATTACGCCGCAAGCGGCGGAAAATAAAACCCCAAGGGATTCAAGTGACTGGGTCAAAATGCATAAATTGGCGCTCGCAACTGTCGAAATACTTTACAGACAAGAAAACCCCCTACTTAAAAATCTCTGTAACTCACTAATAAATAAAAGAATATTAATTATGACTCGATTATTGCATGCCCTCTGATTGGAATAAAAACTGAGGTGCTTGGGTCAATAATAAGCCCATAAAAGTGTTAAAACTTAGATGAGGGACAAATAGATGAGAAAGTCGTTATGTAGCTTATTAACGGTAATAGGTTTAGCGTTTATCCTTCAATCCAATGTAATGGCGACTCCCATTTCGACTTATGAGGAAGTGTTTGACACAAACCTTAGAGTTAAAGAAGGGCAACGGGCTATTTACTACTTTGATTTGACGGGTATAGGCGGTAACTCTTTTGTGAAGGATGGAGGCACCCGAGTAAGCGATAAATTTTTACCCACAATCGACGAAACAAATTTTAATCCCTTGGATTTAGATGTTGTATCGGCGGTGTTAAGTTTTGAAATCGGGGGCATGGACGGCGGTAATTTCGCCCCGAGAGAGCGTATTAAGATTAGAGTTGCTGGCGAGAATGGTACGGGTGAAACCTTGATGAATGAAACTGTTTTTCTGGGAATAGACACATTTTCGTTTGATTTGACCGGTGATTGGCTGGACTGGCTGGATGACGGCAAACTCAAAACAGTTGCTATTGCAGTAGAGCGCGGAGGATTTAATAATGATTTTAAAATGCGCTCAGCTAGCTTGTATGTAGAAGCAGCGCAAATTCCTAATCCAGGAACACTGTTATTATTCGCACCTGCCCTTTTTGGCCTCATGTTGGCTGGACGAAAGAAATAGATCATGAGATCTAGGACAGGCTACAGAAAGCTGTAATACAAAAAAGATGGCTCTTTATAGAGCCATCTTTTTTTATGCGTAAAAACCATCCTCACCAAGCAGGTAAATCACTTCGAAAATCAGTCGATAACTCATAGCAAAACTATTTCTTTGGCATATAAATATCGGTACACGTTCCATCGGCAACTTCAGCAGCGAAGTTAATGGTTTCAGACAGAGTTGGATGAGGATGTATAGTCAAAGCAAGGTCATGTATATCGGCCCCCATTTCTAAGGCCAGTACAGTTTCGGCGATGAGTTCTCCGGCATTACTTCCAACAATACCGGCCCCGATGATTCGATGCTCTTCGTTGAATAATAATTTGGTAACACCTTCATCCCTACCGATGGATAATGAACGTCCGCTAGCAGCCCATGGGAACACCCCTTTTTCGTAGACAATGCCTTCGGCTTTACATTCTTCTTCCGTTTTACCCATCCACGCGATTTCAGGATCAGTGTAAGCCACAGAAGGAATGGTTTGTGCGTCGAAATATGATTTCATACCGGCAATAACTTCAGCTGCTACCTTGCCCTCATGCGTGGCTTTGTGCGCGAGCATGGGCTGGCCTACAATATCACCGATCGCAAAAATATGATTTACATTGGTTCGCATTTGTTGATCAACATTGATAAACCCACGTTCATCAACCGCGACCCCTGCTTTGTCGGCATCAATCAACAAACCATTAGGACTACGGCCTATGGAAACCAAGACTCGATCAAAGATATCGGATTCAGGGGCTTTTTTGCCTTCAAACTTGCAAATTAATCCCGCATCGCTGGGTTCAATCGAGGTCACTTTGGTAGCGAGATATATATTCTCGTAACGTTTTTTAATTCGACGCTGCAAGGGTTTAACAATATCGCGATCGGCACCCGGTATTAGTCCAGGCGACATTTCTACGATGGTAATGTCTGAACCTAGGGCATCATAAACCGTTGCCATTTCAAGACCGATGATTCCGCCACCGACGACGAGTAAACGTTTTGGAACCTCTTGAATTTCTAAGGCATCGGTTGAGTCCATCACTCGTGGATCATGCCAAGGAATAAAGGGAAGTTTTGTTACACGCGAGCCTGCCGCAATAATACAGTTTTCAAAACCAATATTGGTTTTTGTGCCATCATTGGCAATAACTTCTAGGGTATTTTCGGAAGTAAACTTTCCATAGCCATGCACGATTTCTACTTTACGTTGTTTAGCGAGTTGTTTTAGTCCACCGGTTAATCGACTAACAACCTTGTTTTTATGCCCACGTAGTTTTTCGATTTCGATGTTTGGTTTATTAAACACGACACCAATGTCTGCAAATTCTTCCGCTTCGTTAATCACTTGCGCGGTATGTAATAAGGCTTTGGAAGGAATACAACCCACGTTCAAGCAAACGCCGCCGATGCTTTCATAGCGTTCAATAAGAATCACTTTTTTACCGAGATCCGCTGCACGAAATGCAGCGGTATATCCACCGGGGCCAGAACCTAATACAACAACCTCTGCTTGTTTATCTACATTGCCACTAAAACTGACCGCAGGTGGCGCAGCAACACTTTCAACAACTGGCGATGTTTCGTTTGTAGTAGCTGAAAGTTTGCTTTTGCTAGCCGCTGGAGTATCACTGGCTGCAACTTTAATTATCGCGCTTCCTTCAGCCACCTTATCACCAATAGAAACCAGAATTTCCTTTACTGTTCCTGCAAACGGCGCAGGAATCTCCATTGATGCTTTGTCAGATTCAACCGAAATTAATGAATCTTCTGCGTTAATGTTATCCCCAGGATTTACCAGTATTTCGATAACTTCTACTTCTGTAAAATCACCGATGTCTGGAATTTTTATTTCAACCGCATTGCTCATAATGAGATTCCTTTATCTTAAAGCAGCAAACGTCTTGTATCAGATAAAACTCGACTTAAAAAAGAAGTAAAGCGTGCACCATCCGCACCATCAATAACTCGATGATCATAGGATAATGATAACGGCAAGACCAGTCTTGGTATAAATTCTTTACCATTCCAAACAGGTTGCATTTTTGAGCGCGATACACCAAGAATAGCCACATCAGGAGCGTTCACAATCGGGGTAAATTTCGTTCCGCCAATTCCACCCAAACTAGAAATAGTAAAACATCCGCCTTGCATATCCGCAGGCTTTAATTTTTTATCTCTGGCCTTAGCACTAATTTCCATGAGTTCTTGCGCTAATTCAACCAATGACTTTCGGTCAACTTCTTTAACCACAGGCACAACCAAACCATCCGGAGTATCTACTGCAATACCTACATTAAAATACTTTTTATAAATGAGGTTGTCGCCGGTTGCATCTAAAGATGCATTAAAACGCGGGTACTGTTTCATAGCGGATACGACAGCTTTTAACAAAAAGACTAACATCGTTAACTTAACGCCCTTATCTTTGTATTCCTGCACCATCGATTTTCTAAAATCTTCAAGGTCGGTGATATCAGCTTCATCAAATTGAGTGACATGCGGAATGGTCACCCAATTGCGATGTAAAAACTTGCCGGTTAATTTGTTAATTTTAGTTAAAGGCTTACTCTCTATACTTCCCCATTGGCTAAAATCTATTTCCGGCATGGGTTCAACACCTAGTCCAGAACCACCGCCTTGGGATAAAGCACGTTTGATATAATGTTGTACGTCTTCACGAGTAATCCGTTTTTTACGCCCACTGCCTTCTACTTGGCCAAGATCAACACCTAGCTCGCGTGCAAACTTTCTAACACTTGGGGTTGCATAAGCTTTAGAGGTTTTCCCTCCGTCTATACTTGCGGTCGGAGATGGCTTACTCGGAGCAGGAACCGGGGTTGAAATGGGCGCGAGTGCAGCACTAGGCGCGGATTTTTCAGTAACCACTTTAGGTTCTGATTCACCCGACGGGTCAAGTATTAAAATCAAACTCCCTTGTGAAACTGTATCACCGAGTTTAACTTTTAATTCTTTAACCGTACCTGCTTCAGGCGCTGGAATTTCCATTGCGGCTTTATCTGACTCAACAGAAATAAGAGAGTCTTCAGCCTGTATTGAATCACCGACTGCCACTAAAACTTCGATCACTTCAACACTGTCAAAATCACCAATATCTGGAACTATAATTTCTTTTGTCATTTCAACTTCCCTCCCCTTACACAAACAATGGGTTTGGTTTTTCGGGATCAATATCGTATTTTTTAATGGCTTCCGCCACTTTGCCTGCGGGCAGCTGACCTTCGTCCGCTAACGCTTTAAGTGCTGTGATCACAACATGATAGCGATTTACTTCGAAATGTTTTCGTAGTTGCGCTCGGGTATCACTGCGACCAAATCCATCAGTACCCAATACTTCATAACGACCTGGCATCCATTTTCTCACTTGCTCCGCATAATTGCGGATATAATCCGTCGCTGCGATAATCGGCCCTCGGCGTCCTTTCATGCATTGCTCGACATAAGACACTTTAGAGTCTTCAAGTGGATGTAAACGATTCCAGCGATCAACATCTTGTGCTTCACGAGTTAATTCATTAAAACTGGTTGCACTCCAGATATCCGCATCCACAGCCCAATCATGTTCTAACAGCTCTGCGGCAGCAATCACTTCGCGCAAAATAGTACCTGACCCCATAAGCTGTACTTTACGCTTTTTCTTACCCCCTGAGCGATACAAATAGAGTCCCTTAACAATACCCTGCTCTGCGCCTTTTGGCATGGCAGGCTGGGTATAATTTTCATTCATAGTAGTCACGTAATAAAACACATTTTCTTGTTCGGAATACATGCGACGCAAGCCATCTTGCACAATGACAGCTAACTCATAATTAAACGTGGGATCATAACTCACACAATTTGGAATAGTGCCTGCCATCACCAAGCCATGTCCGTCTTGATGCTGCAAACCTTCTCCCGCTAATGTCGTACGTCCGGCGGTTGCACCGATTAAAAAGCCACGGGCTTGCATATCACCCGCTGCCCAGGCTAAATCTCCAATACGCTGAAAACCAAACATTGAATAATAAATATAGAAGGGGATGGTATTTACGGCATGCGAGCTATACGAGGTTGCCGCTGCAATCCAAGAAGACATAGAACCCGCTTCGTTAATCCCTTCTTCAAGGATTTGTCCGCTTTTATCTTCTTTATAAAACATAATTTCGTCTTTATCTTGCGGCGTATAAAGCTGACCCACCGAAGAATAAATGCCAAGCTGACGAAACATACCTTCCATACCAAAGGTACGCGCTTCATCAGGCACGATAGGAACAACATGCTTTCCGACCTTCTTATCGCGACAGAGCAAGGTTAGCAAACGAACATAACCCATGGTCGTTGACATTTCTTTTTCACCACTGCCTTTTAATAAGGTATCGAAAGCAGATAACTCAGGGATCTCTAAAGGTGCTGCCACTTGATTACGTGATGGCAGATACCCCCCCAGTTCTTTGCGCCTAGCATGTAGGTATTTCATCTCCGCAGAATCATTTGCGGGTTTGTAATATTTTGCCGCAGCGGCATCTTTATCATTTAACGGTATATTAAAACGATCACGCACATAAATCATTTCATCACCCCCCAGTTTTTTCTGCGAGTGGGTTCTATTCTGCGCTTCACCGGCTGCACCCATGCCATAACCTTTTACAGTCTGTGCGAGAATAACCGTAGGTTGACCGGTATGTTGTGATGCCGCTTGATAAGCCGCATAAACTTTATGTGGATCATGTCCGCCACGATTCAAACGCCAGATATCATCGTCCGACATTTTGGCCACCATGGCTTTAAGCTCTGGATATTTGCCAAAAAAATGCTCACGTACATAAGCACCGTCTTTCGACTTATAGTTCTGTAAGTCGCCATCGACTACTTCCATCATCCGTTGCTGTAATAGGCCATCTTTATCCATAGCTAATAATGGATCCCAATACGACCCCCAGAGCACCTTAATGACATTCCAACCGGCGCCACGAAAACTCGCTTCTAATTCTTGAACAATCTTGCCGTTGCCACGTACCGGACCATCCAAACGTTGTAGATTACAGTTCACCACCCAGCATAGGTTATCGAGTTTTTCCCGCCCACCCAGTGAAATCGCACCGAGTGATTCTGGTTCATCCGTTTCGCCATCGCCGAGGAAAGCCCAAACTTTACGATTTTTAGTATCCGCCAAACCGCGATCTTGCAGATACTTCATAAATCGCGCTTGGTAAATCGACATGATCGGGCCAAGACCCATAGATACTGTTGGGAATTGCCAAAAATCAGGCATTAACCACGGATGAGGGTATGAAGACAGTCCATCGCCATCGACCTCTTGGCGAAATTTATCCAGCTGTGCTTCACTCAAACGCCCTTCCAGAAAAGCACGTGCATAAGTCCCTGGGGATGCATGTCCTTGGGAATAAATGAGGTCGCCACCATGCTCGTGTGAAGGCGCACGCCAGAAGTGCGTAAAACCGATATCATAGAGAACGGCTGCAGAGGCAAACGTTGCGATATGTCCACCAAGTTCAGAAGCTTTGCGGTTCGCTTTAACAACCATTGCCATTGCATTCCAGCGAATATAAGAACGTATGCGATCCTCCATTGCCTGATCACCGGGAATCGCTGCCTCCATATGTGGCGGAATGGTGTTGACGTAAGCTGTATTGGCGGAATAAGGAAGATTAGCCCCTGAGCGCCGCGCTTTGTCTATCATTTGCTCTAATAAGTAATGCGCGCGTTCTACGCCTTCGTGTTCGATAACAGACTCAAGCGCATCTATCCATTCTTGAGTTTCAATGGTGTCGATATCGGGTAATTGCTGTGTTTGCGACATGGTGGTTACAACCTCATTCTGGTTCTAATGATGATCCTAAGGAGCCGGTCATACGGTGTAGGAGGTGTATAATGAAATTTTCACGCATAAAGGTCAATGTTTACCCCCTTTTTTTAACTGCTTAATTATTATTTATATAAATATCAATCACTAAGAAAACAAGAATACTTTCACAAAAATAAGTCTGGGTTTGATGAAACTCGCAAAACCGTTTTTTTATGCACTATTTCAGCTAAGATGGAAGAATTATCGAACAAAACGGCCAAAAACATTAACAAAACCCTTTACATTCTAATCGCTAGCATTTTATATATTTATTATTCAATAGGTTATGAAGAGAGTTTGGTATTTAAACATTTTTAAACTTAGCAACTGTAAGCGTAACTACTCAGTTACGTGCTATGATCTAAAAAATTCACCTGCTGACTGAGCCGCTCAAATCGTGAGTTCAGTCAGCGCTTAATCCTACTATTAATTCAACCGAGTAACGATTAGCTTGCAAGAAATCATATTAACCAAACCAGACGACTGGCATCTACACCTGCGAGACGGTGCAATATTAAATGATGTGGTAAATTTTAGCGCTCGACAATTTAATCGGGCTATCATCATGCCCAATTTAAGTCCACCGGTAACAAGTATAGAAATGGCCACTTCGTATCGAGATAGAATCGTACAAGCAAAAGACCCTGCACTGTCGTTTACCCCCTTATTGACACTTTATTTAACCGATAACACCTCGGTGCAAACGATAAAAGATGCCGCTGAGCATCCTGATATTTACGCCTGTAAACTATATCCTTCTGGCGCAACGACAAACTCTGACTTGGGGGTCAGCAACATCGAAAAAATATATCCCACCCTTGAGGCCATGCAGGAATTCAATCTGCCGCTGCTAATACATGGCGAAGTCACTTCACCTGAAGTCGATGTATTCGATAGAGAAGCCCGCTTTATCGAAAAGACCCTAGGCCCAATGACTGAAAAGTTTCCTGCCTTAAAAATTGTTTTTGAACATATTACCACCCAGCAAGGAACCGAATTTGTATTAGAAACCAATACGAATATTGCGGCGACAATTACCCCTCAGCATTTATTACTTAACCGTAATGCGCTATTTACCGGAGGCATTCGCCCTCATCATTATTGCCTACCTGTACTCAAACGAGAGTCTCATCGAACGGCACTCGTCAAAGCCGCTACTAGTGGCAATGCAAAATTTTTCCTCGGTACCGATAGCGCACCACACGCGCAATCAAAAAAAGAGAACGCCTGTGGTTGTGCTGGAATTTTTAGTGCACATGCCGCCATAGAACTCTATACCGAAATTTTTGAACAGGCCGGGGCGCTCGATAAACTAGAAGGTTTTGCTGCATTTTTTGGGGCCGACTTCTATGGGCTTCCACGCAATACGCAAAAGATTAAGCTACGCAAGGAAACATGGAAAGTTCCCGAATCTTACCCTTTTGAAAATGAATCTGTGATACCCTTCCGCGCAGGTGAACCTATTCATTGGAAACTTCTCGCTGCATGATGAACAACGCATCCACCCAAAAAATGGCGACTCGCTTCAGAGGTTATCTGCCGGTTGTTGTCGATGTAGAAACCGCGGGCTTTGATCACAAAAAAGACGCATTACTCGAAGTCGCTGCCGTGTTGCTCAAAATGGATTCTGACGGCTATATACACATAGATAGAACAGTACACCATCATATTGAACCCTTTCCGGGTGCCAATCTTGACCCCAAAGCCCTGGAATTTAATGGCATCGACCCCTATCATCCATTCCGACTCGCGATATCCGAACAAGAAGGTTTAGCGAATATTTTCAAACCTATTCGCCAAGCCATTAAAGAAGCAAGTTGTACACGCGCAATCTTGGTTGGCCATAACGCCGTTTTTGACTTAGGTTTTATGAATGCTGCAGTGGAAAGAACCGGGATTAAACGCAACCCCTTTCATCCCTTCAGCACGCTAGATACTGTTACCCTGGGCGCTCTTGCTTATGGCCAAACCGTGCTCGCCCGAATGGCAAAAGAAGCTAAAATCGTTTGGGATAGCGATAGCGCACATTCGGCTAAATACGACGCAGAAAAAACCGCAGAACTCTTTTGCACTATCGTAAATCAATGGCGTGACTTTATACAGACGCGGTAGTTGAATCTATATTAATCCTGAATTAATCCTAAAAAAATTGACCTGGCTCCAATTCTGGCCCGGCCCAAAGCTCAGGAAAACCGCCTTTCAATAAACAAGTATTGCAATATTTTGTCGCGTCAAAACACAAAATATACACAAAAACCTAGCAATATAGTCTTTTATTTTTTTTTTGAGACATTGAGATAAATGTGGTATGTATACAACATTATACCTGTGGCGTTATAGATATGACTGTAAAGAATAAGCTTAACGTTAACATTCAATAACAGAATTTTCGACACCGTTATAGAATGACTATCAAATGGAATTGCATTACATGAAAACTACAGAGAAAAAAAATCGCATTGAAGAATCTCTAAGCAATATTGCTCAATATGTTAATTCTAAAAAAAAGTCATTGGCAAAGAATCGCTTCACTAAAAAAAACAAAACCATATTCATTTTCATAACCTCTTTTGTATTCATTGGAATAATGCTAACACTCGATGCAGATATTGAGACAGCAGTAAAACCAGAATTTTCTAATCTTGACTCAGTATCTACAGAGTATTTTTCAACTGAGCCGAATCTTGTCATCGCTAAATCAGCTGATATGGAAAATGATATCAGCAAAATATTTCAAACCGAGCTTACTGACAAGCCTTTACCCGTATTCGATGATAGCGCCACATATGCTTTGCCTCTAGCGCTACCAGTAAATCAAGCTAATAACAAAGTACAACATGCGTTTGAAAGCCAGGCAATAAACTCAAAATCTACTCAAGCTATCAATTCGAAAATCATCCAGAACATTCCGAACACTTTGGCATCGGCAAAAAAGTCTAGCCATAAAACAGTGGAACTAAAATCTCCACCTCAAAAGCCCATTAGTTTTGCCGCAATGGAGAAAATACTGAACAAAATTCACCCAAGCGACATTGCATCCACAGTCACTAAATTTACTTCAGCCTACAAAGCAGCAAACCTAGATAATATTGCCGGTATTTTGAATGAAAAAATAAAAACGGAATACAGCTCGTCAAAAACATTGATTCTTCAAGAATATAACAAACTGTTTAATATTACGGATAAGAGAGATATTAGCTTTTCTAATATTAGCTGGGATAGAAAAAATGATACGGCCATTGGTACAGGTAGATTCGAAATCTCTCTTATGGAAAAAGGCCGGTTTAAGGAAAAAACGATGATGGGTGATATTACACTGCATATGACAAAAAACTATCCGGATGTTTCAATTACCGAGATCTATTATACTTATGACAACTAAGTTATTTCCTAGGATGAAATTATATCCATTTTATAGCGCGTTACTTGCGTTTTTTTTGCTGATGCATTCTGCGCAAGCAGCCATTCCTGGACTGCCTGATAAAACCATTCGTTATGGATTATCCATGGGCGCATTACACATGGCTGTGGATAACCCGGAAGGCCTTAACCCAGATCCACAGTCTGTTATTCCCGTAAATTTTATCATGACCGATTGGCTGCCCAACGGAAAACGCTATTGGCTAGATTTGCTCTTTACTGAGGCGGCTTACGCAGCCTCTGCAAACCAAATGGGACAGAATGTGCGCTATACATCATTGCGTACTTTGCTGCAAAAAGATTTAAAATTGACAAATACTATCAGACCGTGGATAGGTATGGGACTCGAATTTAGTTATACCACCTATGGAACAAGGTATACCAAAGCCAGCGATGGTTTTTTATTGGAAAAATTTGATGATCGTTCTGAATTCAATATGGGTATAGTATTTAATTTAACAACGGACTGGGAGTTAAAAAACAATTGGTTTTTGGGGATGAAATTAGAGCAATTATTTAATCTTGAAAATAATATAAATGCGCGTGGCGCAGCGGCTTATTTGTTATATGTTTTATAGCAATTAAGTCGCTGACCATTCAGCGCAAAACTTAAGCTCTCTTTTTGTGTTATTAATTATATATAAATCATAATAAACAACTCATGCCTAGACTATTAGCACACTCTATTATTTCTATTCTGCCTTTAACGTTAATTTTTCTCTCCTCCTGTGGATTAGGAATTAATTCCGTTGATTTTCCAGCAGACAGACCTAGCTCAGCTATTTCGGGTTTTGCTGCAGGTGGATTTTTAAAAAATTCTAACATTCAGGTATATGCCTTAGACAAAACATCAAACGAGTACCTAGGTTCTGGAGTTGTCAATGAACAAGGGGAAATTGTAATTGAATTAACCGCACAGAGTCAGTTCATTTTGATTCAAGCAAGTGGCGGCAGTTATATTGAACCGTCTAGTGGTAAAGAAATAGCATTATCTGAAAGTGATGTAATAACCACTGTGGCTAAATATCAATCCAATGAACCATTGCGGGTTGAGTTGACTCCGTTTACCCATTTAGCTACAAGCCTGATTCGTTATCGTTTATTGCAAGGAATACCTATTGAAACAGCACAGCAAAATGTGACCGAATTGTTTACCCATTGGTTAGGGTTTGATGTATTTCAAGATTCAGCGCAGCCTTTTATTCAGGATACTGGCGCAAATATGGATGAGCAAAACCCTGCCACGGTTTCCGCGAATCTAAACTACCGACTCTATCTTTATGCCTTCTCCGAATTGAGTGCCTGGTTTGCACGAAAAAATGGTCACGATAATCCAGAGGTGTATAACTCTTTATCAATGCTCGATGTAATGAACCAAGATATATTCGCTGATGGATTACTCAATGGTTTTGGCTTAAGTGATGAAAATGAAGCAATGCCTCTAGCGCTTGGACAAATACTCCTTACACCGGATATTTACCGTATGGGCTTTGCACAACAACTCGTTATTGCTATGGATAATCAAACTGAGTTCGCTGGGGTTGAAGTTCAGCCCATTATTGAGGTCGCCAAAGAGTTAGCGCTTAAACCCATACCACTGCTAACCGATGAAGAAGCTAAAACTAATTTGATCGAATTCTCTCCGCAATTCAAACACCGTTTTGAACAAGCGAGTGATAGAGATGAAATTTTCAACATCGTAGTTGATGTTGAAGCCGCGTCAATCATTGAGAACATATTTTTCAGCGTGGATGGAAATGATATACCAGGGAATAATTCATTCATATTTGATCCATCTCCCTATGAATCAAACGAAATTTCGCTGATTATCAATGTCGTGGATATTTTTGGAAACCAAAGCCAGCAACAGATTTTAGTCGATTTTGAAAAAATTCTAACCCGTTTTAACAACACCTATCTAGAGATAACGTCGCCCGTCATTAGCAACCAAACAGACTATCAAATAGCAGGTGTGTTTTACGGCCAAAATGTCACATCTATCAGCATTGATGGAATAAAAATGACAATAGATACCGATAAGGTCGATGCTGGAAATTGGCATGGTTTGCTGTCTTTAGCGGTCGGTCGTAATGTTTTGAATATTACATTCACTTATGCAGATGAATTTCAGGAATACTTAACGACCGAAATTATTGTCGATCAAATCCCTCCGATCGTGCTGACCGATAATCCGCATGGCGAGGCTAAGTTTAGTCAAGTTGATATCAAACCACTTGAAGATGTTAATGAAAATGCAATTATTATCTCGAGTGATAAACTCGATCTTGATGGTATTTTAATTGATAGAGCATCCTTAAACGAAAACACCATACCGTATTTTGCATTTACTTTAAGTGATGAGGGTGATTTTCGAGATACCCCAAATGCAGCCTATGAAGTTCAATATAACTACTTTAAGGGCGATCAACAACAAGGCGAAGGAAGAGCTTTGTTATCACTTGATGGTGAATATATTATCCCTTTGGTTGCAGAAACACTGCATCCAGAATGGTATAAAACAAACCGTGATCAATTACACATGATTAGCGTAGAGGTAAAAGACGAAGCTGGAAATTTAGCACTAAAAGACTTTACTTTTAAAGCAGACATCCGTGTACCTACCATCAATTTAGACTACACTCTTGATTCAGCGATGAATATTTTTGACACCACAGAATTTGAAAACCGTGATCTTTTGCATAATGTTGAAATTGAAAATATGAAATATTCGTTGATTAATAATACCGATAGTCAATTACATATACAGCTCGAAGATGCGAATGAACACAGCGTAACGCAAGTCGTTGACAAAATGATTCGTGAAAATTTTAATAACAAAAACACCATTACCGAATGGCGGATCAAAGACAGCTTTAGTACTGTATCAATATTGGGTGAATGTCCTACAAAAACCGCAGAGAATTATTTGGAAGTTTTCAGTATCTGGAAATACGTCGGCCCAGATGAGCAAGATTGGGTCGAAAAATCAGTACCTAGTATTATTTCCGAACAAACTAAAGTTGGTTTTGATGGGCTCATGAGTGGCACGGAGACCTCGTGGCAAGATGCGTCCGTCGACTTCGATCCACTACATCGATTATATGTGAAACAAAGGCTTGATGACGATGGAAAGGTCATCGAGCAGCTTCAATATGAATATGATTTTTTAAAAACTTTGGGCCACCAAAATTTTCCATCGTATATCAAGTCTTGGCAGTCCTATAAAATCAATCCCGTCGATGGAAGTATTTTTGACCCAGCAGTGTGCGTGCAAACCGATTTTGCAGACTTTCAGCAAAGACAACGGTTTGAATATTCCCCGGTGAATGGTTATCCAAAAAATACATCTTCCACCGCTGAATATACGACAAATTTCTACACATCAAGTTTTAGTATTTTAGACCATGATAGTAATACAAATATTGAACAAAAAAATGGTTGGTATTCAATACCGGTTGGACACCGCGTTACGATATCAAAAAAAGTAACAACGCCATTGCTTAACGTTTATGACGATATCGAAGTATTAGAAGTAGAAGCGGATTTTTCGAGCTATGTAGAAAAAAAACATGATCAAAGCATTCGCTGGCAAATAGGCTCCGCCCTCACAATGACAACAGCTGTCAATGCAGGACTGGAAAACATTGGATTGATGTCTGAACATGTTCAGTCTATCGATGACGGTAATGTGATTTACGAGATATCCCGTGACGATTAAGTCTTCACCCGCAAAGCGCTGAGATTCGGAAGCAAAAACCATGAATTTAATTCCTATTATTCAACAACTTGTAACCACACCCTTCTTTTTAACCGATTAATTCAGGTTGGCCAGATAACGAATGGATGTGCCCTTGTCGGTCTTGCTGAGCAATTATCAACCTAATGTAACTGTTTCAGACTCATTTCATATTGGAAAAGACTCACCATTTCTCTTCGATCAAAACAGATGTATACTACTGCAGCTCTTTTTTGTGGATCAATCTGAACACCGGAATTCGTGAGATGAAAGCTTT
>Ga0256830_1000759_pt1 | contig 24194 bp, 17 predicted proteins | sample 128326metaG_FD_190537 | JGI IMG/M metagenome (GOLD analysis project Ga0256830, IMG submission 190537) | Hydrothermal vent microbial communities from Lau Basin, Pacific Ocean - 128-326 | ecosystem: Environmental > Aquatic > Marine > Hydrothermal vents | place: Pacific Ocean: Lau Basin | collected... | reverse complement strand
GCTACGCCGCCGTAGGTATCGACGATGATCTTGCGCCCGGTGAGGCCGCAGTCGCCCACCGGGCCGCCGATGACGAAGCGCCCCGTGGGGTTGATGTAGAAACGCGTGTCCTTGTCGATCCACTCGGCGGGCAACACCGGCAGGATGATTTCGTCCATCACCGCCTCGCGCAGGACGTTCTGCTCGATGTCCGCCTCGTGCTGGGTGGAGAGCACCACGGCGTCGATGCCCACGGGGCGGTTGTCCTCGTAGCGCAGGGTCACCTGGCTCTTGGCGTCGGGGCGCAGCCAGGGCAGGGTGCCGTTCTTGCGTACCTCGGCCTGGCGCCGTACCAGCTGGTGGGCAAAGGTGATGGGCGCCGGCATCAGCACCTCGGTCTCGTTGGTGGCATAGCCGAACATCAGGCCCTGGTCGCCGGCCCCCTGTTCGTGCTCCTCGTCCTCGTTGACGCCCCTGGCGATGTCCGCCGACTGCTGGTCGATGGAGGTCAGCACGGCGCAGGATTCCCAGTCGAAGCCCATGTCGGACGAGTTGTAGCCGATTTCCCGCACGGTCTCGCGCACCACCTTGGGCATGTCCACCCAGGCGCTGGTGGTGATCTCCCCGGAGATGATGACCATGCCGGTGTTGACCATGGTCTCGCAGGCCACGCGCGCGGCAGTATCCTGCTCGAAGATGGCGTCGAGGATGGCGTCGGAGATCTGGTCGGCGACCTTGTCCGGGTGGCCCTCGGAAACGGATTCGGAGGTAAAGAGGTGCTGCTCTGCCATGGATATCCCTTCGTCTATCGTTATCGTGCCCGCACCACGCGGGGCCCGGTATGTCCCCGGGTAGTGGAGAGCGCACTAGTCTAGCGGCTAAAGCGGTGTTTGAACAGCGAGGGAGGCGGCCTGCCCGCCGGGGGCATGTCCCCGGGCGCGCGGGAGTGGGGTATACTGCCGCCCCGGCCGCGCGCGGCCGGACTGAAACGCACAGACAGCCAGCCGGCAGGAGGAAACTCATGGTCAGTCTCGAGACCCCCGTATGTGAATTCGGCAAGCCCGCGGTGGACTTTGCCCTGCCCGGCGTGGACGGGCACACCTGGACGCTGGCGGAGTGCCGCGGCGAAAACGGCCTGCTGGTGATGTTCATCTGTAACCACTGCCCCTACGTCAAGGCCATCCGCGAGCGCCTGGTGCGCGACACCCGCGAGTTGCTGGACTACGGCATAAAGAGCGTCGCCATCATGTCCAACGATCCGAGCCTCTACGAGGAGGACTCCTTCGAGAACATGCAGCGCGTGGCCGAGGAATTCGGCTTCCCCTTTCCTTATTTAATGGATGCCTCCCAGACGGTGGCAAAGGCCTACGGCGCGGTGTGCACCCCGGACTTCTTCGGCTACAACGCCGATCTGGAACTCCAGTACCGCGGCCGCCTCGATGCCAGCCGCAAGGAGACCGCCCCTGAGGACGCCCGCCGCGAGCTCTTCGAGGCCATGGTTCAGGTGGCGAAAACCGGCCAGGGGCCCGCTGAGCAGGTGCCATCCATGGGCTGTTCCATCAAGTGGAAGGACGGGGGCTGACACCGGCCGGGGCAAAAAGACAATAAAAATCATTTATTTACGTTATAAATGGGCTTATCGGGCGCGGGAAAATCTGCCCCCGGCTATTGCCCGGGGGGGGTAAAAAAGGGAAAATTGCGCCTCTTCGGCCCTGGCGACGTGGGGAGACGCCGGGGGAAGTGGGGAGGCCGAAACGCCACAGGGACGGCTGTCCAGCCGTATTCCCACGATTAAAGCAGGTTTCCGCCGGCACGGCCGGCGACGTGTCTGTCCTGGCCGCCGCAGGGCGCCGGACGGGTACGGTCGTTTTTTCAATTTTGAAAACAGGAGAGTGTTATGCCATCTCGCAGAGAACTCGCCAATGCCATTCGCGCCCTCAGCATGGACGCGGTGCAGAAGGCCAAGTCTGGACACCCCGGCGCCCCCATGGGCATGGCGGACATCGCCGAGGTACTGTGGAACGACTACCTGGTCCACAACCCCGCCAATCCCCACTGGGCCAACCGCGACCGTTTCGTGCTCTCCAACGGCCACGGTTCCATGCTGATCTATTCCCTCCTGCACCTGACCGGCTACGAACTCACCATCGAGGATCTCAAGCAGTTCCGCCAGCTGCATTCGAAGACCCCCGGCCACCCGGAATACGGCTACGCGCCGGGCGTCGAGACCACCACCGGCCCGCTGGGTCAGGGTATTACCAATGCCGTCGGCATGGCCATCGCCGAGAAGGCGCTTGCCGCGCGTTTCAACCAGAAGGGTCACGACATCGTCGACCACCACACCTGGGTGTTCCTGGGTGATGGCTGCCTCATGGAAGGGATCTCCCACGAGGCCTGCTCGCTGGCCGGCACCCTCGGCCTGGGCAAGCTCATCGCCTTCTGGGACGACAACGGCATCTCCATCGACGGCCACGTGGACGGCTGGTTCACCGACGACACGCCAAAGCGCTTCGAGGCCTACGGCTGGCACGTCATCCCGGACGTGGACGGCCACGATCCCGAGTCCATCAAGAAGGCCGTGGACATGGCGCGCGCCATGACCGACAAGCCGACCCTGATCTGCTGCAAGACCACCATCGGCTTCGGCTCGCCCAACAAGGCTGGCAGCCACGCCTCCCACGGCGCGCCGCTGGGTGACGAGGAAATCAACCTGACCAAGGCGGCGCTGGGCTGGGACCACGGCCCCTTCGAGATCCCTTCCGAGATCTATCACGCCTGGGATGCAAGGGAGAAGGGCGCCGCCGCCGAGCAGGCCTGGCAGGAGAAATTCGACGCCTACCGCAAGGACTACCCGGAACTGGCCGCCGAGTTCGAGCGCCGCATGGCCGGCGAGCTGCCCGCCGACTGGCAGAAGACGGTGGAGGACTTCGTCGCCCGCACCGTCGCCGAGGCCAAGAGCCCGGCCACGCGCCAGGCCTCGCTGGCGTCCATCGAAGCCTATTCGCCGGCACTGCCCGAGTTGTTCGGCGGTTCCGCCGACCTCGGTTGTTCCAACCTCACCGAGTGGTCCGGCTTCAAGCCCATGGACAACAGCGAAGAGCCCAACTACGTGCGCTACGGCGTGCGCGAGTTTGGCATGTCGGCCATCATGAACGGCATCGCCCTGCATGGCGGGCTGATCCCCTTCGGCGCCACCTTCCTGATGTTCTCCGAATATGCCCGCAACGCCCTGCGCATGGCGGCGCTGATGAAGATCCGCTCCATCTTCGTCTACACCCATGACTCCATCGGCCTGGGCGAAGACGGCCCGACCCACCAGCCCATCGAGCAGATCCCGACCCTGCGGCTGATCCCCAACATGTCGGTATGGCGTCCCTGCGATGCCGTGGAGACCGCCGTGGCCTGGGCGCGCGCCATCGAGCGCAAGGAAGGTCCCACCAGCCTGATCTTCTCGCGCCAGGGCCTGCCGCACCAGGAACGCAGCGAGGAACAGGTCGCCGCCATCAGCCGGGGTGGCTATGTCCTGAAAGACTGCGACGGGACGCCCGAGGCCATCATCATCGCCACCGGTTCCGAGGTGGCGCTGGCCATGGGCGCGGCGGAAGAACTCAGCGACCGGAAGATCCGCGTGGTCTCCATGCCCTCGGTGGATGTCTTCGAGGCGCAGGACGAGGCCTACCGCGAGTCGGTTCTGCCCTCCGGCGTCGGCGCGCGCGTGGTCGTCGAGGCCGCCGCCACCAGCTGCTGGTACAGGTACGCCAGCAAGGTCGTGGGCATCGATCGCTTCGGTGAGTCCGCGCCGGCCGGCGAACTGTTCAAGGAATTCGGTTTCACCGTGGACAACGTGGTGAAGGCCGTCAACGAAGTTTTGTAACTATCCGGTTTTCAACCTTTTCGATTTAAGGGGAGATATGTAATGACAATCAAAGTAGGTATCAACGGTTTTGGCCGTATCGGCCGCATGGCCTTCCGCGCCATCGCCAAAGATTTTTCCAGCGACATCGAAGTGGTCGGTATCAACGACCTGCTCGACGCCGACTACCTGGCCTACATGCTCAAGTACGACTCCGTGCATGGCCGTTTCGACGGCGAGGTCAAGGCCGAGGGCGGCAACCTGGTGGTCAATGGCAAGACCATCCGTCTCACCGCCGAGCGCGATCCCGCCGACCTGAAGTGGGGTGACATCGACGTGGACATCGTCCTCGAATGCACCGGTTTCTTCCTCACCGAGGAGACCTGCCAGAAGCACCTCGACGCCGGCGCCAAGAAGGTCGTCATGTCCGCGCCTTCCAAGGACGGCACGCCCATGTTCGTCCACGGCGTCAACCACGACAGCTATGCCGGCCAGGCCATCGTCTCTGCCGCTTCCTGCACCACCAACTGCCTGGCGCCCATCGCCAAGGTCCTGCACGACAAGTGGGGCATCAAGCGCGGTCTGATGACCACCGTCCATGCCGCTACCGCCACGCAGAAGACCGTCGACGGCCCTTCCATGAAGGACTGGCGCGGTGGCCGTGGTATCCTGGAGAACATCATCCCGTCCTCCACCGGCGCCGCCAAGGCCGTCGGCGTGGTCCTGCCGGAACTCAACGGCAAGCTCACCGGCATGGCCTTCCGCGTTCCCACCTCCGACGTATCCGTGGTCGATCTCACCGTGGAACTGGAGAAGGACGCCAGCTACGACGACATCTGCGCCGCCATGAAGGCCGCCTCCGAGTCGGGTCCGCTCAGCGAGACGCTGGGTTACACCGACGAGAAGGTCGTCTCCACCGACTTCCGTGGCGTGGGTTACTCCTCCATCTTCGATTCCGAGGCCGGTATCGCCCTGGATGGCACCTTCATCAAGCTGGTGAGCTGGTACGACAACGAGTACGGCTACACCTGCAACATGCTGCGCTTCGTCAAGCACGTCGCCGCCAACTAAGTGTCGAGTGGCTAGTAGCCAGTTGCGAGGAAACGGGCGTCAGGGGGTGGTCTCGCCCCCTGACGTCCGCTCTCGTATTCGCTGCGTACCCTCTTTTCCGGGAGTTATTCGTCAAGCCTGGGGTTTGCCAAATAACTTTTCAGTTTTTTCAGGAGATAAGCAATGTCTTTCATCAAGCTGACCGATCTCGATCTTGCCGGTAAACGCGTACTCATTCGCGCCGATCTCAATGTGCCCGTCAAGGACGGCAAGGTGACCTCCGATGCGCGTATTGCCGCCTCCATGCCCACCATCGAGCACTGCATGAAGGCCGGTGCCGCCGTGATGGTGATGTCGCACCGTGGTCGCCCGGAAGAGGGCAAGGCGGACGAGGAGAACTCCATGGCGCCCATCGCCGCGGACATGTCTGCCAAGCTGGGCAGGGAAGTGCGCCTCATCAAGGACTATCTCGACCAGCCGCCGCAGGTGGCCACCGGCGAGGTGGTGCTGCTGGAGAACGTGCGCTTCAATGCCGGCGAGAAGAAGAACGACGAGGCGCTGGCGAAGAAGTACGCCGCCCTGTGCGACGTCTTCGTCATGGACGCCTTCGGCACCGCGCACCGCGCCCAGGCCTCCACCCACGGCGTGGCGAAGTTCGCTCCCACCGCCTGCGCCGGCCTGTTGCTGGCCGACGAGCTGGACAACCTCGCCCGTGCCCTGGCCAATCCGGCGCGCCCCATGGTGGCCATCGTCGGCGGCTCCAAGGTCTCCACCAAGCTCACCGTGCTCGAGGCCCTGTCCGAGAAGGTGGACCAGCTGGTGGTGGGCGGCGGTATTGCCAATACCTTCCTCAAGGCCATGGGGTACAATGTGGGCAAGTCCCTGTGCGAGGACGACCTCGTGGAGACCGCCCGCGCCCTGTACGAGAAGATGAAGGCCCGTGGCGCCAATATTCCCATCGCGAAGGACGTGGTTTGCGGCAAGAAGTTCGACGAGAACGAACCGGCGGTATTGAAGAAGGTCGAGGACGTCGAGGATGATGACATGATTTTCGACATCGGCCCCGAGAGCGCGCAGGAGCTGGCCGACATCATCAGGCAGGCCGGCACCATCGTCTGGAACGGGCCGGTGGGCGTGTTCGAGTTCGACCAGTTTGGCGAGGGTACCCGTACCGTTGCCATGGCCATTGCCGAGGCCGACGGTTTCAGCCTTGCCGGTGGCGGCGATACCATCGCGGCCATCCAGAAGTATGACATCTACGACAAGGTGTCCTATATTTCCACCGCCGGCGGCGCCTTCCTGGAATACCTGGAAGGCAAGACGCTGCCGGCCGTGGCGATCCTGGAAGAGCGCGCGAAGGCCTGAAGTCCGGCCCGAACGGGAGCCCATCCACCACCAGGAAGATTATGCAGAGAAGAACCAAGATTGTAGCCACCCTGGGGCCGTCCACCGACGATCCCAAGATGCTCGACAAGATCATCGAGGCGGGCGTCGACGTGGTGCGCGTCAATTTCTCCCACGGCACCCCGGAGGAACACGAGGAGCGCATCGAGCGCGTGCGTAACCGCGCCCGCGCCCACGGGCGCCAGGTGGGCGTGCTGGTGGATCTGCAGGGCCCCAAGATCCGTATCGACTGTTTCGAGAACGGCGAGGTGGAACTCGAGGAAGGCCAGACCTTCATTCTCGATACGGCCCATGACCCGAAGAAGGGCAACAGCGAGCGGGTGGGGATCACCTACAAGGCCCTGCCCGACGACGTGGAGCGCGGCGACACGCTGCTGCTGGACGACGGTCGCATCACCCTGTGGGTCAACGAGGTCAAGGGCAGCGAGATCATCTGTCGCGTGATTGCCGGCGGTACGCTCTATGACCGCAAGGGCATCAACAAGCAGGGCGGCGGCCTTTCGGCGCCGGCACTGACGCAGAAGGATCGTGAGGACATCCGCCTCGCCGCGAAGGTACAGGCGGACTATCTCGCCGTATCCTTCGTGCGCCATGCCGAGGACGTCAACGAGGCGCGCGCGCTGTTGCGCGAGGCCGGGGGCGAGGGCGGCATCGTCGCCAAGATCGAGCGTGCCGAGTCCCTCAAGGTCATCGAAGAAATCATCGAGGCCTCCGACGTCATCATGGTGGCGCGCGGCGACCTCGGCGTGGAGATCGGCGACGCCGGCCTGCCGCCGGTACAGAAGCGGCTCATCTCCCAGACGCGCGACATGAACAAGGTGGTCATCACGGCGACGCAGATGATGGAGTCGATGATCGAGAGCCATATCCCCACGCGCGCCGAGGTCTTCGACGTGGCCAATGCGGTGCTCGACGGTACCGATGCGGTGATGCTTTCGGCGGAGACGGCCACCGGCAAGTATCCCGATTGCGCCATCGAGGCCATGGACCGGATCTGCCGCGAGGCGGAGAAGCAGCGCGCCGTGACGCGTTCTCACCACCGCATCGATACGCGCTTTGAACACATCGACGAGGCCATCGCCATGGCCTCCATGTACACCGCCAATCACCTCGGCGTGAAGGCCATCGCCGCCCTCACGGAGTCGGGTTCGACGACACGCTGGATGTCGCGGATCTCCTCGGGGATCCCCATCTACGCGCTGACGCGCCATGTGCAGACGCGGCGCAAGGTGACCCTCTATCGCGGCGTCTACCCGGTGAGCTTCGACGTCACCAGCCAGGATCATGCCGAGGTCAACCAGGACGTGATCGATGAATTGTTGCGCCGTGGCGCGGTACGCGACGGTGACCTGGTGATCATCACCAAGGGTGACCTGATGGGTGTCCACGGCGGCACCAATGCCATGAAGATCGTGCGCGTGGGCAGCCTCGGCGAGCCCAACAGTGTAAATGGATAATCGGCACTCGCCTGCCGGTATAGAGACGTAGAAACAGGAATCGCTTTTTTCAGGAATTAACAAACCCTAAGGAGGTCCGACATGGCCCTGATTTCACTTCGCCAGCTGCTGGATCATGCCGCCGAGAACGGTTACGGCATGCCCGCATTCAACGTCAACAACATGGAACAGGTGCATGCCATCATGCAGGCTGCCGACGAGACCAACAGCCCGGTCATCATGCAGGGCTCGGCGGGCGCGCGTTCCTATGCAGGTGAACCCTTCCTGCGCCACCTCATCGCCGCAGCGGTGGAGATGTATCCGCACATCCCCATCGTCATGCACCAGGACCACGGTTCCGAGCCGGCGGTCTGCCTGCGCTCCATCCAGTCCGGTTTCAGCTCGGTGATGATGGATGGCTCCCTGATGCCCGACATGAAGACGCCCTCGAGCTACGAGTACAACGTCGAGGTCACCCGCAAGGTGGTGGAAATGGCCCATGCCGGCGGCGTGTCCGTGGAAGGCGAACTGGGTTGCCTGGGCTCGCTGGAGACCGGCGAGATGGGCGAAGAGGACGGTCACGGCGCCGAGGGCAAGCTGGACATGGACCAGTTGCTCACCGATCCGGAACAGGCGGCCGACTTCGTCAAGCAGACGGGGGTCGATGCCCTGGCCATCGCCATCGGCACCTCCCACGGCGCCTACAAGTTCACCAAGGAACCCACCGGCGAGATCCTGCGCATCGATCGCATCAAGGAGATCCACGCGCGTATCCCCAACACGCACCTCGTCATGCACGGTTCCTCCTCGGTACCGCAGGACTGGCTGAAGATCATCAACGACTACGGCGGCGACATGGGCCAGACCTACGGCGTGCCGGTGGATGAGATCGTCGAAGGCATCAAGAATGGCGTGCGCAAGGTCAACATCGACACCGATCTGCGCATGGCCTCCACCGGTGCCATTCGCAAGCACCTGCACGACAACCCGGCCAACTTCGACCCGCGCAAGTTCCTCAAGGAGGCCACCAGGGGCATGAAGGAGATCTGCAAGGCGCGCTACGAGGCCTTCGGCTGCGCCGGCCAGGCAGCCAGGATCAAGCCCGTCAGCCTCGAGCTCATGTACCAGCGCTACGAGAAGGGCGAGCTGGACCAGCAGGTCAAGTAAGCCGCACCGCGCCTCGGCGCAACAGGGGGGACGTGCCGCCGGGCGCGTCCCCCTTTTTCATGGCGGCCGCGGCACCCGCCCGCCTTTCCATCATACATATTCTAAGCTATTGAGTATCAGGTGTTTTTTCTCCCTAAAGTCTTCCCCGCCGCGCGTCGATAGGATCATCAGGCGCGCCGTTTGCCAGTCCGCGCCAGGGAAGCGTCCTCATGTCGTACCAGCAAGCAGCCGCACGCGCACTCGGCGCGTCCTCCCGGGCCATGGCGGCCCGCCTGCCCTTCGTTCTCCTGCTGGCCTTGCTGGCCGCGCCGCCGCTGCGCGCCGCCCAGGTGGACCTCGCCGCCTGGCGCTTCCAGCAGGATCTCGTCGCCCGCCTGGGCTTCGCCCATGCCGATCAGCAGCGCCGCCTGCGGGCCGCCGAGCAGGCCTATCGCAACGGGTACTACCGGCTGGCCCTGCGCCACTTCCTGCCCCTCGCGCGCGCGGGCAACGCCGAGGCCCGCTTCTACCTCGGCCAGATGCACGAGCTGGGGCAGGGCGTGCCCCGCGACGCCACGCGGGCCTTCGGCTGGTATCGCGCCGCGGCACGCCAGGGCCATCTCGATGCACAGCACAATCTCGCCGTGGCCTACGCCGAGGGTCTGGGCGTGCGTGCCGACATCCGCAAGGCGGTGCGCTGGTGGATCCAGTCCGCCGATGGCGGCAACATCGACGCCCAGTACAACCTGGGCATGATCTACATCATGGGGCACCGTGATCTGCCTCCCGATCCCGCGCAGGCGGTGCGCTGGTGGCGCAAGGCCGCCGCCAACGGCGATGCCCTCGCGCAGTTCAACCTCGGCACCCTGTATGCCAATGGCGAGGGGACGCGTACCAACTACTGCGAGGCGGTACGCTGGTGGCGGCGCTCGGCGGAAAACGGCATGCGCGAGGCGGAGCAGGTGCTGGCGCGGGTGCGCAAGCATGCCGCCTTCTCCCGTTGCTGGTGAGTGCTTGAATTCGACCCCCCGGATCTCTATCCTGAAGCGGCCACCAGGCCTTGCCGTGGCGAGCCAGGGGGGGAATGTCCCATCTTTCGTTTTCTTTCCAGCGCCGATCGCCGCCCGCTCGCCGACGGTGATCTCATCGCCGCCGTCGACCTCGGCTCCAACAGCTTTCATCTCATTACCGCGCGCGTCACGCCCCACGGTTTCGCCGTCGTCGATCGCCAGCGCGAAATGGTGCGCCTTGCCGAGGGTCTGAGTGAGGACGGTTCCCTGTCGCCCGAGGTGGAGGCCCGCGCCCTGGCCTGCCTGGAACGCTTTGCCGGTCTGCTGCGCGATCTGCCGCCGGGCCACGTGCGCGTTCTGGGCACCAATACCCTGCGCAGGCTCCGCGACAGCAGTGACTTCCTCGCCCGCGCGGAGCGTTGTCTCAACCACGTGGTGGAAATCATCTCGGGCATCGAGGAGGCGCGCCTGATCTACGCGGGCGTGGCCAACAGCCTGTCCGACGAGGGTCGCCAGCGCCTGGTGGTGGACATCGGCGGCGGCAGTACCGAATGTATCATCGGTCGCGGCCGCGAAGCGCTGGAACTGGAAAGCCTCTACATGGGCTGCGTATCCATCACGCGGCGTTTCTTTGCCGACGGCAGGCTGGGCAGAAAGCGCATGCGCAAGGCCCTGCTCGCCGCGGCGAGCGAGGTGGAGGGGATCCGCGCGCGCTATCGCGAGCTGGGCTGGGAACGCGTCATCGGCACCTCGGGATCCATCCGCGCCATCGCGCGGGTGACGGGAACGGACAGGGGACAGGACGGCATCATTCGCAGGGCCGCCCTCGAGGATCTGGTAACGCGTCTCATCGCGGCAGGCGAGGTGGAGAAACTGAAGTTCGAGGGCCTCGGCGCGGCGCGGCGTCCGGTGTTCGCCGGCGGGGTGGTGGTGCTCATGGCCATCTTCGAGGAGCTGGGTATCGAGGAAATGGAGGTCTCCGACGGCGCGCTGCGCGAGGGTGCGCTCTACGATCTGCTGGGGCGCAGGCAGCACGAAGACGTGCGCGAGGCCACCGTCGGCGCCATGGCCCGGCGTTATGCGGTGGACATGGACCAGGCCGCACGCGTGGAGGCCAGCCTCATGTCCCTCTACCGGCAGGTGGCCGGGGACTGGGGGCTGGCGCAAGGTGACGACGAAAGGCTGCTGCGCTGGGCGGCCCGCCTGCACGAAATCGGTCTTGACATCGCCCACGCCCAGCATCACCGCCACGGCGCCTACGTGCTGACCCATGCCGACATGCCGGGTTTCTCACGCCAGGAACAGCGGGTGCTGGCGGTGCTGGTGCGCGCCCAGCGGCGCAAGTTCCCGCAGGCCGAACTGCGCGATTTCCACCCCGACGATCAGCCCCTCATCCACCGCATGGCCGTCCTCCTGCGCCTCGCCGTACTGTTCAACCGCGGGCGCCAGGCGCGCGGCATCCCCGCGCCGGCGGCCACGGCGGGCAAGGCATCACTGGCCCTGAAATTTCCCCCCGGCTGGCTGGCGGAGCATGCCCTGCTGGCCACCGATCTCGCCCGGGAGGCGGAGTACCTGGCGCCCCTGCCGTTCCACCTGCATTGCGAGTGAGCCGCCGGCCCGGCTCAGTCGTCCGGAGACGGGCTTCGGACATGGGCGGCAAGGATCTCCGCCTGGGCGTGGCGGGCCGCCTCACCGGGAGCGGGCCGCAGACGCCGGTACTCGCCATCCTCCTGCAGGATCCAGGCGTGGGTGTTGTCGGCGAGGTAGCGATGCAGATCCTCGATGATCCCCTGCCGCAGTTGCGGATCTTCGATGGGGAAACAGGCCTCCACGCGGCGGTAGAGATTGCGCTCCATGAGATCGGCGCTGGCGCAATAGACCTCCGGCGCGCCGTCGTTTTCGAAGTAATACACCCGTGAATGCTCCAGGAAACGGCCGACGATGGAGCGCACTTCGATGTTATCCGAGATCCCCGCAACCCCCGGTCGCAGGCGGCACATGCCGCGCACGATGAGCTGGATGGCCACCCCCGCCTGCGAGGCGGCGTAGAGGCTCCTGATCATCGTCTTCTCCACCAGGGAGTTGACCTTGATGATGATGCGCGCCGGCCTGCCCGCGGCGGCATGTTCGGTCTCGCGCCGGATCTTCTCGCTCAGGCCGCTGTGCAGGGTAAAGGGCGACTGCAGGAGTTTCTTCAGCTTCGTTACCTTGCCGAGGCTGGTGAGTTGCAGGAAGATCTTGCGCACGTCGTCGCCGATGGCCGCATCGGAGGTGAACAGGCCGTAGTCGGTGTACACGCGCGCGGTCTTCGGGTGGTAGTTGCCGGTACCGAGGTGCACGTAGTGGCGTAGCCCTGCCTTCTCCCTGCGGATCACCAGGGTCATCTTGGCGTGGGTCTTGTAGCCGACGACGCCATAGACCACGTGGGCGCCGGCCTCCTGCAGGCGACTGGCCACGGCGATGTTTTCCTCCTCGTCGAAACGCGCGCGCAACTCGATGACCACCGTGACCTCCTTGCCGGCGCGAGCCGCGCTGGCGAGGGTCTCGACGATGATCGAGTCCGGTCCGGTGCGATAGAGGGTCATCTTGATGGCCAGTACCTTGCTGTCACGCGCCGCCTGGCGCAGGAAATCGATCACCGGGACGAAGGAGTCGAAGGGGTGGTAGAGCAGCATGTCCCGGCGGCGCAGGGTGGCGAAGACATTGCCCTGCCAGAGGCTGGTGTCCAGTTGCGGCGTGAAGGGGGGGAACTTGAGATCCGGGCGATCGACGAGATCGACGATGGCCAGCAGGCGGTTGAGGTTCACCGGCCCGTTGACCTGGTAGATATCGTCTTCCTCGAGGTGGAACTGGCGGGCGAGAAAGCGCGCCATGTCGGGCGGGCAGTTGTCGGCCACCTCGAGGCGCACCGCGTCACCATAGCGGCGGGCGGGCAACTCGCCCTGCAGGGCATGGAGGAGATCGTCGACCTCTTCTTCGTCGACGAAGAGATCGCTGTTGCGCGTGACGCGGAACTGGTAACAGCCGCGGATCTCCATGCCCGGGAAGAGCTGGTCGGAGAAGGCATGGATGATGGACGACAGGAAGACGTAGTCGTAGGGTCCACTGCCGCCGATCCCCGTGGGCAGGGGAATGAGGCGGGGCAGGGAACGCGGCGCCTGCACGATGGCCATGCCGCTGTTGCGCCCGAAGGCATCCTTGCCCTCCAGCGAGACAATGAAATTGAGACTCTTGTTGAGGATGCGTGGAAAGGGGTGCGCGGGGTCGAGGCCGATGGGGCTCAGCACCGGCAGCAGCTCGTTGCGGAAGAAGTCCTCCAGCCACTGTTCCTGTTCGGCATTCCAGTCCCCGCGGCGGATGAAGCGGATCTGTTCGGCCTCCAGCGCCGGTTGCAGAACCTCGTTGAGCAACTGGTATTGCCGGTCCACCAGTTGGTGGGCGCGTACCGAGAGGGTGCGCAGGGTGCCGGCCGCCGAGGAAGCGGGCGTATCCGTCTCACCATGCAGCTCGCCCGCGGCGAGACGCTGCTTGAGACCGGCGATGCGGATCTCGAAGAACTCGTCCAGGTTGGTGGAGGAAATGCACAGGTAGCGCAGGCGCTCGAGCAGGGGCACCTCGGTGTCGGCGGCCTGCTCGAGGACACGCTCGTTGAAGGCCAGCAGGCTGAGCTCGCGCGAAAAAAAGAGCGCGCCGGCATCGATCCTGGGGCTGTCTGCGACCATGAGGGGCGATCTCCCGGAGTTTTCCATAGTATAGACACGGAATTAATGCCCTGTCTCAGGGATGCGATCCCCTGCCGGCCGGGGAACCATTGATCCGGATCAGGGTCATAGCCGTTGTGGCCGGCTAAGGTATGGCCTACACTTGCTGGTCATGCGTGGCGGCAACAATGGGGTCCCACCGAAGACGAGCGCAGTTGATGTTGCTTTATTGTTTAGCGGACACATGACGGGATTTCTCAAACAGGCAGCGCGTTTCTATCTTCTGCTGTCGCTGGCGGTGGCGGTGCCCCTGCCGGTGATGGCGGGCATGCCCGCGGGCGAGGCTGAGGTGCTGTCGGCCTCTGCCGGCCATGATCGCGCCTGCGCGTCCCGCGAGCAGGATGTCCACCAGTGCTGCGAGCAGGCCTGTCCCAGCCAGTGCGACATGTGCGCCAGCTTCGTCACCGGGGCGCTACTCGTGCATGTGCGTACCGCGCTCGTCGCCGGGCCGGACACCCTGACGGCCGAGAGCTACGCCATTCCCACCCACCTCGACTCACGACCGTATCTCCGGCCTCCCCGGCCTGCCGCCTGATCGGGCGGATACCCCGCTTTTCTCGCCGAAACGCATCCCCGGCTTGCCTGTCGGTTTCCCGACGCGATGGCGCAGGGGAGGGGCGGGCTTACGACGGTACCTGCCTGCCGATCACTGAACTAGAATGCAGGATTTACGGATTTCGTACCGCGAGGGATTTTCAACATGAGAGTGCAAATTTTGACCAGGCCCGGTGCCTGGCCGGGCCTGTTGGCCGGGCTGTTGATGGGCATGAGCCTGTGGACTGCCGGCAGCGCCCACGCTGCTGAACTGGGTGCGGCGCTGGGATTGCGCGAGGCCGAGGCCCTGGCGCTGCAGCAGGATCCCCTGATCAGCGCCCTTGGCGAGCAGGCGCGTTCCTTCCAGGAACAGCGCATCGCCGCCGATACCCTGCCCGATCCGCAACTGAAGCTGGGGGCCATGAATGTGCCTGTCGATTCCTACCGGCTGGATCAGGAGCCCATGACCCAGATGCAGATCGGCATCCGGCAGATGTTCCCCCGCGGCGACACCCTGGAGATCCGCGCCCGCCGTGCCGGCAACATGTCCGGCGTCGCCGAGGCGCGGGCCGAGAACCGCCGCCGCATGGTGTTGCGTTCGGTGCGCGAGGCCTGGCTGGAAGTCTACTACTGGCGCGAGGCGGAGAACATCGTGCGCAAGACGCGCGGCCTGTTCCAGCAGTTGCTGGACATCACCGAGGGTCAGTACGCCGCCGGTCGCGGCAAGCAGCAGGACTACATCCAGGCGCAACTGGAATACGGCCTGCTGGAGGACCGTGAAGAACGCATTCGCAACCGTCAGGAACGCATGCGCGCTCAACTGGCGCGCTGGATCGGCAGCGAGCACGCGGCGCGCGCACTCTCCGCCCAACTGCCCGCCATCCCGCCGTCGCGGAACGCCGGCCTGCAGGAAGTTCTCACCGCTCACCCCCTCATCAGGGCGGCCCAGCAGGAAGTGGCGGTGAGCAACGACGGCGTGGACCTCGCGCGCGAGGCCTACAGTCCCGGCTGGATGGTGGATATCACCTATGGCAGCCGGGACGGCCTGAACCCCAATGGCACGGCGCGAACCGATTTCGTCTCCGCCATGGTGGTCCTCGATGTCCCCCTGTTCACCGGCAACCGGCAGGACCGCATCCTCAATGCGCGGGAACACGAACGCAATGCGGCGGAATACCGTCTGGCCGATCAGCGTCTGTCCCTCAAGCGCATGTTCGAGCGACTGGAAGCGGATCGCGTCAGCCTCGATGAACGTATCCAGTATTACCAGCGTGAACTGATCCCGCGTTCCAACGAAAACGCCAGTGCGGCACTCAGCGCCTACCAGTCCGACGAGGGCGATTTCCTCACCCTCGTGCGCGCGCGCATTGTCGAGTTTGAAACCGAACTGAAGGCCCTGCGCCTCAAGATCGACCGCGCCAAGGTACAGGCCGGTCTGAACTACCTTCTTGGAGAAGAGCAATGAAAACCGTATGGCGAGTTCTGAGTCTTTCCCTTGTCGGCCTGCTGGTTCTTGCACTGGCGGCCTGCAGCGACGAGCAGACCCCGGCCGAGGGCGCGGCCCCGGAGACGGCACTGGAGCATGCCGAGGCGCATCTGGATCCCAAATATGTGTGCCCCATGCACCCCAATATCATCCGCGACAAGCCCGGTTCCTGCCCCATCTGCGGCATGACGCTGGTGGAGAAGGAGGCCGAACCCCAGGCCCAGGCCGCGGCCGGTGGTAGCGGCGAACGCCGTATTCTGTTCTACCGCAATCCCATGAACCCGGCGATCACCTCCAAGGTCCCCATGAAGGACGACATGGGCATGGACTACATCCCGGTCTATGCCGATGAGGCCGGTGGCGGCGACGAGGGTCCCACGGTACGTATCTCTCCGGCGGTGGAGAACAACCTCGGCGTGCGCACCGCGCCGGTGGAAGTGGGCAAGCTGTGGCGCCGCATCGACACGGTGGGCTACGTGGACTTCAATGAAAACCTCATCACCCATATCCACCTGCGTACCCGGGGCTGGATCGAGAAACTGCTGGTCAAGTCCGAGGGCGAGCGGGTCAAGAAGGGGCAGTTGCTGTTCGAGGTCTATTCGCCCGAGCTGGTCAATGCCCAGGAGGAATACATCCAGGCCCTGCGTACCGGCAACCAGCGCCTCATCCGCGCCTCGCGCGAGCGCCTCGTGGCGCTGGGTTTCGCCCAGTCGCAGATCAAGCGCCTCAGTCGAACACGGGAGATCGACCAGTACGTCAAGGTCTATGCATCCCAGGACGGCATCATCGAGGACCTGAGTATCCGTGAAGGCATGTATGTCACGCCCAAGATGAAGGTCATGAGCCTGGCGGATCTCTCCTCGGTATGGCTGCTGGCCGAGGTCTTCGAGAGCCAGGCCGACTGGGTCAAGGTGGGACAGAACGCCGAGGTGCGCCTCGGATATCTGCCGGGTTTCGTCTGGGAAGGCACGGTGGAATACATCTACCCGAATCTCGATCCCAAGACCCGTACCCTGCGCGCGCGCCTGCGTTTCGACAATCCCGGCGAGTCGCTCAAGCCGGGGATGTTCGCCGCCGTGCACATCTATGGCGGCGCCAAGGAGAACGTCGTCTCCATCCCGCGCGAGGCATTGATCCGCACCGGCAGCGAGGAGCGCGTCATCGTCGCCCTGGGCGAGGGTCGTTTCGCCGCGCGCCCGGTGGTGGCCGGCATCGAGTCCGGTGACTACATCGAGATCAAGGAAGGCCTCGCCGCCGGCGAGATGGTGGTGACCTCGGCCCAGTTCCTCATCGATTCCGAGGCCAGCCTCAAGGCCAGCCTGGCGCGCATGACGGCACCGGAGGCCGCTGCCGAGCCGCCTGCCGATGCGCACGCCGGTCACGACATGGCGGCCCCCGGTGTCACGGGCATGGGCGTGGTGCGCGAGGTGCTCCCGGATGAGGCACGCATCAGGATCACTCATGATCCCATTCCCGCGCTGGAATGGCCCGAGATGACCATGTTCTTCAATGTTGCCGAGGAGGTGGATCTCTCCGCTCTCAAGCCCGAAGACAAGGTGCACTTCGAGCTGGAGGAGACCACCCACGGCTATGTCATCAAATCCATCATGAAAATGGACTAAGGGGAGCCGATCATGATCAATCGCATTATTGACTGGTCGCTGGGGAACCGCTTCCTGGTTCTGTTGTTGACCGTGGTATTGATCGGCTGGGGCCTGTACGCGGTGAAGAACACGCCGCTGGATGCCATTCCCGATCTGTCCGACGTGCAGGTAATCATCAAGACCACCTACCCGGGGCAGGCGCCCCGGGTAGTGGAGGATCAGGTCACCTATCCGCTGACCACCGCCATGCTGTCGGTGCCGGGGGCGGTAACCGTGCGTGGCTATTCCTTCTTCAATGATTCCTACGTGTATATCATCTTCGAGGACGGCACGGATCCCTACTGGGCGCGTTCCCGCGTGCTGGAGTATCTCAGTCAGGTGGCCAGTCGTCTGCCCCCCGAGGCGCGCTCGGCGCTCGGCCCGGATGCCACCGGTGTCGGCTGGGTCTATGAATATGCCCTGGTGGATCGCAGCGGCCAGAACGACCTGGCCCAGCTGCGTTCCCTGCAGGACTGGTTCCTGAAGTACGAGCTACAGACTGTCGAAGGCGTCTCCGAGGTGGCCACCATTGGCGGCATGGTCAAGCAGTACCAGGTGGTGCTGGACCCGGACCGCCTGCGCGCCTACAACCTGCCCCTGCATAAGGTGCGCATGGCCATCAAGCGTGCCAACCAGGAAGTGGGTGGATCGGTCATCGAAATGGCCGAGGCGGAGTTCATGGTGCGCGCCACGGGATATATCGATGATCTGGACGACCTGCGGCGCATTCCCCTCGGCGTCAATGATCGTGGCACCCCCATTCTGCTCAAGGATGTCGCCGAGGTGCGTATCGGGCCGCAAATGCGCCGCGGTATCGCCGAGCTGGACGGCGAGGGTGAAGTCGTCGGCGGCATCATCGTCATGCGTTTCGGCGAAAATGCCCTGACCACCATCGAGGGCGTCAAGCGCAAGCTGAAGGAACTGCAGGCCGGCCTGCCGGAAGGCGTGGAGATCGTCGAGACCTATGATCGCTCCCAGCTCATCGAGCGCGCGGTGGATACGCTCAACGGCAAGCTGCTTGAGGAATTCATCGTCGTGGCCCTGGTGTGCGCGGTGTTCCTGTTCCACCTGCGTTCGGCGCTGGTGGCCATCATCAGCCTGCCCATCGGCATCCTCGCTGCGTTTGTCGTCATGCATGCCCAGGGTATCAATGCCAACATCATGTCGCTGGGTGGTATCGCTATTGCCATCGGCGCCATGGTGGATGCGGCTATCGTCATGATCGAGAACGTGCACAAGCACATCGAGAAGGAACCGCTCACCGACGAAAATCGCTGGCGCATCATGCGTGAGGCAACCCGCGAGGTGGGCCCGCCGTTGTTCTTCTCCCTGCTGATCATCACCCTGTCCTTCCTGCCGGTATTTACCCTGGAAGCGCAGGAAGGTCGCCTGTTCGCGCCGCTGGCCTTCACCAAGACCTACGCCATGGCGGCCGCGGCCGGCCTGTCCATTACCCTGGTACCGGTGCTGATGGGATATTTTATCCGTGGTCATATCAGGCCGGAGCACGAGAATCCCGTCAACCGCGTGCTCATCGCCGCTTATCGGCCATTCATCAATTTCGTCCTGCGACGCCCCGGCACCGTGCTGATCATCGCCCTGGTGGCGGCCACCAGCATCATCATTCCCATTATGAAGGTCGATTCGGAATTCATGCCCGATCTGGACGAGGGGGACATGATGTACATGCCGACCACCTTCCCGGGGATCTCGGTGGGCAAGGCGCAGCAGATCCTGCAACAGACGGACCGGCTCATTCGCACCGTGCCCGAGGTCAAGCGCGTGTTCGGCAAGATCGGCCGTGCCGATACCGCCACCGATCCGGCGCCCCTGACCATGATCGAGACCACCGTGCTGCTCAAACCCCGCAGCGAGTGGCGCGAGGGCATGACGGTGGCGAAGCTCAAGGAGGAGTTCAATGCGCTTCTCAAGTTTCCGGGGCTGACCAATGCCTGGGTATGGCCCATCAAGACCCGCATCGACATGCTGGCCACGGGTATCAAGACCCCGGTGGGTATCAAGGTCTCGGGCCCCGATCTCAATGTCATCCAGGATATTGGCAAGCGTATCGAGGAAGTGGTGCAGACCGTACCGGGTACCCTGTCGGCCTTCTCTGAACGCACCGTGGGCGGGCGTTATGTCACCGTGGATATTGATCGCGTCGCCGCCTCGCGTTTCGGCCTCAATATCGCCGACGTGCAGGACGTGGTGCGCACCGCGGTGGGTGGCATGAATGTCGCCGAGAGCGTGGAGGGGCTGGAACGCTATCCCATCAACGTGCGCTACCCGCGTGAGGTGCGCGACTCGGTGGACCGCCTGCGCAATCTACCCATTGTCACGCCACGCGGAGCGCGCATCGCCCTGGGCGAGGTGGCGCACATCCGTGTCGAGGACGGGCCGGCCATGATCAAGAGCGAGAATGCGCGTCCCAATGGGTGGACCTTCGTGGATCTGGAGGACGGTGTCGGCATCGGCTCCTACGTCGAGCGCGCCCAGCGTGCGGTGGCGGAACAGGTGGAACTGCCACCCGGCTACTCCATTTCCTGGTCCGGCCAGTACGAGTACATGGTGCGTGCCAAGGAACGCCTGATGATCGTCGTGCCCCTGACGCTGGTGATCATCATCCTCCTGCTGTACCTCAACTTCCGCAACTTCACCGAGGTCATGATCATCATGGGCACCCTGCCGCTGGCCCTGCTGGGTGGTTACTGGCTGCTCTACCTGCTGGGCTACAACATGTCCGTGGCGGTGGGCGTGGGCTTCATCGCGCTGGCCGGCGTGGCGGTGGAGATCGGCGTCATCATGCTGGTCTATCTCAACCAGGCCCTGCATCGCCGCCAGGCGCAGGCGGGCCATGTGCATCACCTGAGTCTGGAAGAACTGCAGGAGGCGGTCACCGAGGGCGCCCTGCTGCGTGTGCGCCCCATCATGATGACGGTAACGGCCATCATCGCCGGCCTGCTGCCCATCATGTTCGGCGGCGGCACGGGCTCCGAGGTCATGCGCCGCATCGCCGCGCCCATGGTGGGCGGCATGGTCTCGGCCACCGTCCTTACCCTGGTGGTGCTGCCGGCGGTATTCCTGCTGTGGCGCAAGCGCCAACTCAGGGCAGACTCGTGAATGACCGGGAGGAATAACATCATGAAGCTCAGGAACCTTATTGTGGTGTTCTCCCTGCTGGGGGTGGCGGCCTGTTCACCGGAAGCCGATACAGCGCAGCAGGACGCCCGCCCGCCGGCAGCAGACACGCCGGCGGGGGCGCAGCCCGATTCCGCATCACAGGATCGTGGCCTGGAGTTCGGGCGCGTGGTGACCGGCGGCCGCCTGTTCCGGGAGAACTGCGCGGCCTGCCACGGCAAGCAGGCCGAGGGCGATCCCAACTGGCAGCGTCGTAATGCCCAGGGCAAGTTCCCGCCGCCACCCCTCAATGGTACTGCCCACACCTGGCACCACTCGCGTGAGGTCCTCAAGGGCGTCATCCGCAACGGAACCCTTGCCCAGGGTGGAGGCATGCCGGCATGGAAGGAGAAACTGAGCGACGAGGAAATTGATGCTATCATCGACTGGATCATTTCCCGCTGGCCCGATGAGATCTACCGGACCTGGCGGGAGGCCAATCCACCGAAATGAGCGTACACACTTAACTGGAGATCGCAGGCATGTATGGATTCGACACGAAGACCCAACTTGGTTTTGACGCGGCTGTCGAGAAAGTAACCGAGGAGTTGCAGAAGGAAGGCTTTGGCGTGTTGACCGAGATCGACGTCAAGGCAGTGATGAAGAAGAAGCTCGACATCGACAAGCGCCCCTACAAGATCCTCGGTGCCTGTAATCCGGTGCTGGCCAACAAGGCCCTGACCGCCGACCCCGACATCGGCCTGCTCCTGCCCTGCAACGTCGTCGTGCGCGAGGAAGAAGACGGCTCCGTCGTGGTCGCCTTCATGGATCCGGCCGCCGTCCTCGGCCTGGTGGACAAGGACGGCATCGAGGAACTGGCGGGCGAAGTGCGCGAGCGGCTGCAACGGGTATGTGCCGCCCTCTAAACCCGGAAATGCCCGGATCACTTCATCCGGGTGTCTCCCGCCACCCGGCGAGAGTTCTGTGTCCGTGAACATTAATGGAATTCGGAACGCCTGAGCCGGCGTCTGTTTCCCGCGCCTGTTCCCGGTCGGGCTAGCCGGCCGCCGTCCTGGCTTCCGGGTAGAGCACTTCGACAACCACCGGTTGCTTTTCCCGCGTGCGGGCCATCACGGCCTCGAGGCCGTCTTCGTCCAGGGTGAGGGTAGCCAGGGTTTCCGGTGCCAGCATGGGGGCGTCGTCGCGGCTGATGAGGGGGCTTATGATGTTGGCGAGGTGATTGGCCAGGTGCACGATATAGCTGTCGGGCCGGAACTGGCGGGCCTTGTGCGGTGCATGGTGACAGCGCACCGGCTCGATGAGTGACTCCGGCAGGTTCCAGCGGCCAAGCAGTTCGCTGCCGATATCACTGTGATCGAAACCGAAGATCTCCCTTTCCAGCGAGCCGTGGCTGGAAGCGGGCGAGTCCTGTAGCCGCGTCATCAGTTCACGGTATTCATGCCGCAATGTGCTCAGCATGACGAGCTTGCCGATATCGTGCAGCAGGCCGGCGACGAAAAGGCGTTCGCCGTAGCCCAGCCTGAGTTCGTTGGCGATCTCCCGGGCGGCGAGCGCGCAGGTGATACTGTGGACCCAGAACACCTCCATGTCCTGCTCGCTGTTATCGGCCTTGCCGAAGGCCTGGAACACGGAAGTCGCCAGTACCAGGTCACGCAATTGCCGCGTGCCGAGGATGGTGATGGCCATGGGGATGCTGTCGATCTCCGAGGGAAAGCCGTAGACGGGACTGTTGACCACGCGCAGCAGGCGTGCGCTCAGCCCCGGGTCACGGGCGATCTCCTCGCCGATCTGCACCACGCTGCAAGCCGGATCCTCGACCATTTCCGTCAGGCGCAGGGCGATCTCGGGCAGGGAAAACAGGCGCAGGTTCTGGTCGATCAGTGCCTTGGGGGTGGAAGGCATCGAAACTCGCTTTTGTTATATCTTGTTTGTTATATCTTGTTTACATCTTATCTTGTCAGAATCGGCTATCGTGATCAATGCGAGGGAGGGGAAAGCAGTAATCCCGGCTTGCGCTCGTGCGGCCATCGAAACAGTCTCGGCAGTTAGAGGCATTCCAGATTTCCGTGATGCATGTGCAAGCCATGTGGGTGCTGGGTAAGATGTCGCTATCCGGTATTGGACGATCAGCGCTTTTTTCTGGCAGTGGAGGATCAGCGTGAGTTGGTGGGGCAAGATCATTGGTGGCGCGTTCGGTTATGCGCTGGGCGGACCATTGGGTGCCGTACTTGGTGCAGCGGTGGGGCACAAGTTCGACGCGGGCCTTGCCGGCCTCGATACGCGCGCGGGTTCCTGGCAGACCGGCGACCAGCAACGCGTGCAGACCGCCTTCTTCACCGCCGTGTTCAGTGTCATGGGACGGCTGGCCAAGGCGGATGGCCGCGTCAGCCGTGACGAGATCGCCATGGCCGAGGCGGTCATGCGCGAGATGGCGCTGGATGCGGAACAGCGCAAGGTGGCCATCAATCTCTTTAATGAGGGCAAGCAGCCCGATTTTCCCCTCGACGACGTACTGGAGCAGTTCCGCCGTGAATGTCACGGCCGACGCACCCTCATCCAGATGTTCCTCGAGATCCAGATCAACGCCGCCTTTGCCGACGGCCGGCTGCACGAGGCCGAGCGTCGCCTGCTGCATCATGTCTGCGAGCGCCTGCACGTATCGCGTTTCGTCTATGAACAGCTGGAGGCCATGGTCGCCGCCCAGCGGCAATTCTATGGCCAGGCGGGCGCCGGGACTGGCGGTGGCGCCGCGCAACGTGGCCCCACGCTGGACGATGCCTACCGCGCGCTGGGTGTCTCAACCGATGCCAGCGATGCCGAAGTCAAGAAGGCCTACCGTCGCCTGATGAACCAGCACCATCCCGACAAGCTGGTGGCCCGCGGCCTGCCCGAGGAGATGATCAACGTCGCCAAGGAAAAGACCCAGGAGATCCAGGCCGCCTGGGAACAGGTCAGGCGCGCGCGGGGAATGCGATAAGATACAGTTTCGAGTAGCGAGGTGCGAGGGCTAAGGTTTAAATCCCCTCCCCCTAAGGGGGAGGGACAGGGAGAGGGGATCAAAAACCTGGAACCTCATTCCTTGTTACTCACGCCCGCAAGGCGCAGCAGCAAGGCGAATTGCGCCGCCATTGTGCCGGGGAATGTGTTTCACCGCAAAGGCCGCGAAGGATCGCAAAGTGTGAAGCGTCCATTTTTGAACTTTGCGCACCTTTGCGTCCTTTGCGGTGTGCTTTTCCTGTCGCATTCCGGCCGCTGGATTTCGGGTCTTCGCCATGCAGTGCATGGCTCCGCCCGGAATGACGTTTGTTTTCTTCCCACGTATGCCCCGTGCCCCCGTGGTTACAAGGTCGACGCGGGAATGTGTTTCACCGCAAAGGCTGCGAAGGATCGCGAAGTGGGGGTTGGCGGTTTTTTCGTGGCGTTACCTTGAGTCCTTTGCGGTTGGAACTTGCCGGGCTGTTTCCATTACTGGATTCCGGGTCTTCGCCATGCGCTGCATGGCTCCGCCCGGAATGACGTTTGTTTTATTCCCCCGTGTGCCCCGTGCCCCCCGTGGTCAAGTTCTTTGATCAGCCAGTCACCAGAAAACGCCCGCCACTGGCAATGGCGACCACCGCCAGGCCCAGCAGCAGGTTGACCCCCACCAGCACGCGGATCTGCGCCAGCTGCTTGCCGGCCACCGGCCAGTTCTGCGCCGCCACTTCCCGCCTGAGGCGCCGGAAGGGGGCGAAGTTGACGTGCAGGTAGATGAGGA
>Ga0256830_1000758_pt1 | contig 24205 bp, 20 predicted proteins | sample 128326metaG_FD_190537 | JGI IMG/M metagenome (GOLD analysis project Ga0256830, IMG submission 190537) | Hydrothermal vent microbial communities from Lau Basin, Pacific Ocean - 128-326 | ecosystem: Environmental > Aquatic > Marine > Hydrothermal vents | place: Pacific Ocean: Lau Basin | collected... | reverse complement strand
GAATCCGGCTTGCGTCGCTTCCTGTCCCTCCGGGGCGCTTTACAAGCGCGGCGAGGACGGAATCGTCCTCGTGGATCAGAACCGCTGCCGGGCGTGGCGCTCCTGCATCGCCGCCTGCCCATACAAAAAAGTCTTCTTCAACTGGTTCGCCGGCAAGAGCGAGAAGTGCATTCTCTGTTTCCCGCGCATCGAGACCGGCCAGGCTCCGGCCTGCTTCCACTCCTGCGTCGGCCGCATCCGGTACCTGGGCGTGCTGCTCTATGACGCCGAGCGGATCGAGGAGGTCGCCAAGCGCCCGGACGAGGAGCTCGTCGAGGCCCAGCGGTCGATGATCCTGGACCCGTGGGACCCCGACGTGATCCGCGCCGCCCGCGAAGCCGGTATCCATGATTCCGTCATCGAATCGGCCCAGCGGTCGCCCGTCTACAAGTTCGTCAAGCAGTGGAAGCTCGCCCTGCCGCCCCACATCGAGTACCGCACGCTCCCCATGCTCTTCTACGTGCCGCCCATGTCGCCGGTGATGGCCTCCCGCGAGGACGACAAGACGGTGGACCACATTTCGGAAGACCTTTTCCACGACATCGACGCCGCGCGGGTGCCGATGAAGTTCCTGGCGAACCTCTTCGGCGCCGGTCACGAGGCCAAGGTCCGCTACGCGCTGCGGAAACAGAAGGCCGTCCGGTGGTACCGGCGGGCGCTCACCGTCGGCGACGTCGAGATGGAGACTGCCGAACGGATGCTCCGGGAGGCCGACTGCTCGCCGGAAGAGGCCGAGGAGATCTACCGCCTCACGTCGCTGTGCACCTTCGCCGAGCGGTTCGTCATCCCGCCGGAGCACCGCGAGCAGGCGATCGAAATGCTGGAGGATCCGGGCGAACACCGAACCACCGCCGGGTTCGGCTTCCTCACGGGTCCGGGGAGGGCGATGTGACGGAACTCACCGGCCCCGGCGAAGCGCTGAGCCGGATTCTCGAATATCCGGCGGCGGACTACCACGACAAGATCGCTGCCTGCCGCAAGGCGCTGGAGGGATTCCGGCCCGAGGCGGCGAAACAGGTGGCGGAGTTCGAGGAGGCGGTCCGCGACCTCTCGCTCGAGCAACTGCAGGAGCTGTTCACCCGCACCTTCGATCTCAACCCGGTCTGTTCGCTCGAGGTCGGCTGGCAGCTCTACGGCGAAGAGTACGCCCGCGGCGCTTTCCTGGTGGCGATGCGGCGGCGGCTGCGCGAGTGCGGCATCGCCGAAAAGGGCGAGCTGCCCGACCATCTGATTCATGTGTTGCCGCTCCTCGAGCAGATGGAGTCCGGCGAGGCGTCGCTCTTCTGCGCCGAGTTCCTGGAGCCGGCGGTGCAGAAAATGCTCGCCTCCATCGAAGGCAAGGGGAATCCTTACGAAGCTGTCATGCGCTCCGTCCGGATGCTGGTCGAAGCCTGGCGGAGCCGCTCTCTGGCGGAGGTTTCTCATGGTTGACACGGCATCGTACCTGGATCCGCTGATGTTTGCGGTGTTGCCGTACGTAGTCTTCTTCACGTTTTTTCTGGTCACCATCCAGCGGTACCGGATGCGGACGTTCAGCTACTCCAGCCTGTCGTCGCAGTTCCTGGAGAATCGGCGGCACTTCTGGGGGCTGGTGCCGTTTCATTACGGGATCCTGGTGGTGCTGGCGGGGCACGTGGTGGCCTTTCTGTTTCCCCGGGAGCTGCTGCTGTTCAACAGCCGGCCCCTGCGGCTCTACATCCTCGAGATTTCGGCGCTGATCTTCGGGCTGCTGACCTTGGTGGGACTGGTGGCGTCCATCGCCCGCCGGTTCGAAGTCTCGAAGGTCCGCACGGTGACGAGCGTCTCGGACTGGATCCTGTACGCGCTGCTGCTCATCCAGGTTCTGAGCGGCATCTACATCGCCGTGTTTCATCCATGGGGTTCTTCCTGGTTCGCGGCATCGGTAACGCCTTACTTGTGGTCGCTGGTGAAGATGAATCCGGACATCACCAGCATCGCCGCCATGCCGCACTCGGTGAAGCTGCACATCGTGAACGCGTACCTGGTGATCGGCTTCATGCCGTTCACCCGGCTGGTGCACGTGCTCGTGGTACCCAATCCGTACTTGTGGCGGCGTCCCCAAGTGGTGCGCTGGTACCGGCGCCCCGGGCCTTTGCCGGCCGGCAAGAGCTGAGGAGGCGGAGACCATGGTGAAGTTCAAAGGCAGTCCTGGCGAAGGGTTGTTCGGCGCGACTCTCGGGTTCTTCATCGGGTTCGCAGCCGTGTCGTTGTTCGGTCCGACGGCGGCTCGCTTTCAGGAAGCGATGTCGTTGAGCCCCGTGCTGGTGGGGCTGCTGGTAGCCGTGCCGTCGCTGTCGGGCTCGCTGCTGCGTATACCGTTCTCGGCCTGGGTGGACACGACCGGCGGGCGCAAGCCGTTCCTCGTCCTGCTGATGTTGTCGATCATCGGGATGGCGGGCCTGTTCGGCGTCATCTATTTCCTCTACCCGGATCACCTCAGCCGCAGCCTGTATCCGCTGATTCTGGTGTTGGGCGTGCTGAGCGGCTGCGGCATCGCCACCTTCTCGGTGGGCATCAGTCAGGTCTCCTATTGGTTCCCGCAGGCGAAGCAGGGAACGGCGCTGGGTACCTACGCCGGCGTCGGCAACATCGCGCCCGGGCTGTTCTCGTTCCTCCTGCCGATTGCGCTGGGCGCGTGGGGGCTGGCCGGCTCTTACCTCGCCTGGCTGCTCTTCCTCATCGTCGGCACGGGGCTTTACGCGATGACGGGCCGCAACGCCTGGTACTTCCAGGCCCTGGAGCAAGGCGTGGACCCCGAAGAGGCGCGGAAGCTCGCCCAAGAGCGCGGCCAGGAGCTGTTTCCGAAGGGCAACCTCACCGACAGCCTCAAAAACTCCGCCAAGATCTGGAAGACCTGGGCTCTGGTCGGGATCTACTTCACCACGTTCGGCGGCTTCATCGCCTTGACCGCGTGGATGCCGACCTACTGGACCAAGTTCTTCGCCGTCAGCGCCGTGACGGCCGGCGGGCTCACGGCGCTGTACTCGATTCTGACTTCCGTGATCCGGGTCGCCGGCGGGGCGATCTCGGACCGTCTCGGCGGTGAGAACACGGCCATCCTGGCGCTCTCTATGATGCTCGGCGGCGCGGCGATCCTCACGTTCTCGCATCAGTACGGCCTCGCCGTGGGCGGCGAGATTCTGCTCGGCCTGGGCATGGGCATCAGCAACGCGGCGGTCTTCAAGTTGGTGCCCCAGGAGGTGCCGGAGGCCGTCGGCGGGGCGGCCGGCTGGGTCGGCGGCCTCGGCGCCTTCGGCGGGTTCGCGATCCCGCCGGTCCTCGGGGCGTTCGTCCGCGCAATGGGAAACCCCGGCTACGCGAGAGGCTTTATCGTCTTCATCGCGCTGGCGGGCATGTCGTTGTGCCTTGCCTACATCTTGAAGCGCAGCCACGCCGCGGCGGTGGCGGCGGCGCGCGGTGACGAAGAGCTGGCATGAGCAGTCGAATCACAACTTATATTCTGTCCGTGGCGCTGCTGTTCGCCCTTCTGGTGCTGGCGCACCGGATGAGCGGCGTCCGGTTGGCCGGCGACCAGACCGGCTATGAGCCCCAACAGCCCATCGCCTTTTCGCACCGTCTCCACGGCGGCGAGCTCGAGATCGGCTGCCTCTACTGCCATTCCGGCGCCGAAAGAAGCCGCCATGCAGGCGTCCCTCCGGCGAAAGTGTGCATGAACTGCCACACCTTCGTCACCGCTTCGTTGGGCGCCTTGCGGGCTGAGGAGGAGCTGGCGAAGAAGGAGAACCGCGAACCGCGTCTGGTGGTCTCGCCGGAGCTCTCCAAGCTCTACGACGCGCTCGGACTGGACGAGAACCGGAAGCCGGTTCCGGGCAAACAGCCGAAGCCGATCGAGTGGGTGCGGGTCCACAACCTGCCCGACTTCGTCTACTTCGACCACCGCCCGCACGTCTACGCCGGCGTCGAGTGCCAGCGCTGCCACGGCCCGGTGGAGACGATGGAGCGGGTCCGGCAGGTAGGGAGCTTGAGCATGGGTTGGTGCGTGAACTGCCACCGGGAGGTGAACGAGACGGGAGTCGCCGGCAAGCCGGTGCAGGCGTCCATCGACTGCGCGGCCTGCCACTTCTGAGGGATGGAAGGAGTTGTCAGCGGGAGAAGCCATGGCGCGAGACGGTGACATCCGGTACTGGAAATGCTGGGAGGAGCGCGAAGGTGACGCCGCCTGGCTGGCGGCCTCGCGCGACGAGTTCCCCGAGCCGCCGTCGGCGCCCCGCCCGGCACGCCGGGAGTTCCTGCGGGCCGCCGGTTTCGTCTTCGGCGGCGCTTTCCTCGCCGGTTGCAGCCGCGCACCGGTAGAGAAGCTGATCGCGTCGCCGGACCAGCCCGAAGAGCTGGTGCCGGGGCGCGCTGCCTGGTACGCCTCCACTTGCGACGCCTGTTCGGCAGGCTGCGGGCTGCTGGTGAAGACGCGGGACGGGCGTCCGATCAAACTCGAGGGCAATCCCCAGCACCCCGTCTCGCGGGGCGGGTTGTGCGCCGTCGGCCAGGCGTCCCTTCTCGGTCTTTACGACAGCCTTCGTTTCCAGGGACCGCTGCTCGAGGGGCGCGAAGCGACGTGGGACGAAGTGGACCGGGCGATCGGCGAGAAATTGGACGGCATCCGGCGCGGCGGCGGTGCGGTCCGGTTCCTCACCAGCACCATCCACAGCCCGACGGTGCTCGCTTCCATCGAGTCGTTCCTCGGTCGATTCGCCGATGCCCGCCACGTCGTGTGGGACCCGCTTTCGAGTTCGGCGATCCTGGAAGCTCACCGGCGCACGCACGGCGTCCGGAGATTGCCCCTCTACTTCTTCGACCGGGCCGCCGTGATCGTGAGCCTGGACGCCGATTTCTTGGGCGCCTGGATCTCCCCGGTCGAGCATACCGCCGGCTGGAGGGCCGGACGGCGGATGGAAGAGCCCGGAGCCGAACCTTCCTACCACGTGCAGTTCGAATCGCGCCTGTCCCTGACCGGTACCAAGGCCGATCGCAGGATCCCGATCCGCCCGCAGGATCTCGGGGCGGTGGCATCCCACCTGGCAGCGCTCGTGGCCCAGCAGGCCGGGACGAGTTTCGATCCCGGCGAAGCGCCTTCCCCGGTGGCTGACGATCTGCTCCAGGACCTGGCGGAGCGGCTTTGGGAGAACCGGGGCCGCTCGCTCGTCGTCTCCGGCAGCCAGGACGTTGAAGTGCAGGCGATCTGCAACCTGGTGAATCACCTGCTCGGCAACTACGGGCGGACGCTCGATTTGGAGAGACCGTCGCTGCAACGGCAGGGAAGCGACGCGGCGCTCGAGGCATTGCTCGAGGAGATGGACGAAGGGCGCGTCGCAGCGCTGTTCCTCGCCGGCCTGAACCCGGTCTACGAGCTGCCGGCGGGCGTCCGATTCCGAGACCGTCTCGAGAAGGTGCCGCTTGTGGTGAGCTTCGCCGAGCGGCCCGACGAGACCACGGCGGCGGCCCACTTCGTTTGTCCGGACCACCATTTCCTGGAGTCGTGGGGGGACCGCGAGCCCGTCGCGGGAGTGGTGAGTCTCATTCAGCCGATGATCCGCCCGTTGGGTTCGACGCGCGCCCTGGTCGAAAGCCTCGCCGCCTGGACGGGGCAGCCGCGGTCCGCTTACGAGATCCTCCGGGAGCATTGGCGCGCGAATTTCTACTCCGGCGCGGATGACGACGAGGCCTTTCGCACGTTCTGGGAGCAGGCGCTGAGCCGCGGCTTCATCGAACTCGAGACCCGGCGAGCCGGCGCCCCCAGAGCCTTTTCGCCGCAGCAGGTGCGCGCGGCCGCGCCCTCCGAGCAGCCGGCGGCGGACGAGTTCACGCTGGTCCTCTACCCGAAGGTCGCGTTGCGCGAAGGCCGCCACGCCTACAACCCCTGGCTGCAGGAGCTTCCCGATCCCGTCACCAAAGTCACCTGGGACAACTACGCCTGCCTCTCGCCGGCCGCCGCCGGACGGCTCGGTGTGGCCGAGGGCGACGTCGTGCGGATCGAAGCGCCGGACGGCGGGCCGGCCGTCGAGGTTCCGGTCTTCGTGCAGCCGGGCCAGCACGATCAGGTGGTAGCGCTGGCGCTGGGTTACGGGTCGGCGCTGACGGCGCGTTTCGCCGGCATCGGTCCGGAGTGGATCGAGGCCCGGCGCGATACCGCTCCCGGCGGCCTCGTCGGGGTGAACGCCGCGCCGATGCTCGACTTCCGCGATGGGACGCTCCGTTATGAGCGCGCCCGCGTGAAGCTCCAGCCTACCGGCCGCCGCTACGAACTGGCGTCCACCCAGTCGCACCACGCCATCACCGTGCCGGAACGGCTCGCTCCCCCCGGCGGCGAGCGCCGCCCGGCGATCCAGGAGACTTCACTCGAGCGTCATGCCAAAGACGTCCGGGAGGGCCGGCGCTGGGAGGAGCCGGAGAAGAAGGATCTCTGGCCCCGCGACCATCCCTTCACCGGCCACCGCTGGGCTATGGTGATCGACCTCGGCGCATGCACGGGCTGTTCAGCCTGCGTCGTCGCTTGCCAGGCGGAGAACAACATCCCGGTCGTCGGCAAAGACGAGGTCCGGCGCAAGCGCGAAATGCACTGGATGCGCATTGATCGCTACTACGCCGAGGACGGCGGCGAACTCCGCGTGGCGCACCAGCCAATGCTGTGCCAGCAGTGCGAGCACGCCCCGTGCGAGACCGTCTGTCCGGTGCTGGCCACCGTGCACAGCGAGGAAGGCCTCAACCAACAGATCTACAACCGCTGCGTCGGCACCCGCTACTGCGCCAACAACTGCCCATACAAGGTCCGTCGCTTCAACTGGTTCGAGTACCGCCGCGACGACCGGCTGGCGAATCTGGCCCTCAATCCCGACGTCACCGTCCGCTCGCGCGGGGTGATGGAGAAGTGTACTTTCTGCGTCCAGCGCATCCATGAGGGCAAGATCGAGGCGAAGCGCCGCGGCGAGAAGCCGGCGGACGGCGCCATCCAGCCGGCCTGCCAGCAGAGCTGTCCCGCCGGCGCCATCGTATTCGGCGACCTCAACGATCCGGAGAGCCGTGTAGCGCGGCTCTGGCGCAGTCCCCGGCGCTACCAGGTCCTCGAGGAGATCAACGTCCGCCCGTCGATCACCTACCTGAAGCTGGTCCGCCGGGACATCGACGAGGAAAGGAGTCCTGCCCATGGCTAGCGTCTCCCAAACTCTGCGGCAGCCGCTGGTGGCGGGCGACAAGAGTCCCGCCGAAGTCACCCGCGATATCTGCGCCGCTCTCGACCGGAGGGCCGGTCCCGGCTGGTGGGCGCTCTTCCTGCCCGCCTTCGCCTTGCTGATCCTGGGCGTGGCCGCGGTCAGCTACCAGATCGCCACCGGTATCGGGACCTGGGGGCTGAACCGCACGGTCGGCTGGGCCTTCGACATCACGAACTTCGTCTTCTGGATCGGTATCGGCCACGCCGGTACGCTCATCTCAGCCATTCTCTTCTTGCTCCGGCAGCGCTGGCGGACCTCGGTGAACCGCTCGGCCGAAGCGATGACCATCTTCGCCGTGCTCTGCGCCGGCATCTTCCCGGTGATCCACCTCGGCCGGCCGTGGCTCGCTTATTGGATGCTCCCGTACCCCAACGCCCGCGGGTCTCTGTGGATCAACTTCCGTTCGCCGCTCGTCTGGGATTTCTTCGCGATTCTCACCTATTTCACGATTTCGCTCGTCTTTTGGTACGTCGGGCTGATCCCGGACCTGGCGACCATCCGCGACCGCACCAAACCGGGCTTCCGCCGTCGCGTGCTGGAGATCCTGAGCCTCGGCTGGGACGGCTCGTACCGCACGTGGCAGCGTTACGAGACCGTCTACAAGCTGTTGGCCGGCTTGGCCACGCCCCTGGTGATTTCGGTCCACACCATCGTGAGCTGGGACTTCGCCACCTCGGTGATTCCCGGCTGGCACACGACGATCTTCCCGCCCTACTTCGTGGCCGGCGCCATCTTCTCCGGCATGGCGATGGTGCTGACCTTGATGATCGTCGCGCGCAAGGCGATGGGGCTCGAGGATTACATCACCGTCGGCCACATCGACAAAATGGCCAAGGTGACCCTGGCCACGAGTTTGATGGTCGGACTGGCCTACATCACCGAGTTCTTCACCGCCCTTTATTCGGGGAACCAGTATGAGGAGTTCGTTTTCTTGAACCGCGCCCTCGGGCCTTTCGCTTGGAGTTACTGGATCATGCTGGCCTGCAACGTGGGCATCCCGCAACTGTTCTGGTTCCGAAAGGTGCGCACGAATCCGGCGCTGGTGTTCGTGATCTCCATCTTCGTCAACATCGGCATGTGGTTCGAGCGGTTCGTGATCATCGTGACTTCCTTGCACCGGGACTACCTGCCGGCGAGCTGGGCCGACTACGCGCCGACGTCCATCGAACTGGCGACGCTGGCCGGCAGCTTCGGGCTCTTCTTCACCTGTTTCCTGATCTTCTGCCGCTTCGTGCCGGTGATCGCGATCAGCGAAGTGAAGGGCGTGCTGAGCGTCGGCCGCCACCAGGCCCCGGGCGGGCACAAAGCGCCGGCGCTTACGCAGGGCGCCGCTGAGGAGGCGAGTGTAGCGAAATGAGCCGCCGCACACTGGTCACGGTTTTCGAGCACGAGGACGACATCCTCGGCGCCACCAGGGCGATCCGGGAGGCGGGCTTCCGCATCGCCGACGTCTACGCTCCGTACGCGGTCCACGGACTCGACCGGGCCATGGGCCTGCAGCCGTCGAAGCTGCCCTGGGTCTGCTTCGTGCTGGGACTAGTCGGGGCCGCCTTCAAAGTGTGGTTCGAGTTCTGGACCACCGCCGTGGACTGGCCGATCAACGTCGGAGGCAAGCCGTGGAACTCGTTGCCGGCCTTCGTGCCGGTCACCTTCGAGGTGATGGTGCTGTTCGCCGGCGTCAGCACCGTGTTCGCCTTCTTGCTCGTTTCACGGCTCTGGCCGGGCAAGCGCGCCGCGCTGGCCGATCCGCGGGTCACCGACGACCGTTTCATCCTGGTCATCGACCAGACCGACGCCGCCTTCGATCCGGTGAAGGTCGCCGAACTGCTCGAGCGCTACCGCGTCGTCCGGGTCGAAGAGCGTGAGGAGTCCGACGAAGGAGGCGCCGCATGAACACCGCAGCGCTGAACCGCTTCCTGCTGGCCTGCGTCGTCCTGGCCGGGATAGCGAACTGGCTGATCCGGCTCGACCCTACGCGCCCCAACTTCGAGTTCTTCCCCGACATGGCCCATTCCCCCGCTTACGCTTCCTTTTCGGCGAACCCGGTGTTCGCCGACGGCAAGACGATCCAGGAGCCCCCGCCCGGCACGGTGCCGCACGGCTTCCAGCCGCTTCGCTATGAAGCCACCGAACAGGACGAGCTCCGGGCCGGCCGCGAGCTCCGCAATCCCTACACGCTCGAAGACGAGCCGGCAGTCGAGCGCGGCGCCGAGGTCTACCGGAACTACTGCCTCCACTGTCACGGCGCGGCCGGCTGGGGCAACGGCCCGGTGGTGCTCCGCGGCTATCCGGCGCCGACCTCGTTCCTCGCGCCGGAGTCGGTCGCCAAGCCGGACGGGCAGTTGTTCCACATCATCAGTTACGGCAAGAAGAACATGCCGCCCCACGCCTCGCAGCTCTCGCGCGAGGACCGCTGGAAGGTGATACTCCACATCCGCGCCTTGCAGCACGAGGCCGAGGAAGAACGGCGGAAGGCCGAGAAGCGACAAGCGGCGGAAGAACAGCCGGCGCAACCTTCGGAGGCGACCCAATGAAGATACCCGAATTCCAGCCGCCTGCGCGAATCCTCCGCCTGGTGAAGATCCTGGCCGTTCTCGGCGCCGCAACCCTGGGTGCCGGCCTTCTGGTCGCCCCCGAGAGGGCTTGGATGAACCTGCTGCTGGCGGCGTTCTACCTCGTCGGGCTGGGCCTGGCCGGCGTGCTCTTCATCGCCATCCAGTACGTCACCGGCGCCGGCTGGTGCGTGGCGTTCCGGCGGGTGCCCGAGGCGATGGCCGGCACGCTGCCCGCGGCGGCGCTGCTCGTCGTAGCCGTGCTGGCGGGCGTCTCCTACATCTATCCCTGGACGCACGGCTTCGGCGAACACGGCGGCCCGGCGCTCTGGTTCAAGGAGGCATGGCTCTCGCCGCTGTTTTTCGCGGCGCGCGGCGTGGTTTATCTGCTGGTCTGGATCGCTTTCGCCGCCGCGATCGTGCGCACCTCGCGCCGCCAGGACGACGACCGCGACGTCTCCCACACCCGGCGCAACGTCCGGCTTTCGGCGGCCTTCCTCGTCGTCTTCGGCGTGACCTTCTGGCTGGCCAGCTACGACTGGCTGATGTCGCTCGAGCCGCACTGGTACAGCACCGTCTTCGGCGTCTACCAGTTCTCCGGCGTGATTCTGAGCGGCCTGGCGATGATCACGATTCTGGCGATCTGGCTGCACCGGCTCGGCCCGCTGCGGGACTTCCTCACCGCCGAGCATCTGCACGACCTCGGCAAGCTGCTGTTCGCCTTCAGCACCTTCTGGATGTACATCTGGTTCTGCCAGTTCATGCTCATCTGGTACGCCAACATCCCCGAGGAGACCAGCCACTTCATCATCCGGTTGGAGGGCTTCTGGCAGCCGGTCTTCTGGCTGAACATCCTGCTGAATTGGGCCGTGCCGTTCCTGGTGCTCTTGCACATACCGGCCAAACGCAGTCCGGGAATGCTGTTGAAGATCTCCTGGACGATTCTCGTCGGGCGCTGGGTGGATCTCTACCTGATGGTCGCGCCGCCCTTCGCCGGCGAGAACCCGGTGTTCGGCGTCTGGGAGGTCGGCATCATGGCCGGAGCGGCGGGCCTCTTCTTCCTGGCCGCGTTTCGGGCCCTCCGGCGCGCCCCAGCGGTGCCCCTCGGCGACCCGTATCTCGAGGAGAGCCTCTCCTACCACAACTGAGGCTGGAGCCCCGGGCTCCGGCGGGGAACCGTGTCTCCGGCGCCTACCGCACTTCGATCACGTACCGGTGCAAGTGGCGGCGGTGCAGTTGGAAGGCCTGGTAGAGTCTCTCCTTGCCGTAACGGACGTCCGGCGTGTACCGGAAGCTCCAGCTTTCGTTGTCGAGCAGCAAAGGAATCCGCGCGCCCCGTGGCGCATCGGGCGAGACGCGGATGAGGCTCGTCCGGTTCTGGGCCCCGGTCCACTCCCGCTGACGCGTCTCTTGAATGTCGGCTACTTCGGTGATCCACTTCGAATCCGTATAGACTTTGCACCGGTACCAGTTGTTCTTGTCGAAGGGATCCATGCCTTGCACCATCTTCACCCAGATGGTGGCTTCTTCCCCGGGCTCCAGGATTCCGTTGCCGTTGCCCTTGCCTTCAGTGACCGTGCGCTCGATCGGCCGGCCTCCTCCCTGGTTGCCCTGCTGGCGGAAGACGCGGAACGTCACCGTCCGGCCGTCGAGGACCTCCACCGCCGCCGGTTCGGGCACGATCTCAGGGACGATGAGGACGTCGATGCGGTCCCGGGCGTGGTACCAGCCGTCGTACCGGAAGTCGATCTCCAGCCGCGCCCGTTCGAAGTAGCCGGCGCCGGACGTGAAGCGCACCCGGATCTTGTCGGACAGGTCGGCTACGCCGCCGGGCGGGATCTCGCCGATCTCTTCGGTTCCGGCGATGATCTCCACCGTCGGATACTCGCTCGAAACGGTGACGCGCACGTCTTTCATCGGCTCGTTCCGCGGATTGTAGACGCGCACCGGGAGCCGCACCTCGCGGCCCGGCGGCGGGCGTAGGAAGTCCTTCCGGGTCACCGGCAGCAGGACCGGCGGCTGCGCCCCCGTGCCCGGGCCAGCGAAGCTCACCTCGTGGCCGCCCCCGTCCACCGTGAACCGCAGCCGCCCCTCGGCGTCGGCGGTGACCTCGCGGCGTTCCGTGCGGCCCGTGGCAAGGCTGTGGTCCAGCAGGACGTAGTGGGCGCCGGGTTTGTAGAGCGCCGGGGTCGTGACCCTGATGCGGCGGTCCTTCACCGGCGGCCCGTCCGGGGCCCAGCGCCTGGTCGTGATCCGCAGGTAGCCCTGCCGGACGCTGCTCAGGTAAGTGAAACCGCGCTCGTCGCCCTCCGTCTCCACACGGTAGCCCCAGACGGCGAACTTCCGGTAGGCGTTGGCGTAGTGGAATACCTCCGGAACGTTGTCCAGATCGGACCGCCCGAAGGCCCGCGTGTGAAACGCGAACGTCTCACCGATCGAGGTCGCCCAGTGGCGGTGGTACTCGTCCTGGCGGAACTCGAAGTCCACCTCCGGCGTGCGGGCGTAGGCCATGCGGGTCTCCTCGTGGAACTGGCTGATGTAGTCGCCGCTGGCCCGCACCAGGCGAATCATCGAGTGCCCGTGGTTGAGCACGTGATCCTTCGGCCGCCAGAGCACCCGCCGGCCCGGCTCGCCGGTATAGAACTCCGGACCGGGATTGAACGCCGAGGCGCTTCCGATGCGGTCCGGATACCGGGCGCTCAAGTAGAGGCTCATGAAGCCGCCCATGCTGAGGCCGGAGGTGGCGCGGTGCCTCCGGTCGGTCAGCGTGCGGTAGGTCGAATCGATGTGCTCCACCAGTTCCAGGAAGTATTCCCCGAAGTCGTACCGGCCGCCGTCCTTCCGCACGTCCCACGGATCGCCGCCGTAGAAGCCGGTGTAGTGCTCCGGCACGTAGCCGTCCACGGACACCACGATCACCGGATGCGCGGCGACGAAGCGGATGATCTTCGGCACGGTGTCCTTGCCGCCGTCGTAGCGCTCGAGCGTGTAGCGGTCGCTGTGGCCGTGGAAGTAGTAGATCACCGGGTAGCGCCGGCCGGATTCCTCATAGTCCGGCGGTAGGAAGATCCGGTAGTGCCGCGGCCCGTTGAAGACGCGCGAATGGTGCGTCCGGTCGTAAAATGGCCGGTAGGCGTAGGTGGCAACCGGCGCCAGCAGCAAGAGCAGACCCGCCGCTGAAGTGCGGAAGCAGAGAGTGTCGGTACGCATCGGCGAATCGATCTTACCGCAACCGCCGGCGCGCGGGCGTCGTTGCATGTCGTACGGTGTGCGTCGCGGCGCGGATACGAGGGCGAAGGACAGCACGCAGTTCGATGGAGGTAAGACAACAACGTGAATCGCAGACAATGGTTTCAAACTCTGGCCGCGGCTCTGGCGGGGGCCGCTAAGGCTTCCGCACAAAAAGGGCGCCCGCTCGCGAATGCCGATCTGAGCAAACCGCCTCTCTTGCTGGCCGACTTCCAGCCCCGCAGCATGCTGCGCACCAGGGTCACGAAGGTCCCCAAGGCCCGTTTCCCGGTCATCGACATCCACACGCACCTTTGCTGGACCGACGTCTTGAAAGGGCAGGAGACCGTCGAGATGCTGGCCACGCCGCAAGAGGTGCTCCCGGTGATGGACCGCCGGAACATCCGCATGATGGTGACCATCACCGGCGGTTTCGGCAAAGGCACCCAGCAGGCCATCGACTACTGGCACAAGCCGCATCCGGACCGCTTCCTCGTCTTCACCGAGCCCTGGTACGCCAAGACGGCCGAGCCCGGCTACGCCAAGTTCCAGGCCGATGAGATCGAGCGCGCCCACCGGCGCGGCGCCAGGGGGCTGAAAGTGCTCAAGACGCTCGGGCTGTTCCTCCGCGAGCGCATCACCGAGGGCCCGCTCGTCAAGGTGGACGATCCGCGGTTCGATCCGATGTGGGAGGCTGCCGGTGCTTTGAAGATGCCCGTGCTGATCCACACCTCGGATCCGGTTGCATTCTTCCTGCCCACCGACCGCTTCAACGAGCGCTATGAAGAGCTTTACCGCCACCCGGACTGGTCCTTCTACGGCCGCGACTTCCCGAGCGACGACGAGCTGCAGCAGGCCCGCCTGCGCGTGGTGGCCCGCCACCCGAAAACCAATTTCATCTTCGCTCACGTCGGCAAGGCCGAGGACCTCGAGTTCGTCTCCTCTTGTCTCGAGAAGTACCCGAACGTCTACGTCGAAATCGGCGCCCGCATCGGCGAGCTCGGCCGCCAGCCCCGGGCTGCGCGCCGCTTCTTCGACCGCTTCCAGGACCGCATCCTCTTCGGAACCGACGCCGTCCCCAATGGCATCGAAGTGCCGCAGCAGATCTTCGGCGACGAGCTCTACCAGATCTACTACCGCTTCCTCGAGACCGAAGACGAATACTTCGACTACGCCCCCGCTCCGGTGCCGCCCCAGGGCCGGTGGCGGATCTACGGGCTCGGCTTGCCCGAGGCGATCCTCCGCAAGGTCTACTACCAGAACGCCGCGCGGCTCTTGGGTATCGAGGCGAATTGGGGTTGAGCCGCGGCCGGCGCCGCCCTCACCAGAAGATCACGTAAAGCAGGAGCGTCAGCGCCACGATGCCCGCGCCGGCCAGCTTCGCGCCGGGCTGCGCCGCCGTCTCCACCTTGCCCGTATCGGGCAACAGCCGCGGCTCGGCCAGCGGCCGCCGCCAGGTAATGAGGAGCATCAGCGCGCAGCAGGCGATGAACGAGACTGCCGCCGCGTTCAGGTAGGCCCGCGAGTCCAGCCAAACGCTCTGGACGATCATGAAGCCGCCGTAGGCCAACGGCCCGAGAACCAGCGCCGCGGTGGCTGCCGCCGGGGGCGCCTTCGGCAACACGATCCCCACCAGGAACACCGCCAGGATGCCCGGCCAGATGAAGTTCCACACCCGCTGCATGTATTCGTAGATCCCTCCCAGATGGGCCAGCTCCGGAGCCAGCAGGCAGGCGAACAGCACGAACGCCGCCGTGGCCACACGCCCGATGCGCACCGCCGTCTTCGCTTCCAGCTCCCGCTTCACGATGTGGCGGCTGTAGAGATCGATGGTGAAGATCGTCGAGGCGGAGTTCAGCATCGAGTCGAGCGAGCTCATCACCGCCCCGAACAGCGCCGCGAACATCACCCCGCGCAGACCTTCGGGCAGCAGGTGCGTCATGAGGAAGGGAAACGCCTGGTCGCCCACCGGGATGCGGTCGCCGTAGAGTTGCCAGGCGGCGATGCCGGGGAAGACGACGAAGAACGGAATGGTCAGTTTCAACAGCGCGGCGAACAGCACACCCTTCTGGCCCTCTTTCAAGTTCCTCGCCGCCAGCGCCCGCTGAGTGATGAACTGGTTCAGCCCCCAGTAGGCGATGTTCGGGATCCAGATGCCCATCAGGTAGATGGTCCAGGGCAGCGTGGGGTGATCGGCCGGCAGCATCAGATGGAGCTTGTCGGCGTTGGCCTCGAGAAACGCCCCCAGGCCCCCCGCCGACTCCAGACTGATGACCAGCAGCAGCGCTCCTCCGCCCAGCAGCGCCAGCCCCTGGATCAGATCAGACCAGACCACCGCCTTCAGCCCGCCGTAGATCGTGTAGCCGCCGGCGATCAGCCCGATCAGCCAGACGCCCGTGGCGAGGCTCGTGCCGAAGACCACGTTCAGCGCCAGACTCCCCGAATAGAGCACCCCCGCCATGCCTACGATCACGTAGACCACCATCAGATAGAAGGCCATGATGGCGCGCGCCGCGGGCCCGTAACGGTACTCCAGATACTCGGGCAGCGTGTAGATGCCGCTGCGCAGGAAGCGCGGCAGCAGGACCAGCGCTACGAAGACCAGCGCGATCGCCGCCACCCATTCGAAGCAGGCGATGGCCAGGCCGGTCTGGAACCCCTCGCCCGCCATTCCGACGAAGTGCTCCGACGAGATGTTCGAGGCGATCAGCGACACGCCGATCAGCCACCAGGGCAGGCTGCGGCCGGCGAGGAAGTAGTCGTCGGCCGACTCTTCCTTCCGCGACGCGTACAAGGAGACGCCCACCACCAAAGCGAGGAAGCCGATGAAGAATCCCAGATCCGTGCCCGAGAGGCTCATGGATAGAGCAGCTTATCAAATGAAGGCGGGCATTCCCGGCGAACGGCTCATCCGGCCGCTTCCGGCGGCGGCAACCGGATGGGCTCGCCGGTGATCAGCAAGCGGACCGGCTGCTCTTCGGTGGACTCTGCGGACTCGCCGGCTTGTTCGCCGCCCCGGCCGTCGGCGGCCGTGTGGGCGCTATCGGCGCCGCCGGCGCCGTCCTCTTCCGCCGCCGTTTCCGCCGCCTGCGGAGCGTTCGCTTCGCTGCTCGACTCCCACAAGCGGCCGTCGATGAGCGCCCGGGTGGCGAAGAACTTCCGGATCTCCTCGAGCCGTGCCCTCGTGAGCGGATCAGCCTGTGAGTCTGCATTCTCCGGCGTGATCACCAGTCCCGGGTTGGCCAACATGATGCCGGCCACAATGGCGAGCTTCTCGCGCCCTTCGACGGTGAGCTCCGGCCTGCCCGGTTTGAAGAGTTCGGGCGGAAGCTCGATGATCAACCCCTCCTCGGTGTCCCGCGTGAAGAGAATCCGGCTGAGGTGGCTGTAAAGGCGGACGCGGAGCTCCGCCCGGCGCAGCTCCTCGAGACGCTTGAGCCGCTTCGCCTCTTCCGCCTCCCGGCGGGCGCGTTCCTGTTCCCACCGCGCGCGCTCCTGGCCGAAGCTCGCCGTGCGCTCTTTGAGCAGCTCCATCGCCCGCTTGGCCCGCTCCTCGGCTTTACGGGCCGCTTCACGGGCTTTCCTCAGCTCTTCCTCGAGCCGCTTGCGCGCCGCCGCTTCTTGCTCAGCCCGCAGGCGCGCCTTGCGGGCCGCCTCCTCACGCTCCCGGCGCAGCCGCTCTTCCTCGGCTCGACGCCGGGCCTCTTCCTCGGCCTTCCGGCGCGCTTCGGCCTCCCGGCGCGCGGCCTCTTCGCGCTCGCGCTTCAGCCGCTCCTGCTCGCGCCGCCGCAAAGCGATCTCCCGGGCGTCTTCGGCCGTCTGTACGGCTTCCCGGGCAAGCATCGCCACTGGTTTGGAGCCCGCCCCGCGAGCCAGATACGCCTCGGCCTGCTCGAGCGCCCGCAAAGCTTTGAGGAACGTGTCCTCGGCGTACTTGTCCGCCCCCACCGCCCGCGCGATTTGCACTGCGTTGCGCGCCTCGTACAGATCCAGCGGGATCTTCGGGTCCACCGTGAGGTTGAGTGGGTTGGCCAGCGGCTTGTACCGGCCGCGCCGCAGCAGCTCGTACTTGGCGTCGATCACGTCGATCCGGCCCTTCGTATCCGGCCGCGGCTCGTTCTCCAGCACGACGAGGTCGCTCGGCTGCCGCACGGCGAAGTACGGTTCGGCCGTCACCACCATTCCGAAGAACTGCAGCTCAGTCGTAACCTCGAGCTTCCCCCGACCGCCTTTCAAGTGGATCTCGCCGAGGTTCGCCGCCCGCCCTTCGGGCGTGATCGCCCACAGCACGTAGGTCAGGTACTCGGCCCCGAAAGTGATCGCCGGCTTCAGGTTGCGAAACTTCGCCGCGATCTCGATATAGCCGCCCTTGCTCTCCACCCGCGCCTGGCCGGAGGCTTGCGGCATCAGCGGCGTTCCCTTGAAGTCCACCCGGGTCGGCCCGCTGCGGTGGCGGTAGTTGATGGCGATGGTGATCCGCTCGACGACGTCGGCGCGAAAAACGGGCCGCTCAGGGAGCTCATAGACCCGGCCGGCCTCCTGAGCCGGCGCCAGGCACACGAGTCCTGCCAAAAAACCCAGCAGAATCAAGCGCCTGGCCATAACTTCGGAGTCCTTCCTCAATTATAGGGGACGCGGCCTACCGGCCCTTCGGATACACGTCACCGAAACTGCGGGGCGCTGCTGGAGACGGTTTGCTATACTAACTGCTTGATAATGCTCGCCCGGTTCGTCGCACATCATCGGCCTCGCCATCACCGCCGCCAGGCGCGACGGGCCGCTTCCTGACTGACCCCACGAAACGGTAATCGGATTTGAAGCTGCCCGCCGCTCCGGCCGGCGGGTATTGTTGTTTAGGGCTGAATCATGGATCTGGATTTCACGAAACTCGATGGACTCATCCCGGCGGTGATTCAAGATCACCGTTCCGGCCGGGTCCTCATGGTCGGCTTCATGAACGAAGAGGCTTTCCGCAAGACGGTGGAGACCGGCTACGCTACCTTCTACAGCCGCTCCCGCGGGAAGCTGTGGACGAAAGGCGAGACCTCCGGGCATCGGATCGCCGTCAAAGAGATCCAAACCGATTGCGACAAGGACACCGTCGTCATCCTCGCCGAGGCCCTTGGCCCCGGCGTCTGCCATGAGGGCTACGAGAGCTGCTTCTTCCGGACGCTGGAGAACGGAGAATGGAAGGTGAACGCCGAGCGGGCCTTCGATCCGGGCGCCGTCTATGGAGGGAAGAAATGACGCTGAAGCTCGGCATCCCGAAAGGCTCCCTGCAGGACGCCACCATCGACCTGTTCCGCCGGGCGGGGTTCAACATCTCCGTCTCCGCCCGTTCCTACTTCCCGGCCATCGACGACCCGGAGATCGAGTGCATGCTCATCCGCGCCCAGGAGATGGCCCGCTACGTGGACGACGGCGTGCTCGATGCCGGCCTCACGGGCCTGGACTGGGTGCGCGAGAACGACGCCGACGTGGTCACCGTCGCCGACCTGATCTACGCCAAGCGCAGCTTCGGCAAAGTGCGCTGGGTGCTGGCGGTGCCTGAGGCTTCGCCGGTGCAGTCCGTCAAAGACCTCGAGGGTAAGATCATCGCTACCGAGCTGGTCGGCGCCACCCGGCGCTATCTGGCCGAGCACGGCGTGAACGCCAAGGTCGAGTTCTCCTGGGGGGCCACCGAGGTCAAGCCGCCGGTGCTAGCCGACGCCATCGTGGAGGTCACCGAGACCGGCTCGTCGCTGCGCGCCAACAAGCTCCGCATCGTCGATACGGTGCTCGAATCCAACACCCAGTTGATCGCCAACAAGCAGGCCTGGCAAGATCCGGCGAAGCGCAAGAAACTGGAGGACATCAAGATGCTTCTCGAGGGGGCGATGAACGCCCTGGGCAAGGTCGGGCTCATGCTCAACGTCGAGAAGCGCAATCTTGAGAAGGTATTGGACGTGCTCCCGGCGCTGAAGAAGCCGACCGTGTCCCACCTCAGCGACGAGGACTGGGTAGCCGTCAACACCATCCTCGACGAATCCACCGTGCGCATCATCATTCCCCGGCTCAAGGAGGCGGGCGCCGAAGGGATCGTCGAATACCCGCTGAACAAGATCGTCCCATGAGGTTCCGGTCCGGCTGCAGGAGGAGAAGCAGCATCCGCGAGGTGCTCGAATGATACGGATTCTCGAATCGAAAGACGCCGGCCGCATCTTGAAGCGGCGCGCTGTGCGTCTGGCTGAGGCCGAGCAGACCGTGCGCCCGATCCTCGACGCCGTCCGCAAGCGGGGGGACAAGGCGCTCGTCGAATATGCCCGCAGGCTCGACGGCCTGGACCGCGACAGCGTCGCCGTGCCGCCGTCCGAGCTCGCCGCCGCCCGCCGCCGCCTCTCGCGGGAGTTCCGCGACGCCCTCGCCCAAGCCGCCGCCAACGTCCGCGAGTTCGCCCGCCTGCAACTGCCCGAGCCGAAGTCCCGTTCCATCGCGCCGGGGTTGCGCGTCGGCCAGATCGTCCGGCCCCTGGACACCGTCGCCGCCTACATCCCCGGCGGGCGCTACCCGCTGCCCTCCACTTTGATGATGACCGTCATCCCGGCCCAGGCGGCGGGCGTGAAGACCGTTTGCGCTTGCTCGCCGCGGCCCGCTCTCGAAACCCTCGGCGCGGCGGCGCTGCTCAACGTGGACCGCTTCTTCGCCATGGGCGGGGCCCACGCTATCGCCGCCTTCGCCTACGGCACGCGGACCGTCCCCAAGGCCGATCGCATCGTCGGCCCCGGCAACATCTACGTCGCTGCGGCCAAGAAGCTGCTGGCCGGCGAGGTCGGCATCGACTTCATCGCCGGGCCCACCGAGATCCTCATCGTCGCCCGCGACGGCAATCCGGCCTGGATCGCCGCCGACATGCTCGCTCAGGCCGAGCACGACGTGGACGCCTCGGCGGTGTTGCTCACGCCCTCGAAACGCCTGGCCCTGGCCGTGGCTCGAGAGATCGTAAAACAGCTCGCCGACCTGCCGACGGCGCCCGTCGCCCGCCAGGCCATCCGCCGCAACAGCGCCATCATCCTCACCGGCTCGGTGGACGAGGCCGTCGAGTTGGCGAACGAGTTCGCGCCCGAGCACCTCAGCATTCCGGAGGCGGCCCTTCTTCGCAAGGTCCGCCACGCGGGCAGCGTCTTCATCGGTCCGGCCAGTCCCGAGGCCGCGGGCGACTACGCCTCCGGACCGAACCACGTGCTGCCGACCTCCGGCGCCGCCCGTTTGCGGGGCGGACTTTCCGCCGCCGACTTCGTCAAAGTGATCTCGACCCAACAATTGACTCCGCGGGCGCTCCAGCGCCTGGCCCCGGCCATCACCATCTTGGCGCGGGCCGAAGGCCTGGAGGCCCACGCCCGCAGCGTCGAGATCCGGAGGCGCAAAAAGTCTTGAGGGGGAACGCCGTGCCCAAGCCACGCGACGCCGTCTCGAGAATGGCTCCCTACAAGCCGCCCACCTCCGGGCGGGCCGGCAAAGTGCGCCTCGATTTCAACGAGAACACCATCGGCGCCTCGCCCCGCGTCGTCGAGTGGCTGAAACAGCGGATCACGGCCGACGGGCTGGCCGTCTATCCGGAATACGAAGGCATCCGGCCCAACCTCGCCCGGCACTTCGGCGTCGCCGAGAACGAACTGGTGCTGACCAACGGCACCGACGAGGCGATCCAGGTGCTCGTCAACGCCTACGTGGACGCCGGCGGCGACGTGCTCCTCCTGCGGCCCTCCTATGCCATGTACCGCTTCTACTGCGAAGTGGCAGGCGCCTCGATCCGCGAGCTGGACTACCGCAAAGACGACCTCGCCTTCCCCTTGGACGATTTCCTGGCCGCCATCCGCCCCGACACCCGCGCCATCTTGATCGCCAATCCGAACAACCCCACCGGCACGGGCATTTCCGTCGATGACGTCCGCGTCATCCTGCGCCGCGCCCCCGAGGCCGTTGTCCTGATCGACGAGGCCTACTACGAGTTCTCCGGCGTCACCGCCCTCGGCCTTCTCGCCGACTATCCGAACCTGTTCGTCAGCCGCACATTCTCGAAGGTCTATGGGCTGGCCGCGCTGCGGCTCGGCTGCTTGCTCACGCAGGCTGAAAACGCCGCTGTGCTGCGCAAGTGCCAGTCTCCCTACAGCGTCAACGCGCTGGCCGCGCTGGCCGCTGAAGCGGCCATCGAGGACCGGGAGTACATCGAGGAGTATGTGAAGCAGTCCCTCGCCGCCCGCGAGCTTCTCTACGAAGGCTTCGCCGCCCGCGGTATCCGCTACTACCGCAGCCAGGCCAACTTCGTGCTGTTTGACGCCGGCGTCCGCGCTGCCGAGATCTGCCGCGCCCTGGCCGAGAGGGGCGTTCTGGTACGGGATCGCAGCTACGAGCTGCCCGGCTGCGTCCGCGTTACCGCCGGCACCCCGGAGCAGGTCCGGAGCTTCTTCGCCGCTTTGGAGGAGGTGTGGTGATGGCGACGGAGGAACGGCAGCCCGTGCTGGTCTTCGACATGGACGGCGTCCTTGTCGAGGTGACCGAGTCCTACCGGGAGACGATCGTGCGCACCGTCGAGCACTTCACCGGCAAGCGCATCGACCGCGACCGGATTCAGGACTACAAGAACCGGGGCGGCTGGAACAACGATTGGGCGCTCGCCCAGAAGATCGCCGCCGACCTGGGCGTCGAGGTGGACTACGACACCGTAGTCGAGAAGTTCCAGGAGATCTTCCTCGGCCCGGCCCGGGACGGCGCCGGCGGCTTGATCGAGCGCGAACGATGGCTCGCCTCGGACGGTCTGCTCGAGCGCCTCGGCGAGCGCTACCGGCTGGCGATCTTCACCGGCCGCATCCGTGAGGAGATGGAGATCACGCTGCGGCGCTTCGCCCCCGGGATCCGCTTCGATCCCACCATCTGCACCCGCGAGGTGCCCCGGAGCAAGCCCGCGCCCGACGGCCTGTTGATGATCGCCGAGCGCACCGGCGGCGCCCCCCTCTACTACGTCGGCGACACCGTAGACGACAGCCGCTGCGCCCGGCAGGCCGGCGTCCCGTTCATCGGCATCGCCGCGCCGGGGAACCCTCGCCGCGAGGAGCTCGTCTCGCTGTTCCGCGAGGATGGGGCCATCGCCGTGCTGGAAGACATCAACGCCCTGGAGAACGTGCTGCCATGAGAACCGCCGCCGTCGAGCGGATCACCCGCGAGACCCAGATCCGCGGCAAGCTCAAGATCGAGGGCCGCGGCCGCTACGACGTCACTACCGGCATTCGTTTCCTCGACCACATGCTTGAGCTGTTCACCCGCCACGGCGGCTTCGATCTCACGCTGCACGCCACCGGCGATCTCGACGTGGACCAGCACCACACCGTCGAGGACTGCGGTATCGTCCTCGGCCAGCTCTTCTCCAAAGCGCTCGGCGACCGCAAAGGCATCAACCGCGCCGGCTACTTCGTCATGCCCATGGATGAAACCCTAGCCGTCGTCGCCGTCGATCTCGGCGGCCGCCCGGCGCTCGTCTACCAGGACCGCGTCCGCGTCCGCTACGTGGGCGACCTGCAGGCCGAACTCGTGCACGACTTCTTCGACGGCTTCGTCGTCCACGCCGGAGCCAATCTCCACGCCAAGGTGCTCTACGGGCGTTCGAACCACCACAAGCTCGAGGCGATCTTCAAGTGCTTTGCCCGGGCCATGCGGTTCGCTTGCTCGAAGGACAAGCGGTTGAGGGACCAGTTGCCATCGACGAAAGAGTTGCTGTGAGCTTCGCCCGCGAAGCGCGCTTCGGAGACGGAATCGGAGATTGATACAGTGATCGCCATCGTGGATTACGGGGCAGGGAACCTCCGCTCGGTGCAGAACACGCTGGCCGAGCTCGGCGCCGACTACGCTGTGGTCGCCGATGCCGGCGGCGTGCGGCGCGCCGAGAGGATCGTCCTGCCCGGCGTGGGCCACTTCCGCCGGCTGATCCTTTCGCTCGATGAGATGGGCCTGCGGGACGTACTCCTCGAGCGCATCCGCGCCGGCGTGCCGTTCCTCGGCATCTGCCTGGGCCTGCACGCGCTGTTCGAGCGCAGCGAAGAGGCCCCGGAGCTCCAGGGCTTCGGGCTGTTCCCCGGCACGGTCACGCGCTTCCCGCGCGAAGCCCGCGTGCCGCAGATGGGCTGGAACGTCTTGCGGCCGCGCCGGGAGTGCCGCTTGCTGCAGGGCCTGGGCGAGAAGGTCTACGTCTATTTCGCTCACAGCTACTACGCGCCGATCGTGCCGGCGACGGCGGCTTCCTGCGACTACCACGTCGAATACACGGCCCTGCTCGAACACGATAATGTTTACGGGGTGCAGTTCCACCCGGAGAAGTCGGGTCCCGTGGGCCTGCGGATCATGAGGAACTTCCTGGAGGTTTGACGGGTGCTCGCCAAACGCATCATTCCCTGCCTGGACGTTACCGAAGGCCGCGTGGTCAAGGGCGTCAACTTCGTGAATCTGCGCGACGCCGGCGATCCGGTGGAGCTCGCCGAGCGCTACAACGAGCAGGGCGCCGACGAGCTCGTCTTTCTCGACATCACGGCCTCGAGCGACAACCGCGAGATCATGGCCGACGTCGTCTTCCGCACCGCCCGGCGCGTCTTCATCCCGCTGACGGTCGGCGGCGGCATCCGATCGGTCCAGGACGCGCGGAAGATTCTCATGGCCGGCGCCGACAAAGTCTCGGTCAACACGGCCGCCGTGCGCCGGCCGGAGCTACTCACGGAGCTCAGCCGTGAGTTCGGCTCCCAGGCCACGGTGCTGGCCATCGACGCCAAGCGCGTCGCGCCGGGTAAGTGGCATGTTTTCACGCGCGGCGGACGCGACGACGAGGGCATCGACGCGGTGGAATGGGCGGTGCGCGGCGAAGAACTCGGCGCCGGCGAGATTCTGCTCACCTCGATGGACACCGACGGCGTCCAGACCGGCTTCGATCTCGAACTCACCCGCACCGTTTCGCGGGCTACGAAGATCCCGGTCATCGCCTCCGGCGGGGCGGGGAAACCGGAAGACTTCCTCGAGGTGCTCACCGAAGGCGAGGCCGACGCCGCTCTGGCCGCCTCGATCTTCCATTACGGGACCTACACCGTCGGCGACCTCAAGGAGTTCCTCGACAAGCGCGGC
>Ga0256830_1000757_pt1 | contig 24249 bp, 21 predicted proteins | sample 128326metaG_FD_190537 | JGI IMG/M metagenome (GOLD analysis project Ga0256830, IMG submission 190537) | Hydrothermal vent microbial communities from Lau Basin, Pacific Ocean - 128-326 | ecosystem: Environmental > Aquatic > Marine > Hydrothermal vents | place: Pacific Ocean: Lau Basin | collected... | reverse complement strand
TTAATCACAAATATGCTCATGACATATTTTCAGGGAGACTGAAATAAAAAGAGAGCTACTTGAGCCTTAAAAACAATGTGCCGATATGTAAATTAGATTTTGACCATCATGACAAGGTTTATAAAAGGACAATCGATTAGCTTTTTTATACACCTTCGGCAAAAGATTACGAAGTTAAAGGACGAGGATAAGGGTGAGATTTATGTCTGAATTTTGATTAATTTTATTCTAATGACAGGAAAATGCACGCTGTGCGGGGCAAAGGGCGAGGAAATCTCGGCAGAGCTTAAGGTCTGCCTCAGCTGCATAAGGGCTAAGCCGGAGGAGGCGCTCGCCCTGGCGCAGGAGGCGCACGCAGCCTCGCGAAGGCGCTTCGGCTTTCCCGAAAGCGCACCCAGGGGGGGCGAGGCAAAGTGCACCCTGTGCGTTAATCAGTGCGAGCTCCGCGAGGGGGAGCGCTCCCTGTGCGGGCTGCGCGTTAACCGCAATGGCAGGCTGGTGCACCTCTCGGGCACAGCGCGCGAGGCAGTGGTGAGCGCCTACCACGATGCTTTGCCGACGAACTGCGTCGCCGCGTGGGTGTGCGCTGGCTGCACCGGCGCGGGTTACCCGCGCTACTCCCACGTTGAGCGCGGACCAGAGCTGGGCTACAAGAACCTTGCGGTGTTCTACGGCGCGTGCAGCTTCGACTGCCTCTTCTGCCAGAACTGGGAGTACCGCGAGAACGCTCGTTCGCTTAGACCGAGGATGACGCCGGAGCAGCTTGCAGGCATGGTGGACTCGCGCACGAGCTGCATCTGCTACTTCGGCGGCGACCCCACGCCGCAGATGGCGCATTCCATAAAAACCAGCGAGGTTGCGCTCCGCGCGAGGGAGGGGGAGATACTCAGGATATGCTACGAGACCAACGGCAGCATGCACAGCGGCGCGCTCAAAAAGGCTGCGAAGCTCAGCCTTGAATCGGGAGGGTGCATAAAGTTCGACCTCAAGGCGTGGGACGAGAACCTGCACCTCGCGCTCACAGGGGCGAGCAACCGCTTCACTCTTAAAAACTTCGCCATGCTGGCTGAGCTTGTTGAGGAGCGCCCCTCGCCGCCCTTCCTCATCGCCAGCACCCTGCTCGTGCCGGGCTATGTGGACGCAAGCGAGGTTGAAGCGATAGCGAGATTCATAGCGGAGCTCAACCCCGAGATACCCTACGCGCTGCTCGCCTTCTACCCCACCTACATGATGCGCTCCCTGCCCACCACAAGCCGGGCTCATGCAAAGACATGCTTAGAAGCGGCGAGGCGCCACCTGCGCAACGTGCGCCTGGGCAACGTGCACCTGCTGCGCTAAGCCGCTATTGCTCCCGGCAGGGAGGGCTTCTCCAGGAGCTGAGAATTCACGTAGATGGGCGCGCCCTCGATTAGAGCCAGGATAATCGCATCGCTGGGGCGGGCGTCTATGGGCTCTACTCCTGCTATATGGATGCTCGCGTAGTAGGTGTCTCCTCTGAGGGAGTCCACGCTCACGTAGCTCACCCTCTTCCCCAGCTTCGCGAGCAGCGCCGCGAAGGTGTGGTGCATCCAGGGGCGGGGCGGCTTCTCCCCCGCCAAGAGGAAGCGCATGCGCTCCCCCTGCTCCCTGCTCACCACCATGGTGAGCCTCCCCTCCGCGTCGCTCGCCCTGAGCACCACCAGGTAGCCGAACTCCTCCTCTTTAAGGTCGCTCACCTTAGCGAGCACATACCCCTGAGGCGGGGATACCTCCTTCTGCACGCAGCCTGCAGCACCCATTAGCAGAAGTAGAAGTAAAGCCCGCACCTACCTCACCCTTCCCCCCTGGTAGCGCCCCTCATAGGCCTTTGCTTCGCCAGCTACGCGCGCAAACACAATCTGGGCTATGCGCGCGCCCCTTTCGAGGGTGAACTCGAAGCTGCCCTCGTTTTTTATACCCACTGTGAGCACCCCCCTGTAGCCCGGGTCTATCACCGCTGTGCGCAGGGTAACGCCGCATCGAAAGAGCGTCGAGCGCTGGAACATAAAAGCTACAAGGTCGTGGGGCATGTTCACCCTCTCCATCGTGGTGCACAGGAGGTACTTCCCGGGGGCGAGCAGGTAGCGCTCGCCCTCAATCTCGCGGAGCTCTGGAAGAGTGCGCTCCTCTTTGAGCAGCGCAGCGGGTGAGGTAATGTCGTACAGCCTGTCGATGCGCAGGTCCACACCAGCGCCCTGCACATTCGCCTCCTCCACGTTCTCAAGCAGCCGCTGCTCGCGGATTCTGCGCAGAATCTCCCCGTGGCCCAGGTACATGCTCTTTAATAGCCTCTCCCAAAGATAACCTTTACGCTCTGTGCGCGGGCAGCTCTGCCACAAAAACCGCTCCGCGCGGGGAGTTGTCCTCCACCCACACCCTGCCGCAGTGCAGCTCCATAATCTTCTTTGCTATCGCCAGCCCCAGGCCGGAGCCCTTAACACCCTTCTTATCCCTGCGCGTGAACCTCTCAAAAATGTTCTCCTTGTCCTCATCTGGCACACCGCTGCCAAAGTCTGCCACCTTCACCCTCACAAAGTCGTCTCCACGCTCTGCTTCCACCAGTATCCTCCTGCCCTCGGGGGCGTACTTCACAGCATTGGAGATAAAGTTGGCAAACACCTCTGCGATTATCCTGTTAGCCCTGACCGGCAGGCTTTCAGTTATGCGGTTCTCTATGCGCATTCCCGCCTTGGCCGCAAGCGGGGCAAGGTCATGCACCACCTCTTCCACCACCTCTTTGAGGTCCAGTTCCCTCAGCTCAAGATTCTTCGTTGAACCCAGCCTTGCGAACTTCGTTGCATTCTCCACCAGCTCCACAGCCTTTGACAGACTCCTCTTTACCGCTTTAAGAAGCTCCCTTTTCTCCCCGTCATCCTCATCACTCAGCAGAAGCTCCACAAAGTTACCCGCGACACCTATAGGGTTAAGCAGGTCGTGGCGCATTATGTCCAGGAACAGGTCCTTAAGGTAATTGGACTGTTCCAGCTCGTATGTCATTGCTATAAGCTCCTCCTGTCTTCTGAAAAGCTCTTCCTCAAGACGCCGCTGCTCGGATATATCCCTGATAAGTGCCATTTCTGCAGGTGCGCCGTTGAACTCTATTAAAGAAGTGCTTACCTCTGCGGGTAGCCTTTCACCGGCTCTGGTCAGAATCTCAACCTCGTACTCAGGACTGTCGTTTATCTCATACAGGGTTCTCCATTCTGGAGAGATAAGCTCTATAAAGGATTTTCCAATAAGACTCCCGCTATCAAATCCTGAAAGCTCCTCAAATTTAGAATTTACAAACCTTATGACGCCATTCTGCACCACCACCACGCCCATATTTATTCTTTCAGCGGGAATGAGACACCTGGGCATTGCGAATGAGAATTTCTGCTGCGCCGCCTCACCCATAAGTTCAACCTCTCAGATAGAGGGTCAGGTAATATGGTTAATGATAAAAAGGCTTAACTGTGCATAAATAAAAATTATCTCTCAAAATTTGTTACGTCAGCCGAAACTGTCATGAATTGTATTTATCTGAATCTGGGTCTCTGTGAGAGCCTCTCCGGCAGGGATAGCCTCTCGAAGGGCCTGCCTTCGTTCTGCTCTTCCACCAGCGAAGCGAGCTCCTCCTTCCTCATCCTCACCTGTTCGCCCGTGCTCCTCACGCGAACAGTAAGGTAGCCCCCCTCCTGCTCCCTCGCGCCCACGACGGCGATGTAGGGTATCCACTCTTTCTCCGCGTTGCGTATCCTCTTCTGGAGCGTCTCAGACTGGTCGTCCAGGTCGGCGCGCACCCTGCGCTTTTTAAAGTACTCCAGAAGCTGCTCCGCATACGCGAGTTGCTGCTCGGAGACGGGTATAATTCTGACCTGCGTCGGGCTCAGCCATGTTGGGAGCGAGGGCTTCTCCCCGCGTTTGGCCCTGAGGTAAGCCTGCTCAAGCAGGGCGTAGAGGTTCCTGTCTATGCCGCCGCTTATGCTCGCGTGCAGCAAAAGCGGGTGGCGCCTCTCGCCCCGCTCGTCCACGTAGGTTATGTCGAAGCGCTCAGCGTTCTCCACGTCTATCTGCACCGTCGAGAGCGTGGCCGCCTTGCGCTGCGCGTCATTAACGGAGAACTCGAACTTCATCACAAAGTAGAAGAAGCGCTGGTCCCAGAGCTCTATGAGGATGGGCTTTCCTATCAGCTTCGCCAGCTTCTTCGCAAACTCCCGGTTCTGCTCGTAGAAGTCGCGCACAAAGCGTATCGCCACCTCGTACTCCAGGCCGAGCTCCTGCATCCAGCGCATGCTCAGCTCGAACTGGCGCAGGAACTCCTGCTTTGCCTGCTCCATGTCCTTTACCAGGGTGTGCATATCGGGCATGGTGAAGGTGCGCAGGCGCTTTAAGCCAGCGAGCTCGCCGCTCTGCTCCCGGCGGAAGGAGTAGTGGGTGAGCTCGTAGAGGCGAAGCGGCAGGTGCTTATAGCTTATTGTCATGTCGTGCATCATCAAGTACTGCCCGAAGCACGCGGCGAAGCGCAGGAAGTACTCCCTGTCGTCGCTTATCACCACGTACTGCCTCGCCGGAAAGCGGTGCAGGTAGCGGCTCAGCTTGGGGTGGGCGAAGTCGTACATTACCGGCGTCTCCACCTCCATGGCGCCATAGTCAAGCATCAGCTGAGTAACGCGCCTCTCCAGGAGCTTCTTAATGAGCCTGCCCTTGGGGTACCAGCGAAGGTTGCCCGGATCACTGCCCGGCTCGTGGTCCACCAGCTCGTGCTCCTTCATTAATTTAATATGCGGAGGCTCCTCGGTTACGGCGCGAGTGCCTCGGGTCTCGTACTCGTAGAATATCCTCAAACCCTCATGCTTCGAGAAGTCGAAATGCTCGGCGTGGATTAGCTCCCCCTCGGGCGTGAGCACATACCACTCGCTTTTAAGCTTCTTCTCAGCCTTGAGCGCCAGGCTCTCCTTCTTCTCCTCCCCGACGCTAATCTCCCGCGAAAGCTCGCTCAGGGGATGCCCCTTGCAGCGCAGCTCAAAGGCCTTGTACCACCCGAAGGGTGCGCGCAGCACCTCGTAGCCCCTCGCCTTGAGCTCCTCCTCAAGGCGCTTGAGCACCTCAACCGCAAGCGCAGGCTTCGCCAGTGAGGAGCTCAGGTGCGCATAGGGATAGAGCACAACGCGATGCGCTTTTACCTGAGAATGGACCTTCTCTATCTCCTCTGCGGCCCGCCTTACCACCTCTTCGGCATTGCCCTCGTCCGCCTTCTCGACCGCCACGAAGGCGGCAAGCGCTTCTTCGGCTCTGCCGGCGAGCATATCCTCTGCAACCTGCTCCGCCACCTTGGTCTTCTGCTTCGCTTTAAACTCAATGTAGTCCACGTGAAGCAGGAGGAGCTTCATGGCAGCTACCTTGGCGCTGGCTTTTATAAGGTTTTCGAAAATTTTGACCTGAGCACAGCTCACTCCTTAAAAAGTGAAGAAAGTTCACGCTCCTTCTCGGCGGCGCGCTTCTTCACAGCCTCCTCAACCTTCTCCACTATCGCCTCGAAGGCTTCCTTTGCAGCGCCCTCATTGGTGGCGATAAAGGGCTCACCCGAGTCGCCGGCTTCTGCGATTCGCGGGTCTATGGGGATGCTTCCCAGTAAGGGTACACCCAGCTCTTCTGCCACCTTCTCACCGCCTCCGCTCCTGAATATCTCAGTAACCTCACCGCAGCTGGGACACGCGAAGCCGCTCATGTTCTCAATCACGCCTATCACAGGGATGCGCATTACCCTGGCCATGTCTATGCTCCTGCGCGTGTCCAGCACCGCAACCTCCTGCGGTGTCGTGACAGTTATAATTCCGTCTAAGTCCGGGATGAGCTGCATGATGCTCAGCGCCTCGTCGCCGGTGCCAGGGGGCAGGTCTATAAGCAGGTAGTCCAGCTCACCCCACACTATATCGCTCAGAAACTGCTCAATCACCCCCATTATCACGGGACCGCGCCAGATAATCGCCTGGTTCTCATCTGCAAGAAACGCCATTGAAATTACCTTAACGCCCTTCGCCTCGGGCGGGAAGAGCCCCGCCGGGGTTGCGAAGAGCTCCGGGTTTGCGATGCCCAGCATCTTCGCCACGTTGGGCGCGGTTACGTCGGCGTCCAGCAGGCCTACTTTGTAGCCCTTATTCGCCAGCGCCAGGGCGAGGTTAACACTTACCGTGGTCTTGCCCACTCCGCCCTTTCCGCTCATTATCGCAATCTTGTGCTTCACATTCTTCATCCTCGCCCTCACAGCGGCGAAGGTGGCTTCGGGTTCATGCTTCGCCTCGCCTGCGCCGCATGCAGAGCATGCCTCGCCTTGCTCACCGGGGGTATTTTCTCCCTTTTCCATTCTGATCCCTCGCAGAGCTCACAAGATTGTCGGTGTAAAAGATTATTATTTTTTGCCGAAGACTTCCTATATTTGAGTGTTAGTTACTAAATGACGATAAACATATCATCTGAAGCAAACATACGGTTACGCTTCTTTTGGCCTAAACGCCTAAAAAAGCGCATTGACAAAATGGCGCATGAACTTAACGTGCCAGAGGAGGCGATTACACACATCCTTGGACTTATACCCTTGCAAGGTATCCCGACGCTAACCCAGCGGGACCCGCGCCTATTACGATTACCTCGTGCATCTTACCACCTACTGGAGTTATAGTCATACGTCCTATTAAAACCCCGCGAAACCGAAAGGGATTTATCCTCCAGCGAGACTCTTTATTCAATGCAGAGCTGGAAGAAGTTCGAGTACCGCGTGAAGGACTTTCTCATCTCACGTGGATATAAGGCGAGCAGAGTTCCGCTGAGCGGCTCTGCGCCGGCTATAAAGGGGGATGTGATAGCAGAGAGGGGGTCGCTTAAGCTGAGGATAGACGCCAAGTCCACGCGCAGCGGCGCCAGGATACGCATCTCCCGCGCTTCGCTGGAGAAGCTCTTGCGGGAGGCCTCGCAGGGGGAGGTCCCCCTGCTGGTGTTCTCCTTCTACAGGCATCCCAGGCTCTATGCGGTTGTAGACGAAACTCTACTAAACCTCAATGCGAGGCTCTCCGAAAAGCGCACCTGGGCGAGGAACTCGGTGGGGATAGAGAAGGAGGAGGTGCTCAAGGCTGCGAAGCGCGGTGAGGGGCTGCTCATAAGGTTCAAAGACGACCGCAGGGGCTACGCGGTGCTGGAGCTCCCCCGCCTGCTCGAGATGCTGGAGGCCGGGCAATGAGCAGGGCCCTCGCCCTCGTGCTTGCTGCACTGCTCCTCCTCAACTTCCTGCTCTTCGTCTTCGGCGCAAGCAATGCTGTGCAATTCTGGCTGGTTGTTGCACTCGTGCTCATACTCATGAAGCTATTCTCACGCGGGTGAGTCGAGAAGGAGGAAGAGCCAGGCGGGGATGAAGAGCACATCCACGCCCCTGAACTGCCCCCTCTCAAGCCTTTCCCTCGTCACCACGACCCCTCGCGCTCCATACCTCTTAACAAACTTCAGAAGCCCTCCAATCTCCCTCCTGGATATGTGACTCCTGTACTTCACCTCTACGGCGAGGAGGCCGTCCCCGTCCACCACCAGGTCCACCTCATCCTTCTGCGGACTCCTCCAGAAATTCACCTTCTCAAAGTGGCCTGCAATGCACGCCTCCACCAGCTGCCCCGCCACCTCCGTGTTCAATATCTCACGGGGGTAGTCCAGAAGAGCCATTACTATGCAGCTGTGGCTTATGTACTGCTTTTTCCTCTTCCTCAGCTGCTTCGCGACACTTGGGGAGTAGTTGTAGCCTATCCTTATAAGAAATGCCTTCTCCAGCAGACTCAGGTACTTTGAAACTTTATTTCTGTTTATCCCAAGGATGCGCGCCAGATTTACTATTTCAAAAAGCTGGGCGTTGCTCTTCGCCAGGAGCCTGAAAAGCTCATAGATTATTCTCTCGTCATCGCCGGTGATTCTTGCCACATCGGCGATTGCCTTCTCGACCACCGCCTCCTTTATATATCTCCTTATAAATTCCCTGTCCTCCACATCAAGCAGCTCCGGAAAAGCACCCTTTTCCAGGTAATCCTCAAAATATCTCTGATATTTTTCTCTGTGCATTGCAAACTTCAGGTCGTACTCCCTGAAGAGGTTCTCCCGTGAAATCTGCCACCTCATGCCCCGGTACCTGAGGAACTCCCTGAAGGTCAGCACCGGAAGGTGGAAGGTCAGAATACGCCCTGCCAGGGTCTCCTTATACTCCTTTATCTCGAGGCTCGCCGAGCCTGAGACAAACATCTTCAGGTTATCCTCTGAATCGTAGTAGGTCTTCAGAAGGTCTGCCCAGTGGGGAAGCTTTTGAACCTCATCCAGAAAGAGGTACCTCCTGGTGCTGCCGTCAGAAAACTCAAGAAAATAGCTTATAAGCTCATCTGCAACCTCATACTTCTGAAAATCTATATCGTCAAAGGATATGTAGCAGATGTTCTTCTCCGGCGCCTTCAGCTTCTGTATGAGCTGCTTCATCAGCGTGGTCTTTCCCACACGCCTCATTCCCACCACTGCCAGTATCTGCGGGTAGTCCACATACCTGAGCAGCTCCCCCAGCAGGTCGCGTTCAAACTCCGGCAGGCTGGGCTTCTCACCCCGCCACCAGGGATTCTGCCTTATCAGCAGCCTCCTGTGCCTCTCCTCCATAAGGCAAACTTTCTGCAGCATATATTTTAACTTTTTGCCCGTAAGATGTGCAAAAAATATAATTCTGTGCACGCTTAGCGCAGCATCCCCTTAAGCCTGAAGAGTGCCTGAAGCGCCTCCAGAGGGGTCATTTCGTTGGGGTTCAGCTTTCGCAGCTCCTCCTCCACGCGCGATGGCCTTGCGGGTATGCTCTCGAAGAGGGTGCGCTGCGCTCTGTCGGCGAAGGTTTTTGCGAGCCTGCGCTTGCGCAGCCGCTTCGCTATGATTTTATCGTCCGCCACCTCCTCCTCTTCCAGGCGGCGCAGCACCTGCGTTGCGCTCTCTATCACCTCCCTGGGCAAACCCGCAAGGCGAGCCACGTGTATTCCGTAGCTCTTGTCTACAGAGCCCGGCATTATTTTGCGCAGGAAGATTATCTCGCTCCCCTGCTCCTTCACCGCTATGTGGTAGTTCCTCACCCTCGGGAGGAGCTGCTCCAGCTCCGTGAGGTGGTGGTAGTGCGTCGCAAAGAGCGTCTTCGCCCCGATGCGCTCGTGCAGGTACTCCACCACCGCCCAGGCGATGCTCAGCCCGTCGAAGGTGCTGGTTCCGCGACCTATCTCGTCCAGGATCACGAGGCTTCTGCGGGATGCGTTGTTCAGGATGTTCGCCGCCTCCTGCATCTCCACCATGAAGGTGCTCCTTCCAAGCGTGAGGTCGTCGCTCGCCCCCACGCGGGTGAATATCCTGTCCACCACGCCTATCCGCGCGCTGCTGGCGGGCACAAAGCTCCCCACCTGCGCGAGGAGCACAATAAGGGCGACCTGCCGCAGGTAGGTGGACTTGCCCGCCATGTTGGGTCCGGTGATGATTAAAATCTGCTCCCTCCCGTCGAGGTAGGCGTCGTTGGGCACAAACTCGCGCTCATACACCTCCACCACCGGGTGGCGCCCCTCCCTGATCTCAATAACCTCGCCCTCGTCCACCTCGGGTTTAACGTAGCCCCTCTCCCTTGCTACGCGCGCAAAGCTCAGGAGCACATCCAGCCTTGCGAGGGCGCGGGCTGTGCTCTGCAGCTCCTCCACCTTTGAGGCCGCCTTCTCCCTGAGCTCGCTGAAGAGCTCGTACTCCAGCTTTGCGGCGCGCTCCTCAGCGCCGAGGATGAGCGCCTCCTTCTCCTTTAGCTCCGGCGTTACAAAGCGCTCCGCATTCGCCAGGGTCTGCTTGCGTATATAATCGCGGGGCACAAGGTGGAGGTTGGGCTTTGTCACCTGTATGTAGTAGCCGAAGACGCTGTTGTACCCCACCTTCAGCGAGGCGATACCGGTGCGCCGCCTCTCGCGCTGCTCCAGCTCTGCGAGCCACCGCTTCCCCTGCGTCGCGGCTTCCCTCAGCTTATCAAGCTCCTCGCTGTAGCCCTGCCTTATTATCCCGCCCTCCCGTACGCTCGCCGGAGGCTCAGGCACTATGGCGAGGTCTATCTCCTCCGCCAGCTCCTCCAGCGGGTGGAGCTGCGCCGCAATCTCGCGCAGCAGCGCGCTCCTGCACCCGGAGAGGAGCTTCTTTATCGCGGGCACCGCCCTGAGCGAGTTCTTTAGCGCAACCAGGTCCCGGGCGTTGGCGGAGCCGCTGGCTATCCTGCTGCACAGCCTCTCCAGGTCGTAAACCTCGCGGAGGGCCTCATAAAGCTCCTCCTGCAGGAGATAGTCGCTGTAAAGCTCCTCCACAGCGTCGAGGCGGCGGTTTATCCTCTCCGCGCTGGTTAGCGGGCTTAGAAGCCAGCGCCTGAGCAGCCTCGCCCCCATTGCAGTGGCGGTGCGGTCCATCACCTCAAGCAGCGTTCCCTTCGCAGAGCCGTCGCGCAGGTTGCGGATAATCTCCAGGTGGCGCAGTGTACTCGCGTCCAGGAGCATGTGCTCCTTTGTCGAGAGTCTGCGCAGCCTGGTGATGTGGGGGAGCGCACCCTTCTGGGTCTCGCGCAGGTAGCGCAGCACAGCGCCCGCGCAGGCTACGCCAAGCTTTAACTCCGCCACACCAAAGCCCTCGAGGCTTGCGACGCCGAAGTGCTCCTCCAGCAGCGCCCTCGCGGTGCTCGATTCGAAGCTCTCCTCGGGCAGGGGATTGAAGAAGGTCTCTCGCAGGTGCTTTCGCAGCCTCTCCGCGAGCTCTCCCGCGCTTGCTGGAAGAAGGCACTCCGCCGGCGAGAGCGCTGTGAGCTGGTTCAGCGCCTCCTCCTCGGAGAACTCCCCGCAGGCGAACTCCCCCGTGGACAGGTCAGCAAGGGCAACGCCGGCTCTGCCCTTATCTACCAGCACCGCCGCCAGGTAGTTGTTGTTCTTCTCCTCCAGCATGCTCTCCTCCATCAGCGTGCCCGGCGTGACAACGCGCACCACCTCGCGCCTCACAACACCCTTCGCCTGCTTCGGGTCCTCAACCTGCTCGCAGATTGCAACCTTGTAGCCCTTCCTCACCAGCTTTGCCAGGTAGGTCTCCATCGCATGGTAGGGCACCCCCGCAAGGGGCACGGGTTTGCCGCGCTCCCTCCCGCGGGAGGTCAGAGCTATGCCGAGCTCCCTCGCGGCTATCTCTGCGTCCTCGTGGAACATCTCGTAGAAGTCGCCCGCGCGGAAGAAGATTATCGCATCCCTGTAGCGCCGCTTGAAGCTGTGCCACTGGCGCATCATGGGCGTTATCTCCGGCATGAGAAATAGCTTAATGCAGGGGGTTAAAAACATTGTGATAAGAAACTATCCCTCTTGCCGCCTCAGGTAGATGTCCATCTTCGGGTAGGGTATCTCTATACCCTCCTCCGAGAAGCGGCGGTATATCTCACTGTTCAGGTAGTGCATTGCCCTGCCCTTGTAGCGCGGCTCCACAACCCAGCACAAAAGCTCGAACTCTAAGCCAGAGTCGCCGAACCTGCGGAAACGCACCCTGGGCGATGGCTGCGCCACCACGTACTCGTTGCTCAGCGCAATTTCTTTGAGCAGCTCCTCCACCCGTGAAATATCGCTACCGTAGGCGACGCTTATTGGCACACGCACCCTGAAGCGCGGCTGCGGAGCGCTCTCGTTTATTATCTTCGAACTCGCTATAATCGAGTTGGGGATGCTTATGAGCACGTCGTCGCGCGTTTTAATCTTTGTGCTTCTTAGCCCTATCTCCACCACCTCGCCGCGCTCGCCGGAGTCGAGGATTATGTAATCTCCGATTTTAAAGGGCTTGTCCATGAAGATGCTCACCCCGCCAAAGAAGTTTGCTATGGTATCCTTCGCCGCGAAGGCGACTGCAAAACCTGCGATACCCGCGGAGGCGAGGATTGGAGTTACGTCTCTCTCCCACACTGAGAGCAGCACCATAACAGCGCCCGCAAGCAGGACCGCCTTGGCTATGTTCTCAAGCAGCGGCACGAGCTCCTTCCCGAGACCAGTGACGTCAACGATGCGCACGGCAATGCCCGTAAGGACTATTGATATGGAGCGATAGAGTGCCGCCACCCACAGTAGCACGGCTGCGCTCTTGAGCAGGTTTACTGTGTAGAACTCCACACGCTCAGGAGGCTGGAGGTAATAAACCGCCTGGGCTGCGCCGAAAAGCACTATGCTCACAAAGATGGGGCGGTGGAGTATCTCCACCAGGCGGTCATCAAAGGTGAAGCGGGTGCGTGCCACCATCCTGGAGAATACACGGGTAAAGAAGATGTCCACCAGCTTGGCAACCACCACGCCTGCAAAAAGGAGCACCGCCGCATTGAAGTATCTTGAGTCCGTGAGCTCAAACAGGGAGAGGTCCATGAAGAAAAGGTTGGGATGGATGGATATAAAGGTTTGCGATGTGCTCCACGGGAGCAGGTCAAATCTCAATCACATCTCCTTTTCCTCACTCAGGCTTTTTCTGAGGAACTGCTCTTGCAACAAAAAAAGAAAGGGGTTCAGGTCTGAAGCCCCAGCTTCCTGCGCTTTTCCAGGATTACCTGTTCCAGCATGTCGGCGCTTTCCTTCGGGTCAGGACTGTGGATGAACTTTGCCCCCAGCAGTTTCTCGGCATCCTCAGTCAGGAGCCTGGTGACCAGCTCACTCCCCATTATGCGGGGCAGCGGGTTCACATGCGTGGTTACACCAAGCGCCACCGCCCAGGTGCCTATGCTTATCGCCTTCTCTGTGGTGAGCTCGGGGGCGCTTGCGGCCACGGGAAGGTCTTTTATAGCCACATTCAGCTTCTCGGCCAGCGCCTTCAGGAGCTGGTTTATCCTCGAATTGTCAACACATGAACCGAAGTGCAGCACTGGTGGCATAGCCCCGATACCAGCCGCTTCTCCAAGAGCCTTGAGCACGCGCTGCAGTCGCTCTCCAGCCATGGTGCAACCCTCCGGCTTCATCAGTCCCGCTTTTGCGTGTGCATGCGCAGCACATCCGGTAGCAAGCACAAGGATGTTCCGCTTTATCAGCTCTTTTGCAAGCTCCACGTGCATCAGGTCATGGGTAACGCGCGGGTTGTTGCACCCCACTATTGCAACCGCCCCCATGATGTCACCCTTTGTGATGCTCTCCACAAGGGGTGCGAGCGGGTCCCGGTTGTTTATTTTCGAGAGCACTTCCAGCAGTGCTTCTACGCTGAAGCCCGCTATCACCTCACTGCTGAACTGGGGGATATGGATTCTCTCCGGGTCTCGCTGTTTAAAGCTTTCAATTGCGCGCCTGACTATCTCCCTCGCCACTTCATCAGCTCTGCGCTCATCAAATTCGATGTGCTCGGCTCCCGGAATTTTGACTATGGGGGCTGTTGTTATGAGCTTTGTGTGGAAGCACTGCGCAACCTGGACAAGAGATGGAAAGATGCACTGGTAGTCCACCACCATTGCATCCACCGCGCCGGTGGCTATCACCAGTTCCGAGTTCAGCTCATTTCCTGCAGCAGGGATGCCCTGACGCTCCAGAATCTCATTGCCAGTGCAGCATATGCCAATAACCTTTATTCCTCTGGCACCAGCTGTTCTGGCCTCCTCCTGCAGCGCCTCTGCGGCCTCCACAATCTTCTCGCTCAGAATTGGTACATGCCCGTGGCAGGCTATGTTCACATATTCAGGTTCTATAACACCCATCCCTGCCCTGGCAAATTTCGGTTTCGGTGTGCCGAATAGCACATCCTGCAGGTCTGTGCTCATGTGCAGACCGTAGAAGCCGTCCGCGATGCCGGCTTTAATGCATCCGAGAACAAGGTTCACAGGGTCGGCATCGTTTCCCATGCTTGTGCGGTGCATCCCCTCCAGGATGGGAAGCATCCCTCCTTCAGGTAGCACACCCAGCTCTGTCCAGGTCTCTATTCGCTCCTGCGTTGAATGCATCTTAACCCATCTTGCGCCGTTGGCATGGGTTGCGCCTATGTCTTCCAGGGCGATTAACGCCACACGCTCGGCAAGCCTGTTCACCTCCATGTTCTCCGCGTCCTCGATTCCGAGTGCTCTGGCGATGCTGCGCAGCTTTGTCTCGTCCCTTATGGCATAGGGCGCCTCTCCCCTTGCAGCGTGCAGCAGGGTGAGCGCCACGTGCCTTGCATGGTCCACATGCGAGGCTGTACCACCCAGGGTGTTCCGGAGCAGACCTCTGGCCACCATCACATCTGCGGTGGCTCCGCACACCCCGCGGTCCGCTTTGGCCGTGATTCTGCACGGCCCCATGACGCAGTTTCTGCAGCTAACGCCGGTGTAGCAGTAGGGACATTTGGGCTCCTGCCTCTCCAGCCGGTCAAAGACAGTCTCCACTCCCGAACGCCTCGCTACCTCGAGCATATCAAGGTTTGCAGGGTCGATGGTTTTGTCAGAATCTGCCCTCCCTTCAATCTCTCGCTTTTCTCTTGTTATCAAACTTTCTCCCTTCACACAATTCACCTCCCTCAATATAATCTTCGCTCTCACACGATAAATACTTTCGCCATGCTGGTGACAGGAGCCTCTGCGGTGAAGTATCCCTAAGTTCCCAGGTAGAGGAGATATATTCCTATGAGCACCAGCACCAGGCCGCTGAGCTTTTTTATCTTTACTGTTGAGACGGCAAGACGTGTAAGAATTTCCTTTGAGTACGCTGCCAGGCAGGTGACGGCTATCATTAACACCGCCTTGGCAAGGGAGTAGCTTAAAAATGCGAAAAATCCCGTGAGAAGCTCTCCTGTAAAGAGGGGGTACACAACGAGGGCGAGGAATACGGGAAGGGTGCACCCCATGGCGGTTGCTGCATAGGCTGCACCGAAGAGGAAGAAAGCGGCATCTCCTCTCGGTGCCGGGAGGGGAATCCCGGGAAAGCGGGCGGTGTAGCTGTAGTAGAGCATCGTTCCGAGGAATATAAATACAATCCCCACGCCCGGTTTGAAGTACCTCAGATAGGGGCTCACCGCGGAGCCCAGCAGGTAAACCAGCAAACCGATGGCCAGGTAGAAGGTAAGTATTCCAGCCGCTGCAAGTATTCCGGTATAAGCAGCTCTGCTGCTGGTTAGGCCGATGTAGTATGAGATATAGCCCGGCAGCAGGGCAAAGGCACACGGGGAGAAGAAGCTGGCTATACCTGCAAGGAAGGCAAGGAAGAGATAGAGGCTGTCCTGAGTGCTGCTGAAGATGTAGCCGCTCTGCCAGAGGTACCATCCGCCAGCCATTATCGCGGAGAGGACGGCAAAGACGCCGGCGAGGGTAAGATGCTCCTTCATTCTACCACGAAGCCCGTGCCTCTGAGCAGCTCAGCCACCGCCCCCTGGAATCTCCGCCTCTATCCGGGAGAGGTCCTCGCGGAGAAGGAGACACCTTGGGGCAGTGATTCCTCCTTCGCAGCTCATGCGGGTGGTAATTACTGTTACAAAGTTCATAGTACACGTACAATATTTACTAACAATATACATAATTTTTTGTACAGTTACAATATCTTTTGTAACGGTATTCTTTGAGCATCTGCTATGGACGAGATATTTAAGAGGGAGGTCACGCAGCGCAGCCTTCTCGTAGCGGAGCCCGGAAAAGCCCGCGCTCTGGCGGAGCCGATACGTGCGGCGATTCTGCAGATACTCTCGGAGAGGGAAGCCTCAATCGCAGAAATAAAGGAGGAGCTGGAGAGGCGGGGCTTCAGATTGGCCCCCACAACGGTGCGCCACCATGTGGACGTGCTGAAAAGGGCGGGGCTTGTTCAGCTCACCAGGCTGGTCAGCTCCCGCGGGGGTGTTCTGAAGTACTATGCCTCAAGGGTCAAGCTGGTGCACCACTCTGCTCCGGAGAACTTTGAGGAGGTGCTCGGGGGTGCGGTGGAAGAGGCGAGCAGAGCGCTGCTGCAGCTCTTCAGGGAGCTCATGCAGAGGCACGGCGAGGATGTGCTGAAGGTCGCCAGGTCTCTGAAGCCCTGTCCCCACTGCAGCGACGAGCACTTTGTGGAGTACGTTTTAATTGAGGTGCTGAACCGTGCCGCAGCGGAGGCCACATCAGGGAAGGAGTTCCGGGAGATGCTCAGGAAATGAGGCTAATCCGCCGCGGGGATGGGACCCTGGTGGCAGACCTGCAGGGGCTGGATGGGGCACGCCTGCAGATTGCTGTGAGGGACATCGTCAAGAAGCTACCTCAGGGGGCAAGGGCGGAGATAATTATGGACGACCCGGATACGCACGAACCAATTCTCATGGCTCTCCGTATTTGGGGCTGCCAGCTCCTCTACGACACCCTGGAGGCAGGAACCTTCAGGATAGGGGTGAGAAGATGATACACCCGATGGCAAGGGTGTGCCAGGTGATGAGGCGCTATCCTGCCACGGTTGACTACTTCCTGGAACTTGGCGTATGTGGCTGCAGCTTCGGAGAGAGCCCTGGAAAGCGCAGTGTGGAGATGACCCTGGAGGAGCTCGCCAGAGAGAAGGGGATTGACCTGAGACGGCTTCTGGAAGAGCTCAACAGGCTGATCTGAGGGTGTGTTATGGAGAAGCTCCAGCTGAAAGTGGGCGGCATTTTCTGCTCCTTCTGCGTGGAAAGCATCAGAAAGGCGGTAGGCGGTGTGGATGGTGTGGTAGAGGTGAGGGTGAGCCATGCCCATGAGGATGTGCTCATCCACTATGACCCGGACAGGGTCACACCCGAAGAGCTAACCCGGGTGCTGCGCCAGCTTGGTTATGTCATACGCGACCCACGCAGGGTCAGGAGCTACGAGGAGGAAGAGGAAGAGTTGCGCAGAGAGAGGCGCAGGCTGGTGTTCGCTGGCATCCTCACCCTGCTGGCGGCGCTTTTGATGCTTGCCATGTGGCTGGGTGTGCGCCGGGAGTGGTTCCCCTTTGCCATGCTCGCCCTTGCCCTTGCCAATGTCTTTGGCGCGGGAGGCTACATACTGAGGATGGCCGCACACTCGCTGCGCAGGGGTATCCTCAACCAGCACGTGTTGATGGAGCTGGCCGCCTTCTCCGGCCTGGTGGGAGGTCTTGCGGGACTCTTTGTAGAGGGCTTCCCTACTGCAGACTTCTTCGGCGTCGCCGTATTTGTAACCACCTACCACATCCTCTCTGGCTACACCTCGCTGCTGGTGCGCACCCGTGCTTCGCAGGCGGTGCGCAGGCTGCTCTCTCTCCAGCCCGCGGTGGCGAGGGTGCTTCGCGATGGTAGGGAGCGGGAGGTACCTGTGGAGGAGGTTGGCAGGGGGGAGCTTGTGCTTATTAAGCCAGGCGAAGGTGTGCCCGTGGATGGCGTGGTGGTGAGTGGCGCCAGCAGCCTCGACGAAAGCCTGGTAACGGGGGAGAGCATGCCGGTGGAGAAGTTTCCCGGCGACGAGGTGATAGGGGGCTCTGTCAACCTCACGGGAAGCCTTGTGGTCAGGGTAACCCGGGTGGGTGAGGAGAGTTTTCTCCAGCAGGTGGCGAGGCACATTGAGGAGGCAAGGGCACTCAAGCCAGGCGTGGTGCAGCTCGCCGACAGGGTGCTGAGGTACTACGTGCCCGGTGTTGTAGCCTTTGCGCTCCTGGGCTTCACTTTCTGGACGCTGGGGGCGTGGCTTATAGCGGGGGAAGTGAACCTGAAGCGGGCCGCCTTCGCCATGCTCGCAGCGCTTGTGATGGGCTACCCCTGCGCTCTGGGAATGGCCACGCCCCTGGCGATAATCCGGGGCAGCGGCGAGGCTGCGGAGCGGGGAATACTGCTGCGCTCACCCCAGAGCTACCAGGCTTTAAAGGATGTGAGCGTTGTGGTTCTCGACAAGACGGGGACGCTAACAAAGGGCACACCCCGGGTGGCAGAGGTGCTCGCTCTGGAGGCTTCTCCAGAGGAGGTTTTAAAACTTGCCGCCTCTGCGGAGAGGCTGAGTGAGCACCCGCTTGCGAGGGCTACTGTTGAGTATGCGGAGAAGCAGGGGATAATCCTCGCTGAGCCGTCAGAATTTGTCGCTGTACCCGGGGGCGGTGTGAAGGCGAGGGTTGAGGGCAGGTGTGTTGCGGTGGGCAGCCTCCGCTTCCTCAGGGATGAGGGGGTGGAGGTCGGCAAAGGCGAAGCCCATGCGCATACCATGGAGCTTGCGGGCAGGAGTGTGGTTGGCGTGGCAGAAGGGCAGAGGCTGCTTGGTATAATCTCCTTTGCCGACACCATCAGGGAGGACGCTTGTGCGGCGCTGAGCCAGCTCAGGCAGCTGGGCATGAGGCTGGTTATGGTAACCGGTGACAGCCACGGAGCTGCGCTTGCGGTGGCGAAGAGGCTTGGCATCGAATCTGTGCACGCCGGGGTTTTACCGCAGCAGAAGGCGGAGATAGTGCGCTCCCTCCAGGAGAAGGGGGAGGTGGTGGCCTTTGTGGGGGACGGTATAAACGATGCCCCTGCTTTAATGCAGGCTGACGTGGGCATGGCCATGAGCTCGGGTACTGATGTTGCCATAGAGAGCGCCGACGTTGTGCTGGTCGGGGGAAGGCTATCCGCGGTACCCGAGGCTTATCACATTGCAGGACGCTCCTACAGGAAGACGCTTCAGAACCTCGCCATCGCTTTCAGCTTCAACGGCATAGGCGTGCCCCTCGCCACCACCGGTATGGTGCACCCCTACTGGGCGATGTTTGCAATGCTCGCCAGCGTTAGCGGGGTGCTGCTCAACTCCTTCGCAGGCAGACTCCTGCCGGGCAGGTCGGGACGGAAGGTGACCCTCCTGGTCTCCGGGATGCACTGCGAAGCCTGCGTCACTGCGATTGAGCAGGCGCTCCGGAAGGCGGGGGTGCGTGAGGTAAGCGTCGACCCCGGGACCAGGCGCGTGGAGGCTGTGCTCTGCGGCATGGGGGTGGAGGATGTGAAGAGGGTGCTGGGAGAGGCAGGGTTCAGTGGTGTGGAGGTTTTACAGACCCGGGGAGATGGCCGGTAGAGTTTATAAAATTTTGTTTTAGAAAAAATTTTTATTGTACTCCATCAATAATACATAAACACCTGGCACTGGGCAATATGCCGAAAATAACTGTGGAGGTAAATGAGAATTTGGAAAAGTTGTCTAAAACAGAGAAGAGAGACCTTCTCGAAGATGTGTTCAATTCAATAGGGGAGGGCGTGGTTGTTATAGACCGGGAGCACACCATAGTCGAGGTGAATCCGGCAGCTCTGGAACTTTTCGGACGGAGCAGGGAGGAGTTCATAGGAAGAAAGTGCTACGAGGTCATCCATGGGGAGGATGCGCCATGCAGGGAGGTGCTGTGCCCTCTGGAGGAGTCCCGAAAGGCAGGGGTGCTCAGGGGAATAATTCACGAGCACTTGAGAGGCACGGGAGAAAAGTGGATTGCGGAAATTTCAGCCACACCAATCAGGGATAAGAGCGGGAGGGTGGTGGGCATAGTTGAAATAAACAGGGACGTAACACGCCAGAAGCAGGTTGAGAGGGAGATGCAGCACCTCAACAGGGTGCTCAAGGCCATAAATGAGGTGAGCAGCGTTATAACAAGAGAGAAGAATGCGAATTCTCTTCTGCAGTCGGTGTGTGAGATTCTCCAGAGGGTGAGGGGCTACAGGATGGTGTGGATAGGTGTACCTGACGAAGATACGCGCAGGGTGGTGCCGGTTGCAAAGGCGGGTGTCGAGGATGGCTACCTGAATAGGATTGTAATTACCCTGGACGACTCCGAAACCGGCATGGGACCTACGGGAATGGCAATCAAGACGGGCAGGCCCCAGGTGGTGCGGGATATATCCAGGGACGAAAACTACGCTCCCTGGCGCGATGAGGCGATGAAGAGGGGATATCGCTCCTCTGCAGCTGTGCCCATTGTTTATGGCGACCACATTTACGGCACCATAAATGTGTATTCCGAATCTGTGAATGTCTTTACGGAGGAGGAGATAGAGCTCTTAACCAGGGTGGGTGAGGACCTGGGCTTTGCGCTCAGGGTGATTGAGGACGAGGAAAAGAAGCGGCAGGCTGAGAAAGCACTGAGGAGGAGCGTGGAGCAGCATGCGGTGATAGCAAGGCTTGGAGAACTCTTTATGAAGGGTGCCAGCGTGGACGTGCTGATGCAGGAGGCGGTGAGGCTGGTTGCCAGAGCGCTTGGAGCCGAGTTCTGCAAGATTCTGTGGCTTGAGGACGACAGGCTCAGACTTATTGCGGGTGTGGGATGGCGCCCGGGTCTGGTCGGCAGGGCCACTGTTTGCTCAGACACATCCTCCCAGGCGGGATATACCCTCAGAACCAGGAAGCCCGTACTTGTGGAGGATTTTTCCACAGAGAAGAGGTTCAGCATTCCTGACCTGCTCAGAGAGCACGGTGTGGCTTCAGGTATAAGCGTTCCGATGATATACATGGACAAGGTGTACGGTGTCATGGGGGTTCACTCCAGGAGGAAGGGCAAGTTCTCCCCGGCGGATGCAGATTTTCTCCAGTCGGTGGCGAACATCATCACAGCCGCCTTTGAAAGGATACGCACAGAAGAGATACTGAAGGATTCCCAGAAGAAGCTGAGGGAACTGCTCAGGGAGATGGACAGCATACTCCATACAATACCCGCGGCAGTCCTCACCACGGACACGGAGGGCAACATAAACTACTTCAACCGCCAGACGATGGAATATCTGGGGAAGAGTGAGGGGGAGATATTCACCACCAGTATTGGGGAGCACTTCCTGGAGCCTGAGGTTGAGGCAAAGGTGCGGGAGGTTCTCAGTGGGGAGGCGGAGGTGCCTGTTACCCTGGAGGCGACGCTGCTTTCTGGCAGGGCAGTTTATGTTTCCATGTCCCCCATGAGGGACGAGGAGAACAGAATCGATGGCGCAGTGGTCTCCTTTGTGGACATAACCCAGCAGAAGGAGGCGCAGGAGAAGCTGAAGCGTGCATATGAGGAGCTCAGGGAGATAGATGAGCTCAAGAGCAATATAATCGCCAACGTCTCCCATGAGCTGCGCACCCCAATAACCATAGCCAAGGGTTTTATGGAGCTTGCCATGGTGGAGGAGAACGAGGAGGACAGAAGGAATGAGCTGGAATCTGCAATTAAAGCGCTGCACAGACTCAACGACATCGTGGAGGACCTGATAGAGATAGCGACTGTTCAGCGCGGAAGCCTGAAGCTCCACAGAAAGCGCACCAGAATTGAGGACATAGTGAGGAGTGCCGTGGAGGAGAGGAAGGAGCAGGCTGAGGAGAGGGGAGTCAGGGTGGATGTTGAGCTTGAGTACAGGGGCGAGGTGGTGGTGGATCCCTTCAAGCTGAAGAGGGCGATTCTGAACCTGCTGGACAATGCCATAAAGTTCAACAGGCCAGGGGGCAGGGTCAGGGTTGAGGTGAGGGAAGAGGAGGGGGGTGTGAGGATAAGTGTAAGCGATACCGGCATAGGTATCCCCGAAGAGAGGCTTGAGGAGGTTTTCAAGCCCCTCACCCAGCTTGATCCATCACCCACCAGGCGCTACGGAGGCACAGGCACGGGGCTGGCGGTTACCAGGAGGATTGTGGAAGCCCACGGTGGCAGAATATGGGTGGAGTCGGAAGTGGGCAGGGGCTCCACCTTCCATATCTTTATTCCTGCAGGCTGAAGCAGGAATCTGAAAGAGGTGGTTGGTATGGCACGGATAATGCTGGTGGATGATGAACCCGAGATAAGGTACATAACCCGCAGGATACTTGAAAGGGCGGGACACGATGTGGTGGAGGCGGGTGATGGGGAGGAGTGCCTGCGGAAGCTGGAAAAGGAAAGGGTTGACCTTATCCTTCTGGATGTGATGATGCCGGGTATTAAGGGATGGGAGGTGTGCAGAAGGATAAAACTTGACCGGAGAATGAGAGACATACCTGTGGTTATGTTCACCGTCCGGACCAGCGAGGGCGATGTGGAGGAGAGCGTAAAGTCTGGGGCAGATGCTCATATAAACAAGCCCTTTGAGATGAGTGAGCTTATCCAGGTGGTGGAGGAGATTCTGAAGAGGAAGGGATAGCTCATCAGCCTGTGTGCTTCCGGCCTGTGAGAACTGTGAAGCAACTGTAGTTCTTTACCTCAACCCTCGCGTGGCGCTCGAACTCCGCCGCCATCTCTTCTACGCTTAGCTCGTGCTCGCACCGGAAGTCGCGGAAGGCGAGCAGCGCAAGCTTTCCGCGCGGCTCCGCGGTAATCACAAGCCTCCTCGCCACGCGGAACATCTCCGCAACCGCCTCCCTCCACTCCGCTATATGCGCCAGCGCCGACCAGCTTGCGACCACGTCGAAGCTTTCGCTGCGGAAGGGCATCCTGCGGGCGTCGCCCACCACAACCTCGCCAATTCTCGCAACCCTCGAGGCGTCGATGTCCAGGCAGACCACCCTGCCGGGAATCTTCCTGGCCAAGTAGCCCGAGCCGGTGGCCACGTCCAGCACCCTGCCTGAGCACAGCTCCGCCACGCGGCGGAGAACCCTCTCGCGGCTCTCAATCTCGCCGAGGAGCTCGAGGAGGCTCATGGCCTACTTTGAGAGCATCTCTGTGAGCTCCTTCTCCTGCACATGCCCGGAGACGCGTATCTTTACCTTCGTAACCCCCTCCAGCTTCTCAAGCTTCTCCTTTATCTGCATGCTCAGCTGCACCCCGAGGGGGCAGAAGGGCGAGGAGGGCACGAAAGTAAGGGAAACCTCGCCGTCGCTCACCTCGAGGTCCTTTATTAAGCCCATGTCGTACACGCTTATCCCTGTGTGGGGGTCTATTATCTCCTTCAGCGCCCTTACCACAGCCTCCTTTTCCACCATGCTTTCACCTGCCTAAGCTCCGCCTTTTAACTTCTGAACTATTTTCTCCACCTCCAGCGCGTGCCCCGGGGGGTGTCCTCCACAGCTATGCCGTGCCTCAAAAGCTCCTCCCTGAGCGCGTCGGCGGTGGCATAATCGCGCCGCTTCCTCGCCTCCTCGCGCTCGCGTATCAGCTTCATGAGCTCCGGAGGCAGCTCCCCTCTGCGCTCTCGCACAACGCCGAAGATGCGGTTGAAGTCTGCGAAGAAGCGCTTCACCGCCTTCACATCTTCCACGCTTGCCTCGCCTCTGCCCATCGCCCTGTTCGCCTCGCGCACGAGTCTGAAGACGGCGGCAAGGGCGCGCGGTGCGTCGAGGTCGTCGCAAAGCGCGGACTCGAACTCCCGCCTTGCATGCCCGGCATGCCTGGAAAGCTTCGTGGGCTCTTGAGCGCCTGCAGAATAGCTTTCAAGCCTTGCGGCAAAGTCGCTGAGCCTCTCCACCGCTCGAGTGGCATCTTCTAAAGCTTTAAAGGTGAAGTTGAGCTTCCTGCGGTAGTGCGTCGCCAGCAGCAGGTAGCGTATTGCAAGCGGGTCGTAGCCCTTCGCGAGGAGGTCCCTGAGGGTGTAGAAGTTGCCGTAGCGCTTGCTCATTTTGCGCCCTTCCACCAGCAGGTGCTCGTTGTGCACCCAGTAGCGCACAAAGGTTTTGCCCGTCGCCGCCTCGCTCTGGGCAATCTCATTCTCGTGGTGCGGGAAGATCAAGTCCACCCCGCCCGCGTGTATGTCCAGAGTCTCTCCCAAGTAGCGCATGCTCATGGCGCTGCACTCTATGTGCCACCCGGGTCTGCCTTTGCCGAGAGGGGTTTCCCAGTAGACATCGCCGTCCTCCTCGCTCCACGCCTTCCAGAGTGCGAAGTCGCGGGCCTCTTCCTTGGCGTACTCGTCCTGCCTCACCCTGGCTCCCGGCTTAAGCTCTTTAATTTTGAGCCGCGAGAGCTTCCCGTAGTCTTTAAACTTTGAGATGTCGAAGTACACGCTCCCGTCCTCGCCGCGGTAGGCGTAGCCCTTCTGCAGGAGCCTCTGAATCAGCGCCACCATCTCCGGGATGTGCTCAGTGGCTCGCGGATAGTGCTCCGCCCTTTCTATGTTCAGCTTCTCTATGTCCTCGAAGAACGCCCGCTCGTAGCGCCGCGTGTACTCGCGCAGGCTTATCCCAAGCTCGCGGCTCCGCCTTATCGTCTTGTCGTCCACGTCGGTGATGTTCATCACCTGCACCACTCGGTAGCCCAGGTACTTCAGAAACCTGCGCAGCAGGTCAGCGAACACATAGGCGCGGAAGTTGCCTATGTGGGCGTAGTCGTACACCGTGGGCCCGCAGGTGTACATCCTCACCTCGCCCTCGCGAAGAGGCACGAAGCGCTCCTTCCTGCGCGTCAGCGTGTTGTAGAG
>Ga0256830_1000756_pt1 | contig 24253 bp, 19 predicted proteins | sample 128326metaG_FD_190537 | JGI IMG/M metagenome (GOLD analysis project Ga0256830, IMG submission 190537) | Hydrothermal vent microbial communities from Lau Basin, Pacific Ocean - 128-326 | ecosystem: Environmental > Aquatic > Marine > Hydrothermal vents | place: Pacific Ocean: Lau Basin | collected... | reverse complement strand
CAAGGGGGTGACGGTGTACCGCGACGGCTGCCGGGACATGCAGCCCATGGCGCTGGAGGAGAAGAAGGCGCGCAAGCCGGCCGAGCCGGCGCCGGCCGCCGAGCGGCGCATCCTGCCGAAGAAGCTGCCCGAGCTCCTGCCCTGCGTGCGGGTCCGGCAGATGACCCCCTTCGGGAACATGCACGTCAAGATCTCGGTGGACCCCAAGGAGGATCAGGAGCTCGAGGTCTTCGCCCAGCTCGGCAAGGGCGGCGACGTCGCCAACTCCGACCTCGAGGCGATCTGCCGCATGATCTCCCTCTTCCTGCGCTGCGGCGGCGAGCTCGGTCTCGCCCTCAAGCAGCTCGAGGGGATCGGCTCCTCCCTGACCGTGCCCTCGAAGGAGGGCCGGATCATGAGCCTGGCCGACGGCCTCGCCAAGGCCCTGCACAAGTACGTGGCCGCCAAGGCGCGCTTCGGGCTCAAGGAGATCCTCCTCGGACAGGTGGACGAGTCGGCCATGGCGGCCGTCTGCAGCGGCGGCAACGGCAGCAACGGCGCCGCCGCCACCGGCAAGCTCGGCACCGGCATGGGCGGCGCCTTCAAGGTGAAGTGCCCGGCCTGCGGCGGCCACCTCGCCTTCGAGGAGGGCTGCTGCAAGTGCTACGACTGCGGCTTCAGCCAGTGCTGAGCCGCACCCCGCGCCCTTCCGGGGGAGCGGAAGCCTCCGAAACGACCGAGAAGGAAGCGCCGGGAGCCTCGCCGGGCTCCCGGCCTTTCCCGCCGCAGGCGGGGGAGGATTCGCTGCGCTCCGGGTCCGGCGGCCGGGGCCTCAGTTGAAGCAGGCGCCGTTGCTGGCGAGCATGGACATGGCGCCGCCGGCGGGGTGGCCGCAGACCACCTGGAAGTAGTAGCCCGTCAGGGAGGAGGGCGGGGCGTTCACCGTCATGCTGTTGCCCGTGACGGCGATGGGGGTGGGCGCGATCAGAGCGTTCGGGTCCACCAGGAGGCTCCAGCCGGCGCCGCCGAGGTTGCGCTGCGTCGGGTTGGTGCTGGCGATCAACCAGCAGGGAACACCGCCTCCCTTGCTCCCGTTCCAGCTGAAGGTCGTCTGGGTTCCGCCGGCGCTGGAAGTGGCGCTGAGCTGCAGGGTGTTGGCGCTTCCGTCCGTCGGCCGGTAGGTCAGGATGCCGGGGCTCGGCCCCCAGAACCTCATGTAGAAACTTGCGGGCTTGTTCTTGGCGACGGTGTACTGGGCGAGCCCGTTCGGCGAAGGCCCGAGGAAGGTGTTGGCGACGCGATAGCCGCCGTCGGCGAGCATCGGGCCGGTCTGGTCCTGGGCGGCGGTGATGCTCCAGTTCAGGAGGCGTCCGGCTCCGGCCGCCTCCTCGGTGCGGAACATGCTGCTGACGTCGGTGCTGCACTCGGCGCCCTGGAGGTCCACCTGCACGACCCAGCAGCGGAGCTCTCCGTTCGGACCGCCCAGGGGCAGGCCGCTCAGGGTGTAGCTGCAGCTCGTGGCCCCGGGCACCGGTCCGCCGGTCACCGTTCCCTCGTCGTAGAGGTTGATGAGGAAGCTGCCCGCGTCCCCGGTCGGGTCCGGCTCCGTGGAGCACCAGGCGAACTCGAAGGCGTGGACCTGATCGATGGCCATGGCGCCGGCGGCTCCCGTGGAGCGGTCGGCCAGGGCGCCCTCGTCGATCCAGGTGAGGCCGGCACCCTGGACCGCGTAGTAGCCGTCCAGGCGGCTGTTGTTGAAGACCAGGGCCGGCCAGGTCTGGGGACCGGGCACGGTGGAGTCCAGGCGGCCTTCGGCGACCCGGTAGACCCCGGCGAAGACCGGGGTCCGGCCCGGATCGGGGTGGACCTGGTTCTGGGCCGTCAGGCTCGCCGCCAGGAGCAGGCCGGCGGCGGAGGTCGGGAGGGGACGGAGCATGGCGGGTCGGGGAGAGCGGCGGGGCAGGGGGTACCCCTGAGCCTCCAGCCTAGTGCAGAAGGCCGGTTCCGGGGACGGGGATCCGGCGGGAGTCCGGCCCCGGGGAGGGTGGGAGCCGCACCCGGGGCCCGGCCCCCCTTCCTGGAAGGCCCCGCGGCGGCGGAGGTTCCGCGTCTTCCCTCTAGTTTCCGCCGCCGCCGCCGCCGTCTTCCGGCTGGAGGACCAGGAGGAAGGCGTCGCTGGCGCCGTGGGAGTCCAGGTCCACGCCGCCCAGGCTGGTGCTGCCCGAGAACTGGCCGCAGGCCGCCACCCGCAGGTCCGGAAGCCCGGCCACTCCCGTGGTCCCGAGGCGCGGATCGCCCGCCCCGGGAGCCCGCACCAGCCAGCGCAGGGCGCCGTCGGGATCCAGGCCGAGGAGGAAGCTGTCGTTCACGCCGTCGGCCAGGAGGGTGGTTCCGTCCACGGTGATGGACTCCTCGAACATGCCGGTGACCAGCAGGCCGCCGTCGGGAAGCTCTCCGACGCCGCGGGTGCTGTCCCAGCCGATGCCCCCGCCGCCCGCGACCCACAGCAGATCGCCGTTTGCCTCCCAGCGCCCCCAGAAAGCGTCGTCGGCGTGGACCACGCTCAGCACGGTCTCGTTGGCTTCGCCGGGCCCGAAGACGGCGTCGGTCTGGTAGAGCCCGCCCACGAGGAGCGTCCCGTCGGCGAGGGCGTGGAGGCCCAGGCCTTCGTCGCCGGAGTCGCCGCCGGCGGTGCGCGCCCAGAGGAAGGCGCCGTCGGCCTCCCAGGCGGCCAGGAAGACGTCCAGGGTGCCCGCGACGGACTCGAGCACCGTCTCCTGGGGCGTCCCCGCTCCGAACAGGGCGGTCTCCAGGTAACCGCCGGTCATGACGACGGTGCCGTCCCCGAGGGCCGCGAGATCGTTGGCGAAGGTGCTGCCCGGGGCGCCGCCGGCGTGGTCCAGCCAGCGGAGATTCCCCATGCCGTCGAAGACCGCCACGAAGGCGTCGCGGACGTTCGCCCCCGCCTGCACGGTCTGGTCCTCGATGGTCAGGGTCTTCTGGAACCATCCGCCCAGGGCCACGGAGCCGTCGGGCAGGGCAGCGACGCAGGTGCCGAGGTCGGCGTTGGGGCCGGTGGCGGCCCGCGCCCAGTCCAGGGTGCCGTCGTCGAAGAAGCGGGCGACGAAGGCCTCCTCGCGGTGGGGGCCGCTGAGGACCGTCTCGCCGGCCTCACCGCCGCCGAACACCGCCTCGCCGGTGAAGCTGCCGCTCACGAGGATGCCGCCCTCGGCGTCCACGGCCACGTCCAGGCCCTGGTCCTCCAGGAAGCCGCCCGCCTGGACCGCCCACAGGACCTCGCAATCCGGGCTGATCCGGGCCACCCAGACGTCGGACTTGCCCAGGCTCTTGAGGGTGAAGGATCCGAATTCGGCCGTCTTCTCGAAGGAGCCGGCCACCGCCAGGCTGCCGTCGGGGAGGACGGCCACGGCGGCAGCGGTGTCGGCGTGGAAGCCGCCCAGGGCGATCCCGCAGTCGGGATTCGGCTCCAGGACCGTGACCCGGCCGGGCGCCAGGTCCTCCACCGGGGCGCAGGGGCTGCCGTTGTCGATGCGGACGGCGATGCTCCAGGTGCCCGGTTCCAGGCCGGCGCTCCCGACCTCGACGCTGACTTCCTCGCCGCCGCCGCTGGCGTAGGGCCCGCCGAGGAAGAGGCGGTCGTCGCTGGTGCTCGCGTCGCCGTCGGCGTCCGCCCAGACCTCGACCAGGCCGCTGCCATCGTCCTCGGCGATCCAGGAGACCAGGAAGGCCTCGCCGGCCTCGATCTCGAGGTCCGCGGCCGGGGCCGTGGCCGTGATGCCCGGCGGCGGGATCTCGCTCCAGAGGCACAGACGTGCGGGGGCGAAGTCCAGGGTCTCGACGCCGGGCCGGCTCTCGAGGACGCCGAGGACGAACCAGCTCCCCTCGGGCAGCCCGGTGGTGTCGGCGGTGAGGACGAGCTCGCCGTCCTCCTCAGGGGAGGGACCGGCCAGGGGGATCCGGTCGTCTGAAGTCTCTGCGTTCCCGTCCCCGTCGAGGAACAGGCTGACACTGCCCTCGTCATCGGGATCCTCCGCCACCACACGCAGCTCCAGGGGGTCGCCGATGCGCCAGGTCAGGTCCTCCGCCGGGTCCAGGACCTCGAGGAGTCCGGGCTCGTCGGCCACCAGGGTTACCCGCCCCGGCGCGAAGTCCAGGCTGTCGGGATGCTCGCCGTCGCTGGCGATGCCCAGGATGGACCAGGTGCCCTCGGGGACGCCGAGCGCGGCCAGGTCCAGGTCGAGGCTGGCGGGCACGCCGTCCTCCTCGGGCAGGGGGCCGGCCAGGAAGACCTGATCCTCTTCCGTGGCCGGGCTGCCGTCGGCGTCGGCCAGGAGCGTCACCTCGGCAACGCTGTCCGGGTCCTCGGCGATCCAGCCGACGCGCACCGTCTCGCCCGGCCGGACGGTCGTGTCCTCGGCGGGCTCGGTGAGGACGATGGACGGGGGGCAGCCGCTGCCGCTCAGGGTGAGCCGGCCCTCGGCGGCGGCCCAGACCGGAGCGTAGAGGGCGTCCTCGATGCGGCCCAGGATGAACCAGGTGCCCTCCGCCACGCCGGCGGTGCTCACGGTGACACTCACGGCGGCGCCGTCGGCCTCGGGCAGCGGGCCGGCGGCCTCGACCTGGTCCCCCGAGGTGGCGGGATCGCCGTCGAGGTCGAGGACGATCCAGAAGGAAGCCACGTCGTCGGGATCGTCGGCGACCACGGTGACTGTGAAGTCCTGGCCGGTCTGGCGGCAGAAGTCCCCGGCCGGATCGGTCAGGACCAGCGTCGGCGCCACGTTGTCCACGAGATCCACCCGCGGGCCCTGGATCACCGTCGTGGAGGCACCGTCGGTGGCCGTGGCCACCAGCGTCCAGGTGGCCTCGTCCATTCCCGTGGTGTCCACGCTCACCGGGATCTCCGCGCCGTCGGCCTCGGCCAGGGGGCCGGCGAGGAGCGTCTGGTCCGCGGTCGTGCCCGGATCGCCGTCGGCGTCGAACCAGAGGAAGACCTCGGCCTCGCTGTCGGGGTCGTCGGCGGTGAGGAGGATCTCCAGGGGATTGCCGAGGCGGACCTGGACGTCGTCCGCAGGCTCCAGGATGTCCACGGAGGGCGGCGTGTTCGGAGGCGGCGAGGCCGGGGCGCTGCCGCTTCCCCCGCCGTCCCGGTCCGGGTGGGCACAGGCCGTGCCCAGACCGACGAGGAGGAGGGGCAGGAGAAGACGGGCCCTGGGCCCTGCGTGGGGGATGGGGAGGGCGTGCATGCGTGGCGCGGCTCGGAAGGCCGCTACGTGGGGATGACAGGCGAAGGGGACGGCAGAAGCCGGGCGTGCGGGCCGGCTGCCCTAAGGATGGACCGCTCCGCCGGGCGGAGGTTCCACGGGATTCCGCGGGGAGGGCGGGAGTGGTGGGGAGCCTCAGGATATTGCATTCCCGGAAGTTCCAGACCTGGCGGTCCTCCGGCGCAGAAAAGAGCGCGGCCGGCCTTCCCCGGAGGAGGCCGGCCGTGCGGGACCGGGTGGGCAGGACCGGAGTCGAACCGGTGACTCACGGATTTTCAATCCGTTGCTCTACCAACTGAGCTACCCGCCCGATGGCGCGAGAGCATACCCGTTCCCCGGAAGAGCGGCCAGAGCCCGTCCTCAGGCCGGCTCCTGCTCCAGACTCTCCGGCCCCGGCCCCTCGATGGGAAGATAGCGGCCGGGGATCCGCCAGCGCTCCGGCGCCCGGGCGGCGGCGGCCCGGGCCGCCTCGACGTCGCGCCGGATCTGCGCCGCCAGGGCTTCCGGGTCCGGAAAGCGCTCCTCGCCCCGCAGGCGCTCCAGGAAAAAGACCTCCAGGTCCCTTTCGTAGAGGTCGCCGCCGCCTTCCAGGAGGTGGACCTCGACCCCGGGCTCTCCCTCGTTGAAGGTCGGCCGCACGCCGACGTTCACCGCCGCGGGCAGGAGCCCCTCGCGGCCGCGGATCCGGGCCAGGGCGGCGTAGACCCCCGGCGGAGGTTTCAGCTCGTGGTGCAGGTCCAGGTTGGCGGTGGGGAAACCGAGTTCCCGGCCGCGGCCGTCGCCCCGGACCACGGTTCCCAGGAGGCTCACCGGACGCCCGAGCATGGCGGCGGCCCGTTCCAGTTCGCCGAGGGAGACGGCCTCGCGCACCGCCGTGCTCGAAAGCGCCCGCCCCTGGAGCCGGAGGGGACCCACGGCCTCGAGGTCCAGGCCCAGGCTCCGGGCGAGAGGCCGGAGGCTCTTCACGGTCCCTTCCCGGCCGCGCCCGAACTTGCTGTCGAAACCGAGGACCAGACCGCGGGCGCCGAGGCCCTCCACGAGGATCCGGCGGACGAAGCCCTCCGCCGGCAGATCCCGGATCTCCGGCCCGAAGTCCAGGACCAGGGCGGTCTCCAGACCGATCCTCCGGAAGAGGAGGAGACGGTGCTCCAGGCTCGTGACCGTGGGCGGGGCGTGGCCGGTGAGGAGTTCCTTGGGGTGGGCAGCGAAGGTGACGACCGCCGGTCCCAGCCCGCGCTCCGCCGCCCGCTCCACGACCCGCCGCAGGACGGCGAAATGGCCCAGGTGGACGCCGTCGAAGACTCCCACCGTGACGACGCTTCCTCGCGCCGCCACCGGCGCCGGCAGGCTCTCCAGACCGCGGAGGACCTCCAAGCCGCCGCCCTCAGGATCCGGTCCGGGCCTCCTTCCAGGCCGCTTCGAGCTCCTCCAGTCTCGGCTTCACCGCCAGGCGGTCGGCCGGGCTCATGCGGTCGATGAAGAGGATGCCGTCCAGATGGTCGTACTCGTGGAGGAAGACCCGGGCCTCCCAGCCGCTCAGCTCCAGCGCCAGGGGCTCGCCGCTCAGGTCCAGGGCCTCGACGCGGACCCCGACCGGCCGCAGGACCTGGGCGTAGATCCCGGGGAAGCTGAGGCAGCCCTCCTCGCCGGACTCCTTTTCGCGGGCCTTCCAGGCGATCCGGGGGTTGCAGAGGACCCGTTCTTCAGCACTCTCCTCGGCCTTGCCGGTGGGGTTGTAGACGAGGAGCCGCCGGTTCACGCCGACCTGGGGGGCTGCCAGACCGACGCCTCCGGTCCGGTACATGGCCTGGAACATCTCCCGGGCCAGGGCCTCGAGCTCGGTGTCGAAGCGCTCCACCGGGGCGTTCCTGCGCCGCAGGCAGGGGTCGGGGTAGCGGACGATCTCCATGGTGCCGGGCGGGCGGGGCGATGCCGGGAACCCCCTAGAATACCCGGGGCCTCCCGCCCCCGTTTCGCATGGACCTCAAGAAGCACCTCGACCGGGCCGAAGACGCCCTTCAGCGCGGCCAGCCGGATTTCGCCCTGGAGCTCTGCGATCAGGTCCTGGACTTCGCGCCGGGGGAGGCCCGGGCCGCCGGCCTCTTCGCCCGCGCCTGCCTCGCTCTCGGCGGGAAGGGCCTGCTGGGCCGGCTCGGGGCCGGGGCCGGCGGTCTTGCCGCCCGGCTGAGCCGCCTGACCCGGAACGCCGAGGGGGAGGCCCGGGCCCGGCGCCGAGCCTTCCTGAAGGATCCCGGCAGCGCTGCCCAGGGCATCCTCTGGGCCGAGGCCCTGGAGCGCGCCGGCCACACCGAGGCGGCCCTCGGGGTCCTGGGCGCTCTTGCCGACCAGGACGGCGAGGCCGCGCGCCGCGCCGGTGCCCTGGCCGCCGAGCTCGGCCAGGTCGAGGAGGCCATCGAGTACTACGGCAAGGCCCTGGAGGCCAATCCCCGGGATACGGAGGCCATCCGTGCGCGCAAGAACCTGGCCGCCGAGCGGGCGCTCCGGACCAAGCGCTATGACGAGGCCGGGAGCGCCATGGACGTGGCCCTGGACCAGGAGGCCTTCCTGCGGGCCGCCCGGGGCCTGGAGGCGGCGCCGGAGGCGGGAGACGGGAACGGGGAGGAGGCCGGGGAGCCGGAGGAGGACCCTTCCTGAGCCCCTTGCCGGCCTGTGGAGGGCGGCTAGAATGCCGGGCTCCGAACCGGTGCCCAACCCCCGGGAACGCATCCCATGCCCAACACGAAATCGGCCCGCCGCGCGCTCAAGAAGAGCCTCGTCCGGCGACAGCACAATCGCGCCCGCAAGTCCATGATGCGGACCGCGGTCAAGAAGGTCCTGAAGGCCGTCGCCGAAGGCGATGCGGCCACCGCCGAGGCCCTCCTGCCCCAGGCCTACAAGATGATCGACAAGAACGCCAAGTGGAACCAGATCCACGCCAATACCGCGGCGCGGCGCAAGTCCCAGCTGGCGCGGGCGGTGGCCTCCCTGAAGGCTGGCTCCTGAGCGCTCCTTCCTGCCGGGCCACCCGCCCGGACTGCCGGACGGCTCCCTGCGGGGCCGTCCGGTTCCTTTTTTCTCTCCTGGCGGCGGAATCCACCGGCGGCTGCGGAGGATTCTCCTCCCCGCCCGCCGTTCCCCGGGCACAATCCCCTCCGGACCCTCCGAAGAGGCCACCCCATGCGAAACCGATCCCCTTCCCTTCTTGCTTTCCTGCTGCTGATGTCAGCGCCCGCGGCGCTGCCGGCCCAGGAGTCCCCGCGCTTCGCGACCTTCCGCCAGGGTGACTGGGGCCAGCCCTGCACGGCGGCCAACCGTCTCGCCTGCCTGCGCGACCTCACCTTCCACCAGGTCTTTCCCGAGGGCCTGGAGGTCGGACAGCGCGGCGAAGGCCGCTACCGCTACGTCTTCCGGCAGGTGGCGGACATCGAGCGCCTGCTGCCGAGCAATGGCGAGCCCTCGACCCTGCCCCGGGGCGGTCAAGAGGGCTTCCGCGCCAGTGGCCGCTTCGGCGGCCAGCTCGTGGCCGCACGCCTGAATGTGGCCTTCAACGACGCCGGCCTCATGTCCCAGTTCGTCCGCGCCCGCTCGGGGGCGAAGCTGGCCGCCCACTACTTTCGCCGCGACGTCGCGCCGGCCCTGGTGGGCCGCAGCGTGCGTCAGGTCCTGAACTACTGCGACCGCGTGATCTCGGGCGAGTTCGGCGTCGTCGGGCCCGAGCGCGCCGGCGAGCGCCTCTTCGACGTAGACGGAGACGGCGCTCCCGATGTCAGCCTCGACGACCTGGTGAAGGCCCTGCAGGCCGTGAACACAAGCTTCCTGCCCGGACGCCGACCCGGCCGGGCCTTGAGCCCGAAGGCGCCGCCCGTCGAGGAGCCCCTCCCCGAGGAGGAGACCGGAGATGTGGAGACCGCTGAGGAAGTCGCGCCCGCCGCTGAGGATGCCGAGGCACCCGCCGCCGGCGATCCCATCGAGGAGATCCTCGAGGAAGGCCAGCCTTCCGAGGAGGAGCTGGAGGAGCTCGAGGAGATGGACGAGGAGGAACTCGACCGGGAACTCGAGGAGATCGAGGAGCAGATCGAGGAAGGCATGGAACAGGAGAGCCTTCCGGAGGTTCCTGAGCCGGAGGCTGAAGAGGAGGCCGGGGAGTTGCCGATCCCCTCCCCCGAGAGCCTGCCTCCCGTGGTCGAGGATGCCGGCGCTCCGGAAGGCGGCGAGGCGCTTCCGGGCGACCGGGCCGGTCGTCCGCGCTTTCCGGGTCGCGACCGCCGGCCTGCCGCCGGCAAGGACCGGATCCCCGGCGGCGAGGCGCGCTTCGTGAGCTTCAGCATGCGCGACTGGGGCCGGGACCGGAGCGACGAGGCCGGCGGCGGCATCCGCGACCGCTTCTTCCGGGAGACCTTCCCCGAGGGCCTGATCCTCGGAGACCGGCACGGCATCGACCGGGACGGGGAGTTTGCCATCGTCCTCCAGACGCCCGCGGACCTGGCCGCCTTCCTGCCGGCCGAAGCGCCGGCCAGGACCCTGACGGCGGACGCCCTGAATCCGAGGGAAGGGAACGTCCTCGCCGGCCAGCTGGCTGCGGCCAAGCTCAATCTCATGTACAACCGTGTCCGGCACCAGCGCTTCGGCGTGAACCCGAACGCCTTCGGAGAACTCCGTTTCGTGGACTGCGTGGACGAGGACCTGATCGGCCGCTCCGTAGCCGAGGTCGTCCGCGCCGCCGACGCCGCCTTGTCGGGACGTCTCGGCGCCGTGGCCGGTGCGCCGGAGAACGGCCGCGACTTCCTGGACGCCGACCGGGACGGAACCCCCGATCTCAGCCTGAACGACCTGGTCGAGGCCCTCGGCGTCATCAACAGCAACTTCCGCCAGGGTGACGCCGGCTGCCTGCGGGCTGACCGCCCCGGCGCCGGGGAGAGCGGCCGCGGGCGCGGCCGCGAGGGCCATCCCCTGGGCGGCCCGCCAGGGCAGGAAGGGCGCAGCGACCACCCGCGCGGCGGGCCTCCCGGCCAGCGCCGCGGAGGTGGCGGCCGCTGAGGCGTCCGCCTCCCTCCGATTGGACAGCGCGGCGGCCGCCCCGGCTTCGTCCGGGGCGGCCGCCGCGGCCTCTTCCGGGCGCCGGGCTCAGCGGGCGCCGAGGAGCCGGTTGTAGCGGTAGTAGACCTCCAGGATGATGGCGCAGATCGCAGTGCTGTACACGCGGCCGCCGTCCTCACCCCACGGGCCGACCGGATCCCAGGAGCCCTTGAAGTTGCCGTCCTGGCGCTGGCTCGGAAGCAGCGCCGCCTCGATGGCCTTCTTCCACTTGCTCCAGTGCGGATCCCCCCACTGGTAGAGGGCGAAGGTGCCGTAGTACCAGTAGTACATGTCGCAGGCGCCGCCCTCGGCATCCCACTCCGGCAGGGTCTTCACGCACAGGTCGGCCTGCTTCTTCAGCTCCTCGTACTGGGGATGGTCCTTCCAGGAGCGGATCTTCGAGGTGTCGGTCATGAAGATCCGGCTCAGGAGGGCCACGGCGGTCAGGGCCTCGGACTTCTCCGGCGGGTAGCGGTCGGCGTAGCCCAGGCGCCGCGAGGGCCGCGATCCCGGCCCACCGCCGTCGCCGAAGGCGTAACCGGTCCGCCCGGTGGCCGGGTCGGTCATCTGGGCGAACCACTGCTCGGCGCCCTCGTAGTTGTCCTTGGACACCGGGATCCCGCCGTCCTCGGCGGTCTTCAGGGCGAAGACCATCCAGCCGGTGATCGAGGAGTCCGAAGATCCGTCCGGCTCCAGCTTGTAGCGCCAGGCGCCGTAGGGATTGCGGGCGCGGACGATGACCTCCACCGCCTTCTGCATGTTCCGGCGCAGGAGCAGCGAGTTGGCAAAGTAGAAGGCCTCGCCCATGGCCATGGTGGCGATGGAGTGGTTGTAGAGCGTCGGGTTGCCGACCTCGTCACCGAACAGGCCGTTGTCGAGCTGGACATCCCGCAGCCAGTTGATGCCCTTGCGGACATGCTCCTGGTAGGGGCCGCTGCTCATGGTGTTGCCGTTGCCGAGGAAGGCGAGCAGGGCCAGACCCGTGACGCCGACATCGTTGACGGCGTTGCCCTCGCCGTCGCACTGGGGCTGGTCCGGGAGCGGGTCGTAGAGCCAGAAGTCGTCGCAGTCCCAGAAGCCCTCGTCCGGGGTCTGGTGGTCGGCGAGCCACTTGAGGGCGTCCTGGACGGCCTTCTCGGTGGGTGAGCCCTTCCCGCGCCGGCCGCCGCCCCGGCCCCCGCGCCGCCCGTACTTGCCGCCCGCGCCACCGCCCAGACCCACGTCGTTGTTCCAGGCCTCGCTGTCGAAGGGAGCATCGCTCATGAAGTCGGGATCCCCGGTCTCCTCCAGGGTCTCCTCTTCGACGGCCTCCTCGAGCTCCGCCTCCTGAAGGACCGGCTCCTCGATGGGCTCTTCGATGATCTCCTCCTCGGGCTCCGGTTCCTCCTCCTCGATCTCCTCGATCGGCGCCTCGGCCTGCATCTCGATGACCGGGGCCTCGGTTACCTCCTTGGCGGTGAGGAAGATGTAGCCCGAGATCAGGGCTCCGAGGATGGCGTGGACCACCAGGGAAGCCAGAAGATAGGGCGCCTTCTGGATCCACTCGGCCAGGATCTCGTTGAAGGTCGGCTGGTCCTCCCACGGGCGGTGGGTCTCGAAGACGGGCAGTTCGGGGTTCTCGGACATGACGGAAGGGATCGCGGAGGGGCGGGTCGAGGCCCCGGGACCAGCGGGTGCGGGGTTCCAGGAGGCCCAACGCGCTCCGGCGGCTCCAGGTTCAAGCGGGCGGAGGATTCTATCCGGCCGCCGGCGCCGGGCCGGTCTCCGGCTCGGGGTCCGGCGGGTAGGCCCGGTCGAGGACCTCCAGGGCCCGGGGGCCCCATATATAAACCCTCCTGCGCAACTGGTTTATGGTCTTCCTGATGATCTCGTTGCGCTGCTCGGCGGCGAGCCGGGCGGCGATCTGGAGCTGCAGGGTGTCGTCCAGGGGCTCGAGGCCCTCCTCGGTGACCTCCTCGGCCAGGACCAGGGCCCAGCGGCCGTTCCCGAGCTCCAGGGGCTCGGAGAGCTCTCCTGTCCGGGCCTCCCGCAGGAAGTCGCGGATGGCCGGGGCCAGGGGATCCTTGTCCGGCTGGATCCGCCCCGCGCGGCCGCGTGTGGCCCGGCGGAAGAGGTTGCCGATCCCGGGATCGCCGCAGGCCTCGGTGAAGTCCAGTTCGCCGGCCAGGACCCGCCCTCGGATCTCCTCCAGGCGCTCCCGGGCGGGCGCGCCGGGGGTGTCGGCCAGCTGCAGGATCCGGGCCTCGACCAGATGCTCGCGCCGGAACTCGTCGAGGTGCTCCTCGTAGTAGCGCGCGATCTCCGAGGGCCGGACGAAGATCTGGGCCTGGAAACTGTTGCGGCCGCTGGCGGGGACATAGCCCAGGGCCACCCACTGGAAGTAGAGACTGGCGAAGACCCTCCGCAGCTGGGCCTGCTGCTGGTCCATGGTCATGTCCAGCTCGTCGCGGAGGAAGCGCGCATAGGCGGAGACCGACCCGAACTCCTGGACCCGCTTCTCCATCTCGTCCTCCACCACCCGGTCCAGGAAGGACTCGTCGATGTCGCTCATGCGGAAGCCCTCGCGGAAGAGCATGTCCGTGAGAAGGTCGGCGAGGGCGAGCTCCATGGCCTCGTCCACGCCCAGCTGGCGGTTGGGATTCCGCTGCAGGTTCATGGCGTGGCGCAGGACCTGGTTCCGGGTCAGGACCTGGTCGTTGACGATCGCCCAGAGCTCGTCCACCACCTCCCGGCCGGGGGGCGGCGGGGCGGCCGCGGGATCCTGGGGGAGGGGGGCCGCAGCCAGGGAAAGGAGGACGGGGAGCAGGAGGGGCATGCTTCAGGGCCGGCGCCGCCGGCTGTGGGATTCTCCCCGCCTCCGTGGCGGGCGGCAAGCCGCCGCCGTCGCGTACAGATACTCCAGGACGGCGTCGCCGTCCTCCAGCCCCTCCGGGAGGACCCAGTGGGCCTGGCGCGGGGTGATGACCCGCAGGTCCACCTCGACCCGGCGCAGGCTGCGCTCGAAGCGCCGGGCGTCGCGGAGCGTGCACAGGAGGCGGTCGTCTACCCACTGGATCCGGTCCAGGCCGAGGGCACCGAGGCGGTGCTTCAGGAAGAACAGACGCGCCAGGCGCTCGACCGGAGGCGGCGGCGGGCCGAAGCGGTCCTTCAGACCGGCGAGCAGGTCCTCGACGTCCTTCGGGCCGCGGATGGCGTCGCATTCCCGCAGGAGGGCGAGGCGTGACTCCTCGTCGGGCACCCAGGCGGGAGGGACCGCGGCGGCCACACCGAGGGCCACGTCCGCCACCTCGGGGACCTCCATGCCGGGCGGCGGCATGCTGCGCTTCAAGCGCGCCACCGCCTGGGCCAGGAGCCGTCTCCAGGTCTCGTATCCGACGGCGGCGATGTGTCCCGACTGCTCGGGCCCGAGCAGGTTGCCGGCGCCGCGGATCTCCAGGTCGCGCAGGGCCACCTGGAAGCCCGCGCCCAGGTAGCGCAGTTCTTCGATGGCCTTGAGGCGCCGGCGTGCGTCGCGCTGCAGCGAGGCGCCGCGGGGAATGAGGAGGTAGCAGTAACCGCGGCGGTCGGCGCGTCCGACCCGGCCCCGGAGCTGATGCAGGTCGGCGAGCCCGTAACGGTGGGCGTCGTCGAGGAAGATCGTGTTGGCGTTGGGGATGTCGAGACCGCTCTCGACGATGGTCGTGCTGCAGAAGACGTCCACCTCGCCGCGGACGAAGGCGAGCATGGCCTTCTCCAGTTCCCGTGGCTCCATCTGACCGTGTCCGGTGGCGATGCGCGCCTCCGGCACCAGACGCTGCAGGCGCGAGGCGACCCGGTCCAGATCGACGATGCGGTTGTGGACGAAGAAGACCTGGCCGCCGCGGCCCATCTCGTCGCGGATCGCACGGGCGATCAGTTCATCCTCGTCCTGGTAGTGGATCTCGGTGTGGACCTCCAGGCGCCCGCGCGGCGGCGTGCTGAGGCTGCTGATGTCCCGGATCCCGGCCATCGCCATGTGCAGGGTCCGGGGGATCGGCGTGGCGCTGAGGGTCAGGACGTCCACCTCCAGGCGCTTCTTCTTCAACTGCTCCTTGGCGCGCACGCCGAAGCGCTGTTCCTCGTCGATGACCACGAGCCCGAGGCGCCGGAAGCGCACGTCCCGCGAGAGCAGGCGGTGGGTGCCGACGACCAGGTCCACGCTGCCGTCCTCGAGGCCCTGGAGGACCTCGCGGCGACGGCGCGGCGGCACGATCCGGGAGAGCTGTTCCACCCGGACCGGCCAGGCGGCGAAGCGCTCGCGCAAGGTGCGTGCATGTTGCTCCGCCAGGACCGTGGTCGGAACCAGGAAGGCGGCCTGCCATCCGGCCAGGATCACCCGGAAGGCGGCCCGCGCCGCCAGTTCGGTCTTGCCGTAGCCGACGTCGCCGCAGAGCAGGCGGTCCATGGCCCGCGCCTCGCCCAGGTCGGCATGGATCTCGCGCGTCGCCTGTGCCTGGTCCGGAGTGTCCTCGTAGGGAAAGGCGGCCTCGAAGGCACGCTGCTCCCGGGCGTCCAGGGGAAAGGCGGTCCCGGGCAGGGCCTGGCGCCGGGCCTGGATCTCCAGCATCTCGGCGGCCAGGTCCTCGACCGCTGCCTCCACCTTCTTGCGCCGCCGCAGGAAGGCGCCGCTGCCGAGGCGGTCGAGCTCCGGAGTGCCGCCGCCGCTTCCGATATAGCGCTCGACCAGGTCCACGCGCGAGGCCGGAAGGCGCATCAGGGCGCCCTCGGCGAACTCCAGGAGGATCCGGTCCTCGCCGTCCTCGCCGGGTTCCAGCCCGCGATAGAGGCACAGGCCCTGGACGGCATGCACGACCAGGTCGCCGGGCTTGAGTTCGCTGAGGCTCTGCAGGCCTTCGCCTTCGTGGCTCCGGCGCTTGCGCGAGCGCGGACGGTGCGCCCCGTGGCCCGGAACCAGCTCGCGGTGGTGCAGGACCGTGAGCCGGGCCTCGGGCACCCGGAAACCCTGGTTCAGACCGCCCACCCGGAGGTCCAGGAGAGCGGGGTCCAGGTCCTGGTCGCGCAGGATCTCGGCCAGGCGCTCGGCTTCGGTCTCCGTGGCGCAGAACACGACGGCGCGCTCGCCGGCAGCGGCCCGCTCCGCCAGGAGAGCTGCGCCCTCGGCCACACCGCGGCAATACTCCTCGACGCTCAGGGTGGTGAAGGCGCCGTCGCTGCCCGGCATCGTCGCCAGCTCCAGGGCCGGACGCTTTTCCAGGAGTTCCAGGACCCGGCCCAGGGCCCGGGCGGCCCCCGCTCCCTGGAGGCGGATCCGGTTGGCGGCCTCGTCCAGGGCCTGGGGCTCGTCCAGGTAGATCCGGAGCCCTTCCGGGAGCTCCTCCAGGGGAAGGCGGTCCCCCGCGCCGGCGAACTCGGGCAGGTCCCGCGCCAGGGGAACGCTCACCTGTTCGAGGACATGACGCGTGCGCTGCGAGGCGATGTCGAAGACGCGGATGCTCTCGAGTTCGTCGTCGAGGAATTCCAGGCGCAGGGGCTCGCCCACTGCTGGCGCGAAGAAATCCAGGATGTCACCGCGGCGGGCGACCTCGCCGGGGGAATGCAGGGCCGGCACGCGCTCGAAGCCGGCGCCGACCAGGCGTGCGAGGAGGTCCTCGAGATCCAGGCGCATCCCGGTCTCCAAGGCGAGGGGCGCCGCCTCGGGGCCGCCGCCCGCCGGCTGCAGGAGGGCAGCGAGAGGGGCGACGAGGAAACCGCTGAAGCCCGGGCGTCCGGCGAGTTCCAGGGCATGGTGGCGCTCCTGGAGGACCTCGGCCGGGGCCGCCGCCCCGCCCTCGCGTGCCGGAAAGGGGACGGCTCCAGCACCGAGGCTCAGGAGGTCGTCCAGGAACAGGGCGGCGCGCACCGCATCCCGGGTGAGGATCAGGCCGGGGGCTTCCAGTTCGCGGTTCAGGGCGGCGGCGAAGAGGGCGCGGGAGGATCCCCAGAAGCCTCCCCAGCGGAGGCGGCCGCTCCGGCGCAGGCGCCAGGCGGCGGCAAGATCCCGGAGGCCCGGGGCGCCGCGGAGGATCTCGACGGGATCCTCAGACCTCTGCCGGGTCCGGGGCATCCTCGCCCTCCTCCGGGGTCTCGGCCTCGAGCACGAGGAGGGCCTCCCAGGCGGCCCAGCGCTCGGCTTCCTTCTTCGTCGTGCCCCAGGCGGGCGGGAAGCTTCGCTCCCCGATCTCCACTGCCGCCTGGAAGGCCGTGGTCTCGGGGTGCTCCACCTGCTCGAGGATCCGGTAGCGCGGCAGGCCGCCGAAGCGCTTCTGGCAGAGCTCCTGGAGCCGCTGCTTCGCGTGGATGCGGGAAGGGGATTCCTCCAGGGCCCGGATCTCGGGAGCCAGCCAGCGCCGGAAGGCCTCGCGCGCCGCCTCCAGGCCGGCGTCCAGATAGATCGCTCCCAGGAGGGCTTCCACCGCGTTCCCCAGGACCGAACGCGGCACCGAGCGGCGGATCTCCAGGCTGCCGCCGGTGACGAGCCAGGGCTCCAGGCCCAGGCGCCGGGCGACGCGGGCCAGGGTGGCGCGGGCGACCAGGCGGCTCTTGCTGTCGGTGAGCCGCCCTTCGCGGGCCTTGGGGAAGCGGACATAGAGCTCCTCTGCGGCGACGAGGCTCAGGACCGCGTCGCCCAGGAATTCCAGGCGTTCATTGTGGGCCTCCTCGGCCGAGGCGTGGGTCAGGGCCTCCCGCAGAAGCTCCGGACGCCGGAAGCGGTGGCCGAGGACGCCCTCCAGAGCGCCCGGATCCGGGGAGCCGGGGCTCGTCACGGGCGGAGGATTCTAGCGCCCGGCCGGAGGCGCCCGGATCGCAGCCCGGTCCTGGCACAATCCCGGGCCATGCTCCTCGAGGTAGACGGTCTCCGCTACGCCTATGGCGAGCGCCTCGCGGTTCAGGGGGTCTCCTTCGAAGTCGCCCCCGGCGAGGTCTTCGGTCTGCTTGGCCCCAACGGCGCCGGCAAGACCACGACCATCTTGTGTCTGGCGGGAGTCTTCCGGCGCTGGGAGGGCGAGATCCGCTGGGAGGGAGAGCCGTTCCGGCCGGCGGAGCGCGTCGGAGACCGCGCCCGCCTCGGCTGGGTGCCCCAGGAGCTGGCCCTCTACGAGGGCCTGAGCGGCCGTGAGAACCTGGAGTTTTTCGGCCGCCTGCAGGGGCTTCGGGGCACGGCCCTGGCCGAAGCGGTGGACCGGGCCCTGGGTCTTGCCGGCCTCGCGGACCGGGCCCGCGACCGGGTCCGCTCCTGGTCCGGGGGCATGAAGCGGCGCCTGAACATCGCCATCGGCGACCTCCACCGCCCCGGCCTCCTGCTCTGCGACGAGCCGACGGTGGGCGTGGATCCCCAGTCCCGCAACCACATCTTCGACCGCCTCCAGACCCTGAAGAACGAGGGGCGGGCGCTGCTCTACACGACTCACTACATGGAGGAGGCGCAGCGCCTCTGCGACCGCGTCGGCATCATCCACGAAGGGCGGATCATCGCCTGCGGAACCGCCCGCGAACTGGCTGCGGCCGCCGGCGATCCCGACGCCGACCTCGAGCAGGTCTTCCTGCATCTCACCGGACGTCATCTGAGGGACGAGGGATGATCCGCGCCGCCTGGATCCTGGCCGCCAAGGACCTGCGCCTCTTCTTCCGGGACCGGACGGCGCTCCTCTTCGCCTTTCTCCTGCCGGTGGCCATCGTCCTGGCCTTCGGCTTCATCATGTCCGGGGTCTTCGGCGAGCAGGGCTCCATGGGGAGGGTCTCCCTGCTCCTGGTGGACCGGGACGGGCGGGAGGCCAGCACCGGACTCACGGATGCCCTGGAGCGGACCGGCATGGTCCGCCTGCGCCTGCGTCCCGGCGGCCGGCCCTGGACCGTCGAGGAGGCCCGCCGCCAGGTCGAGGACGGCGAGGCCCATCACGCCCTGGTGATCGAGGAGGGCTTCGCGGAGGCCCTCGTCTCCGGCGAGCTGCCGCCCCTGCGCTTGATTCGGGATCCGGGCCGGGCCATGGAGGACCGGATCGTCCGGGCTGCCCTTCTGCAGGCCATGATGGAGCTCACCCAGGGCGGCCTCTGGGTGCCGGTGATGCGGCGCAGCCTCGCCGATCTGGGCATGGACCCCGAAGGCATCGAGACCGTCACCCGCTTCCTGCGGGGCATCCAGGAGACCCTGGGGGCTTTCCTGGGCGCCCGGAGGGCGGAGGGCGCCGCCGGGGGAGCGGAAGAGGCCCCGGGCGGCGGCGGATCCTTCCTGGAGGGGGACTTCCTGGCGCTCGTGCCGGTGGAGATGGAGGACCACGCGCCGCCCGACCGTCCGAAGGAGGCGACCTTCATGCTCATCCACAACATCGCCGGGATGGGCGTGATGATGCTGATGTTCGGGCTGGCCGCCGCCGGCCGGACCCTCCTGGAGGAGCGGGACCAGGGCACCCTGCGCCGGCTGCTTCTGAGCCGCGCCCCGCGGGAGTCCGTCCTTCTGGGGAAATTCTTCTCGACCTTCCTGACCGGTCTCGTCCAGCTCGCCGTGGTCTTCGTCGTCGGCGAGATGGTCTTCCGAGTGGATCTGTTCCGGGACCCGCTGACCCTCGGTGTCCTGGTCCTCTCGACCTGCCTGGCGGTCACCGCCTTCGGCCTCCTCCTCGGCACCTGGTGCCGGACCACCAGGCAGGCCGACGGCCTCGGTACCCTCCTGATCCTGGTCATGTCCGCTCTCGGCGGAGCCTGGATGCCCCTCGGCCAGTTCGCCCTGCCGCCGGCGGTGGAACTGGCCAGCAAGTGCACCCTGACCTACTGGGCGGTGGGCGGCATCGAGAGCCATCTCTGGAACAGCCAGGGCCTGGACCACCCCGTCATCCAGACCGCCATCCTGGTCCAGCTCGCGTTCGCCGTAGCCGCTTCCCTGCTGGCCCGCTCCCTCTTTCACCGCCGCTTCCTGAGCGGCTGAGCCGGCTTCCCACGCGCTCTCCCGCCTCCGCCTTCCTCTCCCGGGCCCTCGCCTCCGCTGGTGCCTGGCTTCAGGAGGAGCCGGCCCAAGCCCGCAGGCAGCGCGACGGGCTCTCGGCCGGAACCGTCCCGGTCCGCGGGCTCGGGAGGCCTGGCCCGAGGTGGAGCTCCAGGCTGCCCCACCTCGCACGCTCCGGTGAGTTCGCGGAGAGCGGCGAGATGGTTCCTGCAGGTCCCTTCGAGGTGAAGGCCGGCGCCGGGGATCTGTTCGTCGGCCTCTTCCCGCGGCATCCAGGCTTCGGGCCTCGAGCCGGAGTGGAACCCGATGGACCGGATTCCACCGGCGGCACGGCCTCGCCGGCGCATGGCGCCAGCCGGCGGATGGGACGGACGGGGCCGAGAACGGCGCTTGCAGCCGTCCTTCTGCAGCCTCTGATCCTAGGCGCCGGGCTTCGGGGTGAGCTCCAGGGCGCCCTTGGTCTCGAGCCAGCGCTCGATCTCGACGAGTTCCGGCTTCAGGTAGCTCGGCCGGCCGTTCCAGGTGTCCTGGAAGTCGCGCCAGGCCTCGGCGGCCTGCTCGGGGCGGTCCCGGTCGATCCAGTACCAGATCGCGGCCAGGCTCACCCAGGCCGGATTCTGGGCACGTCCCTCGAGCTCGCGCACCAGGTCGCCCATCTCGTCGAGTCCGCTGCGGCTGAGGGCGCCCTCCTCGGCCCGCTGCAGGAGCAGGCTGTAGAGGAGCGCCTCCTTGGCGGCGAGGCTGTTTGGGTAGCGCGAGGCGGTGAAGCGCATGATGGCGGCCGCGTCGCGGGCGCTTCCGGTGTCGTAGTGCTCCTCGGCGATGTCGAAGAGGACCGGGTACATGGCCTGGCGGGCGCCTTCGTCCTCGGCCCAGGCGTCGAAGAGCTCGGCGGCGGCGCCCTCGTCGCCGGCGACCAGGAGGTCAGCCACCTCGGCGGCGACCTGGCGTGGCGTGCGCGAGTCGAGGTCGGTGGCGCTGCAGGCGGCCAGGCCGGGAAGGAGGAGCAGGAGAGAGAAAAGGGCGATCCGTTGCATGGCGGGTGCTTCAGGGCTGAGGGGGCTGGAAGGTGCTTCCGTCCGCGAACTCGATGCGGCGGACCTGGAGATCGAAGGCGCCGCCGTCCAACCGGCGGTAGGCGAGGACGAAGCGCCGGACCGGCTTGGTGGGGTCCGGAGCGGCCGCCAGGGCCTTCTGGCGGCGGGCGATGACAAGCGCCCACTCGGCCTCGGAGAGAAGGGCACCGAAGAAGTAGATGTCCTTCCAGGAGGTGCCCAGGAAGCTTCGGCGGAAGGCGCGTATGGCGTCGGGCAGGCGCGGGTACTGGCCCTGGTCGATGTACTGGCTGCGGTACTCACGGGCCTGCTGCACTGCCGCCAGCGGCGGCGCCCCGTCGTGCCGCCGGATCTCGCCAGTTGCCAGATCGAGGCCGTACCACCAGGGATCCTCGGAGCCGAAGGCCTGCTTCGGGATCATGACGATGCGCTCGCCGAAGAAGCGGGCCAGGTCGAGTTCGTCCTCCGGTCGGGCGAGGATCGTGGTCGCGAAGCCCTGGCTGGCCTCGCCTGCGAGTTCGCGGCGGGCCTGGCTGCGGAGGCCGGCGTCCTCCATGACCTGGCGGACCTCGTCGGCCGCGGCGGTCTCGCCGCCGGCGGCCGACCCGGGCGTCTCGTCGGGAGGCGGATCCTCGGCCTCCGCCACGGCTTCCTCCGCAGCTTCCTCGGGAGCGGCTGCGGCTGTGGATTCACCCGTCGCCTCCTCCGGCGCCGCTTCCTCGGCGTCCCCTCCTTGCTCCTCCTCGGCCACTCGCGGAGGCCGGTCCTTCTCGCCCTCAGGGGTTCCGGACTCCGGCGCCGGAGCCGCCGCCGACGCCTCGGGCGCCGGCGCGGTGGCGTTCAGGGTCCGCGGCTGCAGGCGCAGGCTGGGGGCCGGCGCCGGCGCCGGTGGCGCGGGTCCGGCGGCCGGGCGGGGCACCAGGAGGAGCCACCAGGTGAGCCAGCCGGCACCGGCCATGAGGAGGAGTTCCCGGAGCAGGCGCATCAGCGGAGCGGACCCTCCCCGAGGCGCGGCAGGAAGTCCTCCTCGTCGCCGCCGGCGGCGACGAGTTCGATGGAGACGAAGCCCAGGAGGCGCAGGTGCTGCAGGAGCTGGACGGCGACGCCGTGGCGGGCCTCGCGGTCTCCGAGGATGCGCACCGGCACTTCCTCCGGACTGCGGCCGCCGCGTGCCGCGGCCAGGGCGGCGTCCAGCTCCTCGAGGCTGGTCACCGGACCCGAGCCCTCCAGGCGGATGCGGGAGTCGGCGTCCACTTCCAGGAGCAGGGCCGCGGCGTCGCCGGCGCCGCTGGCTTCCGCCTCCACCCGTGGCAGCTGGATGCGGACCATCTCCAGGGCCTCGGTGCGCGCCGGCTCACTGGTCGCCAGCAAGGTGAAGAGCAGGAGGAAGAGGGTGTCCAGAAGGGGCGTGAGCCCCTTCGCGCCCAGGCTGCGGCGGGCCGGCCGGGCGTCCATCACGGAAGGATCTCCGGGCCGAGGATCCGCCGGGCGCGCTCGATCCAGGCCGACTCCAGCTCCTGGAGGAGGGCCAGGGCCAGCTGCCCGACGAGGAAGACCGCCAGCCCGGCGATGGTCGTGAACAGCGCCGTCGCCAGGCTGGAGCCGAGGACTTCCGGATCCACGCCGGCCTCACCGCCGCGGCCGAAGAAAGCGCGGGCGATGCCGAGGACGGTGCCGAAGAGGCCGAGGCTGGTGGCGATCTGGCTGACGCTGTCAATGCGGTCGAGGCCGCGTCGGGCGCGCAGGAGTTCTTCCTCGAAGGCGCGCCGCGCCCGCTCCGGACCCTCGCGGCGGGCCAGGGAGTTCAAGCGCAGGAGCGGCTGGCGGAGGGCCGCCCCCAGCCAGTAGAGGGCACGGTCGAGGCAGGTCCCGGCGACCACCGCCCAGGCGCCGAGGAGGGCCCACATGACCGGACCGCCCATCTCGAACCAGGTGCCGAGCATGACCGGAACCTCCAGCTCAGCGGTCCTCCGGCGGATCCCCCACCGGGAAACGAATGGCCTTGCGCAAGACCTCGGCGTCCGGCTGCAAGGGCCAGAGCCGCCAGTAGCGTTCCGGGTCGGTGCGCAGGATCAGCTCCCGCGCCCGCTCCGGATCGCGGGCCATGAGGTCGGTGAGGAGATCGGCGTCCTGTAGAGGGTCGAGACCCGGATCCTCCGGCAGGGTCGGCGCCAGGCCGAGGCCGCCGGGGGTGATCAGGGGATCGGGGGCGACACCAGTGGACTCGAACTCCGCCTCCAGACGCTGGCGCTCGCGCATCTTCGCCTCGACGGCGGCGATGGCGTCGGCGAGCTCGCCCTGGCTGCGCTCCAGGGCGGCGATCTGGTCCCGGATGGCCTGGATCTCGCGCTTCAGGGAGGCGGCCTCGGCGGCGGCGGCGCGGCGCGCGGTGTCCGTCTCGGCGGTGAGGGTGCGGTCCAGGGCGAGGTCGTACTGGGCTTGCTTCTCGGCGAGATCCACGGACAGGAGGTCGGCCTGTTCGTTCAGGGCCTCCATCCGGGTCTCGTAGAAGGCGATGGCCTCTTCCTCGGCGCGGCGCACGCTCTCGCCGCCGACCAGGAGGTCCTTGCGCAGCTGGTGCACGCGCTCGTGGAGCGCGGCGGCGCTGGGTTCGGAAGGCTGGGGCTCCTGGAGGACCGGAGCCCAGACGAGCAGGGTGAGGAAGGAAAGCATGGTGGGTGCCGGGTCAGTTGCGGGCGTCGGGGCGGGCGCCGGTGTAGGCCTCGCGCAGAAGGTCGCTGGAGCGGCTGAGAGGCAGGTTCGGAGAGGCCGCGTTCAGAGTGCTGGCGCCGAGGCGCAGATGCCGGCTGCTGGACTCCTGAAGCCAGTCCAGGACGTTGGCCAGGCCGGGGCTCGGGTTGTCGAGCCCGCCCTGGGTCTCGACCAGGCGCTGGAAGGCCTGGAAGATCTCCTGGGTGTGGGCGGTCTGGGCGAAGTTCCCCAGGTAGAGCTCGAGCTGCATGAGGTCGGCGCTCATCTGCATGCGGATGCGGTCCAGGGCGCCGAACATCTGGCCCAGGAGGAGGTCCACGTTGAGGTCCGCCGGCATGGCGCCGGTCTGGGTGGCGCGGCCAGCCCGGCGGACCAGGCTCAGGCGGTTCTTGGCGAGCTCCAGACCGTTGCGCAGGTGCTGATAGCGAAACTCCAGCTCCTGAAGCCGGCGGGCGTTCTCCGGCGTGATCCCGGGCCGGGGCCGGAAGGTCCGCTTGTCGAACTGGTCCTCGGGCAGGCTGTCCAGGAAGCGGGCGATCTCCTCCTGGGCGGCCGCCACCTCGCGCACCTTCTCCTCGATGGCCTGGACGTTCTGCTCCTCGGTGCCGAACAGGACGGTGACATCCTCCGGGCGGACCGAGGAGGCCATCTTGTTGGCGTAGTAGGAGATGCGAAAGCGCTGGGACTCCAGGAAATCCACCAGGCCGACCTGGGAGACGACCACGGTGTCCACGTAGTTCTGGATCGCTTGCAGGATCTCCTTCTCGTTGTAGCCGTTCTCGGGAGAGGCGGTGGCCTGCAGTTCCTCGAGGATCTGGGCGATCTCGACGGCCGCGCTCTGCCCGGCGGCCACCTCCTGGCGGTGGCGCTCGAGTTCCTGTTGGAACTGCTGGAACTCCCGGAGAGCGCCCTGGACATCGAGCTCCCGGATCGTCACCGGCACGGGGTCGGCCTCCTGGGCCGGCAGGGCGGCCGGGAGGAGGAGCGGAAGACCGAGAAGGGGAAGGGTCGAGCCTTTCATGATGGGTGGAGGCATGGGAGGCCACGTAGGGATGTTGAAGGAACCGTCCACGATCATTTCGCGAAAAGCGGGCCTCGTCCAGGCCAAAAAGGTCTCTCTCCACAGAGATATGTCACGCATAATCGGTAATATAACGCCCTGCCGTGCCGGCTCCCGCGCCCGCCGCCCATGT
>Ga0256830_1000755_pt1 | contig 24264 bp, 18 predicted proteins | sample 128326metaG_FD_190537 | JGI IMG/M metagenome (GOLD analysis project Ga0256830, IMG submission 190537) | Hydrothermal vent microbial communities from Lau Basin, Pacific Ocean - 128-326 | ecosystem: Environmental > Aquatic > Marine > Hydrothermal vents | place: Pacific Ocean: Lau Basin | collected... | reverse complement strand
CTACTTTACGATGGTATATGTACTCTCTCCATGATACACGATGACACACGGTACGACGATCATAATGGTTTGCACTATTTGAGCTGGCAGAATTTCACATGAAAAAACACGGTAATCCGGAGGACAAAATAGATGTTGAAGCTGCCCTGCACGGCTTCTTCGATTTATCCGACGAGTATTGTTTCCTTAAAAACTCCGAGTTCATTTACACGTACGTAAACAAGCGATGGGCGCAACTTGGTCATCGCACACCGGAAGACGTAATCGGCCTCTCCGATTACGATCTGTTCCCACGAGATGTAGCTGATCGTATTCGTACGATGGATGCAAACGTATTGAGAACCGGTGCACCGGTGGAAAGAACCATCTCAATTGAAAGCGAAAAAGAGGGAAGCACAAAGCTTCGTTTGCGGATAGGTCCCGTTCAAAATAAAGACGGACAACCAACGGGGATTATTGGTCTGGGGCGAAATGACCACGAACCGGAAACGTTGGAAGTCCTGGACTACCATTTTCAAGAGGCAATCGCTCGCAGCTCGGAAGGTTTTTCGTTTTGGGATGAGAACGGACAGTGCCTGTTCATGAACGAAGCCAACATGAGGATCTTCGGATACGAGAGCTTTTCGCAATGTCTTGGAAGAAGTTTCTGGGAAGTGGTTCTGCCTGGTATGCAGGAATCGGAGTATATCGAACTCCGAGAGAAACACCTGAAAAAAGACGGCGCGTATTCCGCGACCTGGGAAGGGACAACGGTCCACAACAAACCAGTTGTAACCGAAGTACATCTGACCGCAATTTTTGAGAACGATACATACATCGGTCACGTAGCACGCTTCACGGATGTGACGGAGCGTTTTGAAATGGAAAAACGACAATTCAAACTGAAGGACACATCCATCGAATCGGCGGTTTCTCCTATCATTATGACCGATCCCAACGGCGTCATCTCGTACACGAACCCGGCGTTTATCAGACAGTGGGGCTATGAGTTCGAACAACAACTGAAAGGGCTGGCAATATCTTCCTGTTTCGCACCCTCGGAACACCAGCGCCTTCACGGTTTCATTACAGAACCGGAAATAAACAAGTTCGAAGCAAGCGAAATTGCCGCGCAACGTGCTGATGGGTCCGTGTTCACTGTTCAGGGATCGCTCGCAAAGGTTCGGGACAATCAGGGGAACCTCCTCGGATTAATGGGTTCATTTATGGATATCACGAATATTAAAGAACACGAAGCGGCCCTGCTCGAAGCGAAAGCGAACGCCGAAGAAGCCAACCGGCTCAAGAGCAGTTTCCTCGCCATCGTCAGCCACGAAGTACGTACTCCATTGACCTCCATTATCGGGTATTCCAACATCCTGTTCGAACTTCTTGAGGACAGACTTAACGAACAGGAGCGACGCTTTTTCGAATTTCTTCAGCAGGGCGGGGAACGGCTAATGGATACGTTGGACATGATTCTCGATATTTCACGAATAGAAGTCGGCGAGTATCCTGTCCATATTGTTCCGTGTTCGGTTAATCTCATCACACAGGAAGCGGTCAACACGATTATTCCCGCAGCGAACGAACGCGGACTACCGATCCATGTAAACCTTGATCCGTCAAATCCAACGGTCCAGGCGGATATCAATTGCCTGTTAAAGTCTATTTTGAATTTGCTTCACAATGCAATCAAATTTACCGAGAAGGGATCAATAACCGTTCAAACAAACGCGAGGGATGAGGATTATGTCTCCATCAAGGTTATTGACACTGGTGTTGGATTTTCCGATGATTATCTTCCACACGTTTTCGAAACGTTCAGTCAGGAAAACGTCGGATACTCCCGGCCCTTCGAAGGACCCGGCCTCGGACTCGCGCTTACATATCGGTACATGAAATTGATGGACGGAACAATTACGATTCAAAGCGAGAAAGACAGGGGCAGTACCGTCGTGCTGCACCTCCGTCGTTCCCGGCAACGGTTATCCGCCACGGAACCACCAAAGGAAACAGCAAAGACTATTCTTTCCAGCATGTTCGCAAGACAACCGATGGTCTTGTTCGTCGAGGATCCACCGGATACATATCTCAGCGTTCATCCTATCATGAAAAACAAGTACGAACTCTTCAGTACGACGTCTGCCGACGAAACGAAGAAATTCCTTGAGTACAAGTCAGTCGACATCATCATAATTGACATCGACCTGGACAAAAACGAGGAGGGATTCGCTCTTACAAAATACATACGCGCGAAGAAACACTGTTCCGAGATCCCAATAATCGGCTTGGTACGAGGGAACGACAAGGAACTCCGCCATGAATGCATCCGCGCCGGGATGAACGACTGCCTCAACAAACCGGCGAAACGTGGAGAGATCCTCCTCAAGTTGGCCAAGTGGTTGTCGTATCGACAGGCACAACTTTGAGCGACTCGGATTGTCCTCTCTCTCCACGACATGCAACTTCTCATCTCAATTTCGTACCTTGTTTATTACCATGATTCCTTCGGTCACTGAACCATTCTACGAACTCTCATTCCATAACATCAAGGGACAATAGCATGAATTCATTGCACCCTCATTACTTGATTCGAACCGTGGTGGTTTTCCTGATCATCCTTCTTATTGGATGTGCACCATCAACACAAACTATCCAGCAAACATCCTCGAGCGTCGATCTTTCCAAAGTTTCAGCGGGACGTTTTGACAATGGCAAGATGTGGACGTTTGATTATCCGCCCGTGGATTACTTCGAGGAAGCATACGGTTTCAGACCCTCGCAGAAATGGCTCGACGACGTTCGCATGTCCGCCTTGCGTATTCCCGGCTGCACTGCTTCGTTTGTGTCACCAAACGGCCTGGTGATGACAAATCACCATTGTGCTCGTTCCCACGTGGAAACTGTCTCCAAGGAAAACGAAGACCTCCTCACGAACGGCTTTTACGCCCCGACACTCGCGGATGAACGAAAAGCCGAAGGACTCTATGCCGATCAACTGGTTAAAATTGAGGACGTCACCAACCAGATCCAGAGCGCTGTATCCGCGGCTAAAACGGACGAAGAGAAGATTTCACTGCGGCAAAAAACAATCAAGGAGCTATCCAAAAAATTATCCGATGAATCAGGGTTGCGCTGTGACATCATCTCATTGTACAATGGCGCTCGATTTTCCGCGTATTATTACAAACGGTATAATGACGTACGTGTCGTGTTCGTCCCTGAACTTCAAATCGGATTCTTCGGAGGCGATTATGATAATTTCACGTACCCTCGATACTGCCTCGACTGCTCGTTCTTCCGCGTGTACGATGACAACGGAAAGCCATTGAAGACGGAACATTATTTCGCCTGGAGTCCGGACGGAGCCAAAGAAGGTGATCCGGTTTTTGTCATCGGTAACCCCGGCAGTACGGATCGCTTGACCACGGTGGCACAGCTTGAATACGAACGTGATTACACTTTTCCTTTCATCTCTGATCTTCTCAACGCCGCCGTCGAAATCCTGGAGCACTATGCAAAGAATCATCCCGACAAAGCGCCGGAAATGCGCAATCGTATTTTTGGTCTGGCGAACGCCCAGAAAGCTTACAACGGGATGTTGAAAGGCCTCCGTGATGACGTTCTCATGGCTAAACGCCGTGACTTTGAACGGAAGTTCAAATCTAAAGTTGAAAACAACCCCCGCTTGAATGCCAAATACGGAGAGCTTTGGGACAAGATTTCAGCCAACGTCGCACAGATGAAAAATTACTTCAATGAAAGCCGCTACCTCCGAGTGCAGGGATTGGGGACATCGAATGTGTTCGGTATCGCAGCCAGCATTGCACGCTATGCCATTCAGATGGAACTTCCAGAAGAAGCGCGCCGAAAAGAGTACAAGGGAAAAAGTGTAAAACTGATGAAGAAACGGATTCTTCGTGACAAGGATATCGACATGGAACTTGACACGGAATACCTCACGTTCCAGTTGAAACAAGCACTCAGGCATCTTGGCCCCGATGATCCCTTCGTTGTGGCCACGCTGGGTGCGCGGTCGCCGAAAGCCGCGGCGGAATATTTATTGAAAACCACCAAGGTGATGGACAAGGAGTACGTGAAAGGACTTCTCGATGGCGGCCCCTCGGCAATACGCGCCAGCGACGATCCCATGATAAAAGCAGCCTTAATTGGCCTTCCGCGTACAACCGAAGCTACCAAGGCCATGAGCGAAATTGACAAGGAACAGCAAGTTCTTTTCGCGCAGCTTGGCCGCGCATTGTTCGAAGTGTACGGAACGTCGATCCCTCCCGACGCCACGTTCACACTCCGCATTGCTGACGGCGTCGTCAAAGGATATGACTACAACGGAACCGTTGCACCCACCCACACGACATTCTATGGGCTTTATAACCGGTATTACAGTCATAATAAGAAAGGCGCGTGGGACTTACCGGACCGCTGGAAGAATCCTCCACCGGATTTCGATCTTTCAACCGAACTCGACATGGTGTCCACGAATGACATCATCGGCGGCAATTCCGGCAGCGCCATGATCAACAAGGACAAACAGGTCGTGGGACTCGTTTTCGATGGAAACATCGAGAGCCTTCCGGGGCGGTTTATCTTCGACGATACGTTGAATAGAACCGTTGCCGTTCATTCAAACGGCATTATCGAAGCGCTTCGACATATTTACAAAGCTGATCGCATTGCAAACGAATTGCGAACGGGTATTCTCGGAAAGTAACTCTCGGTTTCTTGAAGGAAAGCCCTTGCGGTTACCGACAAGGGCTTTTCTGTTTACTGGGATATCCTACTACTCGCAGGTGGAACATAAGGATGCTCCACTGCGAGGCGATAAAACCACGCGGTCAGGCGATCGACCTGTTGGCCCGATAGAAATCTTCCATGAATTCCGTCAAGGCCTGGACCGCTTCCATGGGGCAGGCATTGTAAACGGAGGCCCGGATTCCCCCTACAGAACGATGCCCTTTTAATCCAAGCATGTTCCGCTCCTTTGCCTCCGCGACGAATTTCGCCTCGAGTTCCTCGGAAGGAAGGTTGAACGTAATATTCATCAGCGATCTGTCATTCTTGTCCCGGACTGTTCCCCGATAAAACTCTGGATATGCATCAATGAGATCATAAATCATCTTCGCCTTCCGGTTGTTTCGCTCTTCGATGGGTTCCAGACCACCTTCAGCTTTGATCCATTTCAATACACGACCGGCCACGAACGTAGCGATACATGGCGGAGTATTGAACATCGACCCCTTATCCACGTGTGTTTGGTACTTCAGCATGGTTGGAATATTATCTTTTGCCGTCTCCAGCCATTTCTTTCGCAACACCACGATCGTTACACCCGAAGGGCCGAGATTCTTCTGGGCTCCTGCGTACATGAGATCGAATTTCGAATAATCCAAACGCCTGCTCAATATATCCGATGACATGTCACAGACGAGTGGGACACCTCCCGTATCCGGAAACACCTTCCACTGTGTACCGAAAATGGTGTTGTTTGAAGTAAGGTGGACGTATGCTGCGCCGGACGTGAAGGAAAGATCTTTCGGAACATACGTAAAATTCGCATCCTCTGAAGACCCGGCAATATTGACCTTCCCAAACAACTTTGCTTCTTTAATAGCCTTCTTTGCCCAAGCGCCGGTATTGATATAATCAGCGGTTTGGCTCTCAGCAAGAAAATTCATAGGGATCATGGCGAATTGCGTGCTTGCCCCTCCTTGCAAAAACAGAGCAGAATACTCCTCCGCAGAAAGTCCCATGAGATCCAAGATGTCCGACTGTGCTTCCTCCATCACCCGATCAAATTCCTTGGAGCGATGACTGATTTCCATGACTGAGACGCCAAGGTTCTCGAAATCCAGTATCGCTTCAGCGGTTTCCTTCACTACGGAAAGAGGAAGTACTGCCGGTCCAGCAAAGAAATTATACGCGCGGGTTGCCATGTGTGATTCTCCTCGGTATGATAATTCAACGTGCATGTCGCAGTATCCTCGATGCTGCAACATTTGTCGTCATAAAATACGAAATTCATTGACGGCATTGAATCTTTTTAACTTTCACCTCGGCCGCAAAATACCGACATGACGTCAACAGCATCTTGACCGGTTGTATGAATCACTTCGTCTATTTATGAAAATATCACGTGATACCACGCTCGTGACAGAGATTCAAAAACGTGGTCAGGATGGTACAATCTATCTAATGATCGACAGGGGTTTTGCCGCGACCGTTATCAGGTGAGAGAAAGCCTATTACCCGTAATACCCGATCAAGACTGCTGGTCCTCAAGAAAGTGTTGCCGGGGAACAACGTCTCGTAATATCTCCATGAGAGATTCTGGTTGAAACGGTTTAGGTAAAAAAGCAACGATATTCAATTTCAAGGCCTGCAGGAACGTGTTTTCATCATCCTGGGATGTAAGAACAATGACCGGCACATCTTGCTGGCTCTCATGTTGATTGACGAACCCGAGGAATTCCAACCCGTTCATTCGGGGCATCACGATATCCGTGATGATCAAATCCGGCTTGACTTCCAGCATTTTCTCGATCCCATCCAATCCATCCACCGCCTGATAGATATCGCATCGAAGTAAACGATTCAGAAAATGGATAATAATACGACGTATCTGTTCGGTATCATCAACAAGCAGAATACGAAATGTTTTTTCATGCTGATCATTCATTATTGCCTCCTGTGGTATTACCACGATGATGCGCCAACTGCGCGTGTTCCTGGGGATGGAGCAATCGTGCAGGATCGAGCTCATACATATACCGCCCGTTATATTTGTAAGCCCGGGAGAACATTTTTTTGCTGATGACAGAAGGGAACCGCTCAATATTACCGCCATCCGTCTCCACAACCGTACACACATTCAGAACCGCATCAACCATGATTCCCAAGAAGATATCGTTCATCTTTACGATGAGCATGCGCGCCGAGGGACCATATGTTTCCCTGGGAATATTCAACATCGAGTGTAAATCAACGACAAAAACGACATCGGTATCATAAAGGCATAATCCGACGACACCGGAAGGCAAACCCGGGGCTTTTTCAGCGGCGACAACACGAGTTACCTCAACGACACGTTCTATGCCAATTGATATAACATACTGTGAAAGCTTGCATACGATTAGGTTTCTCATAGATCAATTCAACCGAAATAATTCAATCAACTCGTATGGTATCCTGTCCAAAGAACAAATTCGTACCGCAGCATTTTTCTCGATGGCAGCCTTCGGCATTCCAAAGACAATCGAACTGCTTTCATCCTGTACAAGCGTCATTCCTCCGGCAAGCTTTATATGCAGTAAACCTTTAGCGCCATCCTGACCAATACCCGTAAGAAGTAATCCGACCGCATACTTACCGTACACCTTTGCCACGGAATCAAATAAAACATCAGCCGACGGCTTGCACGAATTCACTGGCGGGCCGTGACGCAAAACAATAGTCTCGTTCTGATCGATGCTGAGATGATGGGTTCCGGGAGAAAGATAGCAAGAATTTGGGACGACTCGTTCGCCGTTACGTGCAATTCTCATTTGAATCGACGTCGCGGTTTGGAGCCACTCAACAAACCCCTCGACGAACGACGCCCCAATATGCTGAACAATCATGATCGGAAATGGTACGACTGGCGGGAGTTGCGACAATATCTCATAAATCGCTTTTGGACCGCCGGTGGATGCGGCAATAGCCAATATCTTGGGCACCGGACGCGCGCCCACTTCTTGAGCAATCGTTTCACCGGAACTTTCTACCAGCTTCCTTCGACGAATCACCTTTATCCCGGCAACGATTTTGATCTTGTTCAGGAATTCTTTCTTTAAATCATCGGTCAGCGGGTATATATCCGGTTTTCGGATGATATCCAGCGCTCCCATTTTCATCGCTTCGAAAGGCACATTCCGTTCCCTCGCTATCGTGCTGCTGGTATGAATGACGATCGGCACGGGACATTCTTCCATGATGTATCGCGTAGCTTCGATCCCATCCATTCCATCCATCTCAACGTCCATGATGATGACATCCGGTTCAAGCTTCCGGGCCAATGAAACCGCTTCGCGACCATTCCGTGCTTCTCCAACGACAACAAGATCTTTCTCGCTACTCAGGATGGTTTTGACCTGCTCCCGAACAAAAAGGGAATCATCAACAATCAGGATCGTGATCATTGTACTTCTCCAACGAGGTGATCGAGAGTAGCGAGAAGATTGTTCTGATCAAAAGAACCTTTTACGATGTAGGCATCTGCGCCCGCTTCCATACCCCTTTTCTGATCCGCTTCTTCAAATTTCGACGAGATGAGAATAACCGGGATATCGCGCAGGCTCTTGTCCAGTTTCATGGCACGGATGAGATCCAGCCCGTCCATTTCCGGCATGTCGATATCGGACAGCACGATATCGAAGCGCTCGTTTCGAACGGAATTGAGAGCGTCAAGACCATCATGGGCTGTGTGAACATCATAACCGGACGATGCAAGAATACTTCGCAGTAATTCACGTGCAATAAACGAGTCATCAACGACGAGCACTTTTCGTTTCTCTTCGCCATTACTTCCCTCGTCCGCGCTCTTTACCGTCACATCGCCGTGCAATGACTCAATTTCCAACGGATTGAGGTACAGTGCGAGAGTACCATCGGGTAAAACATTAACACCGGAGTACAGTGCAACGGAGCTTAATAACGGATGCATGGGCTTTGTCATTACTTCCATTTGTCCTTCGACGGAAGGAACAGAAAGGCATAGTTTCTTTTTTCCTTTCAGCAAAATGAGCCCGTACACAACATCGTCATGCCTTTGAAGTCCGAGTAAATTGTACAAATTGACGATGGGAATGTATTCGCTTTCGTATAAAAGACTATCCCTGCCGTGAAATGCCGTAATGGTTTGATCTTCAAGCAAAAGAATCTTCTCGATGCTCCCGATGGGTAAGGAAAATTTTCTGCCATCAATGCCAAGAATCATCACTTTCGATAATGTCAATGACGTAGGAACAATAAGCTGGAACGTTGTTCCCACGCCCAAAACCGACTCGACATAGACTTCGCCGCCGAGCCGTTTTATATTGGTCATTACGACATCCATTCCCACGCCACGCCCGGATACATCGGTAACTGTATCCGTAGTCGAAAAACCAGGCATGAAAATGTATTCATAGATCTGTTCGGGCGACTTTCGCTTCAGCTCTTCCCGCGTGGCGAGACCGCGGTCGATCACTGTCCTCTTTATTTTCTCAAGTTCCAGTCCCCGCCCGTCATCCTGAAAAGTTATGATGAATGAATCCCCGCGCAGTTGTACGGAAATAAAGATCGTCCCGGTCTCAGGTTTTCCGGAAGCTATGCGCTCAGCAGGTTTTTCCAATCCATGATCCACCGCATTGCGCAAAAGATGAACGAGCGGGTCCTTCAATGTTTCGACGATTTTCCTATCCATTTCCACCTCCGTCCCCGACAGTTCCAGGACAACCTGCTTCTTCTGGGAACGGGCAAGGTCACGAAGAGTTCGTGCCAGAGTATTCACGACGACGGAGAAGGGATATAATTGCAAGTTCAGCGCTTCGCGGCTGAGTTCTGTCGCTATGCTCGACCGGTACGAGGCATTGCGATCAAGCTTCTGAAGAACACGGGAAAGAGCATTTTCCATCGCGGAGAGGGATTTTGAAAAATCCTGGATACGGTTTCGTAGTTCCGTTCCTACTCCATCTTTGTGCTTTGCTTCCAGATCATGAATCAATCCCTGCCACGTCCAGTACTGTTCACTCGTCCGGTGAACAATTGCAGCCAATTCTTCCACGAGTTTTTCTTCAAGACGATGAGCTATCGACAATTCCACTGACGAGCCGGCGATAACATCCAACTTGCTGATTTTAACCCTGACACTTTCCGGTGATGCGTTCAGAGCCGAGGACCGGACTTGCGATTCAATTGACTTCCCGGAAACAGGCTTGATACCTTCTCCCTTACGCTGGGCCTGTCCATTCCCTTTTGTCAATATTGTCGTGAGTTCCTGTTCAATATCATCGGCGTGTTGTTCCTCCTGGCGCCCTTCCCGGTACATCGCAAATGCTGAACCAAGAATGTCCACTCCTTTGAGCAAGCGGTCTATGTCCTCTTGCGCAACAGTAGAAGCATGTTGTTTCATCGATGCGGTGTACGATTCGAGCTTGTGCGCAATTCTGCTGATCAGTGGAAATAAATACGACCCACCGCTGCCCTTGAGGTTGTGGAACGATCGGAAAATCGAGTTCAGGCGATCTTCGGATGACTCTGATTCGAGTGCGAGAATTTCTTCCGCAAGTTCTTTGACGTTTTCCGATCCTTCCTCCAGAAACCATTGTTGCAATTTTCTGAACTCTTCATCGTTGCTGAGCGGAGTCGAAGTGTTCGTATTTTCCCCATTCTTATCACGATTGTAGTCTTCGCCGATGGAATTATCGACATTATTTTCACCCTTGGCATCATCGGTCACTCCTACGGTGGATCCTATTTTTTCCGCGCCAGTCCGCTCCCCACACCACTCCTCCGACCGCGTCTTCCCGGTTTCACTCAACCCGCTTGGCCGTTCGGTGTGTCGTGTCGATACCCCTTCATTACTTCGGCCATCAACAAGTGCTTGACCGGATGCTTGAGTTTTTGTGGTATTCGATGAAAGTATCGTCAGCGTTGCAATCTCAACGGGAAATTCTTCAACGTCTTTCAGTAATTCGGGTGCGCTTTTCTGGGAGAGAAACAAAAACTTGAACTTTATGTCGAACCCTTCGGCAGGCTTCTCCGTGGTCCCTGTTGTTGCCAAAAGGCGCCCCTGCTCGTGCAAGATATTCTGGATTCTCTCGACATTCCGAGTAAAACCTTCCCGCTTAAACGATACACCAATGACCTGAAGATGCTCGTATTGATCAAAACACCGTACAAGGTCCTCCTTTTGCTTACTGTGCATCACCTGGAGGATATCCGGCGCTTCCTGAGCCAGCCGTTCCAGGATACTCTCAGAGGCGTTCTTAAAAAACGCACACGTTGAGGTTAGAAAGTCGACCGTTGCATGAAGGTCTATTTCACCTTCGGACTTTGCAGTCGTTGCCAGCGCTTCCTCAAGCGCATCTCCAATCTCGAGCAAACGATCTATCAAATCGGGATTGTTCGGTCCACGCGCTCGTACACGGGAAAGGATATCTTCGGTCAGATGGAACGCATCGCCCAGTTGAATCAAGCCCAGCATGTGCGCAGACCCTTTCAGGTTATGAAACATGCGCATGAGCTCGGTAAAGGGTAATAACTCCCCTTTCTCTTCCCAGGCCAGCACGTGTTGCGTGAATTGCTCGAGTTTATCGATCGCCTCTTCACAAAATCGTATGATTAATCCCTTATCCACCGTTAGACCGCGAACTTTTTACTGACTTCCTGCAAGCGCAGCGCCACCGCATTCAAGTCTTCGACTGAAACAAGTGTTTGCTTCGTACCCTCCATGCTCTGTTTCATCCCGGTGTTGATTTCACTCATGGAAACAGATATCTGGTCGGTAGCAATTTCCTGTTGCTGGATGGAGAGTGTAATGGATTTGACACCGTTTACTGCCTGTTCTGTGGAAAGCACTGCCGTTGTCGTCGCATTCTGAATATCATTGATGATCGCTTCTATTTCGTCCGTTTGCATATTGGCTTTTTCGGACAGCTTACGAATTTCCGACGCGACTACTTCGAATCCCTTTCCATGTTCTCCAGCTCTCGCCGCTTCAATTGACGCATTGAGTGAAAGAAGATGGATCTGTTGGGCGATTTCCTCAATAGCGGTGGTGATTTTATTGATCTCCTGAGCTTTTTCCGAAAGCGTCGTGATCCTTTTCGCAGTACCGTCAACCTGTTTGGAAATGGACTGCGCGCTCTTCGCCACTTGCTTGGCAGATACAGAGAATTCTTCAATCGTTGTCGACGTTTCATTAATGGCAGCCGACTGTTGCATACTGATATTCTGCTGTTCTTCCGCGGAAGCAAGAATCTGATTACTGGCCGACGCAATCTGGGCCGCGATTTCCTTCATCGTTTTAATCAGGTCGGCCAGGGAACGGACCATCGAGTTGAAGTATTGCGCCAATTCTTCGAACTCGTCATGCGTGTGCACCTTCACTTCTGTTTCCAGAGCGCCCGCGGCGACACGTTGCATCGCCGTTTTCAAAACATTGATCGGTTGCACGAACTTCCGGGCAACGAAATAGGAAACCAGCAAGATGATGAAAAAGGAAATAACGCCGATGACAATGATTTCGTACAGCAACTGGCCTCTTGACGAAAGTGCTTCTGCAGCTTCTATTTCGACGATCATTGCATACTTGTTCTTCGCAAACCGTTTTCCAACCCCGATCACTTCCAATCCCCGGTAATCCTTATACTCTCCTGAATACTCATCCCGTTGCAATGCTTCCAGGACACCACGGGTTTGGATGCTTTCGGTCACTTCATCTCTTACCTGGGTCAAGGGATAGCCTTCCCGGTTTACCATGTAAGCTTGACCAGTATTTCCAAGGCCGATCCGACTCGACACGATTTCATTCAAACGGGAAAGCGCTACTTCGAAAATGATCACAGCCTCAACGTTTCCCCGATTTTTCAACGGGTATGAATAGATGAAACCTTTTCCACCGGCAAACGGCAGTGTTTCAAATCCCCCGACATAATCCGAGGTAAGCGCATGCTGGAAATAGAGTTGATTCGTGAAACCGGAAGGTGTTGATGGTAAATTGTGAGAAAGCGAGTAGATATAGTTGCCCTTCACATCAAAAATGGATACACCGACAATATCAAAATGGCCGGATAAACGTCCCTGGAAGAGTTGATCGAGTTTTTCCCGTGCTTTCATTTTTTCTGAGTGCCTTTTCGTCGCTGTTATTCGACTTACATTTTCAACGAGCTCATCCAACTGCGATAACAAACGCGTAGTCACCCGGTTTTCATTCATCCATGATTCCACTGCGACAATTTTATTCTCAACGACCGAAAACAATCCGTTTTCTGCCTGCTGTCGCAGCGCCAAGGTGGTTTGCCAATAGAGCACGATACCGAAGATGAGTAGTGGTACCAGTGCGACAATTAAAAAGGCGTTGCGAAGTCTTCCAAGGACGGTGCGCTTCTTCACCATTACGTCAAGCCTCGTTTTCTTGCATGAGAGTGGATTTGAATTCAGAGAATATCTCCAATGTCATCAATTTCGATATATTCAATAAGCCGATATTTTTCCCGCTGCAAATAATTATCCCATCCAGGACCTGCCTAATTACTCGCGGGAGATGTCCAGAAACCGGCAAGATCGACGATACGGGGAGATGTACTGTTACGACTTCACTATCAGCCTGAAGCGCCAATGCAAAAAACGGGTGATCCAATAGAAGTATTTGCCCATTTGAGGACTTCTTATTCTCCGACAGTTCGAGAAGTGCGCTGATATCAAGGACGAGTTCCAAACTACCCCGAATGTTGATAAGACCTTTAATATAATCTGGAGCGAGGGGGATTTTCATCACCGGTATCGCGGAATAAACACGCCGAATACTTGAACTGGCAACGGCCCAGACGTGGCCCCCGGCTTCAAACTGAACGGCCCGGAGAGCTTCTTGTTCTTTGTCCGTAAAGCGCCGTTTCAGATCCTCAACACGTCGTTCAAGAATATCGTCCGGCTCTGAAGAGTACGGGTACTTCTTTCGTGGATGCCGGTCGCACCTATCATGCATAGGATAATCCTCTCATGTTGCGTTCTGCCAGGATACGCAGGAAACCTGCAGTCATGTTGTGATAATCATCCACACATTGTTCCGACGGGATAGCCTTCAGGACAGTGGTCAGATGGCGATAGTAGTCTCGCGCTTTCACCAGCTTTCCTAACTTCTGGCTCGTTAACGCGAGATGCAGCAAATTCATTACATGGTCCGGTTCCAAAGAGCGCACCTTGTCAAATTGATGCAAAGCATCCCCATACATTTCCTGCATGAAATACCACATACCCAGCAAGTAAAACGCGTGTGGAGAAAGAGGTTTCAGTGTGAGGATGTAATCGAGTCGTTGTTTCGCTTCCCAGAATTTTTTCTTATCTATAAGCGGTAATATTTCCTCCAATACCTCCTGAACATGCTTTTTTTCCTGGCCTCGTTCTACCACTCTTTCGTCCACACTTTGGCTATTGGAAGCTTCCTCATCACAAAAACCGGAAGTTGATCCTACCTGGTAGACATACGGATCTGGCAAGTACGATGATGCGGAAATACCTTGATGATGCTGATACAGCACGGCGCCTTGCTCAAAACGTGGTGCGACATTCAGGCCACTTGTCAAATATCCTTCACTGTGTCCCAACATGAGGAATCCCCGCGGCGCCAGCATGTCGGCCATGCGACGTATGAGATTTTTTGCAACAGTCTCTGAAAAATAGATGATGACATTGCGGCACATGATTACATCGTATTTGCTTCGCGGAAGTCCAGAAGGGAGACGTAAAATATTATGGTAGAAGAATTGTACCTTCGATCGAATCTTTTCGTCCAGGAGGAAACGTCCATTACTACGAGAAAAGTACAGTTCCAATAGATCATCAGGTACAGTATTCACGCTTCGTTGCGTATAACGGCCATTCCTAGCCGCCGATATCTTTTCATCGTCAATATCCGTTGCATGTATCTCAATTTTCCAATCCGTCAGGTGTGAAAATGAAGTCTCGAGGAGGAGTGCAAGGGTATACGGTTCCTCACCCGAAGCGGCTCCCAGCGATAGGAAAGACAGGTGGTGTGTGTCCGTATTCTTCATGAGCAAATATGGAATCACTACCTCTTCCATTGCTTTCCACTGGTCACGGTTTCTGAAAAAATAGGTCTCATTTACCGTAAGTACTGACGCCCAGTATCTCATCTCTGCATCGAGAGAATGATCCGAGCCCAAATGATGGAGGTATTCCTCTTCAGTCTTGAAACCGAGAAATCTGGCCCGCTGAACAAGTAATACAGGAAGTTCCTTCTGCTTATTCTTATTCAGCCGGAGGCCGAACCATTCTTCAATTTTTTTTCCGAAATCTCTGATCATCCTGTCTTTAGATTGACGTCAATCAAGTTGTTAATGTATTTTATTATTGAAAAAATACCACAAACTCATCACTGCAATTGTATTTTTTTCATTTTTAAAGTCCTCCAAGGATCTTGAACTACCTTTCAAACAGTCCATGTTTGCATGTGACTTCTTTCCTTATCGCCCTGATTCCTTGTTTTTCATTGATTTTTGCCCCTTTTACTTACTCAACCCTCTTATTTCGTTTCTCGCGACTCCAGTGTGAGTCACGGGTATTTCTTTTCAACATGGAAAAGAATGCAATCCTTGTGCCGCACGGACAAGCAGAACTCATTGCGGTATTCGGAAGCAACGTGGAGGATTTTGTATTAGGTCTGAAATTTCCGTATTTTACAGCTCTTTGAGGAGAGGTGCAGGAGTGGTTGAACTGGCACGCCTGGAGAGCGTGTGTGCGCTTCGCGTACCGTGGGTTCGAATCCCACCCTCTCCGCAAATTAAAAAACGGGATGAAGGCTCCCGTTTTTTTTATCTGCGGACAGACATATATAGATAAATATTTTCTCTCAACTAAAAGTTGAGACAAGCTTGACTTATCCCTTAAAAATCAATATATTCTCTTTGTGCGGTAGGACATTGTGAAGGAGAGCGGTTAACTTTCTGAGTCAATCGTTGCAACAATTACAAGAAAATTGTTTTTTCTGGTTGCAGATCATATGATTTTAATGATAATTGGGAGTGGACGAAAGACGAATTACAACGAGGAAACTATGAAGAACTATAGTACATATTTCATCGGTGGAAAGAATGACTGGCTGACAATCGGGTTTCTTCTGTTAGCTAACGCCATTCTCTGGATACTGATCTAATCGCATAATTTCATATCGCTCTCTTTTTGTAGAAGGTAATAAAAAAGCCTCCGAAAGGGGGCTTTTCTCTTGGTATAAAGCGCGAGATCGCGTTCAAAATCGGTATGCTACAGAAAACATGAGATACGTCAGCGATACCTCTTCATCTGTTCTGACAGCGGATTCAGGCACGGGAGGAGTCGTTGCGTTTGGATCATAATTATAATGAAATGTTTTGTAATTCGTGTTTCCCCACATCGCATTGAGTTGAAAAGTCTCACTGAACAAATACCCGATTCCTGCGGTGATTGTTTTTGTATCGTAATCAGAATCTCCTTCGTCACGTTTCCATGGTGAGGTCTGATAATTATACCCTGCACGAATCTGCAGTGGAGTTTTCGGCACAGTAAACTCCATACCACCAGCAAAAACAAAAGCGTTTTTCCAACTACTTCGAATTGCTTTGTTCAGTTCGGACTCATACCCGATATCCGCTACATTCGAAAATTCCGTTTCCGAGAGATCCGAATAATCCATCTGGAACGCCATTGTCAGGTGCTTTATTGGTCTTCCCGACGCACCAATGCTAAATCGCCACGGTGTTGTTATCGAATGATCGGATAGTGTGGTAAAATCATACGTGGCGCTGGCACGAGCGAACGTACTGGTACCCTGTTTGTAATAATCCTCTGTCACCGTGTAAAATGTCGGCGTTTCAATGACGGCTCCAATACGAGCATAATCCTGAATCTTGTAAATGAATCCCATTCTTACGTTCCAGCCAGAAATGTCTTGTTTCACCTTCTCATTCATCTGGAAATACTGGAAGTCCTGAGTATCAAATTCATCACTCTGAACTATCGGGTCCTGGTAGATGTCGTTGACATCTTCTTCTTCCCACGTGCGTTCCCACCTGTATGAACCCGAGAGCAGGTTCAACGTTAATCCTACGAAGATGTCTCTCGCTGCTTCGATACTTCCGGAGAACGTCCACGCATTCATTCCCCCGGATTCCAGAACATCAGCGCTTTGTTGCAACCCAAGATCAAACGGGGTTTCACCCTTGTCATTTTGAAGCCAGAGTTTCCAGGCGAGGTCGAACCGTTGATCCGGATCTTTGAGCACAGGGATAATTGATCGCGTTCCGTTTAAAGCATTAAACGCCAGCGAGGCGTCGTAGTTCTGGATCCGATTGTACCCCACAGCAAACACCAGACTTCCTCTCATGGTGGGAAATGGAAGCGCAAAACCGACGTTATTCAGTCTGGTATTACTTGTTGTTGCATGCATCGCGGTGTTTAAAAAAGCTACATCGTTAGATGCAGAGATGTTCATCAAACCGAGGGCGAATTCGGGCCGACGCAGTAGTCCCAGTCCAGCCGGGTTCCAGTATGTGGCGGAATAATCATCAGCAACAGCAACGAAAGCATTCCCCATGGAAAAGGACCGGGCGCCAACCGTTGTGGCAGGTGCGGCCATTCGTAAAGCGTCATCGATTAGCTGCCCCCTACCAGTTACTGTCAGCCCCAGGAGTGCCAATACTATGAAAAAGAGTCGATACTTCATGGTGTTCTCCAGATCTTGGGTTCTATATTTTGGTATCAAAACGATCTGTTTGTTTCATACTACTACACAACACACCCGATGAGCATCTCTCAACACCCGATGAGCATCTCTCATCATTGGGGAAGGAAACGCAAGTCACGGTGTTGTCGCTTGGCCCGAGTTTTCACCCATTCGGAATACGAATCGTCCAAGTCTCTTTGCATTCTGTCTTCCAACGGTAAGTACAAATACCACCAGGGGTAATTGAAGTAGTAGTATGGTTCGAAAATACTTTTTCGCGATACGGAATCAACCCTAACGGGTTTCAAATCAATAGACGTATAAAACTCCTTGACGTCAGCCCGATTATGGCATCGCAGGCAATTATGATCATAACCTATGGTTGGTGGCGCGTACACTCCCTGCCGTTCTATGTCTGGATGCGTTATCAGTGTATAACAGCCCGTCAGCATGATCACCGCGATCAGTCCATTAAAAAATATCAGCGATTTCACTCTGACTTTGAAAACTATCGGCCCCTGCTCCGCCCGGATGAAGATGAACTACGCCCCGAAGAGCCCCCCCGAGAGGATGAACCCCGACTGGGAGACGAATAGCTCCGGCTTGAACTCCGTGAAGGTCGTGAATAGCTCCGACTTGAACTCCGTGAAGAACTCCGGCTCGGTCGCGAATAACTACGTGACGATGATGATCTCCGAGGCGAGGAATAACTGCTTCGTTCGGAGGATGAGGATCGACTCCTCGCTGACGTTCTACCGGGGGATGTTCTTTTACTTGATCGCGTGCTACGACTTGATTTTACATTGGGAGATCTTGAACTCCGCGAGCGGATAGAGGTGCCGTTGGAACGTGTTGATGAAGATTTCCGCGATACGCTTGTCCGGCTACGCGTGCTCGTCCCCGACGACCGCGTTGTCTGAACGGATGTTGTCGTGGACCGCGAGCGCAAACTTCTTGATGTGGATCCCAGTGAAGACGACCTTGGAATCGTTGAGGATCTTGTGCTTCTACCAACGGTCGTAGACGATCTCGTGCTTCGTCCCACGGAAGAACTTGTCCTGGTAGCAGTTCCAGAACGTGTTCTGATAGTGGAACCTCTTGACGTGGCGCCCCTTTGTCTCACAACAGATGTTCGGTAACGGGATGCGTACGAACGAGTCGCTCCAACTCTTCGTGTCCGATAAACACCTGAGCGAAGAACGTAACCACCTCCGTAATACCCCGTGTAGTACGTTGGCCACCACGTTCCATATCCATAATACGGATACGACCAATATGAGCCATACCAATATCCCGTATAACCCCATCCGCCGTACCATGGATCCCAGAACGGATCCCAATACCACGGATCATAGTAGCCGATACCAAAACTGAACCAGGAAGGGTAATAATATGAGAAATACAAACTCGAGCGTGGATAATAGCCATCATAATAGTAGTTATTGACGACTGTAGCGCCATCCTCATCCACGTAACTTCCTGTATCATCTCTTTCATACGTCTCAGCATAATCCGGATAACTCTCGCTACGTTGCCGATCAGGTGTCACCGCGACTTGTGTATAGCAGCCACTGGATCCGATCAGAACGACCAGCGCAACTGTTAGTAAGCTTAAATATTTCCACGTTTTCATTTCGAACCTCCTCGGACTGATATGAACGCTATAAAAGATCCTACAATGATCATACCATGAATAACTTTCTCCCCTCCGTTTACAAGCGTCAAAAAGAAGGCTGTAAGCACGATTCTCGGTCGATGTGTCCTTCAACCGTTTTTCCCGCGTTCAGAATTCTATACGCCCTGTCTTTTTTCACAGATATCGAACATATTGTATGCGAATCTCTCTCATTACTTTCGAGTAGTGAAAAGGATTCGTTAATAGATTCTTGAAATAGATATCAATAGTCAAGCCAATTTCCGTGGACACCCGAAGACCTGAATTCAGCATACCGTTCCAGAAGCCCTTCTTGTTCGCATCATTATCGAACATGAAATTATTCTCCAGAAAAACCGAAACCATGCTTCCTACAGTTTTCTCTACCCCAATAAACATGTTCGGGCTGCCGTCTCCGTCACGTCGTTCGAGTGTATAATTCAATGTTCCGTGAAATGAAACATATCCCAGGAACCGGTAATTCTTGGAAACCGAGAAAAAGAAACCCGGTGATTTCACCACGTATTTTTTTTCCTTCGGAAGCCAGCCGTCTTTTCCCTGAGACTCAAAACCAAACACCAGACCGGGATACTTTTCGTTTTCATCGAAAATGCGGTACCGGAAACTGAACCCCGGTAATTCGTTCCAGGTAATTCCACCAGCACCAAGAACCCGTGTGCCTCCCATCGAAATCCCTACCATTGTTCGCGGGATTGGAGAGTACCAAAGTGAAAGGATCATCCCCCCCTCTGGATAAAGCAAAACGTCTGCTCCTCCGGACCGAGTGGGGAGAATACCTGCGGTCGGCAAATCAACCAGGTATAAAGGATCGATATTGGCTGATTCACCGCTGGGTCTCTGAGCCAAGCTGGTAAAACCCTGGCTCAACAGAAACAGGAAAAAAAGAAAAACACTGTGTTTCATTGCATCAATGGCCGTATGTCACAAATCCAGTTTAACGAATACTTCGGCGTCTTAGTAACATCGTTGCCACTAAGCATCTGTAATGTACGAAAGAATGAACAACAAGCTTTCCCCGTAACCAGTAAAACAATTATCCATCCGCTCCACTGAACCTCGCCCCTGACTCCCATTGCACCTTACAATCCTTGTGACATTCTAAAGTCACCCCTCACATTCCTTCAATGATCCGAACTTTCTTCTCGTTCGAGAACGAACAACGCTTGGTGATGTATGCCGTTTTTTTTCAATGAAAAGGAAATAACCGTAAAACCATGTGTTGCAAACCGCGTTCTCCAGCCCTCGGTTGTATCGAAATGCAGCGGCCGAGTCATTTTGTTATTGCTTCGGAATGCGTTAACTCGACCGTCCAGGAATTCCAGTAATCTTTTGTGCATACGTGTTCGGTACACGGATTCCATGACAACAAAACGACGCCGTACAACGCGATGCACTTCCCGAATGACACGATCTGGGGATAGACAATGATGCAACACGAAGATGGCATAGGCGGAATCAATGCTCTGATCCCGAAAAGGTAAATCACGACCATCATACAAGACCGCCGGTGTTTTCGCGCCCTCCACCCGAATCACATCAACCGACAGCACGTTCCAATCCGGTCGCCTTCGACGAAGTTCAGCTCCCACCCAACCTTCTGCCGCGCCCACGTCGAGAATTGTTCTTCCCTTGATGTGCGGAAAGATCCTGTCCGCCTTCCAATCAGCCCTTCGTTTAACGAGCGGTATCAACCAGGAGCCGCGGGTCTCCATCGCCACAAGGATCAACAGGACGCCGTAAGCGGGATAAACCAACCAACGATGCTCCAATGGCGGCGTTGCAGTATAGGCAAGATAGGACCAGCCCGCGAACAATGCCCACCACATCACGCTGATTCTCGGTACAAAAGGGAGAGCAATAATTATCAGCGCAAGGTACCAGGGATGCAGCGTAGTCGTCAAAAGCAGGAAAATCGTCCCGGCATAAAATCCGTACTTCACGAAATCCTTTGTTCCCGAATCCTTCGTCATTACGAATAGCAAGATAATCAGTATCCCGGCACATACCCCGAGGATCGTCCCCACTACCGGAATGACAGCGCTAAAACCCATCCAACGAAATATATCGGTCAAGGCGTAATAGATGCCGGCATTGAACGTAAAATAATCGAAGTACAATTGAAGCGTACCGGTGTAGTTTTGAATCAATTGCGGGTAGTAGAATGGAGTAACAGCTCCCGCCACAACGGCCAAGGAAACCAGCGCCCACTTCCACCCGATTTTTCGAAAAAGAAACGGTGCGTATAAAAGAATGGTAATCTTTCCCAGTACCGCCAGGGCGAATGATACCGCACCCGCCGCGTATTTGCGCCGGGATACGTATATAACCGTCAGGGCAAAACCCCAAACCATGATGGCCTCGGTGTGCGCTTGTCCCACAAGCTCAATGACAATCAATGGATTCCAGAGATACAGCAAGGCATTCCTGTATGGCAACTTTAACCTGCGAACCGTGACTACGATCATCCAGCAGGTCAGGATTTCCAGGACGAGGAAGAGGAATTTCAGGAAATAGAACGACGTGATCGTGTCACCCCGACCCAAAACAACCGAAGCCGCGAAAAACACTTGTGCAAGCGGTGGATAATTCGTGTAAGACGCGGCGTACTTTTGCTGCTGACGCAGTGGATCGCTGGCGAGGTCAGAATCGGTTATGGATGCGGGAGTGTGTGCGTATGGATTGAGTCCATGCAGAAGTGTTTTACCATCCCATAGGTACCGGTAAGCGTCGTCGGACAGTGTTGGCGGGAGCGGCATGACCACAACACGAAAAATAATCGCGGAGACAAATGCCACACGTACTAATCGATCGTTCCAATTGATAAACACATACGCCCATCCAAGGATCAGAAACAGTGCCGTGTACAGCGCGGCAAACGTCCAGAATCCTTCCCGGAGATCATGTGTGATGGTAATGCCAGTGTAAACAACAACGCTGATTCCTGCCAGGAGAAGAGCCTTTTTCTCTCCCGAGATATTCATTCCTTCGGTGTCCGGCGAAATACCCGGAACACCACCTCCATTCCCTCGGGCTTCCGGTGAAATTCAAACTCGTCGGAAACGGTTTTAATGATGTACACACCTCGTCCACCTTCCCGCAACAGGTTTTCCTCCTGTGTGGGATCGCTCAGACTTTCAGGATCGAACCCTTCTCCTGAATCTCGTACTACGCACTCGATTCGATCAGGTGAACAATGGCATTTCAGATACACAAGTTTGTCGGGATCATCCTTGTTGCCATGGATGATGGCGTTATTTACCGCTTCCGTCAAGGCGATCAAGAAACGACTGTACATGTCTTCATCGAATTCGAATTCCGTCCGAATCCTCTCCAGGAAAGGTTCCAGCTCGTGGATGTTTGTCCGCACACTGGCTATGTTCAGGGAAAACGTGGTATCGCTCAATGAAATTACCCGGGATGTATCGTATTAACCCAACTAGCAGTGAAAAACAGGATACAGAACTTACATATTCCAGACAACTTGAAGAGTGAGGTTGGGATAAACCCTGGTTCCTCCAGCGCTCTCCGAAGTAACCTGGTACCATCCATCAAGGATGACACTTGTAAATCTGGACAGAAAGACATTCATCCGACACATCGGCCCGTAATTCGCAACATCTCCATCCTCCCGCCTTTCCGTCCCCTCGTAACGATATCGCGACTGAATAAAGAACCGGTATCCGGGAGCCACGCGATACCAATCCCCCTCCACCACGAGAGCCGCGGACACGGTGCGTTCATCGAAGTATCTCTGGGGACGCGAGGAAAACGTCTCCCAGAACAAATCCCCTCGTTCGTACACCCTCCACATGATATCTGCTTTGAAAAGCAGCGACCGCGATATTTGTAGTCGCAGGGAATCCATCACGGTCAACTGTCTGAAAGAGAAGCTCTGGACCTGCAAGCTTGTCGCTTCAAAATCATAAACAGTGTAGTTCGCCAAAACTTCCGTGGCAAGCGCATTCGACAGAATGCTGTTCCGGAACGCAACTTCCGGCCGAAACCTGATCACACGGTTCCAGGTGTTATTGGCGCTGCGCTCCGCGAAGATGTACACGGTATGGCGCAAGTTAATATCTATCAGGATGCTCCCGCGCAACAGGGGCGAAAAGCGGTGCCCCCATCGTCCCTGGAGCAGGTAATACAACTCGTCCCGGTCATCGTAATTCTGCTTGCTCGGCGTATCGTAGCGCAGTTTCAACGCCGACCCATAGAAACTGATCGTGTCACGATTCCCAATGCGATGAACCACGTTCAACGCAAGTTGGGATTGGGTCACGACGTAGTTCTTCATCTCCTCCAAGCGCTGCTGGCGGGCAAATGCCAATGGATCTGCGTCGGGATATGTTTCGATTGTATGGTTTTCGTTTCTTTCATCCACGCCGATTTCAAGCACTCCACTGGTTTTGTCATCCTCAAATGCCAGCGCAGCTTTCCCACCAAGAATAAATTCGTCGAAGCGGGTATCGAAAAACGGCAGCGGGACATCCCGCACGCGATACCGCCGCGATCGAGTGATGGTGTTGTAATTCAACCTGAACGATCCCCTGAAATCCAACTCATCCGTGACGCGGTATTGAAGGTTGTTGATTACACCGTATCCGCTCTCTTCCCTGGATTCCACGGGATGTTCGACTCCAAAAGCCTTCGAGACCAGAGAATCTTTTTCGAGGTAGAAATCCCGGCTCATGGACTGCAACCGTACCGTCAGGTCATTGCGGCTTCGTGGCGAAAACGTGGCGCTCAGCGCAACCACAGCCTTGTTCTCATTGAGCTGTCGAGGTCCGAGGTCGTGGCCTTCGGAAGTCAGATCGGCATTCAAATCATACATCCCGAATCTGAATCCCTGGATTCGCGCGTTTCCCAGGTACGCAAACCCCTGGTCCGACACGCGTTGCTGGTTGTCGAACGAATAGCCCGTCTGCCCTCGAAATGTAAGGTACGGACTTGGCCTCCATAACGGTCCTGCCAAGACGGTGTGCTCCGCCAGCGAGTTCAATCCCAGCGCACGATCGTCGGCAAAAACGTATGACCTGAATCTCGCCTCCACGCTCCAGGTCTCCGATAGATGGCGTTCTCCCCGAACAAGAAATGATTGCTCGTCCTTGATGTACGATCGATCGGTGCGTATCAG
>Ga0256830_1000754_pt1 | contig 24281 bp, 29 predicted proteins | sample 128326metaG_FD_190537 | JGI IMG/M metagenome (GOLD analysis project Ga0256830, IMG submission 190537) | Hydrothermal vent microbial communities from Lau Basin, Pacific Ocean - 128-326 | ecosystem: Environmental > Aquatic > Marine > Hydrothermal vents | place: Pacific Ocean: Lau Basin | collected... | reverse complement strand
GCCACGCGCTCGATGCGCACGTGCGTCCCCCAGGTACTCTGTTCCAGTTGCAGCTTGCCCCACTCGATGTTCAGGCGGTCGCGCTCGGCACGCAGCGCCTGTAGCTGGATGAACAGCTCGCGCTGCTGGTGGCGCGTATAGACCACGCCGAGCGCCGAGGACAGCACGGCGGCGACGAGGAGGGAGACGAGCAGGATGTTTTTCATTGCAGTCGCTCCGCCACGCGCAGCACCGCGCTGCGGGCGCGGGGGTTGCGCGCCACTTCTTCCGCCGAGGGGAAGCGCGCCTTGCCCACGGCGCGCAGGCGGGAATTCATCTGCACATGGGTAATGGGCAGGTCGGGCGGGAAATCGTCGCCCCGCTGCTGTTCGCGGATGAAACGCTTGACGATGCGATCCTCCAGCGAATGAAAACTGATCACCACCAGGCGGCCGCCGGGACGCAGGGCCTCGAGCATTTCCGGCAGGGCCTGCTTCAGATCCTCCAGTTCGCTGTTGATGAAGATGCGGATGGCCTGGAAACTGCGCGTCGCCGGATCCTTGTTGCGCTCGCGCGTGGGATTGGCGCCGGCGACGATGGCGGCGAGACGACGCGTGGTATCGATGGGCGCCTGCTCCCGTTCGCGGATGATGGCGCGGGCGATGCGGCGGGCGAAGCGCTCCTCGCCGTATTCCCTCAGCACCGTGGCGATCTCGTCTTCCCCGGCGCCGGCCAGCCACTCGGCGGCGCTCTGCCCGGCGGTGGGATCCATGCGCATGTCCAGCGGACCATCCTCGCGGAAGCTGAAGCCCCGCCGGGGATCGTCCAGTTGCGGCGAGGACACGCCGAGATCGAGCAGAATGCCGTCCACCTGGCCCCACCAGCCCAGCTGGCGTACCTTTCGCGGCAGTTCGCAGAAGGAGCCCTGCTGGATGGTGACGCGCGGATCACCGCCCAGCCGCTCCCCGGCGCAGGCGATGGCCTGGGGATCCTTGTCCATGACCAGCAGGCGTCCCTCGGGACCGAGGCGCGCGAGAACGGCCTGGCTGTGGCCGCCACGGCCGAAGGTCCCGTCGGCGTAGCGGCCGTCGGGGCGGATGGCGAGCCCCTCGAGGACTTCCTCCAGCATGACGGGAATGTGCGTTTGTGTGCTCATGTGCCCTTTCTTATAAGGAAAGCGTGCCCAGTTCGTCCGGTAGTTCGAGATCCTCTTCGGTGGTTTCCGACAGCCATTCGTCACGGCGCGTGTTCCAGCGTTCCTCGTCCCAGATTTCGAACTTGTTGCCCTGGCCGATCATCACCACCCGCTTGTCCAGCCCGGCGAACTCGCGCAGGGGGGGCGGCAGGAGGATGCGGCCGTTGGCATCCAGTTCGCACTCGGTGGCATGACCGATGAGGAGACGCTGCAGGCGCCTGGCCTGGGGGTTGAGACTGGGCAGGGCGACGAGCTTGCGCTCGATGAGTTCCCACTCGCGCAGGGGGTACATCAGCAGGCAGTGGTCGCGGTCGACAGTGATCACCAACTGACCCTGGCACACCTCTTCCAGGCGCTCGCGATAGCGCGCCGGCATGGCCATGCGACCCTTGCTGTCCAGGCTCAGATGATTGACCCCACGGAACACGCTGATCCCCCTTTATGCCCCAATGATCCAGAATTACCCACAAATTCCCACTCCTACACACTATAGGAACGCAGGTGCCAGCCTGTCAAGCAAAAACGCCCCGGATAGTGTGAATTCTTTCTTGTTTCACAGTAACTTAGGTGAAGGGGGAGAAAGTGGATCAGAGCCCGAAAGGCCCCGTTTCCAGGCCCGGAATGGTCAAATAATCAACAAGTTGGGAGGGGTATTTAATGTACTGGATAAGGAAAAGGAGCCGGCCGGTAAGCCGGGTTCTGTCGTGGACAGCCATTCATCTGGGACACGCGTCACCGCGTGCCTCGAGCGGCCTACCCGGGAACCGCACGGGCCGTGCGATGGTTCCCCTATTTGGCCTTGCTCCGGGTGGGGTTTACCCTGCCACCGGTGTTACCACCGGCGCGGTGCGCTCTTACCGCACCTTTTCACCCTTGCCTGTGCCCCGCCACCAAATCGGCCCCTCGTCGCGGCGACACCCCGGCGGGGTGTCGAGGTCGATTTGGTGGCGGGGCCATCGGCGGTATGTTTTCTGTGGCACTTTCCGTCGGCTCGCGCCGCCCAGGCGTTACCTGGCACCCTGCCCTGTGGAGCCCGGACTTTCCTCCGGGGTCTGCGCCCCGGCGGCTGTCTGGCCGACTCCCTCACCCAGTATATAGGTGCGAGGAGCGAGTTTCGAGGGCAGTGTTCCCCGTAACGACACGGCCCATCAGGGTTTGCTGTCTCCCGCGGCGGGCCGCGCCGTGTCAGCGAGGGCGGGGCCTCAGTCCGCGTCGTCCTCCCCGCCGGACGCCGTCAGGCCATACTGGTAGAGGGCATTTTTCTTCGCCCCGGTGATGCGGGCGGCCAGCGCCGCGGCCTGCTTGAGCGGCAGTTCCCCGCGCAGCAGGTCCAGCACCCGCCGGCTCTCCGCATCCAGTTCCGTCTCCGCCGCCGCCGGGGCGCCGCCCACCACCAGCACCACCTCGCCGCGCTGCGCCCCCGGGTCCGCTTCCCAGGCGGCCCGCACCGCGCGGATGTCACCGTCGAGCACCGTCTCGTGCTGCTTGGTCAGCTCCCGCGCCAGCACCATCTCGCGCGCCTCGCCGAAGGCCGCGGCAAGGGCGGCGAGGGTGGCGCCCACGCGACGGGGACTCTCGTAGAACACCAGGGTGCGCGGCTCCTCGCGCAGCGCCTGCAGGCGCGCGGCGCGCGCGGCGGCCTTCGCCGGCAGGAAGCCCTCGAAGGCGAAGCGGTCGGTGGGCAGGCCGGCGATGGACAGCGCCGCCACCAGGGCGCTGGGGCCGGGTACCGCCAGTACCGGGTAGCCGGCGGCACGCGCCGCGCGCACGAGAACGAAGCCCGGATCGCTGATGAGTGGCGTGCCGGCATCGGAGATGAGCGCCACCGCCTCCCCCGCCTCGAGACGGGCGAGAAGGGTCTCGGTGCGCCGTGCCTCGTTGTGCTCGTGCAGGGAGATCAGGGGCGTGGCGATGCCGAAATGGGCCAGCAGGCGCCCGCTGTGGCGCGTGTCCTCGGCGGCGACGCGATCCACGCCCGCCAGCACGTCGCGGGCGCGTTGTGACATATCGCCCAGATTGCCGATTGGCGTGGCGACAACATACAGCGCCGGCCTTATGATTGACACGATTCGTCCCCCTCAGGATACTGTCGCCACCCCCGCAGGCGGATGGCAGCGGACGCAGACAATAGCTGGACAGTTGATGAAAAAGATCCTCGCCCTCGCGGCTCTCGCCCTACTTTATCTTGCCCATACCGGCTGTACCACCGTACCCGAAACCGGCGTCGCCGCCGGTGACGAGACCCGCGCCGTCGCCCTGTTCCAGCGGGAGCAGTTTCTCGACGCCGCCCGGCTCTACGGCGAACTGGCACGCCAGGCCGAGGGGACCACTCGCCTGCGCTACCTGCTGCGCCAGGCCGCGGCCCTGGCGCGCGCCGATCGCCTCGCCCCGGCCCTGCAGATCTACCGCGCCATGGAGGCGGACCTGGCCGGCGTGTCCCCGGCCCTGCGCATCCTCACCCGCGCGCAACTGCGCCTCGCCGAGCGCAAGCCGGAACGGGTCCTGGAACTGCTCGCCGAGCCACTGGAGCCCACCGCGCCTCCCGAGTTGCAGGCGGAATACCATGCCGTGCGCGCGGCGGCCTATACCATGCTCGGCCAGCGTCTGGAAAACTCGCGCGAGCTGGTGGCGCGCGGCTTCTACCTGCTCGATCCGGAAGTGCAGCTGGCCAACCAGCAGGCCATCTGGGCCAGCCTCGCCACCCTCTCCGGTCGCAGCCTGCAACAGTTGCGCGTCGCGCCGCCACCCGACGTCCTCAGCGGCTGGATGGAACTGGTGGCCATCGCCAAGAAATACCAGTTGCGTCCCCAGTTGCTACAGCAGGAACTGGCGCGCTGGCGCAACGACTACCCCAACCATCCGGCGCGCAGGGAACTCCTCGAAGGTCTCCTCAGCCGCAGGCAGGAAGACGTCACCTACCCGGATCACATTGCGCTCATCCTGCCGCTCAGCGGCCGCTACGCGCGCGCCGCCGAGGCCATTCGCGACGGCTTCCTGTCGGCCTATTACGAACACCGCCCGAAACGCGAACAACAGGTGCGCATCTACGACATCGGCGCCGATCCCGCCAATGTGGAAGCCGTCTATCAGCAGGCCGTGGCCGCCGGCGCCCAGTTCGTCGTCGGCCCGCTGAGCAAGGCGGCCACCGACGCCCTCGCCGCCGCCGGCGAACTGCCGGTCCCGACGCTGGCGCTGAACTATGCCAGCATCGAGGAAGTGCCGGCGAATCTCTATCAGTTCAGCCTCTCGCCCGAGGAAGAGGCGCGCCAGGTGGCGCAACGCACCTGGCTTGACGGCCACGTCAATGCGGTGGCGCTGGTCCCCTCCGGCCCGTGGGGCGAGCGCGTCTTCCGGGCCTTCGCCACGCGCTGGGAAGAACTCGGCGGCACCCTGCTTGAGCGCCAGAGCTACAATGCCACCGACAACGATTTCTCCCTGCCCATCAAGCGCCTGCTCAACATCGACGAGAGCCGCCGGCGCTATCACCGCCTGCACACCCTGCTCAAGCGCGACCTCAAGTACACGCCGCGCCGCCGCCGAGACGTGGATTTCGTCTTCGTCGCCGCCTATCCCCGCCAGGCGCGCCAGATCCGCCCGCAGCTCAAGTTCTTCCATGCCGCGGATCTGCCCGTGTACGCCACCTCGCATGTCTTCACCGGCAACCTCAATCGCGAGAAGGACCGCGACATGGACGGCCTGTACTTCGGCGACATGCCCTGGGTGCTGGCGGAGAGCCGTTCCCACAGCGGCCTGCGCAACGAGATCGAAGCCCTGATCTCGCCGGTGGGCCGCAGCCTGCAACGCCTGTTTGCGCTCGGTATCGACGCCTTCAACATCATCGCCGCCCTCAACCCCTTGCGGAACTACCCCTACGAACGCTATGACGGCGAGACCGGCAGCCTCAGCCTCGACGAACGCAATCGCATTCGCCGCCAGTTGACCTGGGTGCGTTTCCGCAGCGGCCAGCCGGTACTCATCGACGAGGGCAGCCAGTAAACCGGTACTTCATCCACACGGCAGGGAGCCAGCAGGAACATGGAACGGGATGCACGCGGCCGCGCCGCCGAGGACCAGGCGCTGGAATTTCTCCGACACCAGGGCATGAAACTGGTGACACGCAATTTCCACAGCCGCTACGGCGAGATCGATCTCGTCATGCAACACCCCGAGCAGGGCGTGGTCTTCGTCGAAGTGCGCTACCGCAACGATCATCGCTGGGGCAGCGGCGCGGAGAGCGTGGATGGGAAAAAACAGGCCAAACTGATCCGCACTGCGTTATACTTCCTGCAGCAAAACCCCCGCTGGCAGGCAGTCCCGGCGCGTTTCGACGTCGTGGCGCTGGGCGGCGGGACGCAGATAGACTGGATCAGCAATGCCTTCAGCGTATCGGCCTGGTAGTAATGAGCCCCGGCGACAGGATTAGCGACAACATTCGACGCATTTTTGCCGACAGCATCGCGGCCAAGCAGCAGGCCGTGGAGGCGCTGGCCGGCCCCATCGCCCGTGGCGTGGAAACCATGGTTGCCTGCCTGGGCAACGGCGGCAAGGTGCTCTCCTGCGGCAATGGTGGTTCCGCCGCCGACGCACAGCATTTCTCCGCCGAGTTGCTCAACCGCTTCGAACGCGAGCGCCCCGCCCTGCCCGCCGTGGCGCTGACCACCGACAGTTCCACCATGACGTCCATCGCCAATGACTATGACTATGGCGAGATCTTCGCCAAGCAGGTACGCGCCCTGGGGCGACCCAATGACTGCCTGCTGGCGATTTCCACCAGCGGTAACTCCGCCAACGTCAACCGCGCCATCGAGGCCGCCATCGAACAGGACATGCGCATCGTCGCCCTCACCGGCCGCGACGGCGGTGGCGCGGCAAGATTGTTGCGCGAGGCGGACGTGGAGATCCGTGTACCGGCGGATTCAACGGCACGCATCCAGGAAGTTCACCTGCTGGCCATCCACTGCCTGTGCGGCCAGATCGATGAAGTCCTGTTCGGCCAGTCGGACTGAAACGGCGCCCCGCGCCGATGCCCACGCGCCTCCTGCCGTGCCACGTTCATCGAGGTAGTTTCCCGAGCTTGCCGTGACATCCCTGCCCCCTCAAGTACTGAAAGGACTGGCGGAGATCTTCGCCCGCGACCAGATCCTGCGCGAGGAATCCGAGCGCTGGGCCTACGGCTACGACAACAGCCGCCTGCAACAGCTGCCCGACGTGGTGGTCTTTCCCACCGGCCACGAGCAGGTGCGCGACACCCTGCAACTGTGTAACGAACATGGCGTGCCGGTGACCACCCGCGGCCGCGGTACCGGCACCACCGGTGCGGCGGTACCCCTTGCCGGCGGGCTGGTGCTGGCCATGGAACGCCTGTGCCGCATCGGTGAACCCGACAGCGCCAACCGCTTCCTGCGCGCGGAAAGCGGCGCCACCAATGCCGCGGTGCAGGAAAAGGCCGCCAGCCGCGGATTTTTCTGGGCCCCCGATCCCACCAGCGCGCCCTTCTGCACCATCGGCGGCAACCTCGCCTGCAATGCCGCCGGGCCGCGCGCCATCAAGTACGGCACGCCGCGCGAGAACGTGCTGGGACTGCGCGCGGTCACCGGCGAGGGCCGCGAGATCCGCACCGGCGTGCTGACCACCAAGGGCGTCGTGGGCTACGATCTCACGCGCCTGTTGATCGGCTCCGAGGGCACGCTGGCGGTGATCACCGAGGCCACCCTCAGACTCACGCCCCTGCCGCAGGCGGTACGCACGCTGCTGCTGAGCTACGCGGACATCGAGGCCGCCACGCGCGCCATTACCGACATCATGTGTCTCGGCAATCTGCCGCGCTCGCTGGAGTTCATGGACGCACGCGCCATCGCCATGATCCGCGACTATGCCGACTGTCCGCTGCCGGCGACGGCGCGCGCGGTGTTGATCGTGGAAGTGGACGGCGACGCGGATCAGCTGGAAGGTATGGCCGCGCGGGTGATGAAAACGGCGAGCAATGAGCGCCTGCTGACCTGTCTCGATGCCCGCGATGCGGAACAGGCCGATGCCATCTGGCGCATGCGCAAGGCCCTCTCGCCGGCGCTGCGCACCGTGGCGCCCAAAAAGATCAACGAAGACGTCGTCGTGCCCGTGTCACGCATCCCGCGCCTCATCAGCGGCCTCGAGGCGCTGGCGGAGAAATACGCCCTGCCCATCGTCAACTTCGGCCATGCCGGCAACGGCAACATCCACGTCAACCTGCTGCTCGATCCGGACCAGCCCGAGGAAGCGGAAAAGGCCGCCGCCTGCCTCGACGAGATCTTCGATCTCGTCCTGTCCCTCGACGGCACGCTGTCCGGCGAACACGGCATCGGCTACGTCAAGCGGGAATTCGTGCAACGCGAGATCGACGCCGCCAGCCTGGAACTGATGCACCGGATCAAGGCCCAGTTCGATCCCAACGGCATATTGAACCCGGGGAAAACAATTTAAGGAAGGGATGGAACCACAGAGGACACAGAGGACATGGAGAGGAAAATCGAGAAAACGAATTGCCAATGCGAGGCATGCAACGACGAAGCAATGCTGAGCATGACAGATGCCCGATGAAATTTCCATAACAGGCAAACGAAGTCATGCAGTACAGATAATACAGAAACAATTCTGTTTTCTCTGTGTCCTCCGTGCCCTCTGTGGTTAAATAGCCTTTACACTTGTTCCTCTAGCCTTTGCTCGTAGCGGCGGGCGTCCTCGACGCTGAAACAGCAGGCGATGATGCGCTCGAAGCGGTCTTCGTATTCCCGCATGATACCGACAGCGATGTCCGCCGCCTGATCCTTTGGAAAACCATAGACCCCGGTGCTGATACCGGGAAAGGCGATGCTTTTTACGCCATTTTCCAGCGCCACCTCGAAGCTGCGCCGGTAGCAACTGGCCAGCAGTTCGGCCTCGCCGGCCTCACCCCCGTGCCACACCGGGCCGACGGTATGGATCACATGGCGCGCGGGCAGCCGGAAACCCGGCGTGATCTTCGCGTTACCGGTCTCGCAGCCATCGAGTTGACGGCAGGCGGCGAGCAGTTGCGGGCCGGCGGCGCGATGAATGGCGCCGTCCACGCCCCCGCCGCCGAGCAGGCTGCGGTTGGCGGCATTGACGATGGCATCCACCGACAACCTGGTAATGTCACCGGTGTGGACCTCGATCATGGCGGCCTACTTGACGACCTTGAGGTGAGGGCGCTTGTTGTCGTCGGGAGAGGGATCCGGCGGGACTTCGTCTTCGTCCGAGAAGACCATGCCCTGGCCGTTTTCACGCGCATAGATGGCAAGCGTCGCCTGCACGGGGAAGTACACCTCGAAGGCCTGCCCGGAGAAGCGGGCGCTGAAGCTCACCGACTCGTTACCGATGTCCAGGTGTTCCACAGCACGCGGCGCCACGTTGAGGACGATCTTGCCGTTCTCCACGTACTGGCGAGGCACCTGGACTTCCTCCGCCGTCGCATCCACGAGGATGTAGGGTGTCATGTCGTTGTCGACGATCCACTCGTAGATGGCCCTGAGCAGATAGGGTCGGCTGGGCGTCATTTGTTCCAAGGCAGTTCCTCGCCTGCTTGCTCGGCCATCCCGCCGCGGGAGGCGCGTGCCGGTCAGTCGGAGAAGCGGATCTCGCGTTCTTCTTCCGTCAGGCTGTTGATGATGGACTCCCGCTCGAACATGGCCTGCATGTACTTGTTGAGTCCCTTCGCCTGCACCGGGATCTCGATGCCCAGTTGCGGCAGGCGCCACAGCAGGGGCACGATGGCCGCATCCACCAGCGAGAACTCGTCACTGAGGAAGAAGGGTTTCTGTTCAAAGACCGGCGACACGGCGACCAGGCTCTCGCCCAGTTCCTTGCGCGCGGCGTCGGCATCCTTTTCCCCGGCCAGGATGCGATCCATGGCGGAGTACCAGTCTCTCTGAATACGATAGCGCATCTGGCGGTTCTGCGCACGCGAGACGGGATCCACCGGCATCAGCGGCGGATGCGGGAAGCGCTCGTCGAGGTATTCCATGATGGTATTGGCGTCATACAGCACCAGGTCACGGTCCACCAGGGTCGGCACTTCGTTGTAGGGATTGAGATCGACGAGATCCTCGGGCGGGTTGTCCGGATCGACATCCACCACTTCGTGGTTGATGCCCTTCTCGGAGAGCACCACGCGGACCATGTGGCAGTGGGCGCAAGCCCTGCCCGAATAGAGCGTCATGACCGAACGACGATTGGCAATTTGTGCCATACCAGTTTTCTCCGCTTACTTCGTACCCGCGAGCAAGGCGCTTCACAGGGCAGTTTCGCAAACTGTTCATGGGGCAGAAAACCGGCGCTGGCGCCGGTTCCCTGAAACAGGAGAGACCGCCCTGGCGGGCGGCCTCTCCGTCTGTGGACGGCACGGCGTGCCGTCAGCTGTCTAGTGCACGTCTTTCCAGTATTCTTTCTTCAGCGCATAGGCGAAGAAGAACAGGATCACCAGGTAGCCCAGCACCCACATGCCCACGCTGTAACGCTTGAGCTTGGCCGGCTCACCCATGTAGACGAGATAGGCGACGAGGTCACGCATGGCGTTGTCGTACTCCGGCGCCGTCATGCTGCCGGCCTTGACGACCCGGACTTCCTTGAGCTGCATGACAGGCTTGCCGTTGTCATCCACCTTGGGCTTGCCGTTCTCGATGACCTGCTCGAAGACCGGCTCGGTAACCCCCTGGAGTTCCCACAGCACGTGGGGCATGGCCACGTCCTTGAAGGCGCCGTTGTTGACGCCGAAGGGGCGGCTGGGATCCGGATAGAAGGTCCGCAGGTAGGTGTACAGCCAGTCGGCGCCGCGCGAGCGCGCAATGACCGAGAGGTCCGGTGCAGGCGTGCCAAACCAGCCCTTGGCATCCTCGGGATCCATCGCGATCTTCATCAGGTCACCAACCTTGCCGGGCGCACCGTTGGGATCCTTGCGAAAATCCGCCACGAACATCAGGTTCTCCAGCAGCAGATCGTCGTTGATGCCGAGATCCGCGCCGAGGCGGTTGTAACGCATGAAGGATGCCGAGTGGCAGCTCAGGCAGTAGTTGACGAACAGCTTCGCGCCACGCTGCAGTGACTCCATGTTAGCGAGATCGATGTCTGCGGCATCACAGTGTTCCAGCTGGCCGCATCCCGACGCGGCATACACCTGTACCGGCGCCAGCAAAACGAAAAGTGCGAAAATTATCTTCTTCATTTGAACGTCACCCTCTCCGGTACCGGTTTGGTCGGGTCTGCCTTCGTATACCAGGGCATCAGAAGGAAGAACGCGAAATACAGGACGGTAAAGATCCGCGCGAAGGTCGTGTAGATACCTTCCGCCGGCTGCGTACCAAGCCAGCCGAGGGCAATGAAGCTGATGACGAAGACCACCAGCGCGCCCTTGAAGTAGGGACCACGGTAGCGCACCGACTTGACCGGGCTACGATCCAGCCAGGGCAGGAAGAACAGCACCACGATGGCCGCGCCCATGACGATGACGCCGGGGAACTGCGAACTGAACATCGGCGGTACCGCGCGCAACATGGCGTAGAACGGCGTGAAGTACCACAGCGGCACGATGTGCTCCGGCGTCTTCAGCGGGTTGGCGGGGATGAAGTTGTCCTTCTCGAGGAACCAGCCACCCAGCTCAGGGGCGAAGAACACCACCAGCGAGAAGAAGATCAGGAACACGACCACGCCGACGATGTCCTTCACCGTGTAGTAGGGATGGAAGGGAATGCCATCCACCGGGATGCCGTTGGCGTCCTTGTTCTTCTTGATTTCCACGCCGTCGGGGTTGTTGGAACCGACTTCGTGCAGCGCAAGGATGTGCGCCACCACCAGGCCCAGCAGCACCAGCGGCAGGGCAATGACATGGAAGGCGAAGAAACGGTTGAGCGTGGCATCGCCGATGACGTAGTCGCCACGGATCCACACCGACAGTTCCTCACCGACGAAGGGGATAGTGGAGAACAGATTGACGATGACCTGCGCGCCCCAGTAGGACATCTGACCCCAGGGCAGGAGATAACCCATGAAGGCCTCGGCCATCAGCGCCAGGTAGATCAGCACGCCGAAGATCCAGATGAGCTCACGCGGCTTCTTGTAGGATCCGTAGATGAGACCACGGTACATATGCAGATAGACCACGATGAAGAAGGCCGAGGCACCCGTGGAGTGCAGGTAGCGGATCAGCCAGCCCCAGTCCACATCGCGCATGATGTATTCCACCGAGGCGAAGGCCAGCGTCTCGTCCGGCTTGTAGTGCATGGTCAGGAAGATCCCGGTCAGGATCTGGTTGACCAGCACCAGCAGTGCCAGCGAGCCAAAGAAGTACCAGAAGTTGAAGTTCTTGGGCGCGTAGTACTCGGACAGATGCTCTTTCCACATCTTGGTGAGCGGGAAACGCGCATCCACCCAGCCCAGCAGGGCCTGCATTTTACCAGTCATCATGCGGCTCCTTCTTCTACGGTGTCGTCACCAATGAGGATCAGGGTGTCGCTGAGATACTTGTAGGGCGGCACCACCAGGTTGGTCGGCGCGGGCACGTGCTTGTAGACGCGGCCGGCCAGGTCGAACTTGGAACCGTGGCAGGGGCAGAAGAAACCGCCCTTCCAGTCGGGGCCGAGATCGGCCGGGGCCACTTCCATGCGCGGCGTCGGCGAACAGCCCAGGTGGGTGCAGATGCCCACCATGACGATGATCTCGGGATGCTCCTCGCGCGCGCGATAGGAGTTCTGCGCGTATTCCGGCTGCTGCGGCACCTTCGATTCCGGATCCACCAGCTGATCCTTGAGGGTATCCAGGTCCTTCATGTTCTGCGCGGTGCGGCGCACCACCCAGACCGGCTGCTTGCGCCATTCGAAGGTGGCCATGCCGCCTTCTTCGAGCTTGCTGATATCGGCTTCCACCGGGGCGCCGGCCGCCTTGGCCCGCGCACTGGGTTGCCAGGAAGCGAGAAACGGAACCGCTACACCGACGACACCCACGGCACCCACCACCGAGGTACTGGCCGTGAGAAAGCGACGTCGGCTGGTATCCACGCCATCTGTACTCATCGCAAAGGACTCCCAAGATTCGGTTCGAGACCGGGGCCGCGCCACGGCCGCCCCATCGACCCAAAGTATTTCAGAAAATCAGAATATTCGAACTGACTTTCCCCCAGAAAAACGGCGTTATTCTCACTCATCGCCCGGCGGGGGTCAAGAAAAACTATATTTTTTACTTATATAACAAAAACTTATATGGGGTTTTCCACGTCGATGAAGGTGTGGCGGATGCCGAATTGCTCGGCCAGGAAGGCCCCCAGGGCCGCCACGCCGTAGCGTTCCGTGGCGTGGTGCCCGGCGGCGTAGAAATGGATCCCCCGCTCGCGGGCCAGGTGGAAGGTCTGCTCGGAGGCCTCGCCGGTGACAAAGGCGTCCACCCCCAGATCCGCCGCCGCCTCGATGTAACCCTGCGCGGCGCCGCTGCACCAGGCCACGGTGCGCACCATGGCGCCTTCCCCCGGCACGTGCAGGGGGCGCCGCCCCAGTACCCGGGCCAGGTGATCGGCAAAGGCCCCGGCTTTCATGGGGGTATCGAGAGCGCCGTGCAGGCCGATGGCCACGCCACCGGCATCGCCGAACTGGCCTTCCACCGACAGCCCCAGTTCCAGGCCCAGGCAGGCGTTGTTGCCCAGCTTGGGATGGGCGTCCAGGGGCAGATGGTAGGCCAGCAGGCTGATGTCATGGGCCAGCAGCAGTTTCAGGCGGCGCTGCTTGATCCCCACCACCGGCGCGGCCTCGCCCTTCCAGAAATAGCCGTGGTGAACCAGCACCGCGTCGGCGCCGGCCTCGTGGGCCCGCTCCAGCAGCGCCTGGCTGGCCGTCACCCCGCTGACGAGGTGGCCGACCCGCGCGCGTCCCTCCACCTGCAGACCGTTGGGACAATAGTCCCGGAAGCGATCCACTTCGAGGAAGTCGTTGGTAAAGGTCACCAGTTCGTCGAGTTCAACCACGTGTGCGCCCATGCGTCGGGGTACCAGTTCGGGTATTATTGCCCCACACAGTCCACCGGAAAAGGGTTCCGAGCATGCGTATTCCCCGCGCCGTCGTCTTCGTCTCGCGCTTCATCACCATCGGCCTCGCGCTGGCCTTCATCGTGCTGTATTTCTATCCCAGCCTGCGTCCCGCCAGTACCCCGGCGGTAGTGGAAATCCACGAGACGGCCAACGGGAACCCCGGGGCGCCACGCCAGGCGCCGGTGCTGTCCTATGCCGACGCCGTGGCCCGCGCCACGCCGGCGGTGGTCAACGTCTACACGCGCAAGATCATCCGCCGCGAGTTCAACCCGCTGCTCGATGATCCCTTCTTCCGCCGTTTCTTCGGCGCGCCGGACGTGCCGCGCGAACGCCTCGAGACCAGCCTCGGTTCCGGGGTGATCTTCAGCGACCAGGGCTACATCATCACCAACGACCACGTCATCGAGGGCGCCGACGCGGTGGAAGTCGCGCTGCGCGACGGCCGTACCGTGGAAGCGACCATCGTCGGGCGCGATCCCGAAACCGATCTCGCCGTGCTGAAGATCGAGCTGGACGATCTGCCGGCCATCACCCTCGGTGACTCCGAGGCCCTGCGCGTGGGTGACGTGGTGCTGGCCATCGGCAACCCCTTCGGCGTCGGCCAGACCGTCACCTCCGGCATCGTCAGCGCCACCGGCCGCACCATGCTGGGCATCAACACCTTCGAAAACTTCATCCAGACCGACGCCGCCATCAACCCCGGCAACTCCGGTGGCGCGCTGATCTCCGCCAACGGCGATCTCATCGGGATCAACACCGCCATCTTCAGCCGCAGCGGCGGCTCGCAGGGTATCGGCTTCGCCATCCCCGTGGCGCTGGTCAAGGAAATCATGACCCAGATCATCGAGCACGGCAAGGTCATCCGGGGCTGGCTGGGGATCGCCGTCCAGGATCTCGACCCCGAACTGGCGGAATCCTTCGGCCTGCCCACCAACAGGGGCGTGGTGGTGAGCAACATCGTGCGCGGCGGCCCCGCCGCCGAGGCCGGCCTGCGGCGCGGCGATGTCATCACCCACGTCAACGGCGAGGAAGTCACCGATGCACGCAAGGCACTGGATCTCATCACCCGCGCCAGACCCGGTGAAACCATCGACATCACCGCCATCCGCGGCGGCAGGGAAGTGGAACTGAAGGCGAAGGTTCTGCAACGGCCACTGATGAAGTGACCATACGGACAAGGCACGTCGGCGGCAGGTAAAACAGCGTCAGTGGGGGCTACGAGGCTTCCTCGAAAATGCGCCAGCCCTTCTCGGTACGCACGAGGGGGATATCCTCCTCCACCGGGAAACGGGCCCCGGCCCTGAAGTCGCCATACTTGATACGCAGGGCCAGCAGTCCGAGACCGGCACTCATCTGATCCAGTACCGACTCACCCGCCTGCGCCTCCAGGTCGGCGGCGATCTCCTCCAGCCCCTTGAGGAACACCAGCTCATAGCGCACCTGCACCACGTAGTGGTTGTCGCCCTTTTCGTAACCGTTGAGCCTGGCGAAGTTTTCGATCTCCAGATAGGCGTTCGCCCCCTCGCCCAGCAACTTCTCGCGCACCAGTTCCTCGACTTCCCCTTCGCCCGGCACCCCGCTGCAGGCGGCAAGCAGCAACATCGGCAACAGGGCCGACAGCCACGGCAGCATGATTTTTTTCAGTATCGACACGCTCGCTATCCTCCCGGTTTTTATTGGGGGACAGACCACGTTTTTTCATCGACCAAAAACGTGGTCTGTCCCCTCAAATCTCCTGTACCAGCACCCACGGTGCGGTGACCACGGCCCAGAAGACGGTCTGTTCCGCGTTCCAGCGCCGTGCGTCGTCTTCGCTGGCGGGGACCATGGCGCCGCTTGTCGTCCAGGCCTCCACGGCATCGCGATCGTCACTGACCACGGCCACGGCGACGTCCACCAGATCCAGCGAGGGCGCGACGCGGATCATCACGCCGCGGGCGAAGTGGCGCGCCAGTTCCTGCCAGTCGAGCTTCGCCGTCTCGCCGTTGAGCTGCACGCGCAGGGCCTCGCGATCCTGACTGTGCTTGTTTTCGGACGCGCTCATGTCCCCGCCCCTTCCTGCTCGCTGTGCATTGCAAGCAGCGCACTGTCCAGCGCGGCGAGGAAGGCGTCGTTTTCCTCGCGCGTACCCACGGTCACGCGCAGACAGTCGCGCAGTGCCGGCGCGCCACCGTCGAGGTTCTTGATCAGGATCCCGGCCTCCTTCAGCGCGCCATGGATGCCCGTGGCCGTGCCCGCGGGGCTGCGAAACAGGATGAAGTTGGCATCGCTGGGGAAGACCTTGAGCTCGGGGTGACGAGCGAGGGCATCGAAGAGGCGCGCGCGCTCTGCGCGGAGGGTGGCCGCCTGTTCCTCGAGCACTGCGCCGTGTTCCAGGGCGAAGCGCGCCGTGACCTGCGTGAGTACGTTGATGTTGTAAGGCAGGCGCACCTTGTCCAGTTCATGGATGAGCGCCTCATCGCCCGCCAGCAGGCCGAGGCGCAGGCCGGCAAGACCCATCTTGGAGACGGTGCGCATGACCAGCAGCCCGGGATGGCGCGGCAGGCGGGGCATGAAAGTCCGCCCGGCGAAGACATGATAGGCCTCGTCCACCACCACCAGTCCCGGCGCCGCCGCGATGATCCGCTCGATGGCCTCGGCCTCGAACAGGTTGCCGGTGGGATTGTTGGGCCAGGCGATGAAGATCACCGCCGGCTGGTGTTCGGCGATGGCGGCCAGGGTGGCATCGAGGTCGAGGGCGAAGTCCTCGTCCAGCGCCACCCCGACGTAGTCCACGCCGCACAGTTCGCTGATGATGCGGTACATGACGAAGCCCGGTTCCAGCGACAGCACGCAACGGCCGGGCGCGGCGACGGCCATGATGATCATCTGGATGAGTTCGTCGGAGCCGTTGCCGAGCAGCACGCCGGCCCCGGCGGGGATCTCCATGGCGGTACGCAGGGCGGCGACGAGTTCGCGCGCACGGGGATCGGGATAGCGGTTGAATTCCACCTCGGCGAGGCGCGCCTGCCAGGCGGCGATCATCTCCGCCGGCCAGCCGAAGGGGTTTTCCATGGCATCGAGCTTGATCATGCCGCTGGCGTCCGGCACGTGGTAGGCGCTGGCAGCGCGCACGTCAGCCCGGATCCACTGTGCTATCAGATCGTTTGCACTATCCGTCGCCATGATAAATGTTTCGTCTGTCCACTACTCATTGTCACGCTGAGACGCCGCACTTGCCGGTCAGGATCAACCGCCTCGCCGGGGATTCGGATGCCCTCGCCCCAACCCTCTCCCTCCGGAACATCGGTGCTCCGCAGAGGTTAAGGGGACTTGTCCTCGAAGGAGGTGGAGTTCTCAATCCTCGTATCAGGCATCCTGTTTACTTCTCATTCGAAGGAAAAAGTGCTGCCATCGACACAACAGGTTTCTCTCTGTGTGCTCTGTGGTCATTTATCCTTGATCCGATACTCCGCCGAGCGCGCGTGGGCGGTCAGGCCCTCGCCGCGCGCCAGCACCGAGGCCACCTTGCCCAGTTGGGCGGCGCCGTCCGCCGAGCACATGATCAGGCTGGAGCGTTTCTGGAAATCGTACACGCCCAGCGGCGAGCTGAAGCGCGCCGTGCGCGAGGTGGGCAGCACGTGGTTGGGGCCGGCGCAGTAGTCGCCCAGCGCCTCGCTGGTGTAGCGCCCCATGAAGATGGCGCCGGCGTGGCGAATGCGCGGCGCCAGCGCCTGCGGATCGGCCACCGACAGTTCCAGGTGTTCCGGGGCGATGTAGTTGGCCACCTCGATGGCCTCGTCCATGTCGCGCACCTGGATGAGGGCGCCGCGCTCGCGCAGGGAGGTGGCAATGATCGCGCCGCGTTCCATCTGCGGGGCCAGTCGGGCGATGCTCTCCGCCACCGCATCGAGAAAGGCGCCATCGGGGGACAGCAGGATGGCCTGGGCATCCTCGTCGTGCTCGGCCTGGGAGAAGAGATCCATGGCCACCCAGTCCGCGTCGGTCTGCCCGTCGCAGATGACGAGGATCTCCGAGGGACCGGCAATCATGTCGATGCCCACCTGGCCGAAGACCAGGGACTTGGCCGTGGCGACGTAGATGTTGCCCGGCCCGACGATCTTGTCCACCGCCGGCACGGTCTCGGTACCCCAGGCAAGGGCCGCCACCGCCTGCGCGCCGCCGATGGTAAACACGGTATCGACACCGGCGACGTGGGCCGCGGCCAGCACCAGTTCGTTGACCACGCCGTCCGGGGTGGGCACCACCATGACGATCTCGGTGACCCCCGCCACCTTCGCCGGGATGGCGTTCATGAGTACCGAGGACGGATAGGCGGCCTTGCCGCCGGGCACGTAGAGGCCCACCCGGTCCAGCGGCGTGACCTGCTGTCCCAGCAGGGTGCCGTCGTCCTCGGTGTAACTCCACGAGTCCATCTTCTGGTGCGCGTGGTAGCGACGTATGCGCTCGGCGGCGATCTCCAGCGCCTCGCGCAGTTCGGGCGCAATGCCGGCATGGGCCTTCTCGAGACGGGCAGGATCGAGGCGCAGCTCGGCGGCCTCGGCGACCTCGAGCCGGTCGAAGCGCGCGGTGTATTCCACCAGCGCCGCGTCGCCGCGCCGGCGGATGTCCCCGAGAATGTCGCGGACCGTGGCGTTGACCTGGTCGTCGGAGACGCCCTCCCAGGCCAGCAGGCCGTCGAGCGCCGCCTGGAAGTCCGCGTCCTCGCTGTTGAGTCGTCTGATATCACCCATGGGGTTCACCTGCTTGATGAGATGGCGGCCATGCCGCTCACTGATTGCGCAGCCGTACCGCCTCGGCAAGATGATCGATGAGAGCGCGCACCTGTTCGTGCTTCATCTTCATCGACGCGCGGTTGACGATCAGGCGCGAGCTGATGTCGGCAATGTGTTCCTGCGGGACCAGGCCGTTGGCCTTGAGGGTATTACCCGTATCCACCAGATCGACGATGCAGTCGGCGAGACCGACGATAGGCGCCAGTTCCATGGAACCGTAGAGCTTGATCACCTCCACCTGCTGACCCTGCTCGGCGAAGTAACGCCGCGCGCAGTTGACGTACTTGGTGGCCACGCGCAAGCGTCCGCGCGGGCGCGGCGCATCGGCAAGGCCCGCGGTCATCATGCGGCAGCGCGCGATGCCCAGGTCGAGGGGTTCGTAGAGTCCCTCGCCGCCGTGCTCCATGAGCACGTCCTTGCCGGTGACGCCCACGTCCGCCGCGCCGTATTGCACATAGGTGGGCACGTCGGTGGTGCGGATGATCACCAGCTTGACCTCGTCGCGACTGGTGTCGAGGATCAGCTTGCGGCTGGTGGCGGGATCGTCCACCGGTTCGATACCGGCATGCGCCAGCAGGGGCAGGGCCTCCTTATATATGCGTCCCTTGGATACGGCTATGGTCAGTGTCTTCGCCATGGCAAGCTTCCATCCGCTCAGTCCGGCACGCGCCGGATACGCGCGCCCAGTTGTTGCAGTTTTTCCTCGATACACTCGTAACCGCGATCGATGTGGTAGATACGCTCCACGGTAGTATCGCCCTCGGCAACCAGGCCAGCCAGCACCAGGCTCGCCGAGGCGCGCAGGTCGGTGGCCATTACCGGCGCCGCGGTCAGCGAGGGCACACCCTTGCACACCACGGTGTTGCCCTCTAGGGTCATGTCCGCGCCCATGCGTTGCAGCTCGAGGATGTGCATGAAGCGGTTTTCGAAGACCGTCTCCTTGATGGTGGCGGCGCCCTCGGCAATGGCATTGAGGGCACAGAACTGGGCCTGCATGTCGGTGGGAAAGGCCGGGAAGGGTGCGGTGCGGATGTCCACCGCCTTCGGTCGCTGGCCTTCCATGTCGAGGCTGATCCAGTTGTCGCCGATGTCGATCTGCGCACCCGCCTCGCGCAGCTTGGCGGTGATGGCATCGAGGTGCGCCGGCACGATGTCCTTGAGGCGCACGCGGCCACCGGTGATGGCGCCCGCCACCAGGTAGGTACCGGCCTCGATGCGATCCGGCAGCACATCATATTCGGTGCCGTGCAGGCGCTCGACACCCTCGATGGTAATGGTATCGGTACCGGCGCCCGTCACCTTCGCGCCCATGGTGTTGAGGCAGTTGGCCAGGTCCACGACCTCGGGCTCGCGCGCGGCGTTCTCGATGACGGTGACGCCATCGGCCAGGGTCGCCGCCATCATGAGGTTCTCCGTGCCGGTAACGGTGACGATGTCGTTGACCAGCTTGGCGCCCCTGAGGCGCTTCGCCCTGGCCCTGATGTAGCCGTTCTCCACCGTAATGTCGGCGCCCATGGCCTGCAGGCCGTGGATGTGGATGTTCACCGGGCGCGAGCCGATGGCGCAGCCGCCGGGCAACGAGACCTCGGCCTCGCCGAAGCGCGCCAGCAACGGACCGAGCACGAGAATGGACGCGCGCATGGTCTTGACCAGCTCGTAGGGCGCGAACAGCTCCTTGATGGTGCTGGTGTCCACCTCGATGTTGAGCTTCTCGTCGATGATGAGCTGCACCCCCATGCGCCCGAGCAGCTCCATGGTGGTGGTGATGTCATGCAGGTGCGGCACGTTGCACACCGTGGTGGGCTCGTCGGCGAGCAGCGTTGCCGCGAGGATCGGCAGGGCCGCGTTCTTGGCGCCCGAGACGCGCACTTCGCCATCGAGGGGCACGCCCCCGGTGATGATCAGTTTATCCATCCGGTTTTACATCCGTCCGCGGGTGACCGCTCACTGCACCTGGAGCTTGCTGGCCTTCTCCCACTCGGCGGGGGTATAGGCCTTGATGGACAGGGCATGCAGCTCGCCACTGGTGATGAGATCGTTGACCGTGGCATAGACGGCCTGCTGGCGCTTGACGGCATTGAGATCGGCGAACCGCTCGCCCACCGCGGTAACCTGGAAATGGCTGCCGTCGCCGGTGACGGTGATCTCGCAGTCGGGCAGGCCCGCGGCGATCAATTTCTGGACTTCACTGGGATCCATGGCCTTCTCCGCAATCTCGGCTATCAAAAGAGGGCTATTCTAACGCCGATGGGCCATGGCGGGTACCGCCGGGGGGCAATAATCGCCCCGGGGGCGGGGCTTCAGTCCCTGACCGGCAGGATGTCGGCCAGGCCGCTGGCGCGGGCGATGCGCAGCAGCTGGTCGGGCAGGTGCTCGAAGACGATGTCCACCTGGCGGCGGCCCGCCTCGCGCATCCACTCGATGAGCAGGGCCAGGCCGGCGCTGTCGGTATGGTGGACCTCGCTGAGATCCACGCGCACCGGGGAGCCGGCGGTAAGCAGACCGGCGCTGTCTCGGTAGAGCCCGGGCACGGTCTGCATGTTTAGCTCGCCGCGCAACTGGAAGCGGCCCTCGCCGCAATCGATCAGCTCGGGGCCGCTCACGCCGCGCCGCCCTCGGCGTTGCGCTTCTCCAGCCGCTCGATGAGGGCGTCGAGGCTGCTCTTCCTGATCTCGGTGGCGAAGGAGGTGCGGAAGTTGCTCACCAGGCTGATGCCGTCCACCGTCACGTCATAGACCTTCCAGCCCTTCTTCGGCCGCAGGTGCAGGCGAAAGTGCATGGCCACCGGCTGGCCGGTGGGCTGGATGACCTCGGTGCGCACGGTGACATCACCGCTGGCCGGGTCCTCGCGCAGGGGCAGATAGCGGATCTCCTGGTCGGTGTAGTCGAGCAGCGCCGTGGCATAGGTGCGCACCATGAGCGTACGGAAGGCGCGCACGAAACGCAGCTTCTGCTTGCGCGTGGCGGTGCGCCAGTGCTTGCCCAGCACCCAGCGCGACATGGCGACGAAATCGAAATGCGGCACGATGATCTGGTTGACAAGATCGTAGAGCCGCGCGGGCTCGGCATCGATGAGCTTGCGCTCGGCCTTGAGGGTGGCGAGCATCTCCTCGGTGGTGCGCTTGACCAGCGCCTGGGGATCCTCCACCTGCCCCGCCGCGGCCCAGGCCGGCGCCAGCAGACACAGGGCGAGCAGGCCGATACGCAGCGCGCTCATTGCGCCGCCCCCTGCGGCGCCGCGTCGCCACCGCCTTCCTCCTTGCTGGTGAGGAACTGGGAGACGAACTGGCCGATGAGTTTTTCCAGTACCAGCGAGTCCTGGGTGAGCTTGATGACGCTGCCCTCCCTCAGGTAACCGCTCTGGCAGTCCGCGGCGTCCGCCGCGGCCCCGGCATCCGCCGGCCCACCGCCGCCGAGTTCCGCTTCCAGCTCGGCCTCGAGATCGGCATCCTCGCAGCCGCCGCCGGCGCCGGGTTCGAGACCGATGTATTTCTCGCCCAGCAGGCCGGCCGTGTAGATACTCGCGGAACTGTCCACCGGCAGGGTGTCGTACTGCTTCTCGATGCGCATGGTGACCATGGCCACCAGTTGCTGCGGGTCGAAGCGGATGTCCGTCACCCGCCCGATGCGCACGCCGCCCATGGTCACCGGCGAGCGCACCTTGAGGCCGCTGGCATCCTCGAAGCGGGCGTAGATGGTATAGCCCTCGTCACCGCTGAAGGCGCTGAGGTTGCTGACCTTCATCGCCAGCATGAACAGCGAGGCCAGTCCCGCGGCGACGAAGATCCCTACCCAGATTTCTGTAGTCCGTGTTGTCATGTTTTAGTCTCCGAACATGAGCGCAGTCAGAATGAAGTCCAGCCCCAGTACCGCCAGCGAGGAATAGACCACGGTTCGCGTCGTCGCCCGGCTGACGCCTTCCGAGGTGGGCACGGCGTCGTAGCCCTCGAACACCGCGATCCAGGTCACCACCCAGCCAAAGGCGATACTCTTGATGACCCCGTTCATGATGTCGTCGTAGAGGTCCACCTTGGCCTGCATCTGCGACCAGTAGGCCCCGTCGTCCACGCCCAGCAGGCCGACGCCGACGAAGAATCCGCCCAGCACGCCCACGGCGCTGAAGATCGCCGCCAGCAGCGGCATGGAGAACAGGCCGGCGAAGAATCGCGGCGCCAGCACGCGATGGACCGGATCCACCGCCATCATCTCCATGGCGGAGAGCTGCTCGGTGGCCTTCATGAGACCGATCTCGGCGGTCAGGGCCGAGCCCGCGCGGCCGGCGAACAACAGGGCCGACACCACCGGCCCCAGTTCGCGCACCAGCGAAAGCGACACCACCACGCCCAGCGATTCCTCGGCACCGAAGTCCACCAGCGTGTTATAGCCCTGCAGGCCGAGCACCATGCCGACGAAGACGCCGGAGACCACGATGATCACCAGCGACAACACGCCCACCGAATGGATCTGGTGAATGAAGAGGGAGAAGCGCGGCACGAGGGTGTGGATGCCGCCGAAGATGCGCGAGAGCAGGATGCTGGCGCGGCCGAGGCGCTCGAACACCTGCATGCCGCGCTGGCCGAGGTGTTGCAGGGTCGCAAGGATCATGGCCGCTCCCCCTCCCCGCCGCTGAGCAGGTCGTCGCGGAAGCTGCTGGCCGGGTAGTGAAAGGGCACCGGCCCGTCGGGCAGGCCCTGCATGAACTGCTGCGCCCATTCGGATGCGGAATTGCGCAGTTCCTCGGCGCCGCCCTGGGCCACCACCTTGCCGCCGGAGAGCAGGTAGATGTGATCGGAGATGGCCGAGGCCTCGTCGATGTCGTGGGACACCAGCACGCTGGTGAGGCCGAGGGAATCATTGACCTCGCGGATGAGGCGCACCAGCACGCCCATGGAGATGGGATCCTGGCCGGTAAAGGGCTCGTCGTACATGATCATCATGGGATCGAGGGCGATGGCGCGCGCCAGGGCCACGCGCCGCGCCATGCCGCCGGAGAGTTCCGCCGGCATGAGGTGGCGGGCGCCGCGCAGGCCCACGGCCTCGAGTTTCATGAGCACCAGATCGCGGATCATGCTCTCGGGCAGATCGGTGTGTTCACGCAGGGGAAAGGCGACGTTGTCATAGACGTCCATGTCGGTGAGCAGGGCACCGTTCTGGAACAACATGCCCATGCGCTTGCGCAGCTCGAAGAGCCGGCGGCGGCTGGCGCCGGTGACTTCCTCGCCGTCGAAAAAGATCTGCCCGGCATCGGGGCGCAGTTGCCCGCCAATGAGGCGCAACAGGGTGGTCTTGCCCGTCCCGCTGGGGCCCATGATGGACGTGACGCTGCCGCGCCGGATGTCGATGTCGATGTCGTCGAAGATCCTGCGCGAACCCCGGCTGAAGCTGAGGTTGCGGATCCGCACGATGATGTCGTTGTTGTTGTCGCTCACGTGTCCCTTCCTGTGGCGCCCATTTTGGCCATGCGGGGGCGAAAAGACAATCTTTCCCTTGCCCGGATGTGACGCCCTGCCGCCACGCTCACGCCCGCCGGGCCTCACAGCAGGTCGCGGATCACCGCCGCGTTGCGCAGGACCTCGATCGCCGGCGGATCGCCGTCGAACAGCAGCACCGCCGTGCCCGCCGCGTCGGCCAGCAGGCCTTCCATGACTTCCCGCAGGCGGCGTGGCGTGGCCTCGGCGGCGGACAGGCACGCCAGTTTCAGGCCCGCGCCGCGCGGCGGATCTCCCCGCCCGTCCCAGCACGGGCGCACCCCCGCGGGGGCACCCGCGGGCAGGGCGGCGACGCCGGCCACGGCCAGCGGCAGGGACGCGCCGGCGCCGAGCACGTCCGCCAGTTGCGCCGGCGCCATGTCCGCCGCCTCCACCAGCACGCCGACGCAACGCGAACCCAGGGCGCGGGCGGCGGCGAGGCGCTGTGCCGCGCTGCCGGCCTCGGCGATGCGCACCACGAAGCCTGGCGTGCCGTCGCTGTCTTCTTCCAGGGCAGCGAGCCCCGCCGTATCCAGCACATAGTCGGGCGGGATCCCCACCACCGGGAATTCGTTGCCGTAGTAACCGAGCCGCCAGTCCTCGGGCAGGTCCTCGGGATAAAAGTCACCCGTCCAGGCGGGATAGCGCCAGTCGGCCGCACCGATGAGGACGCGGTGCTCGGTGAGGGGATCAGTCATGGGATGCGGCGGGTCCTGTCGGGGGTTCTGTACGGCATCGCGGAGGATGCATTACCATGCATGGCTCGCGCTACACCCTACCGGACAGCGGCGCGGCAGACAATG
>Ga0256830_1000753_pt1 | contig 24290 bp, 22 predicted proteins | sample 128326metaG_FD_190537 | JGI IMG/M metagenome (GOLD analysis project Ga0256830, IMG submission 190537) | Hydrothermal vent microbial communities from Lau Basin, Pacific Ocean - 128-326 | ecosystem: Environmental > Aquatic > Marine > Hydrothermal vents | place: Pacific Ocean: Lau Basin | collected... | reverse complement strand
TTTCGTGCCCAACGACGTGGTGTACGAGGAGGGGGAGCGGGTGCGCATCATCACCGGGCCGAATATGTCGGGTAAGTCCACCTATTTACGGCAGGTGGCGCTGATCGCTTTGATGGCGCAGATGGGTAGCTACGTTCCGGCTTCCTATGCGAAGATCGGGTTGATCGACCGCATTTTCACTCGCATCGGCGCGCAGGATGAGATTCACGCCGGGCAGTCCACCTTCATGGTCGAGATGATCGAGGCGGCCAACATCCTGCATCACGCCACCCCCCGCAGCCTGCTGGTGTTGGACGAAATCGGGCGCGGTACCAGCACCTACGACGGGCTGTCCATCGCCTGGGCTGTGGTGGAGTACATCCACAATCATCCGCGGCTGCGTGCGAAAACGCTGTTTGCCACCCACTACCATGAGCTGACCCAACTGGCCGAGTTGCTGCCGGGGGTGCGCAATTACAATGTGGCAGTGAGCGAGGCGGATGGGAAGGTGGTGTTTTTGCACAAAATCGTGCCCGGCGGCACAGACCGCTCGTATGGCATTCACGTGGCGCAGTTGGCAGGGCTGCCGCGCCCGGTCATCCAGCGCGCCAACGAGATTTTGCGGCAACTGGAGGCCTCGTCCGGCACCGCGGTCAGGCTGGAGGCCGTATCGGCCCAGCAACTTGCGCTTTTCCCGGAGACCAACCCGCTGTTGGAGGAGCTGGAGGCGTTGGATATCAATACGCTGTCCCCCATCGAGGCGTTGAACAAGCTGTACGAGTGGCAGCGGAAGTATGTGGAGGGGGGAGGCGTAGAGGGGAAGGCGTAAGGGGTGTTATGTGTGCTCGCGGCGTTTGAGGGTTTTGCGCATCGCCAGCGCGTAGTCGCGGTATCCCAGGGCGCGGTACAGGTTTTTGGAGGGGGTGTTACGCAGGCCGGTCAGCAGCACAAGATGAGCGGCGCCTTTTTCGCGGGCCAGGGCTTCCAGATGGCCGGTGAAGGCGCGGCCGATTCGCTCGCGTTGGGTTTTGTCCGCTACGTAGAGTTCGGTGATTTCGGCGTAGGGCGTTTCCGCGGATAGGGTGGGGACCACCCGCAGGGCCGCGAACCCGGCCACTTCGCCATCCATTTCGGCTACCAGCAGCGTTTCGTGTGGCCGGGCCAGACACATGCGTTCCAGCGTGCGGTACAGGTCGGTTTCCTGGTTTTCGATGTAAGCCAGCATGGGCGCGATTTTGCGGGCGTCTTTGATGGCCGCCGGGCGGATGATGATGTTGGGATCGCGTTGGGGCATCGCTCAACCTCCGAAAAAACATATTACACGTTAGCGCAACACCATTTTACCCGTACCCGTGAATTGTGTCAATACGTTGGCGTAAGGAATCCGCTTGGGAGATTCTTCGGGCACTGCGTGCCCTCAGAATGACATAATAAGCTACGCTCCCTCAGAATGACAGGAGTTGTGTGTCATTTTGAGCGACCGGCTGTTGCTTATGTCATTCTGAGCGACTGGCTGTTGTTTTTGTCATTCTGAGCGGCAGCGAAGAATCTCGACGATGGTGGGGGAGATGGAAGTGGATGACGGAGGACGGATGACGGGGGACCGGGGACGGTTGTTCGAGGCGTGGTTATTGGCAGCGGTTGGTCGCGACCAACCGCTGCGGAGGGAATGGTCTCAATCCCTTTGTTCGGCGCGTGGTTATTGGGGTCGGGGCGACCGGCCGGTCGCCCCGACGGTCGCTGCGCTCCGGATTCTTCGGTCGCTGCGCTCCCTCAGAATGACGGGGGGTGTGTGTCATTCTGAGCGACCGGCTGTTGCTTGCGTCATTCTGAGCGGCAGCGAAGAATCTCGGCGATGGGGGGGAGATTCTTCGGGGCTGGCGCCCCTCAGAATGACGGGGGACGGATGACCGGGGACCGGGGACGGATGACCGGCGCGTGGTTATTGGGGGTCGGGGCGACCGGCCGGTCGCCCCGACGGGCGTTGCGCTCTGGATTCTTCGGTCGCTGCGCTCCGGATTCTTCGGGCACTGCGCTCCCTCAGAATGACGGGGGTTGTGTGTCATTAGGGTCTACTGGTATTTGAAGCCTGCTTTTTCGGCTACGAACCCCAACAACTTTGACATAGCGCGTTTGGGGGTGTACATTTCGTTTTCCCACTCGCTGATGGTTTGCTGGCGCACGCCCAATTTTTCGGCCAGCTCGCCCTGGGTGACGCCCATATGATGGCGCAGGGCTTTGATCATTTCTGCGTTCCACATGATCGTATCCCCCTCGCGGCGGACCTGGTAGTGAAAAATGGGTTTGCGGAACGTAATTCGCTGGTTTTCCAGATCGATCTCGGTGACATGATACCCGGCGCCCATCCAGGATTGGGCCTGCACCGCGCCTCGCTCGCGGTTGCTCCACCAACCTCGTGTTGTGCGGGCACTGCGCGGCAGGCGGGTACCGATCAGCCGTTCGATTTCCGGGATGGATAGGGTGACTTCTTCCTGCCCGGATTGGGAGAGATGCAGGTAGAGGGGATGATATTTGCTGCCCGGTTTCATGCTTTCATTATACCCAAGAAGTAGGGAGTAAGAAGTAAGGAGTAAGGGGAGTTTTGTGTTATAAATCGTAAAGCGCAGTGCGTACTGAGAACAAAGAACGAAGGAACGAACACCATGTTTCGAGACGATTATGTTTTGCGCCACATCCGGTTGTTCGTGCAGTTTCTGGCACGGATTTTTGGCCTGATCGAGTCGGACGATCTCGATCTGGCGTTGGAATTGCTGCGACAGGCTTTCCGGGATTACCTGGGTGTGGACATGGAGAGCTTGCTCACCATTCCCGAAGAGCGGCTCCTGGATTTTCTGACCTTTGGCGAGCGGGGCGGTCTGGGCCTGAGCAAGTGCAGCTTTGCCATCACCCTGCTCAAGCAAACCGGGGAAGTGCTGCGTGCCAAAGGCCGCCCGGATCAGGCGCAGGCTTACCTGGAGAAGTCGTTGAGCCTGTTATTGGAGACCCGCCTGGCAGCAGAGGAAGACCTGGACTTTCCAGATTTCACACCTACGGTGGATGATTTGCTGGCGCGGGCCGGGGAGAGGAAGCTATCCATCGATACGCGCGCTACGCTGGTGTTTTATCTGGAGCGGGAGGGGCAATACGCGCGGGCCGCCGAAATTTTAGAGGGGATGCGCGCGGATCAGCCGGACAACCAGGAGGTGCTCGATCTGGGGGCGTCGTTTTTCGAGTATTTGTTGGACGAGAGCGATGCCGCGTTGGAAAAAGGGGGCCTCACGCGGGCTGAGTTGCGGGAGAAACTGGATTCCTGGGCTTCGGGAGACCGACAGTGACTTTACCGGGGCAGTGGTCTCATTCCAGGCTGTCCAATTGTTTTTGTAGCTTTTCTCTGGTCTCGAGGTAGCCTGCCAGCTTTTGGCGTTCTTTTTCCACCACGGGCGGGGGGGCTTTTTGGGCGAAGGGCCCGGCGAGCAGTTTTTCCAGGCGTTGGATGTGGGTTTCTGTTTCGGTCAGGGCTTTCTGGAGACGGGCGCGCTCTTCTGCGGTGTCCACCAATCCGGCCAGGGGCAGGTAGATTTCCACTGGCCCGGCCACCAGGGCCACACTTCCGGCGGGTTTTTCGGGCAGGGTTTCGAGTACCTCCAGCCGGGAGGCGTCCAGTCGTGCCAGCGCGGCCAGCGCGGCGGCCTGGGACTGTAACATGGCTGCGTGTTCACCGGCGACGATGGTGGCCGGGATGCGCTGCCCGGGTTTGAGGCCCTTTTGGGCGCGCAAGTTGCGAATGGTGCGGATCACACCCTGGACGAGCGCGAAGCCGTCTTTCTTTGCCGGCTCCCAGTCTTCCTGCGGGCGTGGGGTGGGGAAGGGGGCGACGATTAAGGCCTCGGGCCAGCCCTCTTGGGGGGCCAGGTGTTCGGAGTGGGTTTCCGCGGCCTGTTTGAGCCGCTGCCAGAGTTCCTCGGTCACGAAGGGGGTGAAGGGGTGCAACATGCGGAGGCTGAGGTCGAGGATGCGGGTCAGGGTGTAGGCGGTGTAGAAGGCCCGGTCGCCGCCTTCGGCCAGTTGCAGTTTGGCGATTTCCAGGTACCAGTCGGCGAATTCGCCCCAGAAGAAGTCGTAAATCTGGCGTCCGGCCTCGCCGTACTGGTGGTTCTGGAACAGGCGGTCGATGCTGCGGACCAGGTCTTGCAGCCGCGCCCAAATCCAGGAGTCGGCCAGGGTCCAGTCCGGCTGTCCGGCGGGGGCGGCGGGGGCTTTGGGGAGCGCGCCGATGATGAAGCGTCCGGCGTTCCACACTTTGTTGGCGAAGTTGCGGTTGGCGCGCACTTTTTTGAGCGACAGGTTCATGTCTTTGCCGGGGGTGGAGCCGACCAGCAGGGTGAAGCGCAGCGCGTCGGTGCCCAGTTCGTCCATGACGACCAGTGGATCGATCACGTTGCCGAAGGACTTGCTCATTTTGCGGCCTGTTTCGTCGCGGATCAGGCCGTGCAGGTAGACGGTGTGGAAGGGGATTTGGCCGGTAAATTCCAGCCCCATCATGATCATGCGTGCCACCCAGAAGAACAGGATGTCGTAGCCGGTTTCCAGTACGCTGGTGGGGTAGAAGTAGCGCAGGTCGGGGGTGTCGTCGGGCCAGCCGAGGGTGGAGAAGGGCCACAGGCCGGAGGAGAACCAGGTGTCGAGCACGTCGGGGTCTTGTTGGATGTTGGGGCTGCCGCAATGGGCGCACTGGTCGGGGTCCTGGCGGGAGGCGAACTGCTGGCCGCAGTCGTCGCAGTACCACACCGGGATACGGTGCCCCCACCAGAGCTGCCGCGAGATGCACCAGTCCTGGATGTTTTCCAGCCAGTTGTAGTAGGTTTTGGTGAAGTGTTGGGGCACGATTTGGATGCGCCCATCGCGCACGGCTTGCAGCGCGGGTTCGGCCAGGGGTTGGATGCGCACGAACCACTGGGTGGAGATCATGGGTTCGATGATCTCGCCGCCGCGTTGGGAGCGGGGGACGGTGTGGGTGTGGGGTTCTTCTTTGATCACCAGTTTGTGGATGCGCATGTCGGCCCACAGGTTTTTGCGGCACTCGAAGCGGTCTTGCCCGGCGTAGGGGCCGGCGTTTTCGTTCATGCGGGCTTCTTCGTCCAGGACGGAGATGATGGCCAGGTTGTGGCGCTGGCCGATTGCATAGTCGTTGGGGTCGTGGCCGGGGGTGACTTTGAGCGCGCCGGTGCCGAACTCGCGGTCCACGTACTCGTCTGCGATGACCGGGATTTCGCGCCCCAGGATGGGCACGATGACGTGTTTGCCGATGTATTTGCGGTAGCGGTCGTCTTCGGGGTGAACGGCGACCGCGGTGTCGCCCAGGATGGTCTCCGGGCGGGTGGTGGCGACGGGCAGGTATTCGCCGCTGCCGTCGGCCAGCATGTATTTGAAGTAGTAGAGTGTGCCCTGTTCTTCGTGGAATTCGACTTCGAGGTCGGAGACCGCGGTTTTCAGGCCGGGGGACCAGTTGATCAGCCGCGGGCCGCGGTAGATCAGCCCTTTTTCGTACAGGCGCACGAACGCCTCGCGCACCGCGCGGGACAGGCCTTGGTCCAGGGTGAAGCGTTCGCGCGTCCAGTCGCAGGAGGCCCCCAGCCGGCGGATTTGCTGGGTGATGATGCCGCCGTACTTTTCCTTCCAGGCCCAGGTGCGGCGCAGGAACTCCTCCCGCCCGACCTGCTCGCGGCTCAGTCCCTCGGCGGCGAGGGTTTTTTCTACCTGAAGCTGGGTGGCGATACCGGCGTGGTCTGTGCCGGGCACCCATAGGGTGGGCACGCCTTTCATGCGGTGGTAGCGGATCATCAGGTCTTCCATGGAAACGAACATGGCGTGGCCGAGGTGCAGCTCGCCGGTCACGTTGGGGGGCGGGATGGAGATGACGAACGGTTGGATGTCCGGGTTGTGTCCCGGCTGGTTGGGGTCGTTGGCAGGCTTGAAGTAGCCCTTTTCTTCCCACATGCGGTAGATGCGCGTTTCGGTGGTTTTGAAGTCGTAGGTTTTGGGGAGGCTGAAAATGTCGTTGGTCATCGAAATCTCTCCAATTCAATATCGAGAATCAAAAAGCCCCGTTCATCCGTTTGAGGACGAAAGGGGCTGCTTCCGCGGTACCACCTCAATTCGCCAGCCGTTACCGGCCTGACGCTCTCCGCTCCCGGCTATCACCGGGATTACGCTGTAACGGGCTTACCCGTGTTGGTCTACTCTCCAGCGGGGGCTGGATTTCTTCAACAATCTTGTCCGGGCGACGTTCGGCGGGGGAAACTGGGGCTGCTCTCAGCCTATGGCACGCCTTCTCTGACAGTTGCCGGGCCGCCTACTCCTCCCGGAGGGGTGTACATCTCAGTTGTTGGCCGGGATTATACATGGGTTGAGGTGATAAGTCAACAAGTCGAGGTTTTCTTAGGCCGAAAAACTTGACTTTCACCCCTTGTTTGTGCTATTCTACGCTATCTTCGCACCAGGAGGATAAATGGTTGGACACGAGCGAGTAGCTGACAATGTGTTTTCTTTTCAGAGCGAGGTATATGCTCAGGTCAATGCCGGGGTAGTGGCTGGCCCGAACTGGGCGGTTGTGATCGACACGCTGGCCTATCCTGACGAAACGTTAGCGATCCGGGACTTTGTGGAGCAAGAGCTGAAGGTCCCCGTTCGGTACGTGATCAACACGCACTATCACGCCGATCACAGTTGGGGGAACTGTTTTTTCCCGGGCGCGCTGGTCATCTCTTCGGTATTGACCCGCGAACTGTTGAAAAAGCGCGGGCGTCCTTCGTTGGAGGAAACCCGGCAGCAGAATCCCGCTCTTTTTAAGCAAGTTCGCATTGTTTTGCCTCATCTGGTCTTCGAGAAGGGCACGATTGGCTTGCGAATCGGCAAGAAAACCCTGAGGCTGCTGTCTTTACCGGGGCATAGCCCGGATGGTATTGGCGTGCTGATCGAGGAGGACCGCGTGCTCTTTGCGGGGGATGTGTTCATGCCGCTTCCCTATTTCGTGGATGGAGACATCGACCAGATGGCCCGCTCTTTGACGAAGTTGCTGGATATGGGGTTGGAAAACATCATCCAGGGACACGGCGGTATCGTGTTGCGCGGGGAAATCGATGGGGCGATTTACGATAACCTGGCATATCTGGATAAACTGCGCGAGGTGGTGCAGGAGGCCTCAAAGAGCCAATATCCCCTGGATATCCTGGAGAGCGTGGATGTGGAGTCTTGCGGGAAGAGCCGGGTGATCATGAATGGTCTGGCAGGGGAGCTGCATAAGCGAAACTTGATTTCGCTCTACCACCAGACGTTCGGGGAAATACCGATTGGCTCGGAAGAGGTTGAGGAAGACTACGACGAATACGAAGATTAGGGGATTCGGGTGGACAAAACGCGACGGTCAGGAAGGTTGCCGTCGCGTTTTGTTCGGTTTGGCTCATCCGGTGGAGCGGGTATTTTGGGTCGATTTCAGTCTGCGAGCGCGCAGCCCGACCGGTCGTTCCGTGCCGTTCATCAGGCGTCGAATGTTGGGCCGTAAAGCCCACAACAAAAGCAGGGCCGCGATCAAGCCGTAAAAAACGTATTGCCAGGGGTAATCCGCAAAAATCGCCAGGATTGCAAAAATGATGGTGGAACCGATGGCGATGCTCATAGTGGCGACGGAAGCATAACCAATGAGGTAGAAAACCAACGCGCCCACAGGCAAAATGATCAAAAAACTCGGCGCCCATAATCCCAACGCGCCTCCTGCACAGGATGCCCCACCTGCGCCGCCTCGAAAACGTATGCGGCCATTTTGATCGCGTTCGACCAGGAATATCGAATAGTTGTGCCCCACGATCACTGCCAGAGGGGCCAAAACCTTCAACCAGTGATTGTCCGGCATCACGATGGAAGCCAACCACACGCCGGTTGCGCCTTTCAGCAAGTCCGCTGCTGCCGTCGCTAACCCCACTAGCCTTCCGGCTGCTCTGGCCGCATTCGTTCCCCCTGTGCGCCCGCTTTGAATTTTCCGAACGTCTTGCCCTGTTTTCCATTTGACGAATATCAACCCGAAGGGGATGGACCCCAACAGGTACGACACGATAATGACACCGAGAAACAGCAAAATTTCCATACAAAAACCTCCGGAAGATGTACAGGTTTGCCATTATTGTACAACACTCTTGCGTGCTTTGGGTTTCAACGAAACGTTCGCATCGAACGCCACAAATGGACGCAAATTTTTCCGTCCGCGCAGCGTTTCCGGCTCACCGGAACAAAAACGCGATGCCCCAGATGGCCAGCAGAATGATGGCGGGTTCAACCCAGGCCTGGGAGAATGTCTTTTCCTCCGTCAGATTTCCCAGCAAACTGTTCAGCGCGTAAACCGCCCCCAGCAACGCAAGCCCAAACTGAACGGGAGTGAGCGGCCAATAATGGAGTGCCGCCGTCAGTTGCGCAGAGATAATCGTGCTCGTGAGGGAGGCAAAAATCGCGTTCATCGCATTTTCAGTCGAAAAGATGTTGAGCGAGTTCAACCGCAAATACAAATGTCTCAGATTAATCGCTCCGACAGGAAGGGAAAGCGCAGGCAGAAGAAACACGAGGCGCACCTGTTCGCTGCGCAATACAACGGCCAGAATGAAGTAGAGGGCAAACGATAAGGCGGTCAATCCCATGGTTGCCAGGGGATAACGCGCTTCGGAGGGGTCCACCACAATGTATTCCGCAGTCAGCACCAGTAGCAGCAACCCGGCACCGACGATGAGAACCATCCACCAAAGCAGGTCGAGCGGTAGGGCGTTGAGCGTTATCCCTAAAATCCAGGCTGTCAGACCCGGCAAGACCCAATGTTGAAAAGTGGATGTTTCGCTTTTTTCGGGGTGCTGGCGTATCAACCAATCGACACCGGTGATGACCAGCCCGGCAACCAAAAGCGTAACGATGGTGTTGGCGTTGAGTTCAATGCCGATGAACAAACCAACGAATTGGAGTTCGAGCGTTCGGGTGGGCAAATCGACAAAGCGCACCATCACGTAGGCCAGCAATATCATGGCCGCCAGCACGCTCATCCGCTCGAATTCGGGTAATTGGCGAATTTTCATCGTCAACCTTCGTCGGCGGCACGCTCAAGTGCTGATGATCACCGGATAATCGAAACGGCGCAAGACCTTATCGACGGTGCTGCCAAACATCACCTCTTTGAGCGGGTTGCTGCCGTAACCTCCCATAACGAGCAGGTCCACGTGCCGGTCTTGCGCGGCGCGTAAAATGTTCTCCACCACGTCCCCCTCCGCCTGCACAAATGTGGCGGGCACTTGATGTTCTTCCAAGAATTTTCGCGCCCAGTTCAAAGAGATGGAGGCGCGGCCGGCCTCTTGGACAGTCAAGACAACCAGGGAAGCGTCCCACTCTTTTAGCAACCGGTAGGCCAGATAAAGCCCCTCGTCGGATTTGGGGCTGCCGTTATATGCCAGCAGGATGTTCGTCAGGCCGGATAGCTTTCCGGGAATGGCCATCAAGGGCCTGCCGGAGCGGCGCACGATGATACGAAACCCGGAAGCCAGGCGGCCTACTCCTTGCTCCGCGGGTGGAAAATTGATCGGGAGCACGATTAAGTCCACCCAGTGCGCGCGTTCGCTGATTTTTCGCGCCACGCCGCCGATCTCGATGGCAATTTGCCCGTTTACGTTTGCGTTTTTACACCGTTGGTTGAATTCCGAGACCAGTTTTCGAGTCGTCTCTGCCTCCCGAAGTTCGGGGTCCGGTACAACATGCAGCCCGTGAATGCGGGCCTGATTTTTTTGTGCTATTGTGATGGCCTGCTCCAGCGCTCGCCAGTCCTCTTCCTGGGTGCCAATCGCAACCAGAAGCTCTGCAAACACGATCCCGGATGGGCGCGTCCGCAGCCGCGTATGGCGCCACTGTCCGGGGTGGGGCCCTGCCTCCAGAGGGTCTGGCGTGACCGCGTCTTTGATTCGTTCTCCCACCTTGCTGAGCATTCGGCTTACGTTGCGTTCCTGCCGGGCGGCCAGATCGGTCACAACCGTTTCGGGGGCGATGTCCCACCCCAATTCCGCGGCCAACCGCGAGCGATGTTCGAGTATCCAGAGATAGAGGTCCGTTTCGGTCCGCGCTGGGAAATACTTCAACACCTCTTGCTGGCGGATGATCTCGATAATGGGGAGATAAACCTTGTCATACCAGGAAGCCGCGGCCTCCTCGAAAGGCACCTCTTCTTGTCGCTCCTCCCCAAGATACCAGCGATGGACGCGTATGTGCTCGAGCAGTTTCTCGTATTTTCCCGGCAGAGTCAGTTCGATTTTTGCACCGGGGCGGGTTTCGTGAAGTTGTGTGCTCTCGAAAAAATTGGCGCGTTCTTGTTGCAGGATGAGATGATCGACCCAGCGGGCTTGCTTCAATTGGCGAATTACTTTTCTCGTTGGCGCATCTCTGTACTGGCTGGCAAATTTTTCCGCGGCCTTTTTTATCGGCTCATTGTCGTGATAGGCTTCTTGCAAGAACCACTGATATTCACTCACCCACAAATACAAATCGGTTTCTGTTCTGCCGGGAAATTTTTCCAACAATCCTTGTTCCCGGATTACCCGAACAAGCGGCAAATAAACGTTGTCGTACCAGGATTCCACTGCCTCTGAAAAAGACACCTCGCCGCCGCGTTTTTCACCGAGATACCAGCGATGCGCGCTGATGTGTTCGAGCAGCCGCTCGTGTTCTCCGGGCAGCGTGAATTCGAGATTTGCGCCAGGGCGCAGCTTCAATATCCCGGTTTTTTCGATGAACTCGGCATATTCTTTTTTGAGTTGCAGCTTGTCTGGCTCGATGTCAGGTGTGAGGGAAACCGGAATGTCGATTTCGATTACGTAAGCGTCGATTTCAGTCTGCCCGCGTTCGCGCGCCACGGATACGCGGTGATTGCCGTCTTTGACGAAATACACCTCCCCGATTTTGTACAATTCGACGGGGGGCAGAGGAATGTCCTGGTAGTGGGCTACGTCGATGCTCATCCAGCGAGAAGCGGTGCGCGTTTGGGTGGGGGTAAAAGCCCGGTCGAAATCCCGGTACCGTCCCACGCTGCCAACGATGTGATCGAGGGGTACGGTTTGCAAGCCGATGTATCGCTGCCCTCTGAGGGAGAAGTGCTGGCGAACGTCGTCGTAAGGCAACAGCGCGACGCTCTTCCCCGTGAGCCGGGCGTGGATCTTGCGCCAGAAACCTTTGCGTAGCGCGCGGTTGAAATCTTCTTGGGCAAATTGGTGATGAAGGGATTGCATGATAGCACAATTGCGAGAGGCGAGTTTTCTCCTATGATGATACGCGAGCGGGATTTTGTAAAGGTTATTTGGGGATATTTGTCCCTGCCAATTGGGGACAGGTGTCCCTGGAAATCCCCTCTTTCCGTGCGAAAATGGAACAAAGGCGAGTGCTGTGGTTTCAGCACTTGCTGATTTTCTCTCGCAAAGGAGTCCCAGAATGCCCGTACAAGGCAGCATTGAGGTCAATGATTTGTACTGTAAAGGCTGCGAACTGTGTGTACAGGCGTGTCCCAAACACGTCATCGGAATTGCAATGGACTATCTCACCCCGAGAGGCTACCATCCGGCCCGGCTGGTGGCGGATGGGTGTACCGGGTGCGAGATTTGTGCGATTGTGTGTCCGGACGCGGCCATTACCGTGTATCGTCGGGCGAGAGCACGCCGCAACGGTCGCTAACAGCGAGAAATGAATCTTCAGGAGAGTACTTATGGCTCGTGAATTGCTTAAGGGAAACATAGCCATGGCCGAAGCCGCCATACGTGCGGGTGTAGAAGCATATTTCGGCTACCCGATTACGCCCCAAACGGAGCTGCTGGAATGGATGTCATCCCGAATGCCCGAACTGGGGCGTGTTTTTTTGCAGGCGGAAAGTGAAGTCGCGGCAATCAATATGGTCTATGGGGCAGCCTGCACCGGGAAGCGGGTGATGTCCTCCTCTTCCAGCCCGGGGATCAGCCTGATGATGGAGGGCATGTCTTACGTCGCGGGGACGGAAGTCCCCGTGGTGTTGATCGACGTGATGCGCGGCGGCCCCGGTCTCGGAAATATCGCCCCCTCTCAGGGGGACTACCACCAGATCGTCCACGGCGGCGGGCATGGCGATTTCAGGCCGATTGTGCTTGCCCCGGCCAGCGTCCAGGAAGCCATTGACTACACCGTGCTGGCGTTCGATTTGGCGGAGAAGTACCGCGCCATCGCGGTGGTGCTGGTGGATGGCAGCATCGGCCAGATGATGGAGCCGGCTGAATTGCCGCCCATGCGGCCTCTCAAAAAGGAAGCCCCGGTGTGGGCTACGGATGGCTCGCCGGGAAGACCGCGGCGGTTGCTTTCCTCCATCTATTTGCAGCCCCACGATGAGGAGCAGGTCAATTTGCGTTTGCTGAAACGCTGGCAGCAGATCGAGACGAACGAAGTGCGCTTCAAAGCATATTTCCTGGAAGACGCTGAATTTGTGGTCGTCGGGTTTGGCACCGCGGGCCGGGTTGCGCTCTCCGCGGTGCGAGCCGCACGGAACGAGGGGTTGCCGGTCGGGTTGTTCCGCCCCATCACGCTCAGCCCGTTCCCGTCCAAAGAGATCGAAAAGATCGCCCAAAGTGCAAAATCCTTGCTGGTTGTGGAGATGAACGCCGGGCAAATGCTGGATGACGTGCGTCTGGCTGTTCAGGGGCGCACGCCCGTGGAATTTTACGGGCGCATGGGAGGGGTTGTGCCCTTCCCGGATGAAATCCTGGCGGAGATTCGGCGCATCACGTCCACCCCCTCCGCTTTTCCGAATGGCCGCGTGCGCGACCAATGGCTAAAACGCCTGGAAAAGGTGGTTTTCAGTGCCAACTAGAGGAGAGTAGCATGGCCATGATGATAGAAACTCGCGAAATGGAAACGGTGTACAAGCGCCCAAAATCGCTGGCGCAAGCTACCACGCACTACTGTCCGGGATGTACCCACGGAACCGCACACAGGCTGATCGCCGAAGTGCTCGATGAAATGGGTTTGCGCGAGCGCACGATAGGGGTTGCCTCGGTAGGTTGTTCGGTTTTTTCGTACAATTATTTCGATTGCGATTTCGTGGAAGCCGCGCACGGCCGCGCGCCAGCTATGGCAACCGGCATCAAGCGCGTGCTACCCGACCGCTTTGTGTTTACCTACCAGGGGGACGGCGACCTGGCCTCCATCGGTATGGGCGAAATCGTACACGCCGCCGCGCGGGGCGAAAACATCTCCGTTGTCTTCATCAACAACGCCATTTACGGGATGACCGGCGGCCAGATGGCGCCCACCACGCTACCGGGACAGATCACCACCTCCTCCCCGCGCGGCAGGGATACCGGGTTGACCGGCTACCCGATCCGGATGGCGGAACTGCTCTCCTCGCTGGATGGACCCAGCTACGTGGTTCGCCGCAGCCTGCACGACGCCGCACACATCCGCAAGGCGAAAAAAGCCATCCGGTTGGCATTCGAGGCGCAGGTGCGCGGCCTGGGCTTTTCATTGGTCGAGTTGCTCTCCACCTGCCCGATCAACTGGGGTTTGACCCCGGTGGAGGCGTGCGAATGGGTTGAGGAGCGGATGGTACCGGTGTATCCCTTAGGAGACTATAAAGTGGTCCCAGAATTGAAGGGTTTGCGAGTGTGAACCCAAACAGGAAGGTGTGAAAATGCAAACGGAAGTCGTTATCTCTGGGTTTGGCGGCCAGGGAGTGTTGTTTGCCGGGCAGGTGATGGCTTATGCGGCTATGGATTCGGGAAAGGAGGTGACCTGGTTTCCCTCCTACGGGCCTGAAATGCGCGGGGGCACCGCCAACTGCACGGTGATCGTGGCAGACGAGGAGATCGGTTCCCCCCTGGTGCGCAACCCCCAGGCAGCCATCATCATGAACCTGCCCTCCCTGGACAAGTATGAGCCGCTGCTCCGGTCCGGTGGGGTGTTGATCGCCAATACCTCGCTGATCAACCGGGGGGTCATGCGCGACGATCTGGAGGTTGTCCCCATTCCTGCCAATGAAATCGCCGAGGAACTGGGAGACAGGCGGATGGCGAACATGGTGATGCTGGGTGCGTTGTTGGCCCGCTTGCCGGTGCTTTCGCTGGAATCGGTTGAGGCGGCCATTCGCGCTCACATGCCAGAACGGCGGAAGGGCTTGATTCCGGCGAATATCGAAGCCATTCGCCGCGGCGCGGCTTATGCCAGGGAGTTCGTCCAGGTGGAAAGTTAACCTCCCGGCGGCTGGCACAAAAAGTAAAGAGCGGCCAGGAAACGATGGCCGCTCTTTTGTTACACCCTTCCAATTCCAAAGGCTATTGGCTCGCCCCCGATTTTTCCGGGAAACGGATGTTGGGCGAGTCCTGGGGGCACCACAATATGCCATCGGGCACCTGCCAGCCCCCGCTCAGATAAACATTTTGCCAGAACTCTACGGCGACCATGTCGTCTTTGATTTGAACCACTTCTCCCTGAAGCCAGCCTCGGACGCGTTGGCCCTCGGCGTTCTCATGGTCACAAAACATTTCGACCCGGTCGCCAATTTCAAAACGTGGTCTCTCGAACGGAATGCTTTTCCAATATGTCCGGGTCATGATCCTCTCCTTTACAAATATCTGAGTTCGATTGCTTTTTGTTCTAACATTTCTCTCTGGCTTGGGTGCGCCACATCGATCAAGGCTCTGGCCCGTTGCCGGATGGACTTGCCGTACAGGTCGGCCACGCCAAATTCAGTGACCACGTAGTGGACGTCGTTACGCGTGGTCACCACGCCGGCGCCTGGTTTCAACATGGGTACGATGCGGCTGAACTGCTTTCCTGAGCGCGTGATAGCCAGGGAGGGCAGCGCGATGATCGGTTTGCCGCCCTTCGAGCGGGCCGCGCCGCGGATGAAGTCCACCTGCCCGCCGGTGCCGGAATACAGCCGGGGCCCGATGCTGTCCGCGCACACCTGACCCGTCAGGTCCACCTCGATGGCCGAATTGATGGCCACCATTTTCTCGTTTTGGGCGATCACAAAGGGATCGTTGACGTATTCGCTGGGGTGCAGCTCCACCACCGGATTGTTGTCCACGAAATCATACAGCTTTTGGGTGCCGAGCATGAATCCGGCGATGATTTTGCCGGGGTGCAGGGTCTTGCGCTCGTTGGTGATCACACCGGCCTCGTACAAATCGATCACGCCGTCTGAAAAAAGCTCGGTGTGGATACCCAGGTCTTTTTTGTCGCGCAAGTAATACAAGACGCCGTCGGGAATGGCCCCAATGCCCATTTGCAAGGTGGCGCCGTCTTCGATCAGATCGGCGACGTACCGCCCGATTTTTTTGCTCAGCTCAGTGGGTTCGCCCATGGGCAGTTCCGGGAGGGGGTAGTTCACCGGGATGGCATAGTCGATCTTGCTGATGTGGATGAAGGCATCCCCCAGGGTGCGCGGCATTTGCGGGTTGATCTCGGCGATCACCGTGCGGGCACAGCGCGCCGCGGTTTTCGTGACCCCTACCTCGACCCCAAAGGAACAAAAACCGTGTTCGTCCGGCGGCGAAACCTGGATCAGGGCTGCGTCGAGCGGGATGATGCCCGCGGAGAACAACCCGGGGATTTCGGAGAGATGGCAGGGGGTGAAATCTGCCCGGCCCTCGTTGACGGCCTGGCGCACGTTGTCGCTGATGAACATGGTGTTGACGCGCAGGTGCCCTTCCAACGAAGGGTCCACGTACGCGGCGTCCCCGATGGTCAACACCTGGATGATTTCAACGTTTTCCAGGCTGGGTGCGCGCTCGACCAATGCGGACAACACCTTTTGGGGCACGGAACAGTTGCCGGTCAGGAAGACGCGCTGGTTGGACTGGATAGCTTCCACGGCTTTTTCGGCAGTGGTGACGCGTTGGTGATAGACCTTCGACCAGTTCATTGTGCGTCTCCTGCCGGTTTGTTTTTGTAATGTACGTGCTTCAGGTGACGAAACTCCCCTCTGTGAGTGGCAACACCCCGCTCCAGCGCGGGGTCGGCTTCGATGGCTGCCTCGACCCCCAGGTTGGTCAACTGCTGGATGAAAGGCCAGGCCGCATTCAGAAAAGCGTGGGTGGCAGTGCGCGCGACCACTCCCGGCAGGTTCGGGATGCAGCAGTGTAGAATGCCCTCTTCCAGGTAGGTGGGGTCTTGATGTGTGGTGGGGCGGGAGGTCTCTGCACAGCCGCCTTCGTCGATGCTCAAATCCAGCAGCACCGCGCCGGGCCGCATCCGGCGCAGAATTTTACGGGTGATGACCAGCGGCGCGCGTTCGCCCGGAACTTTGACCGCGCCCACCACCACGTCGGCATACGCACAAGCGCGCTCCAGGTTGAAGGGATAGGCCACCAGCGTCACGATGCGCCCGTCGAAAATGTCGTCCAATTCCTGGAGACGTTCGAGCCGCTTGTCCAGCACGGTGACGTGCGCGCCCATCCCTAGAAAGGTGCGGGTGGCATTCTCGCCCACGATTCCCCCGCCGATGACCACCACTTCGGCGGGGGGCACCCCCGGCGCGCCGCCAAGCAAGACGCCTTTTCCGCCGCTGTTGTTCTGCAAAAGCATGGCTGCCAGATGGGCGGCCATTTTCCCCCCGATCTGGCTGAGCGGCTTCAACACCGGAAAGGTGCCGTCGTCCCGCCGAATCTCCTCGTAGGCAATCGAGGTGATTTGCTTTTCTATCAAGATTGCGATCTTGTCCGGGTGAGCGACCGGCAGGTGCAGCAACCCCGCCAGGGCCTGTCCGGGCAGCAACCATTCCAACTCGGCGATGGTCGGGCGGGTGACTTTCAAGACCAGTTCGGCTCTGCCGTAAGCCTCCTCGCCCGAATATACGATTTGGCCCCCGGCTTTGCGGAATTCTTCGTCGCTGAAGCCCGCCCCGAGACCCGCACCTGTCTCGACATAGCAGGTATGCCCCATATCGCTCAACAAACGCACCCCAACCGGTGAAAGGCCTACCCGGTACTCAGATGGCCGGCGTTCTTTTGGAATCCCGATGTTCATACACAACCTCTTCAATCCTGGTGGGTTAGCAGCCTGCAAAAATCGGTCTCCGTGATGATCCCGATCAGCCTCCCCCGCCTGACCACCGGCAACCCGCCGATTTTGTGTTCGAGCATCAGACGCGCGGCCTCCGCAATGCTGGCTTCCGGCTGAATCGTGATCGGGTCCGGCGTCATCACGGTATCGACGGTAATCAAGCCTGCCAGCCGTTCCCGCTCATAGATGCGCAGCGCGGTCACGTCGGAGGGCTGCGCCTCGCGGATGTCACCCAGGGTAACGATACCTACCAGTTCGTCGTCCTCCACCACCGGCAGCCGCCGGATGTGCTTTTCCTCCATCAATTTTTTGGCCTGGTAGAGGGTGCTTTGTGGATGAATTGTAACAGGGTTGCGCGTCATCCACGATTTGACGTTGAAGGCTGGCATGGCGTCTCCCCCTTCATGTTACTGCCGCGGCCATGCGCGGCTGGCGCGCCAATGGGTTGACTTTCGATAGCAAGCGGCAAAAATCCGTTTCGGTGATGATGCCCACCAGCCGGTCGTTTTCAACCACAGGCAGGCCCCCTACTTTTTTCTTCAGCATGATTCTGGCCGCTTTCCGAACGCTGTCATGGGGGGAGACACAGATCGGGTCCGGGGTCATGATGTGTTTGACCGTCAATTGATCGAGCAAAAAGTTGAGTTCATAAACGCTCAGACTGGATGCCTCCGAGGGTTTGGCCTCGCGTATGTCTCCAAAGGTGACGATTCCGATGAGGTCTCCCTGCCATGTCACCGGCAGACGGCGAATGTGGTTTTCCAGCATGATTTGCAGGGCCTCAGGCAGCGTCGTCTTAGGCGAGATGGTAATTGGATTGGGAGTCATCCAATGTTTCACGTAAAGCGGCTTCATGAGGGGGCTCCTTCCGGGTACGGGAAACGCACTTGCGTGTATTATGGATTGAATCGAGTTCTGGGTCATGGGGCAAATATCCCGCTTTTTTCAGGACAATTGACCCATCGGCGGATTCGACTTTCCTAAGCCGTCGTTCTGAGCCGCGCTGTCATCGCTCAAAAATTTGCAAAGTCTGCGCAATCTGCGGTTGAAAACAATGGGAGACTTCGAAGCTCAGGTTAAAGCACAAAGAGGCGACTACCTTAGCCGCCTCTTTATTTGGCGGTCCCGACGGGATTCGAACCCGCGATCTCTGCCTTGACAGGGCAGCATGTTAACCGCTACACTACGGGACCTTTTCGTTTACGAGCTAAAGTTTACTATGGATGAAATCCGGCGTCAAGATGAAACCAGCCGGATTTTTCTCAGCCAGTTTCGCCACACTTCGCGGCCCTGCCGCGCGTGATACACCCACCACTCCACCAGCAATATCACCAATGCTGCCCCGGCCAGCCAGGGCCAGACCTCGCGGCGTCCCAGGTCTTCCTGTACGGTCTGTTGCAGAGAGGCCTGGCCGATGCGAATTTCTGTCTGCGGTTGAATGCTCGACTCGGCTGCCGAAAACAGATTGACGGCGAAATATTCGCTCCTTTCCTGCCCCTCCAGCACATAATTCACCGTATACAACCCGGTTTCGCCCGTCTCCCGGAACTGCACCCCCGTCTCTCCGACCGGCAGGCGGAAGACCGCGCCCGATGGCGTGGTCACACGAACCTGCTCCACCGCGGCTTCGGGCTGGATGGACACCGGCTGGAAAGGGGCTGCTCCGTCTGGGGCATCCACCGCGCCGCTGGGGGTGAGAAACTGGAACAGGTTGGCGAACAGGATCGGGAACGAAACCTGTAAGGGCAAGTCGGATTTGTGCAAATCGAAGGCGAGAACCGCTACCCGTCTGCCCTCTGTCTCCCCAACGAATACCAGCGGCCCGGCATCCGAATCAACCAGCACATCGGCCCAAAAAGGTGTACGGACCAGGCGCGTCTCGGCCACGTGGACGTTCTCCCAGCTCACGAAGCGCGTCAGGGGGTGGTCGAGAACGATTGGGTTGGTCACCTGGTCGGTCACGCCGCCCACCTCGAAAAGGGGGTTGGCAGGCGGGTTGATCAGCAACAAGTTCCCCGCAGGCAGCACATCCGGCAAAATTCCATCCAACACGTATACCCCGAAGCGCTCTGCGGGCAAGCGCACCTCCTCCTCTGGGCCTACGATCAGCCGGAACGAGGCGATCTCCGGCAAGATTGCCAGAATCTGCTCCAGGAACAGGTTGCCGCGCGAGACCAGCAGCGTGTTCCGGTTGGCGGGCGGCTGGAAAACCGCGAACGCGGCGTCGTCCAGCGGGAAGTCGTCTAGCGGGCCGCTGCCGACCGCGGTTGCCAGCCGGGCTTCGTATACCGCCGGCCTGTTGGGCAACCCCTCCAGCACCACCACCTGATCGCCCCCGCCGGGAACGGCCAGGCGCAGCGCGTCGAAGAAATTTTGGTCCGTGAAAATCGAGAGCACCACACTGCGATCCGCGTTCCCAAAATTGGTCACCCGCACGAACAGTTCCGCGCCCCCGGCCGCGGGCCGCAACGCCATCGCGGAGATTCCCAGGTTGTCCGCGGAGGACCCAACCGGCACGAACTCGATCTGTGCGGGCAGGGGGGGCAAACCCTCGTCGGGCAATCCCCCGTCGGAGACGATCACCACGGTGGTATCCGCCGTCCCCCGGCCAGCAGCGCCGGCAGCCAGCGCCAGCGCGCTTTGCCAATCTACCTCTGCCTGGGTGGCCTCGGCCCGCGCCAGCGCGGCGCGCAGCGCGGCTTTGTCGTCCTCCCCGGAGGCCAGAATATCTGGCTGCGGGCCGACCAGGATCAGGGTGAGCTGCGAGTCCGGTTCGAGGGCATCGATGATTCCGGCGACGATCCGCGTGGCGTTCTCGAAGCGGGTGGGCTGCAGGTCGGTCGCCAACATGGAGGCCGAGGCATCCAGCAGCACGATGATCGAGCCGGAAGTCACGGTAGGCACGGGCAGGGCCGGGCGCGCCAGCGCGGCCACCAGCCCGGCCAGGATCAGCAACTGCAAAAGGAGCAGCAAGTTGCGCCGCAGCCGCTGCCAGGGCGCGTTGGCCTGCCGGTCGCGCAGCACCATCTTCCACAGCATGGTGGAGGAGACTTCCACCTCCCGCCGCCGCAGCTTGAGCATGTACAGCAGGATGATCGGCCCGGCCAGCAGACCGAGGAGGAGGGCGAGGGGGTTGAGGAGGGACATGAGGGTAAGGAGTAAGGAGTAAGAAGTAAGGAGTAAGGAGTAAGGAGTAAGGAGTAAGGAGTAAGGAGTAAGGAGTAAGGAGTAAGGGGCTATTGGCGGCGTTTTGTGCTTTGAATCAGACCATGAAGCAGGCGTCCTACGGAGTGTGCTTGTTCCATCAGGTCATTGGGGTTATGCGGTGTGAGATAATGCAGGTCTTGAGCGAGAATGATGAAGTATTTGACCTCCTCCAGGGAACCCTCTGCGATGTTGTAAAAACGAATTTTATCTTGCACACTACGCCGCTTGAATCCCTCGACGATATTGGCGGGGATGGAAATTGCAGCCCGGCGTATTTGCGTCACCAGAGCATAACGTTCTTCTGATGGGAAGTGTTTTGTCTTTTGATAAACCATCAGTACCAACTTGTGCGCCTCCTGCCAGGCTTTTAGTTGCTGAAACCGGACAATTTTTTCCATTCTCTCCTTACTCCCTACTACTTACTCCCTACTCCCTACTTAACCATTCCCTCCCTCCGCATCCGGTACAACACCACCTTGTCCCAGGGGGTGGCGGTGTTGAGGGGCAGGTAGTGGATGTCGCGGCTGTGGCAAAAGGCCTGGATTTCCGCCCGCCAGGCTGCGAGGCGTTGGCGGTACAGGTTGCGGAGGCCGCGGTCGAGCGAGACTTCCTGCGCATAGCCAAATTCTGTGTCCACCAGGCGCAGGTCGCCGGTCAAAGGCGGGTCAAGTTCGTCGGGAGAGAGGATGTGCAACACCGCGAGTTCGTGGCCGCGGCTTTGGAGCTGCTTGAGACCCTGCTGGTAGCCGTTAGGGTCGAGCAGGTCGCTGAGGATCAGAGTCAGGCCGGGCCGGCGGGCTGTGAGGGCGTAGCTGGCCAGCGCCTGGTTGAGGTGGGTGGTGCCCGCGGTGCTCTGCTTTTCCATAAACGCGAACAGGTGCAGGTTGTGGTGGGGGCCGCGCGCGGGCCCGTAGCGGGCACCGCTGCCGCTCGGGGTGAGCAGGCTGAGGGTCAGCCGGTCCCCCGCGGAGAGCGCGATTGCGCCCAGGGCCGCGGCCAGTTTGCGCGCGTAGTCGAACTTGTTGTGCTCCCCTTCGCCCCAGTTCATGGATTTCGAGCCGTCCACCAGCACGTGAACCGCCAGGTCCTCTTCCTCCTCGAACAGCTTGATGAACGGCTTTTCCAGGCGGGCGTACACGTTCCAGTCCAGGCGGCGCAGGTCGTCGCCGGGCACGTAGTCGCGGTAATCCGCGAACTCGATGCTGGTGCCGCGTTTGCTGGACCGCCGGTCCCCCTTCATCGCGCCGGCTCGCACCTTATTGGCGACCAGCGAGAGGGAGTTGAGCTTGCGGATGGTGGTTTCGTCAAAGAGCATAAACGCCCCAACGTTCAACGTTCGAATGTTCAAACGTTCAACGCCAAACGTTCCAACGCTTCCGCGATGATGTCATCGGTGCTGATTCCCTCGGCCAGGCCCTCGAAATTGAGCAGCAAGCGGTGGCGCAGGGCCGCCGGCGCGACGGCCTGCACGTCCTCGAAGGCCACGTTGTAGCGTCCGGCCATCAGCGCGGTGACTTTTGCGCCCAGGATCAGGGCCTGTCCACCGCGCGGGGAGGCGCCGTAACGCACGTATTGTTGCACCAGGGGGGGCGCGGAGGGGCTGTCGGGGTGGGTGGAGACGATCAGGCGGGCGACGTATTCGGAGACGTGGGAGGCGATGGGCACCTGCCGCGCCAGGCTGCGCATCGCCAATATCTCGCGGCCGGTAACCGCCTTCCCCGCCAGCGGAGCTGCCGCGCCGGTTGTCCTGTCCAATATCTCCACCAGCTCTTCCGGGGAGGGGTAATCCACATCCACCTTGAAGAAAAAGCGGTCCAACTGTGCTTCGGGCAGGGGGTAGGTGCCCTCCATCTCCAGCGGGTTTTGGGTAGCCAGCACGAAAAAGGGCTGCTCCAGCGGGTAGGTCTGCTGCGCGACGGTCACGGTGTGCTCCTGCATGGCCTCCAGCAGCGCGGATTGCGTCTTGGGCGTGGCGCGGTTGATCTCGTCGGCCAACACCAGGTTGGCAAACACCGGCCCAGGCTGGAAGCGAAACTCGCGTTGCCCGTTCTCGTCCACCAGGATTTCGGTGCCCACGATGTCCGCCGGCATCAGATCGGGGGTGAACTGGATGCGCGAAAATTTCAAATCGAGCACATCGCCCAGCGTGCGGATCAACATCGTCTTGCCCAACCCCGGCACACCCTCCAGCAGCACGTGCCCGCCCGCCAGAATGCTGACCAGCACATGCCGGATCACCTCGCGCTGCCCGACGATCACCTTCCCAACCTCGGCTTCGATGGCTTCGGCGTAGGCGCGGAATTGTTCGGGGGTGATGTTTTCGGTCATGCTTTGTCCTTTTGTCTCATTTGTCTTACTTGTCTTACTTGTCTTACTTGTCTTACTTGTCTTACTTGTCTCACCTGTCTTATTTGTCTTACTTGTCTCATTTGTCTTACGGTTCCAACGCCCCAAAATACTCCCGCACCAACGGCCTGAGCGTGGGCGGAATCTGGCCGCTCTCGATGGCCTGCCGCGCGGCCTGCTCGTAGGCCGGGAAAACCTCCTGATAGGGCACGCTGCTCTGCCCCGGGCTCCCGGGCGCGGCGGGGCCCTCGCTGATCACGGTATCGCCCGGCTCCCCGCTGCCCGGAATGGTGACCTGCACGCCCTCCTCCCCGCCGATGCGCTGCGGTGCGCTGAGCGGCTCGAAAGGCACTTCGCCGCCGTCGCCCGGCGCGTTGTTTTGCGGGATCGGATCGGCCCCGGCCTGCGGGCCGGCCCCTTCGGTGTTGCCGGCCCCCTGTCCTGCACCGCTGCCGCCCCCGCCTTCCCCCCCGGCCTGTGCCTGTCCCTGGCTTTGTCCCTGACCCTGACCCTGGCCCGCGCCCTGTCCCTGCCCCTCTCCTTGCCCTTGCTGCCCCTGCCCGTTTTGTCCTTGCTGTCCCTGGCCCTGCTGCCCGGCGGCCTGCGCGACTTGCTGCTGCCCTTGCGCGATTTGCTGCGCGGCCTGCTGCGCGGCCTCGGCCTGCGCGATTTGCTGACCGGCCTGCGTCAGCGTTTGTGCGGCCTGGTTCAACGCCTGCTGCGCGGCCTGCGTATCCCCCTCCCGAAGCGCCTGCGCGGCCTGGTTGAGCTGCTCCGCCAGCTGCGGGTTGCTGCCCGCCAGGGCCTCGGCGGCCTGCGCCAGCTGGTCGGCCAGCGCGGCCTGCTCCTCCGGCGAGAGCGACCCCACGTCCAGGTTTTGCAGATCGTTGGCCGCGGCAATCACATCACCCTCGGCCAGATTTTGGGCAAAACCCTCCAGCGGGCCGCCCTGCTGCGCCAGTTCCTGGCCTGCCTGTTGCAAACCCTGGCGCTGTTGCAGGGCCTCCTGGCTGCTCAGCTGCTGCAACTCCTGCTCCGTCGCGTTCAAAATCGAAACCGCCTGCTCCGGCGTCTCGGCCTGCTGCAAATCCTGAACGGCCTGCTCTAGCGGCTGAACCAGCTCCTCCTTTTGCTCTGCGGTCAGGTCGGGGTTTTGCTCGATCTCCTCGATCAGCGCATCGATCTCCTCCACCTGCGCATCGATGGTGCTCTGAAACTGCCGCAATTGCAGCGCAAGCTGGAAGAACGTGTCCGCCCGCTGCCAGAAGGCGAGCGCGGCGATCAGCAGCAATGCGACCAGCGCGGCCTCCCGCCAGGGGATGCGCAGAGGGAGGAAATCCCGCGGCCGGACGCGGCGCGCGGCCCGGGCCGCATCCGCCACCTGACGGGCCAGCAACTCCGGGCGAGGGCGCGCGGCCGGGCCGGGTTGCCGCTCCCCGATCAGGGCGCCCACCTCGAGCGCGGTGCTGGTCCGCTCCTGCAAACCAAATTTGCGGTCGAAATAACGCGCCGCCTCCAGCATCGGAAACGGCCACACCCACGCGGCCAACACCCCCAGCAACGCTCCCGCCCCCGCGGCAGCCGCGATCAGCGCGATGAACTCCTCCCCAACCAGCCTGCCGCGCAGCGCGATCACCACCGCCCCAGCCAGCCCCACCCCCAAACCC
>Ga0256830_1000752_pt1 | contig 24297 bp, 17 predicted proteins | sample 128326metaG_FD_190537 | JGI IMG/M metagenome (GOLD analysis project Ga0256830, IMG submission 190537) | Hydrothermal vent microbial communities from Lau Basin, Pacific Ocean - 128-326 | ecosystem: Environmental > Aquatic > Marine > Hydrothermal vents | place: Pacific Ocean: Lau Basin | collected... | reverse complement strand
GCGCCGGCTGGCCCGCAGATCGACCCCCTCGCCTTCGCCCAGCACACAGGCCACCGCCGGACAGCGCAGGGCCTCCTCCATCGCCCAGAGCAGCGACCGCCGATCCGGGCAGCGGACCAGGAGCAGCCGCCGGTGATCGAGCCCCAGCGCGGCGAGACCGGGGGGATAGGGATCACCCCGCTCCCGCGCCCGTGCATCCAGCGTGCACCAGACGCACCGCCCGCCTCCGGCGAGAGCGCGGGCGGCCAGGGCGACGGCGAAGCCGGTCGCCGCCGGTCCCGCCACCTCGTGCAGGGCACGGCGGGCGAGCCCGCCCCGCGGCAGGCGCTCGTCGAGGGGCGCACAGCCGGTGCGCAGGGGCTCCTCGGCGAAAGCCGCCCGGCTTCCGTCCCGGATGGCGATCTCCCGCCGCAGCCGGACGAGGGTTTCCCGGTCCGGCCCGCGGCGGACCGGATCCTGCCGTCGACCGTCCGTCCCGACCATCACTCGCGTTCCCGTTTCGTTCTCTACGGGAACGCGTTTTAGCCGGGCGGATTGTCGCCGGTCAAGTCGATGTTCTCTCTATGTTCGAAAGAGGCCGGAGCCGATCCTCCCGGGGCTTCGCCGACTGTCGTCCCGTCTCACCAGACCACGAAGAGCACCGCGGCCAGGCCGCCCCAGAAGAGCATGCTGATCTGCACCCCCCGATAGATTCCGAGCATCGGGTTGGCCTTCGGTCGATCCCGCTCGAACGTCCTGCGATGTACCGCCATCTTCTCCCCGCCCGCGGTCCCCCGACCCCGATGGATGGCGTTTCGTCCTCGCGTCCCGCGGCGGCGCCCCTCGATACGGACGCACTTCGATTTCTACTTATCATCCGCGAAACGGTTGCACCCGTCAACCATTCCCGAGGCCTCCGGCCTCGCCCCTTGACCGTCCCCGCCCCCTGCGCCTATGCAGCCTCCCACGTGGTGATTTGCGCCGGCCGGCTTGCGGACCACGGAAAACATGCCGCTAAAAGGCCGGGACAGCGAGCGCCCCGGCCGCCTCCGGCCGGGGCGCTCGGTGTTTCCACCCGCTGCGGGGAGGACGATGGCGACCACACCCGGCCTGCGCACCCGCCTCGTCCAAGAGGGGATCGTACGCAGCCCCCACGGCGAGACCTCGGAGGCCCTCTATCTCACCTCCGGCTTCGTCTACGCCTCCGCCGCCGAGGCCGCCGCCCGCTTCGCCGGCGAAGCCGAAGGGTACACCTATTCGCGACTGGGCAACCCCACCCTTCGGATGTTCGAACGCCGCATGGCCGCCCTCGAGGGGGCGGAGGTGGCGATCGCCACCGCCTCCGGCATGGCCGCCGTCCACGCCGTGCTCATGGCCCAGCTCGCGGCCGGCGACCATGTGGTGGCGAGCCGCCTGCTGTTCGGCTCCAGCCACTACATCCTGCACGAGATCCTGCCCCGCTTCGGGATCGCCGTCACCACCGTCGACGGCACCGACCTCGGGGCCTGGGAACGCGCCCTCGCCCGCCCCACCCGTCTCGTCCTGCTCGAGAGCCCGGGCAACCCGACCCTGGAGCTCGTCGATATCGCGGCCGTGGCCCGTCTCGCCCACGCCGCCGGCGCGAGGCTCGTCGTCGACAACGTGCTGGCCACCCCCCTGCTGCAGCGGCCTCTCGCGCTCGGCGCCGATCTCGTCGTCTATTCGGCCACCAAGCACATCGACGGCCAGGGGCGCTGCCTCGGCGGGGCGATCCTGGGCGAGCACCGCCTGATCGAGAAGACCCTCGTGCCCTACCTCAAGCACACCGGCCCGGCCCTGAGCCCCTTCAACGCCTGGGTGCTGCTCAAGGGCCTCGAGACGCTCGCCCTGCGGATCGAGGCGCAGACCGCGACGGCGGCGCGCATCGCCGCCTTCCTCGAAGGCCATCCGCGGGTCGCGCGGGTGCTCTACCCCGGTCTCGAATCGCACCCCCAGCACGCGCTCGCCCGCCGGCAGATGCGGGGCGGCGGCACGGTGCTGGCCTTCCGGACGGGCGGCGGCCGGGCACGGGCCTTTTCGGTCCTCGACCGGCTGCGGCTGATCGCCATCTCCAACAACCTCGGCGATGCCAAGAGCCTCGCCACCCATCCCGCCAGCACCACCCATTCGCGCATCCCCGAAGCGGAACGGGCGGCGATGGGGATCGCCGAGGATCTGATCCGCGTCTCGGTGGGGCTCGAGGAGGCGGAGGATCTGATCGCCGATCTCGACCGGGCGCTCGTGCCATGACCGATCTCGATGCCTTCGATCCCGGCCCCTGGCTCGGCCGCAGCCGCAGCCTCGAGGTCCGCCTCGATCCCTTCCCGGCGGCCGCCTTCGCCGCCGCCCTCGATCGCGAGGACGCGCCCGGAGAGGGCGATCCGCTGCCCCCCTTCTGGCACCACCTCTATACCGGCGAGCCGGTACGGGCCGCCGATACCGGCGCCGACGGCCACCCCCGCCTCGGCCTGTTCCTGCCGCCGGTGCCGTTGCCCCGTCGCATGTGGGCGGGCGGCCGTCTCGCCGTCCGGCGCCTGCCGCGCATCGGACAGGTCTTGCGGCGGGTCTCGACCATCCGCGCCGTGACGCCGAAACGGGGCCGTTCCGGCGCCCTCGTGTTCGTGCTGGTGGAACATCGGTTCACCGACGAGGAGGGCGCGCTCTTCACCGAGGAGCAGGACATCGTCTATCGCGAGCCGCGGCCGCTGGCTGCCGCCGCCGAGCCCTGGCCGCTGCCCGGCCCGCCTGCTGCCGAACGCCGCTGGACTCCCGACGAGGTGCTGCTCTTCCGCTATTCGGCCCTCACCTACAACGGCCATCGCATCCACTACGATCTGGCCTACGCCCGCGAGGTGGAGGGCTACCCGGGGCTGGTCGTGCACGGTCCGCTCATCGCCACCCTGATGCTCGATCTGCTGCGCGACCGCTGGCCCGGGGCACGGCTCGTCCGTTTCGCCTTCCGGGCGATGGCACCGCTGTTCGCGGGCCGGCCGCTCCGGGTCGCGGCCTTCGTCGGAGATGCCGCGGAGGAGCGGGTGACCCTGGTGGCCCTCGGCGATACGGGCCGGCTCGCCATGAGGGGCGAGGCCGTCCTCGCCCGTCCCTAGGGCCGGGGCGGAGGATTGCGGTGTCCGGTCCGCGCCGCGTCGGTCTCGCATTGCTGGCGGCCCCCTTCGAGCTGCTGGCCCTCGGCGTGGTGGCGGTGGCCCTCCCGCTCCTGCTTTCCCCGCCGCGTCTCGACGGCACGGTGGCGGTTACCGGCCTCCGCGAACCGGTCCTCGTCGAGCGGGATGCCTTCGGCATCCCCACCGTCCGTGCCGCCAACGAACGGGATCTCTATTTCGGTCTCGGCTTCGTCCATGCCCAGGACCGGCTGTGGCAGATGGAGTTCCACCGCCGCCTCGGCCAGGGACGCCTCGCCGAGATCCTGGGTCCGGCCGCCCTGCCCAGCGACCGGCTGATGCGTACCCTCGGCCTCTACCGGCGTGCCGAGGCCGATGTCGCGGCCCTCGACCCGAGCGCACGCGAGCTGGTGGAAGCCTATGTGGCGGGCGTCAACGCCGCCATCGCCGCCCGCACGGTGCTGCCCCCCGAATTCCTGATCTTCGGCCTCCGCCCGGAGCCCTGGCAAGCCGCCGACACCCTCGTCTGGGCACGGGTGATGGCGCTCGACCTCGAGAACGACTGGCGCCGGGAACTGCTGCGCGCGCGCCTCCTCGGGGCGCTGGGACCCGAGCGCTACGCCGATCTCTGGCCCGCCCCCGGGATCCGCCGCGCCGATGCCGGCGGCACACCGGGTACGGCCGGCGGAACGGCGCTGTTCGCGGCGCTCGCCGACGCCCTGCCCGATCTCGGCCGCGACGGTGGCGCCTCCAACGGCTGGGTGGTGGCCGGCGGCCGCAACGGCGCGCCCCTGCTGGCCAACGATCCCCATCTGCGACTGCAGCTGCCGGGACTCTGGTATCTCGTCCGCCTGCGCAGCCCCCATCTCACGATCACCGGCGCCACGCTGCCGCCCCTCGGGGTGGTGGTGGTCGGCCGCAACCGGGAGATCGCCTGGGGGTTCACCGCCACCGGCGCCGATACCCAGGACCTGTTCCTCGAAGAGCTCGACACCGAGGGGCGGCGGTATCGCACCGCCGACGGCTGGGCCGAACTCGGGCGCCGGACCGAGACCCTGGCCGTGCGGAACGGGCGGCCGGTGACCATGGAGATCCGCGAAACGCGCCACGGGCCGCTGGTCTCCGATCTGGCCCCGGCCATCGCCGCGCTCGCCGGTCCCCGTCGCGGGCTGGCCCTCGCCTGGACCGCGCTCCGCGGACCCAACCGCTCGGTGGCCGCCGGCCTGGCGCTCGCCCGTGCCCGCGACTGGCGGCAGGCGCGCGCCGCCGTCGAGAGACTCGACAGCCCGGTCCAGAACTTCCTCTACGCCGACCGTCGGGGTCGCATCGTGCTCCGGGTGGTGGGCCGCGTGCCGCTGCGGGGCCGGGGCGACGGCACCCTGCCGGTACCCGGCTGGGATTCCGCCTACGACTGGCGGGGCGATGTCCCCTTCGCGGCGCTGCCGGAGTTCCTCGATCCGCCCTCCGGGCAGCTCGTCAATGCCAACGAGCGGATCGGCGACGGTCGCGCGAGCGCCCTGCTCGCCCGTTTCTGGCCGCCGCCGCTGCGCGCCGATCGCATCCGCGAACTCCTCGACGCCCTGCCCTCGCCGCAGGCCACGGACATGGCGCGCATCCAGCTCGACATCCGCTCGGGGCTGTTCCCGCTGTTCCGTGATTGGCTGCTGGCGGCGCGGCCGGAGGACCGCGAGGCGCGGGCGCTGCTCGCCGCCCTCGCCGCCTGGGACGGCGAGATGGAGGCCGGGCGGCCGGAGCCGCTCCTGTTCGCCGCCTGGTACCGCGAGCTCGCCGAGGCGGTCTACGCCGACGAGCTGCAAGAGCTCTTTCCCGCCTATCGCGACATCCGCGCCGACTTCATGCTGCGCGTGCTGTCCGAACGCCCCGTCTGGTGCGACGACATCCGCACGCCGGAGGTCGAGGACTGCGCCATGGCGAGCAGCCGCGCCTTCGCCGCCGCCCTCGCCGAGCTTCGCGCCCGCTGGGGCGAGGACTGGCGGCGCTGGCGCTGGGGACACGCCCACCCCGCCCGGCTCGCGCACCCCCTCCTGGGCGACGTGCCCCTTCTCGGCCGTCTGTTCGGATGGACCCCGGCCAGCCCCGGCGGCGCCACCACCGTCAACGTCGGACGCTGGAGTCCGGACCGTCCGTTTGCCAGCATCCACGGGCCCGGCCTGCGTCTGATCGCCGACCTCGCCTCGCCGGAGACGGTGCTCGCGATCACCGCCGGCGGACAGTCAGAACACCCCTTCTCGCCCCACTACGACGATCTCGCGCGGCGCTGGCTCGCGGGCCAATATCTGCGTCTCGACGACGCGGCCGCCGGTCGCCCGCGTCATGTGCTGCTGCTGCGGCCGGCCGGGGGCGGCAACTCCGAGTTGAAGCCTTGAGCGGCTAGAGCTATTCTCGTCGCACACCCACCGCGTGAGTCGGCCATGTACGCCAGCGAGCTTTCGAGTTTCGGCGCCCGGCTGCGAGCCCTCCGGCACGCCAAGGGCCTCAGTCAGGTCCAGCTGGCACGCCTCATCGGACGTCACCAGACGGTCATCGGTCCCTACGAACGCGACGAGTACATGCCGCCCCGGGCGATCGTCGAAAAACTCGCCGCGGCGCTGCAATCGAGCCCCGAATACCTGTTGTTCGGACGCTCGCCCCACCGCCCGCAGATCCCCGTCATCGGCACCCTCGGGCCGGGAGGCCTCGTGAGCACCGGCCGGGGCGTCCATCCGGCGCTGTCGATCCGGAGCGAGCAGCTCGCGGCCCTGGCCATAGAGGACGATACCATGGCACCCGTGTACCGGCCCGGCTGGGTGGCGCTGCTGGCCGCCCAGGAAAGCGAGCGGCCGGAGCAGTTCCTGGGCCGCGACGTGCTGGCCGAACTGGCCGACGGTCGCCTGCTGCTGCGACGGCTGCTGCCGGCGACCCGCGAGGACCGCTTCGATCTGTATGCCTACGGCGGGCCACCGCTGACGGCGGTGGCGGTCGTCCGGGCGCGACCGGCGGTGGGCTGCATCGAACGGCAGGCGCTGGCCGGCTGATCGGCCGGGCGGGTCGAGCGGAGCTCGTGCGGTTGATGGGTTTTTCTCTTTTTGCTGGAAGTTTAAAAAGTCGTGAGTATTTTAACCAAATGTAGCCAGCATCCTAGCGGTGGCCAACAGCATAGGTGCAGTCTCAGCCTTCCCAGCCCATTCGTGCGTGGAGTTCCCGATCCATGACGCAACTCGCAAACAAGATTGCCGGTCGCGGCACCGGAGGGAGGAGCAGAGCCCTCGATGTCGACCATTTCGTCAGCCTGCGCATCCGCCAGCGGCGCATCATGCTCGGGCTGACCCAGCAGCAGATGGCCGAACTGATCGGGGTGACCTACCAGCAGGCCCACAAGTACGAAACCGGCATCAACCGGATCTCGGCCGGTCGTCTCTACCAGATCGCCCAGGCGCTGGGTGTCGACATCGGTTATTTCTTCGAGGACGTCGAGCCGACCCGCACCCGCGCCACACGCGAGCAGGAGCTGATGCCGCAGCAGCGCATGCTGCTGGAGCTCGCCCGCAACTTCGCCAGCATCCAGAACCGCAAGCACCAGGAAGCGGTCTGCAACCTCGCCCGCGCGCTCGCCAGCGCCGAACAGAGCGTGGCAAAATAACGACGCGAGTGTTCCCTCGGGAGGCTCAGGACGGTCCGGCGGGATCGGAGGTGCGCTCCGACTCGCCGATTTTCTTCGCCGCCAGGTGCACGATCCGCTTGGTCTCCTCCCATAGCGGCAGGGCCACGATCTCCCCGGGCGTGAACCAGGCGAGCGCCGCCGCATCGCTGGCCGCCTCGCCCGTCCCGCCCACGGCCCGGCCGGTCACCTCGACCAGCGTGTAATGGTAGCGCACGCGTCCTTCGGCGTCGCGCTCCACCAGATCCACCACATCGACGATCCGCGGATCGACCAGGGCGAGGCCGGTCTCCTCCCGCACCTCGCGCACCGCCGCCTCGAGGACCGTCTCGCCGAGCTTCTGGGCGCCTCCGGGAAGCGACCACTGTCCCTGCCGCGGCGGTTTGCCGCGGCGCACGAGCGCGACGCGCCCCTGGCGCCAGAGCACGATTCCGACTCCCACCACGGGCCGGTCGGGATAGCGGCGCTCACCCATGGCACCGGTCCCGCCCAGCGCAACCGTCCGTCCCGCGCTCTCCGGCACGGGTCCGGTCCGCCGTTCCTCGCCTCATCGTCGTGACCCTCTTGACGATATTTCAACCATAGGTTATCCTACCTTTCGCGTTGGTACGCGGAAATTGAATCGGCGGCCAACGTGTCAGACTGATGAGATGGGACCCTGGGGGGACTGTTCGCGCGAACAGTCCCCTTCCCGTTTCGCGAACCGTGAAAGCGACGAGTGGCGGGACGGTCAGGGCGTGGCCGGACGCACACCGGCCGCCTCCATCTCCCGCCGCACCGCCGCCAGCTCCTCCGGCGAGGGCGCCGCCAGCAGAAACCGGATGTCGATGCGCCGGTTGAGCCGCCGCGCATCCGTCGTGTGCGACCAGGAAACCGGCCGCCGGTCGGCGTAGCTGCTGACCCCCAGCAGCGCCTCGCCGCGGCCGTTGCGGAAACGGTCGAGCAGCGGCTCGTACTCGACGAGCGTCTTGAAGGTGTTGACTCCGCGGGCCGCGCCCAGCTCCCAGTTGTCGCGATAGGGGCCGGCGTGGATGGGCAGATCGTCGGTGTGTCCCTCGATCAGCACCGATTCGAGCACCGGCCGGGAGCCGGCCGGACAGCTCGCTTCCGTACCCGCCGGCGCCAGGGCGTAGCAGGGCAACACCCGGGCGAGGACCGCCGCCAGCTCCCGCAGCGCCCGCCGGCCCTCGGCCGTGAACTCCGCCCGGCCGGAGGGGAACAGCAGTTCCTCGGGCAGGCGCAGGATGCCCTTTTCCGGTTCCAGCGCCACCCGCACGTCGCGGGCCGCCAGCATGCCCGCCACCCTCTGCAGCATCTCGGCACGGACCACCTGCCGCTCGGCGAAACGTGCCACCAGCTCCTGCAGGGCGTTCTGCTGGGCCAGCAGCTCGTCCCGCTCGGCCGCCAGCCGCTCCCGCTGGGCGCGGATCCGGTCGCGTTCGGCGGCCACCTCCGCGAGCTCGGCCTCGAGATCGCGCTTGACGGTCTTCGCTTCCTGTTCGGCCGAACGGAAGTTGAGGGCGAAGGCCATCAGCATGATGATGAAGACGAACAACAGCCCCACCAGGAGATCGCTTACCGAGGCGAGATAGCTGTCCTCGCCCGGCTCCCGGGACCAGGATCGCTGGCCGATCACCGCTCCTCTCCGGGTGCACCCTCCAGGCCCTCGGCGAGGCCGGCCAGCGCCTGGCGCGACCGCCTGAGCCCGTCGTCCAGCTCGCTCAGGGTCTGGCGCAGTGCCGGCGGCACGGCGGTACCTTCTTCCCCGCCGGTGCGGTCGAGATATTCGGCGAGCGCGCCGAGGCTGTGACGGGCGTCGCGGATCCGTTCGTGGAGCTCGCCGACGATGGTGCGCAGCTCGCGGCGATGCAGGGCGAGTTCGCGGTCGCCGAGCCTGCCGGTCGCCCGCTCGACCGCCGCCGCCAGCCGGTCGAGCCGCAGCCGCAGCATTCTGAGACCGCCTCCGATACCGTCGACGGGACCGCCCGCCGGCCGCGGCGGCGAGACCTCGGACGGTGCCGCCTCGCGGTGCGGCGCGGCGTGGTCCCGTTCCTCGAGCAGGCTGCGGATCGCCCGCAGTTCGGCCAGCAGCGGCTGCCAGGGATCACGGTGCTGGACGCTGGCCACCGGGTCGAGCCCGCCGCGCGGGCGTGCGCGGCCACCGCCCTCGCCACTCCCTGCGAGCTCGCGGCGAGCGGCTCCCAGAACGCCCTCGCCGTCCGCCAGCCGGTCGGCGAGGCGTCGCACCGAATCGCGGAGCGGCGCGAAGGCCGCCGCCAGCTCCTCGCCCAGCCTCGCCTCCACGTTCTCCGGCAGATGCACCAGCATGCCGCGCCCGAGACGGCCCAGTTCCTGGCGCTGTTGGCGCAGCTCGTCGAGCTGGACCGCCGCCAGCCCGGCAGTGGTGATCGGCACGGTACGCGCCTCGAGGGCGTGGCAGAAGCGCGCGAGGCGCCCGTAGAAACGGTGCAGATGGGCCTTTTCCCGCCAGGAGAACAGCAGCGAGCTGCCGAGGCCGGCGATGGAGGTGGCGAACTTGAAGGTGGCGGCGCCGAGCAGGTCCCGCAATGCCGCCTGGGCCGTGCGCACGTCTTCCGCCGCCACCCCGCCACTCGCGAAATAGAGCGCTCCGACGAGGCCGATGAAGGTGAAGAACAGGCCGAGCCCGACGAGGAGGTTGGGAAAGGCGTTGTAGAAGCGGAGGTCGAGCCCGCTCAGGGCCAGGAGCCCGTCGTTGAAATGCTCGTGAGGCCGCCGCACGTAGCCGATCGCCTCCTCGGCCCCCGGCGCCGGCCGCAGGGTCGCGGCGTAGGCGCGCCAGGCCTCCCCGAGCACGGGGTTCTCGGCGAGGGCCTTGAAGATGGAGGTGAAGCGCTGGCGGAAGGCGGCGGGCCCCTCGGTCTCCTCGACGACGGCGATGGCCCGGTCGAGGGCCCGCAGCACCGGCCGCAGGCCGGCCCGGAAGCGCTGCCAGACGAGCAGCGCCACGAGCACGATCACCGCCGACAGCGCCCAGGGCAGAACGGGGCTCGCCAGCAGGGCGAAGAGGGCGGTCATCGGCGCTGGGTCCATCGGCATGCCCTCGGACGCGCGGTACCGCGGGATGCGTCACCGCTCTTGCTTCGCTGGAGCCGGCACGGATATAATGCCAAGTCATTCGACCAACCAGAGCGGAGGCCCGGGCACGATCGGCGCCTATCTCTCGAGCGTTGCATATGAAGGCCGCTGTTCACCTTGCACTTGCCTCCGCTTTGCGCCTATCCTAAGGATGCCGTAGAGCGCAGCAGTTCCTCGGCACCGGATCTGTTCTCGGCGGGAGATCCCGAAGCGCGGTGCGGGAAACCATGTCGCATATAGTGGTCATCGACGACCGTGTGACCAACCGGAACATTCTTACGCGGCTCGCCCAGTCCGTCGAGGAAGGTCTTCAGGTGCGCGCCTTCGGCAATGCCCGCGAGGCCCTCGAGGCGATGCGCGCCGGTCCGCCGCCGGATCTTATCATCACCGACTACAACATGCCCGAAATGGACGGCGCGACCTTCATCACCCTGGTACGCTCCGATCCCCGTTTCGAGGACGTTCCCATCATCGTCGTCACCGTCTACGAGGACCGCGATTTCTGCTACCGGGCACTCGAGGCCGGCGCCACCGACTTCCTGCTGAGCCCGGTCGATCACGTGGAGTTCCGGGCCCGGGCCCGCAACCTGCTGACCCTCAGACGCCAGCAGAAGCTGCTCGCCGCCCGGGCCGAGCGGCTCGAACAGGCGCTGCGCGAGCATCAGGTACCGTTCGCCGGCACCGACCCGAGCCTCGGAGAGATCCTCGACGCCCTGCCGGCGGGGATCAGCGTGACCGACCGGCAGGGCCGTCTCGTCTACGTCAACGAGGCCTACGCCCGCCTCTTCGACAGCAGCCGCGAGGAACTGTGCGGTCGGCTGATGGCGGAGGTCCACGACGAGGACTATGCCACCCGGCACGGCGTCCTCAACGAGAAGGTGCTGGAGGCACGGCGGCCGCTGAGCGTGCCGCGGCCGGAAACCCTGGAGGCGGCCACCGGGCCGCGCAATCTGCTCAGCGTCAAGGCGCCGCTGCTGAGCGAGACCCTGGCGGCGCCCCGGGTAGTGTCGCTGTGCCTTGATGTGACCGCGCTCGAGAATGCCCGTCAGGCGGGCAGCGCGCAGGTGCACGATCCGCTCACCGGACTGCCGGGTCCCGAGCTGCTGCGCGAGCGTCTCGCCGAGGAACTCGGCCGCGCCCGCCGTCACGGTCTCAAGCTCGCCGTGCTGCTGCTCGACCTCGACCGCTTCAAGGGGATCAACGACGCCTTCGGCGAGGCCTTCGGCGACGAGCTGCTGGCCAAGATCGCCGAGCGGTTGAGTCAGCGGCTGCGGGAGACCGACCATATCGGCCGCTGGCGCAGCGACGAGTTCGTGATCCTGCAGAGCGGCGTGCGGCGCAACGACGACGCCGCCGAACTCTGCCACCGGCTGAACGAGGCCTTCGCCGAACCCTTCCACAACGCCGGCAAGGAGCTCCATCTGAGCGCGAGCATCGGCATCACCATCTTCCCCAACGACGCCAAGACGCCGGAGGGGCTGCTCAAGAACGCCGATCTCGCCATGTACCGGGCCAAGAAGGCGGGCCGGGACACCTATCGCTTCTTCTCCGCCGAGATGAACGCCGCCGCCCGGCGCGCGGTGGCCCTCGAGCGCGAGCTGCGCCAGGCCCTGGCCGCCGAACAGTTCATGGTCTACTACCAGCCGCAGCTCGACCTCCGCACCGGCGGCATCGTCGGCATGGAGGCGCTCATTCGCTGGAACCATCCCCGACGGGGCATCGTCCGGCCGGGCGAGTTCATCGGCCTCGCCGAGGAGATCGGGCTGATGGCGCCGCTCACCGCCTGGGTGCTGCGGACCGCCTGTGCCCAACATCGTGCCTGGCTCGACCAGGGCTTCGAGGGCCGCCAGCTGTCGGTCAACTTCTCGCCCGTCCAGTTCCGCGAGCGGGGGGTCGAGCTGCTGATCGAGCGGGTGCTGGAACAGACCGGTCTCGAACCCGACCGCCTCGACGTCGAGCTCACCGAGAACGCGGTGCTCGGCAACGACAAGGCGGCCCAGGCCTGTCTCCGTTACCTCCAGCGTCTCGGCGTGCGTCTTTCCATCGACGATTTCGGCACCGGCTACTCCTCCCTCTCCTACCTGCGACGCCTGCCCGTCCACCGCCTCAAGATCGACCAGTCCTTCATCCGCAATCTCGACCGGGACAAGAACGACGAGGTGATCATCCGGGCCATCATCGGCCTCGGCCACAGCCTCGGGCTGCGGGTGATCGCCGAAGGGGTGGAGACCGAGGACCAGCTCCGCCGGCTGGTCGAGCTCGGCTGCGACGAGGCCCAGGGCGACCTGATCAGCCCGCCGCTCAGCGCCGCCCAGTTCGAGACCCAGGCGGTGCGCGCGCCGCTGCGTCTGGTCAGCTGCGGCTGACGTCATGACCGGCCGCGACGGTGGCGCCACGCCCTCCCGCGAGCCCCGGCAAACGACGTCGCCACCCCGGTCGCCGCCGTGGCGCGGCCTTCTGGGCCGCCTGCGGGCGCGTCTCGCCGGACGCGAGGACAGCGAACACGAGCAGGCGCTCATTCGTTTCGGCGTCATCGCCGGCATGTACGCCTACATGCTGCTGGCCCCCTTCCCGGAGGAGGACCGCGCGCGGGTCTTCTTCTGGAGCAGCGTGCTGTTCGCCGGAGGGACTCTCTCCGCGCTGCTGCTGTTCCTCGACATCCTGCGCCGGCCGCGGCCCTCGCCGGCCCGACGGGTGGCCGGGATCCTCGTCGATACCACCGGCGTCAACGCCGCCATGCTCATCGGCGGCCATCTCGCCACCCCCTTCTATCCCCTTCTGCTGTGGCTGATCTTCGGCCACGGCTTCCGCTACGGCCGCGCCTATCTGTTCACCGCCGCCGGCCTGTCGCTGGTGATGTTCGGCGGGGTGGTGGTTCTGAGCCGCGACTGGCGCGCCTACCCGGTGCTCGACGCCTCGCTGATCCTGGCCCTCGTCGTGCTCCCGGCCTACGTCTCGGTGCTCCAGCAGCGGCTCGCCGACGCCCTCGCCCGCGCCCGCGAGGCGAACGAGGCGAAGAGCCGTTTCCTCGCCACCATGAGCCACGAATTCCGCACCCCGCTCAACGCCATCATCGGCATGAGCGAGCTCCTGCGCACCACCCGGCTCGACCACGAACAGGAGGAGATGGCCGCCACCATCCGCAGCGCCGCCCACAGTCTCCTCGGTCTGGTGAACGCGGTGCTCGATCTCTCGCGGCTCGAATCCCGCGGGCTCGAGGTGGCACCGGTGACCTTCGACCTCGACCGCCGGCTCGCCACCCTGCGGGCGATGCTGCTGCCGGCCGCGACCGAGAAGGGGCTCTATCTGCGGCTCGAGCTCGATCCCGCGACCCCCGTCCACCTGCGCGGTGGCGAGCAGCCCCTGCACCAGGTGCTGGTCAATCTGGTGGCCAATGCCATCCGCTTCACCGAGCGCGGCGGGGTGGTGGTGGCGGTGCGGCCGAGCGCCGTCGAGGAGGGAACGGTGCGGCTGCGGTTCGAGGTGCGCGATACCGGCATCGGCATCGCGCCGGAGGCGCAGGAGCGGATCTTCGAACGTTTCGAACAGGCGGGTGACGGTACCGCGCACCGCTTCGGCGGTACCGGACTGGGGCTCAGCATCGCTCGCGAGCTGGTGGACCTGATGGGCGGCCGGATCGGTGTGGAAAGCCAACCCGGACGCGGATCGACCTTCTGGTGCGAGCTGCCCTTCACCGCGCTCCCCGAAGGGGACCTGGCGCTGCCCGCCCAGACCTTCGCCGTCTGCCTCGGGGACCCGCTCGAAGCGGTGGCCCTGTCCCAGCGGCTGTCGGCCTTCGGCGTCCGGACCCGGGCGGTGAGCGCTCTCGAGGAGGCGGTGGCCACCGTGGAACGGGTCACCTGTCGACGGGCCGTGCTGGTGACCGGAACACGTCCGCCGGTGGACCTCGCCCGCCTCGCCGACGCCCTGCTGCCGCTCTGCCGGGCCGAGCCCGTGGACATCGTCACCGTCGGCGTCGCCGGTGACGGCGACCACCCCTGCTGCCTCGCCCGCCTGCCCGCCGAGGTGGAGGATCGGGTGCTGCGCCGCGTCCTGCACGCCGCCTTCGCCCCCGCGGGCATCACCGACGGCCCGCAGACGGCGGCGCGGTCCATCCCCCGCGCGACGCGGCGGGCACGGGTGCTGGTGGCCGAGGACAACCGCACCAATCAGATCGTGATCGAGCGGGTCCTCGAACATGCCGGGCACGAGGTGGTGCTGGTCGCCGACGGGCACGAGGTGATCGAACGGCTCGAACGCGAGCGTTTCGACCTCGTGCTGCTGGACATCAACATGCCCGAGATGAGTGGCCCGGAGACCGTCAAGCTGCTGCGCTTCACCCACGCTCCGGCCGACCTGCCGCCGCTCGTGGCCCTGAGCGCGGACGCCACCGCCGAGACCCGCCGGCGCTGCCTCGAGCTGGGCTTCACCGACTATCTGACGAAACCCCTCGATGCCGCGGCCCTGATCGAGACCATCGATCAGCTGATCACGGCACGCGACCACGGGCGTCCGGCGGCGTCGCGCAGGCTGTGCCGGCCGGCGGCGGAACGGCCGGCGGCGGCCGGGAGTGCGGTGGTCGTGCCCCATCCCGCGACCCGTCGTCCGCGCCATCCGGGCGTGCTCGACGAGCGCAAGCTCGCGGCGCTCGCCGAACTCGACCGGGGCGACGGATTCCTGGCCGGTCTGGTGCGGGAATTCCTGGCCGACGCGGAGAACCTGATCGACCAGCTGGCGACGGCCGCCGATGCCGGAGACAGCCGCACCTTCCGCGATGTCGCCCATGCGCTGCGCAGCAGTGCCGCGCACATCGGCGCCCAGGCCCTCTTCGACCACTGCATGTCCTGGCGCAAGCTGGACGACCACGCGCTCGTCATGCGCGGCCCGCAGGAGGTGGCCAGGGCGCGACAGGAACTCGAGCGGGTGCGCGAGGCCCTGCGGCGCTACCAGGCGGGTGGCCGCGGCGCCGGGCTGCGGGCACCGGGCAACTGAAGCCGGACAGCCGTCACGGACGGGGCGCCGGCTGCGGGACCCGGCCTCACGCCGCGGCCCGGCGCCGCTGCTGGTGACGGGCGAGGCAGTCCATCCGCCGCAGGTCCTGTTCCTCGAGCGTCAGCGCCAGATCCACCCACAGCTCGACGATGTCGACGAGCTCGGACTTGGTCACCGGCTCCACCCGGTTGCGCATCCGCCGCAGCGCGAGTTCGGTCCGGAAACGCCGCGGGTTGGCCCGGACATGCTCGCGCAGGCGGTCGCGGCCCTCGCCCTTCTCGCAGACGATGTCGACGAGGCCGAGCTGGTGCAGCTCGTCGGCGCTGCGCGTGCGACCGTCCTCGATCAGACGCCGCGCCTCCACCTCGCCCACACGGCGACGCAGGAAGCTGTAGGCGCCCATGCCGGGGAACAGGTTGAACAGGATCTCCGGCAGACCGAACTTGGCACCCCGTTCGGCGACCACGAAATCGTTGGTCAGCATGGCCTCGAAGCCGCCGCCGACGGCATCCCCCTCGATCACCGCCGCGGTGATGATGGGCAGCTCGAGGCCGCAGTAGTTGTCGTGGAGGACGTCGATGGAGAGATGGGCGTAGGCCCTGAGCCCTTCCCGGTCCTGGGCGCGGATGAGGGCCGTGAACACGGAGAGATCGCCACCCAGGCTCCAGGCCCCCTTGGCCCGCGAGACCCAGGCGAGATAGCGGAACGGCATCTCTTCGGGGCTGGCGCCCTGATAGAGGCGCTTCAGATAGAGCTGGAACTCGCGACCGTCCCGCATCAGCGGGCGGGTGAAGCAGGCCCGCTCGAGATGGTGCATTTCGGCCCAGAGGATGCCGGTTTCCTCTTCGAGCGTGGCGGTCAGGTTCTCGAAGGCGATGTCGGGCCGGCCCCGCTCGCGCTTGAACGGAAGGATCGCCGCCGAAGCCGCCGCGGCCGCCGGCCGCGCGAGCTCCTGCTCCACCTTTCCCAGAAGCGCCCGAAGATCCCGCCGTGATACCGCCATGACCGCTCTCCTTTGGTTAGTGCGCCGCCGTCTGGTGGACCCGCCGAGGGCGACGACCGGTGTCCCTCTCGATGCTCTACAGAAGAAAGGTTAACGTTACTTTAACGGTGACGCAATACGGTAAATGATTAAAGAAGAGTTACTTTAACATACAAGACGACGACAATTGCATCGTCATTTGGATAAAAATTTCCGGAAACGCGCGTGGTCCGGCGACGGCCGTCAGGGCGCCGCTGCCTCCGGCCAGCCGGCGAACCGCGGGCCGTCGAAGGCGGCCACGCCCAGCAGAAACGCCGCCCCCCGGCAAGAAGCAGTTCCGGGAGCGGGCCGGGCGGCGCTTGCGGGAGCCTGCCGACGAAGCGTCCGCGGGTCGCGAGGACGCGGAGGCCGGCGGCCTTCAGCAGCGTGCCCGTGGCCAAGAACGCCGCCGCCGCCCGGGAGAGTCCCGACGTGCCGGGGCCGCCGTAACCGAGGCGTTCCACCCCCGGACCGAAACCCATCACGGTGACGGGGGTGCGGATCCAGGCGAGACAGGTCCGTCCCTCGGCCGCATGGTCGGGGAAGCGCTCGATCACCTTCCCGCTCCGACCCTCCGGCCGCTTCCCACATTGCTCACGCCGCTTCCTTCCCGCTTTCCCCCGGTGGCGGCCGCTACCTCCTCAGCCCCAGGGGCCGGGACGTCGCGGCGGCGGTCCGCGGGAGATTCCGCCTCTCACCAGACCGGCCACCACCACACCGAAGACGAAACCGCCGATGTGGGCCCACCAGGCGACGCCGGCGGCGGTGGCCGGCGTCACCAGGGCGCTCAGAATCTGGAAGAAGAACCAGAAGCCGAGGAGCCAGCCCGCCGGCAGCGTGTAGATGAACATGAATCCCACCGGGATGAGCACCAGCACGCGGGCGCGCGGAAAGAACACGAGATAGGCGCCGAGCACCCCCGAGATGGCCCCGCTGGCCCCCACCATCGGCGTCTCCGCGGCGGGATCGGGAAGGATCTGCGCCGCCGCCGCGGCGAGCCCCGAAGCGAGGTAGAACACGAGGAAGGCGAAGTGGCCGAGGCGGTCCTCCACGTTGTTGCCGAAGATCCAGAGGTACAGCATGTTGCCGATCAGGTGCATCCAGCCGCCGTGCAGGAACATGGAGGTGAAGAGGGTGGCCCAGGGAGCGACCATCTCGAGGCCGGCGGCCAGTCGCGCCTGTCCGGTGAGCACCGCGGGGATCATGCCCAGCCCGTAGACCGAGCGCTGGAAGCCGTGGGCGCCGCCCGAGATCTGCCAGAGGAACACGATCACGCAGAGGACGAGGATGGTGACGGTGACGATCGGCCGGCGCCGGGTCGGATTGTAGTCCTTGAGCGGGATCATGAGGCTCGCATCCTCGCCCGATCGGGGCTATGGCAGCGCCGTCGACCGCCGGCGGGCAGTTCCTGCCGGCCCAGCATAGGAGCGGGGGAAGCAATGGGCCAGTTCGGTCTCGGACAAGCCGTCGCGCGCAAGGAGGACGCCCGCCTGGTCACCGGTCGGGGATGTTTCACCGACGACATCCAGCCGCCGGGCTGCGCCCATGCGGCGTTTCTGCGCTCGCCCCACGCCCATGCCCGCATTCTCACCGTCGACTGCGAGGAGGCACGCCGCATGCCCGGGGTGCTCGCGGTCTACACCAGCGCCGAGCTCGATGCCGCCGGCATCGGCCCGCTGCCCTGCGTGACCCTCTACGAAAACCGCGACGGCACCCCGATGGCGGCGCCCGAGCGACCGGTGCTGGCCCGCGAGCGGGTGCGTTTCGTCGGCGATCCGGTGGTGGCGGTGATCGCCGAGACAGCGCACGCGGCGCGCGATGCCCTCGAGGCGGTCACGGTCGAATACGCACCCCTCGAGGCGGTGGTGGAAACCGACCGCGCCCTCGATCCCGACGCCCCGACCATCTGGCCCGAGGCGCCCGGCAATCTCGCCCTCGACTGGGAGACCGGCGATGCCGGGGCGGTGGACCGCCTGTTCGCCGCCGCCCGGCGGGTGGTGGAGCTGACCCTCGTCAACAACCGGATCGTCGTCAATCCGATGGAGACCCGCGCCTGCCTCGCCGAATACGACGGCGAGCGCGATCGGCTGACGCTGACCGTCGGCAGCCAGGGCGTGCACAGCATGCAGCGCATCCTGGCGGAGAACGTGCTGCGCATCCCGAAGGAGAAGCTCCGCGTGGTGACGCGCGACGTGGGCGGCGCCTTCGGCATGAAGATCTTCGTCTTCCCGGAATATCCAGTGTGCCTGCACGCCGCCCGCACCCTCGGCCGGCCGGTCAAATGGGTGGCCGATCGCGGCGAATCCTTCCTCGCCGACAGCCACGGCCGCGACCATGTGACGACGGTCGCCATCGCCGTCGACGAGAACGGCCGCATGACCGCCCTCCGCGCCTCGGCGATCGCCAATCTCGGCGCCTATCTCTCCCAGGTGGGCCCCTTCATCCCCACCGAATGCGGCGCCTACATGTACACCGGCGTCTACGCCTTCGAGGCCGCCCACTACCGGGTGCGCTGCGTCTTCACCAACACCGCGCCGGTGGACGCCTACCGCGGCGCCGGGCGTCCCGAGGCGGCCTACGCGGTGGAACGGGCGGTCGACTACGCGGCCCGCGAGCTCCGCTGCGATCCGATCGAGTTCCGGCGCCGGAACCTGATCCGGCCCGAAGCCATGCCGTTCCGCACCGCGCTCGGCTACACCTACGATTCGGGCGATTTCCCGCGCCTCCTCGATACCGCTCTCGCCCGTGCCGACGCGGCCGGCTTCGCCGCCCGCAGGGAGGCGGCGAGAGCCTCGGGGCGGCTCCTCGGCCTCGGCGTCGCCTGCTACATCGAGCGCTGTGCCGGGGGCTCGGAGGAGGACGCCCGCCTCGAGCTGCGGCCCGACGGGAGGCTCCGCATCTACATCGGCACCCAGAACAACGGGCAGGGCCACGAGACCGCCTACGCCCAGATCGCCGCCGACCGGCTCGGCGTCCCCTTCACCGGCATCGAGGTGGTCCAGGGCGACACCGATCTCGTCGCCACCGGGCGGGGCACCGGGGGCTCGCGCTCCATTCCCATCGGCGGCGCAGCGGTACTGCGGGCGAGCGAGCGGCTCGTCGAACGGGCGAAGGCGATCGCCGCCGAGATGCTGGAGGCGGCGACCACCGACATCGCCTTCGAGGACGGTGTGTTCCGGATCGTCGGTACCGACCGGCGGACGACGCTCGCGGAGGTGGCGGCGACGGCCGGCGGGCTCGCAGAGAACGGGCGGTTCAAGCCCGAGGCGCCCACCTTCCCGAACGGTTGTCACGTCTGCGAGCTGTCCATCGACCTCGCCACCGGCGTCCCCCGGATCGAGCGCTACACGGTGGTGGACGATTTCGGGGTGGTGGTGAACCCGGCCCTGCTCGCGGGGCAGGTCCACGGCGGCCTCGCCCAGGGAATCGGCCAGGCGCTGCTGGAACGGACGGTCTACGACCGGGACAGTGGCCAGCTCCTCTCCGGATCGCTGATGGACTACGTGCTGCCGAGGGCCGACGATCTGCCTTCCTTCGCTTTCGAATGGGTGGTGATCCCCTGCCGCACCAATCCCCTCGGGGTGAAGGGAGCCGGCGAGGCGGGGGCGATCGGGGCGCCGCCGGCGGTGATCAACGCCGTCGTCGACGCGCTCTCCGGCTTCGGCATCCACCATGTCGACATGCCGGCGACACCGGCCCGGCTGTGGCGACTGCTGCTTCGGGCGGGAGCACTGGCCGCCTGAAGGGAACCCGGCTCACGCCCGGCGGCGGCGCAGCCGCGACAGCTCCACCGCACCGAAGCCGAGGATCGCCAGCAGCAGGGGCAGCATGTAGTAGACGGCGCGGAACATGATCAGCGAACTGATGAGCGGCGCCGCGAGGCCCGGCGACGGGCTGATCAGCAGTACCACCGCGCCTTCGAACACACCGAGGCTGCCCGGCACGTTGCTGACGAGGCCGAGCGCCAGCGCTGCGACGAAGATGTTCAAGGTCTGGAAGAAGCCGAGATGGAGGTCTGCCGGCAGCAGCACGTGCAGGGCGGCGGCGATGCCGAGGAGATCGCCCACGCCCAGGGAGATCAGCGCGAGCGTGGCCATGACGCCCGGCAGGTCCACGAGATGGCCGAAGATTCGGAAGCGCCGGTGCAACACGGCACCGACCAGCACCACCGCCGCCACCGCGACCAGCAGCAGACCGCCCAGGATACGCCACCAGACGGTGGCGAGCCCGGTGGCGGCGGCGAGCGGTCCCGGATCCAGCAGCAGCGCCAGCCCGCCCACCGTGAAGACGGCGAGGCCGAAGGCGGTGGTGAAGTAGATCTGGATCTTGGCCACGTCCACGAGATCGAAGCCGCGGGCACTGTACAGCTTGTAGCGCACCGTCGCCCCCACCAGGATGGCGAAGCCGGTGGCGTGCGCGATGCCCTGGGTGATGAAGGAATAGAGCGCCACCAGCGGCGCCGAGAGCCGCCGCCGGGTGAACTGCACGGCATAGAACTCGTAGCCGATCAGGGCCACGAAGCTGAGCGCGGTGAAGCCGACCGCGAGACCGACCTGGGTCGGGCCGATCTCCTCCATCTCGCGCAGCAGCTCCTCAAGGGTGACATGCGCCGCCCAGCGCTGGAAGATCCAGCCCGCGAACAGCAGCAGCGCGCCGCCGACGGCGAGGGAGAGGATGCGCTTGCGGCGCGCACGCCGACGCAGACGTTCGGTGAGTCCCCGCTCCTCTTCCGCGGTCGCCGGATCCGGGATCGGCGAGGCGCCGGCGATCGCCGTTTCGCCCGTCTGCGGCGCGGCCGGCGGTGCGGCCGCGGTCGGCCGTCCCGGAGCCTCCTTCCGCGGCATCAGGGCCGTCGCCGCCTCGCCGGGGCCGGCCGCTCCCTCACCACCCAGCCTGGTCAATCCACCCTCTCCGAACTCCGGCCCGTCTGGTACCGCCGCATGCTATGCGTTCGTGGTTAGCGAAAGGTGAAGATCCCATCACTCGCCGCCCCGCGCCCGCCGCTCGCGCACGGCGATCCAGTCCCGCACGCGGTACTTGAGCACCTTGCCCATGGCGTTCCTGGGCAGCTCGTCCATGAAGACGACGGCGCGCGGATGCTTGAAGCGCGCGAGCCGCCCCTCGAACAGCGCCAGCACCTCCTCCTCGGTGAGACCGGGATCGCCGCGCACCACCACCGCCACCGGCACCTCGCCCCAGCGCGCGTCCGGGCGCCCCACCACCACCGCGTCGCGGATACCCCGATGCTCGTGCAAGACCGCCTCGAGCTCCGCCGGATAGATGTTCTCGCCGCCCGATATGACCACGTCCTTCTTGCGGTCGACGATCCAGAGATCTCCCTCCGCGTCCAGATAGCCGATATCGCCGGTGTGAAGCCACCCCTCGACGAGCGCCTCGCGGGTCGCCGCCTCGTCGCCCCAGTATTCGAACATCACGTTCGGACCGCGCACCAGCACCTCGCCCGGCTCGCCGGGCGGCACCTCGCGTCCCTGCCGATCAATGAGGCGCAGTTCGGCGTGCAGCGCCACCTTGCCGGTGGCCCCGGGCTTGGCGAGGGCGTCTCCGGCCCGCTGATAGACGGCGATCGGACAGGTCTCGGTGGAACCGTAGACCTGGGCCGCCGGTACGCCGCGGTCGTTGAAGGCGTCGAGCAGCGGGCGCGGCACCACCTGCGAGCCACAGGCGATCATCCGCAGGCAGGAGAGGTCCGTGGCCTCCCACTGCGGATGCTCGATCAGCGCCCGCATGGTGGCCGGTACCAGCACCGTGAGGGTGGGCCGCAGGCGGGCGATGGCCTCGAGGGTGCGTCCGGCGTCGAACCGGTCGAGCAGCGTCACCTCGGCGCCGGCGTGCAGGGCCGGCGTGGTCTGGATGTTGAGCCCGCCCACATGGAACAGCGGCAGCACGGTGAGCACGTGATCGCGGCTCGTCAGATCGTGCATGTGGGCGGCGTTGAGGGCGTTCCAGAAGAGCGCCTCCTGACGCAGCACGGCGCCCTTGGGCCGCCCCGTGGTGCCCGAGGTGTAGACCACGAGAAGCGGGTTCCCGAGATCGACGTGCGGGTTTCCGGCATCTCCGCCCGTACCCAGAAGCTCGTCGAGGGCGACCATCCCCGGCCGCTCCCCGTCCACCGCCACCAGCCGCACGCCGGCGACCACCTCCGCGAGGCGTTGCGCCTCGGCCGCGAACGCGGCGGTGGCGAGGACCGTCTCGACGCCGGCGTTGCGCAGGATGTAGGCGTTCTCGGCGGTGGCGAGACGCCAGTTCAGGGGCACCATCATCACCCCGAGGCGGGCGCAGGCGAAGAGAAGGGTCAGGAAGTCCGGATGATTGTAGCCGAGGAAGGCGACCCGATCGCCGCGGCCGACCCCGAGGCCGTGCTTGAGCCCCCGGGCCATGGCCCGGATCCGCTCGGCGAACTCGGCGTAGGTCAGCGTCCGCTGCTCGGATCGGATCGCCGTTCGCGCCGGGTCGAAGGCGGCGTGGCGTTCGATCCAGAGACTGAGATCCATCGGTGCCCGTTCCCTCCCCGCCCCATGGCTGCCGCGCCCGCGTCCCCCCGTCAAGCGCGAGGGCGGCCGGCGGTCGCCCGCCGGCCATTGCCCGGCGGCGAGCGGGGTTGTAACAGGGATCCACCTCCGGAGTCATTCGGCCCGGACGGGAGGAAGCGCGCCAGATGCCGACCGCCGATCCGCTGCTCCAGCCCTTCCGGCTGAAGAGGCTCGTGCTGAAGAACCGCATCATGAGCACGAGCCACGAGCCGGCCTATGCCGAGGATGGCCTGCCCAAGACCCGCTACCGCCTCTATCATCTCGAGAAGGCGCGTGGCGGTCTGGCCCTGACCATGATCGGCGGCTCGGCCGTCGTCGACCGCGACAGCCCGCCGGCGTTCGGCAACCTCCATCTCTACCGCGACGAGATCGTCCCCTGGCTGCGCGAGCTCGCCGATGCGCTGCACGAGGAGGGCTGCGCGGTGATGTGCCAGATCACCCATCTCGGCCGCCGCTCCTCCAACTATACGGGCGACTGGCTGCCGCTCGTCTGGCCCTCGCCGCTCCGCGAGCCGGCGCACCGGGCCTTTCCCAAGGAGATCGAGGACTTCGACATCGAGCGCATCGTCCGTGCCTACGCCACCGCGGCAGCCCGCTGCCGCGAGGCGGGCCTCGACGGTGTCGAGATCGAGGCCTACGGCCATCTCCTCGACGCCTTCTGGTCGCCCGCCTGGAACCGCCGGCGGGATGCCTACGGCGGCGCCCTCGACAACCGCATGCGCTTCTCCCTCGAGGTGATCGCGGCGGTGCGCGAGGCGGTGGGCGAGGATTTCGTGCTCGGCATCCGCATGGTGGTGGACGAGCATTTCGAGGGCGGGCTCACCAGGGAGGAGGGGCTCGAGATCGCCCGCCGCCTGTTCGCCACCGGCCGGCTCGACTTCCTCAACGTGATCCGCGGCCACATCGACACCGACATGGCGCTGTCCCGGGTGATCCCCAACATGGGCACCCCCATCGCCCCCCATCTGACCTTCGCCGGCGAAGTGCGGCGCGAACTGGGCGACGTGCCGGTGTTCCACGCGGCCCGCATCAACGACGTGGCGACGGCCCGCTTCGCGATCCGCCAGGGGCTGCTCGACATGGTGGGCATGACCCGGGCCCACATGGCCGATCCCCACATCGTCGCCAAGATCGCCCGCGGCGAGGAGGACCGCATCCGCCCCTGCGTGGGTGCCGGCTACTGCATCGACCGCATCTACGAGGGCGCCGAGGCGCTCTGCCTGCACAATCCGGCCACCGGTCGCGAGGCCCACCTGCCGCACGAGATCGCCGCCGGATCCGGACCGCGCAAGCGGGTGGTGGTGGTGGGAGCCGGTCCGGCCGGGCTGGAGGCGGCGCGGGTCGCCGCCGGCCGCGGCCACGAGGTGACGGTGCTCGAGGCGGCCGATCGCCCGGGTGGCCAGATCCGGCTGTCGATGGCTCTCGATCGCCGCATCGAGCTCATGGGGATCGTCGACTGGCGGATCGCCGAGTGCGAGCGTCTGGGCGTAGGCTTCCGCTACGATCTGCTGGCCGAGGCGGAGGACGTGCTGGCCCTCGATCCGGACATCGTCGTGATCGCCACCGGCGGCCTGCCGCGGACCGGCGATCTGCGCGAGGGCGAGGAGCTGGTGACGACCAGCTGGGACATCCTGAGCGGAGCCGAACAGCCCCGCGACCATGTGCTGCTGTTCGACGACAACGGCGCCCATCCCGGTCTCGTGACCGCCGAGGTGATCGCCCGCACCGGCGCGCGCCTCGAGTACGTCACGCCGGAACGCGCGTTCGCCCCGTTCGTGGGCGGCACCAACTACCCGGCCTATGTCACCGCCTTCACCGAGCGGGAGGTGCAGGTCACGC
>Ga0256830_1000751_pt1 | contig 24317 bp, 21 predicted proteins | sample 128326metaG_FD_190537 | JGI IMG/M metagenome (GOLD analysis project Ga0256830, IMG submission 190537) | Hydrothermal vent microbial communities from Lau Basin, Pacific Ocean - 128-326 | ecosystem: Environmental > Aquatic > Marine > Hydrothermal vents | place: Pacific Ocean: Lau Basin | collected... | reverse complement strand
GCCTAGGTTTGCCGCTTTTGAGGGCAACTTCAAAGAGAGCCTGTCCCCTGAGCCCGGTGAAGAAAATGGAGCCGTTATAGAAGGCAGCTCCGCTGGGAGCCCATGTTGTTTCACCGCTGTGAAGGATTGGGCGCATCATCTCACCCATTGCTTCGCTTCCCCTTATCATGGGCCACCCGTAGTTTTTGCCAGCCACGATAATATTGACCTCGTCGGTCCCTCGTGATCCGTGTTCGGTTGCCCATAACACCTTATTATAGTCCCATGTTAGACCCTGAGGGTTCCTGTGGCCGAAGGAGTAAACCAGAGAACCGGGAAAAGGGTTGTCCTCAGGGACGGTGCCGTCATCTCTTACTCTGAGAATCTTACCGGCAAGGGAGTTTAAATCCTGGGAAAGCCTCGGCCTGGCTGCGTCGCCTGTAGCGACGTAAAGCATGCCGTCCGGCCCGAATTTTATTCTTCCACCGTTATGGATAGAGGCACCGGGAATACCGTCGAGAATAACCCTGTCCATGGTCAGGATGTTGCCATTCATCCTGTATCGCACAACTTTATTAGCCAGCTCTCCCTCGCGTCGATAAGTGTAATACAGGTAAATGAAGCCGTTAGACTCGAACTCCGGATGAACCGCTATTCCCAGAAGGCCACCCTCTCCTACGTGAGCAACGTCCTTCAGTCTGAGGGCTGGCTCAGGCAGTAGCTCCTCTATGGGCGAGACGATTCTCACTCTTCCAGGGCGCTCAGTCACAACCATGCTCCCATCCGGAAGAAAATCAAGGCTCCATGGAATCTCAAGTCCCTGAGCCACGACTGCTACGTTTGCTTCAGGTTCCTTGATACGCTCAGTCTTAACCGCGGAGAAAGATTCTGTCTCTTCTTTATGAAAAAAGTGCCACATCAATCCCCCCAGAGCCAGAAAAGCGGCGGAGATGACAAGCACTTTCTTCATCCTAGGCTCTCCTCCATCCACTTCCTGCGCGCTTCACAGGCAACTCGAGAAACCGGGCAGCATTCCCAAACATAAATACATCTCACACAACTATAGATTAAGCTTATTATGTAAATACACTATTCAACTCAATCGACACAGGAAAATCGTGGTGAGAAAACGGTATGAACGTACTTGCAAGGACTGAGCAGAGATGATCACTAAAATCCTGATTATAGCAATCATCTTCTCATTCCTTGTGCCCGTTGGTGATTCTGCGCCGCCATTATCGAGGGACCAGGTGAATAAATCCAGGGTCAGCTCGCTGAAGAGTGTAGAGGATCCCTATCAAATACATCTTAAATCAAGAAAATTTAAACCTAAAGCTGATTTGAGAGCAGTGCTCGGGCAGAGGTTCTCGTCACAGCGGAGGAGTGCTGATTCGAGAATACATGTTCTTATCCAGTTCAAACAGATCCCTGATAAAAACGAAAGAGCGGAGCTTAGGCGGCTTGGCATAAAACTTCTCTCGTACATACCCAACAACGCGTGGCTGGCGTCTGTCGATCAAAACAAGATGAGCCAGGCTGTCTTTATATCTAATATCAGGTGGGTTGGGACGCTGAAGCCGGAGGATAAAATATCCCCATCCATTCTAAAAGGAGGCGTGGCCAAAAGGTCAAGAAACACTGACGGCTCTGTAAATATCAGTGTTATAATTTTCTCTGATGTCGAAACAGATACAGCCAGAGACATCCTAGAGAAATATGGGAACACGACGGAGCATATTGATGAAAATCGCTGGAGTTTAACACTAAATGAAGACCGCATCAATGACCTGGCGAAAGAGGACATAGTTCAGTGGATAGAGGAACCTCCTCCACCTAGAACCCCTTTAAACAATGGCCTAAGAGCTGCCATCGGCGCCGATAATGCGCAGGCATCTCCCTACAATCTGAACGGAACAGGCGTTGTAGTGGCTGAATGGGACAATGGAGTGGTGCAGGCCAATCACAGCGACCTGCTTGGAAGGGTTACAGTAAGGGACACAGGTGTAAGCGTTAGTGGTCACGCCACTCATGTGGCCGGCACCCTAATCGGCAATGGAAATCTCAGCGGTGGGACATACAGAGGGGTTGCTCCAAACGCCACCCTAGTGTCGTACCTATGGCCAAACAGCCTCACAGAACTGGATTCCGAAACTAATGACTCTATTGTCAACTACAGCGCTGTGATATCTCAAAATTCCTGGGGATGGGCTGTAAGTTACACAAATGGTAATTGCGCAGATCACGGAGACTATGACTCCTGGAGCCAGAGATATGACGACATAGTCAGAGGGCGCCTGGGGAAGAGGATCACAGTTGTTTTTGCAGCGGGAAATGAAGAAGATGACGGCGACTGTCCTCCCTATCCTTGGAATCAGACAACTGCTCCTGGGGGAACCGCCAAGAACACCATCAGCGTGGGGGCATCTTATTCAGATACCAACGGCCATGCTGTTTTCAGCAGCCGCGGCCCGACTGATGACGGCAGAATTAAACCAGACCTTACAGCACCGGGAGACGAGGTCGGAGGAGATGGAGGCATAAAATCCACTTATCCACCGAACACCTATGCAGTAGGTGCTGGCACATCTATGGCGGCTCCAGCTGTATCAGGAGCGGCAGCCCTGCTGTACCAGGATTACCGGTCCACCCATGGGAATAGTGATCCTCTGCCCTCTACCATTAAAGCCCTTTTAATCCACACCGCAGTGGATCTGAACAATACCGGCCCTGATTACACCTTTGGATGGGGATTGATCAATGTAACGGCGGCCATTGATGTGGTCAGAGACGACACCTCAAGTAACGACATTATTCGGGAGGGCAACATAACAGCCCAGGGAGATTACGACGAGTATTCCGTAACGGTTCTCAACGGCTCCTCAGATTTAAAAATAACTCTTGTGTGGGATGATTATCCGGGAACCCCCAACGCGGCTAAAACATTAGTGAATGATCTGGACCTTGTCGTCACCGCGCCAAACGGCACGAGATACTATCCCTGGGTTCTTGATCCGGGAAATCCATCTGCAAACGCCACAACAGGCGTAGATAAAACCAACAACGTTGAGCAGGTATACGTCGCCTCTCCCGCTGGAGGCAACTGGAGCATTAGAATAAATGGCACAACAGTTCCCTATCCAAATCAAACCTACTCTCTGATATTAGGCATCCCTCAGGATACAACTCCACCAAAGATAACGATATTGTCCCCAGCCAACACCACGTATACGAGTCAGGCTGTACATCTAAACGTCACTGCCGATGAGAATATCAGCACGTGGTGGTACAGCCTCAACTCCGGTCCAAACACGACCTTCACACCGAACACCACAATAGTCGCCACTTTAGGGCCTAACAATCTAACTGTCTATGCGAATGACAGCAGAGGCAACATGAATTCCTCCACTGTCTACTTTACCTTCGCAATAGTCAAAAACAACAACACCGGTGCATTCTACACAGGCCTTCAAGAGGCAATTAACAACGCAACCGCGGGAGACACTATCCTCATCTACAAGGGCAACTTATCAGATAACGTTGACGTGAACAAGTCAGTAAGCGTGGTGGGGGTTAACAGCTCATCCGTGAAAATTAGAGCCCTTAATGCATCGAGGCATGTTTTCAATATAACATCCAGTAATGTCACCATCAAGGATTTAACTATTACGGGGGCAACAAACGGTAAAGCAGGAATATATCTCAATGGTGCGAGTAATGCCAGCATATCCAACAGTAACCTAACGGGAAATTACTACGGCATTTTCCTATATGGATCAAGCGACAGCTCCATTCTGAATAACAGCATCAGCTCAAATACAGAGGACGGTATCTACCTGTACTTCTCGAGCAATACCACTCTGATAAACAACACCATTGCAGCAAACACCAAGAGAGGAATATATCTGGAGCTGTCCAGAAACATCACTATGAGGAATAACACCCTCGTAAACAACACCTATAACTTTGGGATAAATGCCTCCCCGATCAACTATCTAATCCATGATATAGACTCCAGCAACACTGTCGACGGTAAGCCAGTGTATTACAGGGTAAACATACAGAACCAGGAGGTTCCAACTGATGCGGGATACGTGGGCATTATTAACTCCACCAATGTCACTGTTAAAAACCTGAGCCTCTCGAGGAATTATCAGGGCGTCTTCTTTGCCTACACCAACAACTCAAAAATACAAAATGTGAGTGTTGCCAATAATTACTATGGCGTTCTTCTCAGATCATCTTTTAATAACACCCTCGTTTACAACAACCTGAGCAGTAACTCCTTTGATTTCGTTTCTGTAGGTTCCTATTCTAACACCCTGTCCACCAACTTCTTCAACAATACAAAGGCGAATTTTACCTACTCCGGAGATATCAAAGTAAGCGCGTTTTCGTCCTCTATAAACGATCCCGATGGCCTATACAACATCGGTAAATACCTGAACATCACCAACGCCACCTCGGCATGGATTTACATGAACATCACCTATGCTGATTTCGATGTGCTGTCAGTGGAGGAATCTACCCTTAGATTGTACAGGTACAATGGAAGCTGGATGAATATAACGGGAAGTGGTGTGAATGAAGATAACAACTTCGTTTATGCCAACGTAACAGATTTCAGCGTCTTCGCCCCCCTGGGAGAAAAAGATACATCACCACCCCTTATAACAATACATTCACCTACTAATGCCACCCTGGCTGATCAGACTCCTCTATTAAACGCCACGTTCAATGAGGTTGTTAACTACACATGGTACAGCCTCGATGACGCCTCAAACAGTACCCCTGTTAAAGGAGTTTCTAATCTTTCCCTGAACCTGTCAACGCTATCAGAAGGAACCCACAGTATTTCTGTCTATGCCAACGATTCTGCTGGAAACTTGAACTCCACGAAAGTTTATTTCACGGTGGACGTCTCAGCACCGAATGTGTATTTTAATTCGCCGAGGGATATCACCTACTACAATTCATCGGTGTTCCTTAATCTGTCCATCACCGATTCCACAGGCGTTAATGCCACTGTCTACAGCGTTGATGCCGGCGCCAATAAAAGCTATACGGGTCCAGTCTGGATTACAGGATTAAGCAACGGCACCCACGACATCGTTGTCTTCTCCAACGACAGCGCAGGCAACTTAAACATCACCAATGTGTCGTTCTCTCTCGACTTCATCAACGAGTCTGTCAGCAAAGTGGTGAATGCCAGCGGCAGCTGGGGCAATGTTACAACTTCTCTGGTCTATATTAACCTATCCACTACAAGGGCCTTGGTGGGCAATGTAAATGTTTCTTCATACGCCGCCCCTCCCCCAGGGGTGAATGTGTCTTTGGCGGTGCAGCGATATATGGAGATAAATGTTAGCGATAACCTAAACGCCACCAGCGGGAACCTTACCTGGGCTTACATAAGGTTTAACTATACTGACTCAGATGTAACCGGTCTCGACGAGTCCACTTTAAGGCTGTACTGGTGGAATCCAAGCGCCAAAAAATGGACTCGTTTGATTGACGGAACGAATCTCACAGCCCTCGGCGGCCCCTACGTGTACGATTCAGGAGTCAATACCACAGGTAACTATGTCTACGTCAATGTAAGCCATTTCAGCATCTACGGCATAAGCGGCAGCACGCCCACGACGATAGCGGCTGCTGCCTCAGGCGGTGGAGGCGGAGGCGGCGGCATTTCTGTTAATACAAGCGACTTGGCATACTTCAAAGAAATATTCAGGTATAATACCCTGATCCTTGTGCCGGATTTAAACGTCTCGGAGGATTGGGAAGCGGCAATCCTTATCAGAGAGTGGTTCCTGAACAGGAGCTACAGTGTAGATGTAAAGCTTGTTTCTGACTTCGACAGGATCCGGGACGAGGATAGGCCGAAGATATTCATAGGGGGGCATGTTTCCAATCCCTACTCAGCCGAGATTGGCATAGATGTGTTCTTCACCCGGGAGGCTAGTAACGAGCCGTGGCTCATCAACGGCGAACCATATAAAGGAGTGATCAAGCTATACGAGACCGATCCACTGTCTATAACGGGGAGGGGCAAAGTCTTGGTCATCGCAGGCACCGATAGGAAGCAGACACTGCGCATCACTCAGAGCTTCCTGGAGGACATAGAGAAACAAGAAAGTCTAACTGCCAAGAAAAACAAGGGAACACAGCTGATTCTGTAAGTATATTAGGCGGTCTGATTAGCCGGTGGTTTCGCCTCTTCTTTCTTCTCCTCTTTTTCTTCAGGAGAGACATCCCTGGTGGAGCTGGTTATGAAATCGGCTATGTTTGAGATGAAGCGATTGTTGTCATGGGCCAAGTTATATCTGGGTGTCAAGAAGGTTATATCCCCTACGGCCAGGATGCTGTCTTTCTGCACCACAGGTGAAAGGGCTTTCCCACCGTATGAGCTGGTAGTATTCTCGTCCGGTATAAACAATTCCTCGGCTCCCCCTGTTATGGACTCTGCCACGTAGAGGACCACTTTGTTGAGGCCCCTGGTCAAGTTGCTTTCCCCGAATTTCTCGAAAATCACGTAGCGGTAGTTGCCGTCATGTTCAAAAATATTGTACAAATAGTCACGGTTAAAGATTATCCCGAAACGCAGAGACAGTATATTGATAACGCTATTCCTGCTTGGGTCATCGATGAGCAGTAGAGTTCCGTTGTCCTTCACGAACTCCTCCACCAGGTTAACTTCTTTCTCTGTATATTTCTCACCTGGAGCGATCACGACAAACGTGCTGGCAGATTCGAGGGTTTTATTCATCTCCCCCTTATCAAGGAGGTACTTAACGGTGTAATTCCTCGCGGCAACCCTCGTTAAAAGAAGGCTTATCTCATCTAGGTTGAAGCTGTTTTTATGTGCCATGTCGAGGAGGACGACTCCTCCAGATGTCAGGTTATAGACATCCTCGTAAGGCGTAGGCTCTAACACTGGCATTGTGAGGTTCTCTAGTTGATACGGCTCAGGCGGTTCTGGTGGGTAATATCCACCATACTGGGTTGCAAACTTCACACCCATTACAAGGGCGGCGGCGATGATCAGCACAAGGAACCGGTTCATTGTCCAGTCTCCAGATATATATAATAATTCACAGGGGCGGTGTTGGTCTCTGGCATAACTTCAGTGGTGTTAACGAAGAAGGGGAATAAGGACTTGGTGAGATTTAGTTCTTTGTTAATGTCTATCACTTCGTATTTCTTTATCCCCGCCATCCTCGCGGCTCTGTCAATGGCGTCGCTGATAGAGCCTATTTCATCTACTAAGCCTTTTTTAAGCCCCACTGTGCCAACGTATATCCTGGCACTTTTAAACTCGTCTTCGCTCATGTTGATTTTTTCTCCCCTCTGATCAAGAACTGCCTGCTGAAAGGTCGCTGCCACTAGCTTGCTCTGATAAACCCACTCCATCTTTGTTCCACCGGTTTCTTTGAACGGCCCCGAGGTCAGGGTTCTCTCATCTACGGCACCAGGGGAGGGTAACCTCGTTATCACTCCGATGCTCCCGACTATGGAGGTGGGGGAGGCGTAGATATAATCGGATGCCACGGCGATGTAGTAAGCTCCGCTTGCACCGATGCTGCCTATACTGGCAACAACAGGTTTACGCTGCTTCAGTCTCAGGACATCGATGTAGACCTCCTCGCTCGCGGAAGCAAGGCCTCCCGGGCTGTTGATGTCCAGGACCACTGCTTTTATTCGGTTGTTTTCATCCGCGTATCTAAGCATGGTGATGACGTCTTCTGAGGTGGTTATCCTGCCAAAGCTGCCCTCATCCACAATAGCTCCGCTTATCTTGATAACACCAATAGCGGGTTGAGGAAAAACATTGTCAGCAAGATAGCTCCCAGCGAGCAGGCCTAGGATGATGTATAATATAAGGGACTTCCCCGCCTTTTTTCCAGCGGCATTGAGAAATTCAGATATGCCTAGGCTCATTCATATCTACCTGTGCCATATCCATTGTCTCCAATAAATATAAAAGGTTTCTCAGAAAATTAAGCACCATGAGGGTGGTCGTAGCGATAACAGGGGCCTCAGGAGTTGTTTACGGAGTAAGGCTCCTCCATGCCCTCCGGGACCGGGGAATTGAGGCTCCATGCATCATATCCAGGGCTGCAGAGCTCATCCTGAGGCACGAAAAGGTTAATCGGCCGGAAAAATGCTATGGAGAAGACGAAATCGAGGCCCCTCTAGCCAGCGGATCACATGCCTTCGATGCTATGGTGGTGGTGCCGTGCTCTATGAAAACGCTGTCGGCCATTGCCAACGGTTTTTCTGTAAACCTGATCACGCGATGCGCGGATGTGGCCCTAAAAGAGAAGAGGCGCCTTGTCTTAGTGCCCAGAGAAACCCCCCTCAACACCATACACCTTGAGAACATGCTAAGGCTGTCCAAGATGGGCGCTGTTATCCTGCCTGCCATGCCGGCTTTTTATCATTCCCCCAAAAACATAGAGGATATGGTGAATTTTATAGGTGGCAAGATCCTCGACTCCCTAGGGGTGGACAATGACTTATACAAGAGGTGGGGCAGGTGACGAGTCTGAGGAGCTTTCTCAAAGGAGAGAAGGTAATAAAAGTCGAGGACAGATTATCCCCCGAGTACGAAATAGGGAAGGTGCTCCTTAGGAACCAAGATCTTCCCATAATCTTTGAAAACGTCTCAGGGAGCGAGTTCAAGGTAGTTGGAAACCTGTGCAGCACGAGGGATGCTCTATACCGTGCCCTGGATACAGGAAAAGAGGAATACAACGAGAAAGTCATCAATGCCCTAGAGAATCCCGTTTCCCCAGAGTCAGCAAAACACGGCAGATGCTTCGATGAGAAGTCGAAAAGCCTTGACGACCTCCCTATTCTGCGTCACTTCAGGGGTGATGGGGGGAAGTATATTACGGCAACGGTGGTTGTTGCGAAAGACCCCGAGTACGGCAGGAACGTATCTGTTCACAGATTGATGGTCCTAGACGGGGGAAGGATGGCCATCAGGCTGGTGGAGAGGCATCTCTATATGTTCCACCAGCGAGCAGAGGAAAAGGGAGAGCCCCTGGAAGTGGCCATCGCTATCGGCGTTCACCCTGCGGTTCTATATGCGGCAAGTTTTTCTCCGCCGGAGGGATACGATGAATTCGGACTAGCCAACTCCCTCCTTGATGGCGGGCTAAAGCTGGCAAAGTGCGAAACAGTGGATCTCACAGTCCCTGAGAACGCCGAGATAGTTATCGAGGGCAGGATCCTGCCTCGGGAAAGAGTGGATGAGGGACCCTTCGTGGACATAACAGGCACATACGATATAGTGCGAAAACAGCCCGTTATAGAGGTCACACAAATCAGCCACAGGAAGAATCCATACTATCACGCCCTGCTCCCGGGGGGGCGAGAGCATAAGGTGTTTATGGGGATGCCTGCAGAGACGAAGATCTACGGGGAGCTGAAAAAGGTGGTCTCTGTAAAAAACGTGTGCCTCACCAATGGGGGATGCAACTGGCTCCACGGCGCGGTGTCCATTGTTAAAAAAAGGGAGAACGACGGCAGAAAGGCTATACACGCCGCTCTAGCGGCGCATAAAAGCATGAAGCACGTTGTCGTTGTGGATGAGGACATAGACGTGTTCGATGCGGAGATGGTTGAGTTCGCCATCGCCACCCGCTTCCAGGCATTGAAGGATGCAGTCGTTTTCCCGGGGGCAAAAGGCTCCTCACTGGATCCCAGCGCAGACAAAAACGCTATCACTACAAAGCTGGGCCTCGACGCCACGAAGCCCCTTGACAGGCTTAAGGACTTCGAGACAGCCAATATGGAGTAACCTATAAATAGGCAGCATGTGACTAATTTTCTAACGCCTATGGGACAGGGCGCTTATTTTTCTAGTCCCGTAGGCCCCCTCCCTCTTTAAACTATTTCTTAGACTTTTTGGTCGTTGATTTAGCCTTTGTCGCGGTCTTTTTCTTGGCGGCTTTTTTCTTAGGAGCCGGCTTTTTTGCAGGCTTCTTCAACGCGGCGAGCTTGCTCTTCCTGTCCTTGATTATTTTCTTGAAGTGCTCTATTTCCTTCTTTCTTTTGGCAATGGCTTTCTCATAATTCTCGATTTCAGCCTCAAGCTTCTTAATCCTAGGATCCATGATATCACCTCTCCTTAATTGTCCTGAGGAGATATAAGAATATTCGTGAAAAGATATAAATGGTGGGGAGGTATAGGGTCGTCCGATGGAAGACCCGTCATCCCTATTAACGTCTATAGTCTCATCCTCGATCATATATGCCCTGGCAGTCTTCGGCGTCTCTCTATTCCTGCTTTATCGAACCAGCGAGTGGTTCACTGAGGGCTCGGTGGAGATAGCGGGTAGATTAGGTGCCTCTAAGTTCATAATAGGCGTTATAGTGGCGGGATTCGGGACCTCCCTGCCGGAGTTTGCCACATCTGTCTACGCAGCCTTCGCAGGTTACAGCGGAGTGGCAGTGGGCAACGCGGTGGGCTCAAATATCACGAATATAGCCCTGGTGTTGGGCCTATCCTGTCTTGTTGGAACTGTGAAGGTGCGGAAGGAGATTGAGCTCCGGGAAGGAATGATCGGCCTGGGCATAATGATTTTTGCATCGATTTTTATCCTGCATAATAGAGACATACAGAGATGGGAGGGTCTCGTATTTGTAGCGGTCTTCGGGGCATATATATACCGGGCCTTAAAGAATCCTGCAAACCACAGGGAACCCATAATACATGGCAGCCTCTCCAAGAGCGTATTCGCCCTAGTTGGAGGGTTGGGGGGAGTCCTAGTAGGAAGCGCCCTCCTAGTGAATTCTGCTGTAGCCATAGCCCGCTTCCTAGGCGTCCCGGAGGCGGTTATCGGCATGACCATGGTGGCGGTTGGGACATCTCTTCCAGAGCTCGCCGTAGCCATAGTCGCAGCCAAAAAAGGTTACACAACCCTGATGCTGGGGAATGTTCTGGGAAGCAACATCATGAACATCCTCCTAGTTCTTGGCGCGGCTTCACTGGTGTCCCCCTTAATGGTTGAGCCCGAGATTTCGGAAATGGCTCTCCCTGTAATGCTGCTGCTATCCCTACTGCTAGTGCTGTTCATGAGGGAAGGCATAGATATAGGATGGAGAAAAGGCATTATACTCCTAGGAATTTATATCCTGTTTCTGGCGCTCAGCTTCACTTAGACCCGAAATATATAATACGCCAACAGCAATAGGTGGTAACATGTTCCTGACCAGGGAAGAGGAAGCCATCCTTGATGGGGAGATGGGAGAAGGGATGCGGAAAGCCATGGAACTCCTCGTGGCTATGGGGGATATCAAGGGAGCTGAGAAGCTCGTACCAGTATCAAGGGTTCACGTGTCAGGGGTATCATATAAGACGATAGGGGAGGCCGGTTTGGAGTTCCTTAGAGAACTCGCCGATACGGGGGTGGGAGCAAGGGTCTTAGCCACCCTCAACCCGACAGGAATCGACTTGGAGAATTGGGCCAAACTAGGGTTTGAGGAGTCTTTTGCCTCGAAACAACTGGGCATAGTTGAGGCGTACACAAGGATGAATATCATTCCATCCTGCACGTGCACACCGTATCTATCCGGCAACCTCCCAGGTAAAGACGAAATAATAAGTTGGGCGGAGTCCAGCGCAGTTGTTTTTGCTAACTCTGTTCTTGGAGCAAGGACCAATAGGGAGAGCGGAGTCCTAGCCTTGGCCTGTGCACTGGTGGGTAAAGCCCCCTGCTACGGTCTTCACCTCGATGAGAACAGGGTCCCCACTTTCAGGGTCAGGGTTGAGACAGAGCCGATGTCTGAGGCGGATTTTTCCGCCATGGGCTATTACGTGGGGAAACACTATGAGGGAATACCTGCTTTCGAGGGCATCTCACCCGGAATTGACGAGCTTAAGGCATTGTCCGCCGGCCTGGGTGTGGGGAAGGTAAACATGTTTTCTCTGGACTATGAGGGAATACAGGAGACAGTTTCCTTTGGCAAAGAAGAGCTGAGGGAGACATATGAGGAACTGAATACCTCGGAGGACGTGGACGTCGTGTGCATAGGCTGCCCCCACTGCAGCCTCCAGGAGATAGGCGGCGTCCTTAGGCGAAACCCGGGGAAAGATGTATGGGTATTCACTGGGAGGCAGAACGCCGGATTATTCCGGGAAAAAGGGAGGGTCAGGATAATAAAAGACACATGCATGGTTGTTTCTCCCCTGGAGGACTTGGGCATTGAAGCCATAGGTGTTAACTCCGCTAAAGCCGCTTTTTATGCTTCTCATCTTTCTGATATAGAGGTAAGGTTCGACTCTCTGGAGAACCTGCTGAAATGAGGCTCCTTCTAATAGCACCCAGCACAAGGGCAATGGCAGAGTCCGCCTACAGGGCAGGATACGATTTCGTTTCCATGGATTTTTACGGAGACGTCGATCAGAGGGAGATATGTCGTAATTACTCCCTCAGCCACGATTTCCATGAGGAGCACACTATAGATAATCTCTTTAAGCACCGCAGGGATGTCAGATACACCCACGTGGTCTACGGTTCAGGCTTCGAGAACCGTCCAGAGCTGGTTGAGATATTCGAGAAAGAGAGCATTCTCCTGGGTAATTCCTCAAAGATCCTCAGGAAAGTGAGGGACTGGGATGTCTTCTTTGAGACCTTAAGGAGGATAGGCATACCGCATCCTGAGAGCAAGGTTGTAAAGGGCGATGAAGCCAGGGCCCTTCTCTCAGAGAACCCATCCATGGTTATAAAGCCCATAAAGAGCGGCGGAGGGCACGCTATCTATGACCGCAGCATCCTTGATGAAGAGCCGGAACTCGATGATGAGGTCCTTGTCCAGGAATTCGTCAGAGGGGTGCCTGCCTCTGCCACGGTGCTGGCAACCAAGGATGGTTGCTATTTCATAGGGGCCACAGAGCAGCTCATCGGAGACGGTCAAAATAAATACAGGTACGTCGGAAACATCGCGCCTCTCTATGCCCGGAGGGAAGTGATGGAGCAAATTGCCCGCTTGTCCATTAAAATCGTCGAGGCCTTCAAGCTCAGGGGAAGCAATACCGTTGACTTTATCCTTAGTGGGGGAGTGCCGGTTGTTACGGAAGTTAACCCCAGGTTGACTGGGGCCATGGAGGTTCTTGAAAGAGCCTTCAAGATCAATCTAATAGACCTTCATGTAAAGGCCTGCATGGACGATCTCAGGGATGTCGACGTGATGCCTTCCAGGGGCTTTCAGGGGAAAAAGATTTTGTTTGCAGACGATGATTTACAGTTCAGATTAGATAGCTTGGCTTTCGTTAAGGACGTTCCCAGATATGGTGAAAAAATAGCTAAAGGAAGTCCCATATGCACAGTCCTAGGATCGGGTAACACCAGACGGGAATGCATTAAAGACTTGGAAAGAAAAGAGACCATCATAAGACGAGGCCTCATCCAATGATAAAGATTCGCGGTAAAAAAGTTTCAGGGGGGATTGTGGAGGGCGCTGCCCTTATAACTAGGGACCCTATAACGTTTCTGGGGGGCGTTGATCCGGAGAGCGGTGTTGTAGTGGAAAGAGGTCATGAACTGGAGGGAAAAAGTCTGAAGGGAAAAATCGTTATTTTCCCCAGAGGCAAGGGCTCAACCGTGGGCAGCTACGTCCTGTATCAGATGAAAAAAAAAGGAACCGCCCCAAAGGGGATAGTTAATCTTGAGGCGGAGGAGATAGTGGCGGTTGGCGCTATAATCTCAGACATACCAATGATCCACTCTCTCGAAAAAAGCCCTTATGGTGTAATTGACAGCGGTACAAGGATTAGGCTGAACGCCGACAGCGGATATATAGAGGTGCTCTGATGCTCTTTGAAACCCCTTTCTCAGATGAACTGGTCTTGATAGCTGAGAGAAGCTTTGTGATTTATAGCTCCCGGTGGAAAGACGATGTCCTGACCATGGATGTGGAGCCCAGATACTCCCATGAGGAATCCTTCTCGATGCTCCTTAAGGATCTGGAAGACACGGATTACGTCCCCTATTATAGGCGCTGGAAGGATGGTTACAGATTAATAATTTCTAAAAAAAAGGAAATAAAAAAAGGGATCAGCCCAATGATGCACCTAATTCTCCTTATCGCAACCATATTCACGATGTCCCTCGCAGGCTATATATGGTGGGCCAACAGGGACATCTTCCTGAGCGTCGTGTTCGCTCTCTCCCTCATGGGCATCCTTGGGTTGCATGAGCTGGGACACGCATTAACCGCCAGAAAGCATGGCATCCAGGCAACGCTGCCGTATTTTATCCCTGTTCCGCCACCGTTTCCATTCGGCACCTTCGGCGCTGTTATCTCTATAAACTCGCCTGTTACAAACAGAAAATCTCTCCTGGAGGTAGGTGTCGCAGGGCCTATAGCAGGGTTTATCGTAGCCCTTCCGATAGTCATAGTCGGTTTAAAATTATCCACGGTTGCCCCTCTCGATAAGACTCAGTACAGTGGCATCTTATTCTCCATGCCCCTGATCCTTCAGGCCCTGGCATATGTTGTCATAGGTGAAATCCCGCCGGACAGCATAATAATACCCCATCCCCTTGCGATAGCCGGCTGGGCCGGTCTTTTCGTTACGTCTTTAAACTTGCTTCCCATGGGGCAGCTCGATGGAGGCCACATTGTAAGGGGGCTTTTTCCAATGCACTACAAAAAAATATACTACGGTGTGGCGCTGGTCCTGCTTTTCCTAGGCATGTTTTGGCCGGGGTACATCGTCTGGGTATTCATGGCAGTTTTCCTAACAAAGATGGAGCATCCAGGACCCCTGGATGATGTCTCAGAGCTTGAAACAAGGCATAAGATCTATGCCTTGGCAGCGCTTATCGTCCTAATCCTTTCTTTTATGCCGGTTCCTATAGCCTCCCAGTAGCTATTTCTCCACGTATCCGAAGAACTCGGCCCCGCAGCTGGGGCAGCATTTCACGAAGCGAGGATAGCTGGAGCTGAACTTGACACCACAATTAGCGCATTGATAGTTTTTATACGGGGTCATCCAGAACCCCCTCCTGTAAAAACGTTTGCTCATTCCCCTAATAGCTCTCGGAGGGAGACACCCATCTTCTCCGTGTCTCGGTCATTTATCGTCTCAGAGTAAAAGGCATGAAGCAGTTCTTCCCGGTATATATCGAGTTTATGCTCTCCGCAGAGGGAGTGAAATACCTCGGTGTTGATCGGCGAATCCTTAACTTTTATCCTGTATTGGCGAAGCCAGTAAAGGTCGTATATAAACCTCTTCCCACACTTGGAGCAGAGCCGCTCCTCAAGGACTTCGAATTTCCTCTCCTGAACACTCATTTATATCCTAACTCACAAAAATTAACGTTTAGAAAGGCAGTTCAGGACTTCTTTAAGGATATTTTCACGGGATCTTTCTGCATTTATGCGGATCCAATGCTCATCGGCCATGGACAGATATTTCTCCCGGACTTTCATGAAAAATTCCTCAGGTTTACCATAGGGTCTGGCGTCCTCTGCGATTCCTGGTTTTCGTTTGAGAGCCTCCTCAGGGGAGATATCTAGGAACACTACAAGGTCGGAATCGGGAAGATCAGCATTTAACTTCAGCACCCTCCTGTAGAGACTGCTGTCACCGTACCTGGCGTAGGCATAGGCGATCTGGGAGTATTTATATCGATCCGTTATTATTCCCTTGGTGCGACGAGGCTTTATCACTTTCTCAAGATGGTACAGGCGGTCAAGGTAAAAGACAAGTTCTTTAGCCAAGGGCTCCCTTAGGATGGATAGGATTTCTCTGGTGACCTCGGAAAAAGGCTCTCTGGTAACCGAGTATCCCCGATCGAGAAGGGCCCTGGCTAAAGTCGTTTTTCCAGAACCATCTATGCCTTCGAGAGCAACAAACATCTAGGAACCCCATAGAATTTTTAGGACTAGGGCAAAGACCCCGACCACGGCCACGATGACCATGGGCGGCAGGAGCTTCATAGACAGCCCTTTGGAGCCCATGATCCAGGAGATAGTTACCTTGTTGAGGGTGCTTCCGATGGCTGAGACAACGCAGGCAACTGCTGCGCTGCCTAGATCGAGGTTGCCAGTGGCGTAGAGAGAAGCCAGGGACGCTGTGGTGGCGGCGCTGCTGACGAGGCCTCCGAGAAGGGCAGTTATATAGATGGAAGTCACGCTGTAGTCTTTAAGGAAATTCACCCCCCATGATACAACCACGAACATAGAGGCGAATATGAGGGCTGGCGTTATTGCGAAGGGCATGGCAACCGGTATATCTATCTTGGCAGGTTCCTTGTCTGACCTGTAGAGAAGGAAGTACAGGAGACTGACAAGAACCATTAACAGCTGGGGATACAGCATTGCCTTGAATACGGCAAGGCTCACCGCGCTGGCCACAATCAGGTTACGGAGAAGCATTACGGAGTTGGTTAAAAGGATGCCTTTCATAACCGCTGGATAAATATCCCTGCACTCTTTTGTCCTGGCTGCCAGGGCACCCGTCGTTGCCTCACTGTTAAACAGGCCCCCCAGAGCCCCCAGCAAGGGAAGGCCGTATAGGTAGCCTACTTTCTTCATAGCTATGTATCCTGCGAACCCTATAGAGGTGACTATTATGGTCACCATCAGCAAGATCTTGGGATTTATTACGCCGAGAGGGTCAATAGTCCTGTCCGGTACAACGGGATACAAGACAAAGGCTATTATTCCGAACTGGAGGGCGTTGATTATTTCCTTGTGGGTGAGGGTTTCTGATATCTTTCGAGAGTACACCTTCGAGGCCAGCAATCCAGTCACAGCCAAGCTTCCGGCTATGGCCTCTAGAAACAAGCCTTTACCCACCATAGCCCCGAGTAGGAAGGTTATCATATAGGCGACCAGGGTTGTCACCCCAACGTCGGCCAGTTTGAAATGCTTCACGACGCCCATTAAAAGGGCAACTAATACAACTCCCACGAAGGCCACCGTTGGAATGGCCTCGTGCCCGGCGTCAGATAATATGATGCTAAAGGCGCCCAGAATAGATGTGAGGGAAAACGTCCGCACTCCGGCGACGACTTTAACCTTCATCTCCCTCTCTATTCCCACTAATCCCCCCACAGCAGCTGATATGAGGAGAACCTCCAGAAACTCGTACTGCCCCACCATTTTAATTTATCATAGACCTTATCCCAGTGAAATAGGTTTTGCCTGGGTTTTAAATATGTTGCATGACAACTATATAGACATGAAAGCCACCGAAGGACAGTTAAAATACCTTACCAGCCTCGTAAAGGAATGGGACGAGTTATCCAGGAACCTGCTATTTCAGGCCCTTGGCGTGGAGGGATTTGAGGAGCTGACAAAGGAACAGGCCAGCGCCCTCATAGACCTTCTTAAATTCGGGACATTAAAAGCCAACACGGAGGCGGCCAAGGGATGTATGGAGGCCGGCCTCAGGGTAGCCGAGATTCTTGGGAGCGAGGTATCTGCGGATAAACGAGCGGAGATAGCCGGGCGATGGGGAATAACCTTCTACCTCGACAGAACAAGGTAAATTCAAGACTTATGGGTGGAAAGGTACAGCTTGTAGCTCTCTTCCAATCTCTGGAATCTCTTTATCTTTTCAACTAGCTCCCTGCTCAACTGATTACAGGCAAGTGCCTTATTTAGAGCGTAGGGATTGAGGTCGCTCACGTCCATCCATATACCTTCTTTTTTTAGCAGCTCGTCCAGTTCTCTTCTCGTAGCTTCTTTTTTGGTGGGATAAAGCACTCTCCAGGTCTTCTTCACCCTCAGCCTCTTATGGCTTCCTTGAATGACCTCCAAACCCTCCCTCTCTGCGAAGGCTATTATCACCTCCCTCAGCTGTTCAAGCTCATCCTCTATCTTCTTCATATATCTCTGCTTTTCTTCCATCAGCCTCGCATACTCATCCACGAGTTTTACTCCAGGGTCGTTCAGATACGTGTTAGAAGGCATCTTTGAAATCTTGGCGGGATGTTTTTGGGTGGGGCAGATCTCTCTATAGCTGCACCATGGGCAGAGTTCACTCTCCCTGGCTGGGAAGTCATCTTCGTCTACAGCCCTCTCCAGGCGCTCTATAAGGGCAATGGTGTCAGATTTCAGCCTTTCTAAAGCCATCCTCCCATGCCTTATTCTCAATTCTTTGCCGTGTACCAGGTAGTGCCATACGAGGTCTGTTTGTTCTATGAAGTCCCATGTCTCCTCCACCCCTATCTGATACAGCGCCAGCTGCCTGTCCCCGAGTAAGTGCTCCCGCATAGGAAGGGTCTGAGAGGTCTTGTAGTCATGGATTTCACAGCAGCCGGGGGCTGACTCAGCCAGCCTATCGATATATCCGTGGAGTCGGTAGCCATCCAAGTCTATCTTTATCTTTTTCTCCAGGGCCAGGGTCCTGCTCTGGTTGAATGGTTTATAGCGATTATAGTAGTCAGATATGCACGCCGCCCCGATTTTACGGTAGTTCTCAGCAGAGTATTCTTTGACGATTCTGATGTCGTCGGTCCAGTTTTTCTCCCACATATCATGATAATACGATAATATCTCTTCCAGTGAGTCCAGCCTGGCATGCATCAAGTCCTGGTAGAGTTTCCTCAGGGACTCATGTACCAGGGTCCCCATGAATGCCTCAACAGTTACTTTCCTGGGAAGTCTTTCGATGTACGCGTATTTGTACTGCCTCGGGCATTTCTCAAAAGCAGATAACCTGGAAGAGGAATACACAGTCATTTTCATATCCTTAATCATCCCGTGGGTTATATTTTTCCCAAGAGCACTGGAAAAATAAATAAGGAAGCCGGAATCTTTCAGATACCATGGATTTATTCGAAAAAGAAAAGAGGTACATCGCAAGCTGCTACGCCAGGCAGCCCATAGCCCTGATTAAAGGCCAAGGAGCTGTTGTGTGGGACTCGGAGGGAAAAGAATATATAGACTGCTTTTCTGGTTTGGCTGTCCTCAACACAGGTCACTGCCATCCAAGGGTTGTGGAGGCTATTAAGCAGCAGGCCTCGAAGATAATGCACACATCCAATATTTATTATATCCCGACCCAAATCGAGTTGGCTGAGAAGCTGTATCGCCTAACAGGAGGATACAAGTCCTTCTTCTGCAACAGCGGCGCTGAGGCAAACGAGGCCGCTATAAAGCTCGTCAGAAAGTATACAGGGAAAAATGAAATAATCTGCGCAAAAAATTCTTTTCACGGCAGAACCCTAGCCACCCTCAGCGCCACTGGTCAGGAAAAATATAAGCACGGCTTTGAGCCACTTTTGGCGGAGTTTAAACATGTCGCCTTTGGCGACGCCGACGAGGTAGCTGAGGCCGTTACAGATAATACTGCGGCGGTGCTGCTGGAGCCCATACAGGGCGAGGGGGGCGTGGTGGTTTCGCCGGAGGATTACCTTACGCGGATCAGGGAGATCTGTGATAGAAACGATATCCTAATGGTGCTTGATGAGGTTCAAACAGGCATGGGAAGGACTGGGGAATTATTCGCCTGGCAGCTCTACGGTGTAAAGCCGGACATATTCACCCTTGCAAAAGCCCTGGGAGGAGGTTTTCCCATAGGGGCTATGCTGGCCAGGGAAGAGGTGATGGACGCCTTTAAAACAGGAGACCACGCTTCCACATTCGGGGGCAACCACCTGGCCTGCGCCGCCGCAAAGGCTGCTCTGGAAACGATAATCGAGGAAGACCTCCCCGGCAGGGCAAAGGAGCTGGGGGACTACGCCATGGCAAAGCTCGAGGAGCTCAAAAAGGAGAAGCCCATTATAAAAGAAATAAGGGGCAAGGGTTTAATGATAGGCATAGAGCTGGAAAAAAAATGCTCTGATGTGGTTGAAAGAGCCAGAAAAAACGGCCTCCTCATCAACTGCACGGCTGACAAAGTCCTGAGGTTGCTCCCCCCGCTCGTTATTGAGAAAGAGCAGCTCGACAGGGCAATACAGGTCCTGGGAGAGGTGTTATGATAGACAGGCTGGTCAGGAAAGGCGTGGCAGAGCTCCCTGAGTACATTCCCGGGAAGTCCAAGGAGGAGGTTGTCCGGAGGTTCGGTCTTAACTATGAAGACGTGGTTAAGCTCGCCTCCAACGAAAACCCCTTCGGCCCATCTCCCCTTGCTGTGAAGGCGATTCAAGAATATGCTGAGGAGGTGAACGTGTATCCTGAGTCAGGAGCAGAGACCCTCCGGAAGGAGCTCGCCTCGAGTTTTTCCCTGAAACCACAGAATTTAATCATCGGTAACGGCTCTGACGAGGTAATGGAGCTAGCCGTAAAGGCATTCCTTAACCCCGGCGAGGAAGTCATAATACCCTTTCCCACCTTCTCCATGTACGAGAGCTTCACCAGACTCTACTCGGGTAAGATAGTTAGACATCCATTGGACGCATCCTTCGATTACGCCGTAGACAGCTTGCTGGATAAAATAACTCCCCGGACAAAGATCGTATTCCTGTGCTCGCCGAATAATCCTACGGGAAGTGTTATTTCCGAGGGGGATTTGAGGCAAATCCTCGAGAGAGAGGTCCTTGTCATCCTCGATGAGGCATATGCAGAGTTCGCAGATAAATCCATGGTGCCCCTCGTCAAGGGATACGAGAATCTGTTGGTTCTGAGGACTTTCTCGAAGGCATACGGATTAGCCGGACTTAGGGTGGGCTATGGCGTGGCCGGAAAGAAAATTATAGACTATCTCTTCAGAGTTAAGCCGCCCTTCAACGTAAATCTTCTGGCTCAGCGTGCGGCGGTAGAGGCCCTTCGGGACATCGAGCACCTGGAGCAAACAGTGGCCAGAACGGTTGCTGGTAGGGAGTACCTCATCCGGGAGCTATCGAGGCTATCGGGAGTCAAAGTTTATCAGTCTCAGGGAAACTTTGTCCTCCTGGAGTTAATAGGGGATAATGTATCGGCCAGGGGAGTAATGGAGGAAATGATGAAAGAGGGCATAATCGTGAGAAGCTGCGAGGGATTCGGGTTGGAAGACAGGTACATCAGGGTCAGCGTAGGCAGGGAAGAAGAGAACACAAGATTCATACAAAAGTTCAAAGAAAAGCTATCCCACGGGAAATAGGGGTGGGCAAATAGAAAAAAATAATTAATATTAAAAGCCGCATATATCTGGGGAAAAGAAGAAGTCTGTAAGATTTAATTTTTTCCACCTCCTTTCCTTTTCCACCCCTCTTACAGACTTCCCCCCTTTTGCTAGGCTCTCAACCGGAAAGTTATAAATAAGCATCTAACAGAGGGCTTATCGGTAGATATGGAAGTCCCTGAAGCAGTTGTTAAGGCGGGGATGGGTTTAGCTAAAAACATTAATGCCACGGCCTTGCTACTCCTCACGGAGACCGGGGAGACTGTTAGGCAAGCTGTGAAGCATAATAAAGCCGGGATTCCATTGATAGCCGCCACTCCCAGAGAAAACACCTACAAGAATTTCCAGGAGTGGCGGGACAGGATTCAGCTCATCAGACTCCCCACGAGGCGGGCCTCGGGGATAGGGCAAATAGGGGATGCGGTGGCGAGCGCCGTTGCCAAGGGACTCCTTAAAGAGGATGATTTAATTGTGGCTATAGGTTCAACTCTAATGAGGGAGGCAGACTCCCTCGTGGTATACGAGGTTAAAAAGGAGATCCTGGACCGCTCACTATACGCCTATCTAAGGAAAATAGGTGTTAAGCAGGATGTTTTCGAAACCATCCTGGGTATAGCTCTTGAGATAGGCAGGGAGGGCAGAGGTGGAAGACTAATAGGAACCGCCTTCATAATAGGGGACAGTGAGGCGGTCATGGAGAACTCTAAGCAGCTAATCCTGAACCCCTTTGAGGGACAGGATGAAGATGAGCGGATCATAACCAACCCAGATCTGAGGGAAAGCATAAAGGAACTCGCCCAGCTCGACGGGGTCTTCGTGGTTAGCGGCGATGGGGTGATAGAGGCGGCAGGGCGATACCTAACAGCCAACACTAGAGCCGAGGGGATTCCCAGGGGATTGGGGGCCAGACATGCCGCTGTTGGGGCAGCCACCGCCACCACAAACTCATTAGGGATAACCGTGTCCCAGAGTGGGGGGATAGTAAGGATTTTTAAGAAGGGACAAATAATAATGACAATCGAACCTAGGAGGAGAATCATTCTCAGAGAGGAACTCAAGGAGAGGTGAGCCCGTGGTTAAGCGCAACATAGTTGTAGAAAAAGTCATTCGCACCCCCGTGGAGAGGCAGGAAATAGAGATAGTTGAAAGAAAAGGTCTGGGTCATCCGGATTCTCTGGCCGATGGCATCGCCGACGCCGTTAGCAGGGCTTTATGCAAATACTATCTTGATGAGTTTGGAACAGTTCTTCACCACAACACTGATCAGGTTGAGATTGTGGGCGGGAGAGCGGACCCACAGTTTGGGGGGGGCCGGATTCTTAATCCTGTTTACGTCCTTCTTTCCGGCAGGGCAACAACCACTGTGGGGAACGAACTCGTACCTGTGAATAAAGTGGCGATTCAGGCAGCTAAGGATTATCTAAAAAGCACATTGAGAAATCTTGAAGTAGACAACGACGTCATAATCGACTCTAGGATAGGCCAGGGATCAACAGACCTCGTCGATGTCTTCAGGCGAAAGGAGCGCGTACCCCTGGCCAATGACACATCCTTCGGCGTGGCCTTCGCACCTTTCTCCGAGACAGAGAAACTAGTCTTGGAAACAGAGAATCTTATGAACTCCCAAAAGTTTAAGAAGAAGTTCCCTGAGAGCGGGGAGGACATAAAAGTCATGGGTCTCAGGGAGGACAACTCCATCACCCTCACCATAGCGGACGCCATGGTTGCCAGGTATATTCCAGACTTGGATCACTATAAGGGCGTCAAGGAGGACATGGAGGAAGAAATACGTAAAAAGGCTGATCAAATAACGGAGCGCCCTGTGAATGTTCAGATAAACACCGCTGATGACTACGACAGGGGGAGCGTGTATCTGACGATAACGGGGACGTCGGCTGAAATGGGGGACGACGGCTCCGTGGGCAGGGGCAACAGGGTAAACGGACTGATCACCCCCAACAGGTTGATGTCTCTCGAGGCCGCGGCAGGCAAGAACCCAATTAATCATGTAGGCAAAATATACAACCTATTATCAAACAAGATAGCAGGGGACATCGCCACGGCCGTTGGAGGCATAGAGGAGGTTTACGTTAAACTTCTGAGCCAGATAGGGGCGCCTATTGACCAGCCCAAGGCCGCCAATGTGCAGCTTCTCATGAAAGATGAGGGGGATTTCAGCGAGGTCAAGGGTAAGTGTGAGAGCATTATAGACCTGCACCTCTCGGAAGTGACCAAGATATCAGAATTGTTCATAAACGGTGAGCTTACGACTTTCTAGCCCAGCCCTTTTTACTCTGCAAGGCCGTATCTCTTTCTGATGGCGGCAAATATTATGTCAGAGGCCCCTGGATCTGGGAGCAAGATTAAGTGGCCCCTGATCTCTGCAGAGCTCGCCCTGAAAGCCGTGGTGAAGAATATAGCCTCATCAGAGGTCTCGCCGAAGACTGTGTGGACGAGGGAGGACGGAGATCCTTTTATTATTATAGACGGTGTCAGCATGATCTTTAGACTCAGAAAGTCGGACAGGGCATTGGCGAAGGCCGACATCATAATGTTTCCCACCTCCTGGACAGCTGACATCTCCAGATCGCTAAGCACGGATCCCTCTACTTCTCCACCCGTCAGGATACCGGTCAGGGTCTGGCTGTCTCGGAGGGGAAACAAGAGAACCATGGTGGCTGAAAGGCTATCTCGTAGCTGGGAGTGAACCCCGATGATCTCCTCTTCTTTCCCCCACAGTGCCTCCAGCCGGTTTACGGGAAGGGTGTCGAACTCCGGAACCTGAATCTCCACCTTGGTCCCTAAAAGCTGAGAAAGGGAATTAGCCGCATGAGAAGCGCCTATGTTCCCTATCTCCTTAAGAGCGTCTATCCTGAATTTGTTCAACCCGACTTCTCCAATCTACTTATAGGCCTACTACTGCATGTATCCCCCAGCCATCAGCTCGTCGATGGTTTTATCCAAAGCCTCCTTTCCGAAGGTTTGAATGATTTCCTGGATCTCGGCCTCAGTCAAGCCCTCACCGGTTCTCTCTTTGTATTTTCTTTTGAAGTCTTCTGATACCAGCACGTCACCTAGCTTCTGTCCTCTGTACTCCATCAGGAGAGGCATTATCTCCGCTAACGCTGAGGCTTCCCCAGCGGCTAAGGCTGAGATGTCAAGCCCACCGGGAACAGGGACTCTTGGAATAGGTACTTTGAGGTTGAAAGACAGTACCTTTAGATATAAAGTTCCGTCGACAAACATCTGCTGCTCTCCACCAGATGTTCCC
>Ga0256830_1000750_pt1 | contig 24337 bp, 25 predicted proteins | sample 128326metaG_FD_190537 | JGI IMG/M metagenome (GOLD analysis project Ga0256830, IMG submission 190537) | Hydrothermal vent microbial communities from Lau Basin, Pacific Ocean - 128-326 | ecosystem: Environmental > Aquatic > Marine > Hydrothermal vents | place: Pacific Ocean: Lau Basin | collected... | reverse complement strand
CTTGGTAAATGCATACCAGCATTCTTTTCCATCTCTGTCCCATGAATAGGGCAAGTCTTCTTGATCACTTGCACCCTGCCTTTCCTTGTAGAAACGACCATCGGTCTATTGCCCCTCACCCTGGAAAAAGCCATTAGTACTTATACGTTTATCTTAGAAGAATGCCCCTGGCAAGGGAAAAAGGCTGAAATCAAGCAGTGTAAGGCCCGGACCATCAAGGGGATAAAGGGAAAGATGGCCATGAAGCTTTGATACGGCAGCGGAGCAGATGGCAGGAGCCTGGAAATCCCCCGATAAGGGATCCCCAGCACCGGCCGATAGAGAATCCAAAACTCCTGATTTTCACCAGAACTTAATGAAACCTTAACAAAGGGCCCCTTATATAACCCTCCGAGGAGTCGAGAACATTGGAAACGTCAAAAGCAGACAAGGTATTCGAACACCTCACCAGGGCCCTGGGGCTTCTGGTCCTGGCCACGGCCCTGGGAGGTTTTGTCACCCTGTGCATTCTCTCCTGGCCCTCCATAAAGGCCTTTGGCCTCTCCTTCCTCTGGAGCAGGGACTGGGACCCTGTGGCCAACAAATTCGGCGCCCTGCCCTTTGTGGTGGGGACCCTGGCCACATCCTTTCTGGCCCTTCTCATGGCCACCCCCTTCTCCCTGGGCACGGGCCTTTTCCTCACCGAGTACGCCCCTAAAAAGTTGAAAGAGGTTATGGGCTTCATGGTGGAGCTTCTGGCCGCTATCCCCTCCGTCATTTACGGCCTGTGGGGCATATTCTTCCTGGTCCCCCTGGTGAGGAGACTGGAGATGGCCCTCAACGTGCCCCCTTACGGGGTGGGGGCTTTCACCGCCTCCCTCATTTTGGCCATCATGATCCTGCCCTACGCCACCTCCGTCATCAGGGAGGTGATATCCATGGTGCCCCGGGACCTCAAAGAAGGGGCCTACGCCCTGGGGGCCACCAGGTGGGAGGTGATGAGATTCGTGGTACTGCCCTATGCCCGGTCGGGCATCTTTGCGGGCATCGTGCTGGCCCTGGGAAGGGCCCTGGGAGAAACCATGGCCGTCACCATGGTCATAGGAAACCGCAACGAGATCCTCAAGGGCCTCTTCGCCCCCACCAATACCATGGCCAGTGTCATAGCCAACGAGTTCACCGAAGCCACTTCCAGGGTTTACCTGGCCTCCCTGGTAGAGATCGGCCTCATCCTCTTTGTCATAACCCTCCTGGTGAATATTGCGGCCCGGGTAATCACAGAAAGACTCAAAGTGAACCAGGAGGGATTCTCATGAACAAAAACCTCCCCCGCCGCCTGGGGAAAGACAGGGCGGCCACCCTCGTGGTCTTCCTTCTGGCCATCATCCCCATGGTACCCCTCTTTCTCATTCTCCTCCAGCTGGTGATGAAGGGGGCCACCTCCCTGAACCTCCAGTTCCTCACCTCCCTACCCCGTCCCCCAGGAGAAACGGGAGGGGGGGTACTCAACGCCATAGCAGGCTCCGTGATTCTAGTCACCCTGGCCTCCGTCATGGCAGTACCCACGGGAATCCTGGCAGGGATATACCTGGCGGAGTACAGGGACAAGATCCTGCCCCACGCCATAAGGGTGGCCGCCGACCTGCTTCAGGGGACCCCTTCCATAGTCATAGGCATCCTGGCCTATGCATGGGTGGTGAGACCCATGCATCACTTCTCCGCCCTGGCAGGGAGCGGGGCCCTGGCCATCATCATGCTCCCCGTCATAGTGAGAACCACCGAGGAAGTGCTGGTGCTGGTACCTAAAGACCTCCGGGAGGCGGCCCTGGCCCTGGGGGTACCCCGGTGGCGCATGATCCTGAAAGTGGTGCTTCCCACGGGCATGGTGGGCGTCACCACGGGAGTCCTCCTCTCCATGGCCAGAGTGGCAGGGGAGACGGCTCCCCTCCTCTTCACGGCCTTCGGCAACCCCTTCCTCTCCTGGAAACCCACGGAACCCATAGATGCCATGCCCCTGGTCATCTTCAACTACGCCACCAGTCCCTATCCCCACTGGTGGCGACAGGCCTGGAGCGCCTCCCTCCTCCTCATCGCCATGGTGGTCCTCCTCAACATCGCAGCCAGGCTCATGGCCAGGAAAATAGGAGGAAGATGAGGGGCGCCATGGAGGAGATCTTAAAAACCCGGGGCCTCAAGGCCTACTACGGAGAGCAGGAGATCCTCAGAGGCATAGACATGACCATCCCCAGAAACCGGGTGACGGCCATCATGGGTCCCTCGGGATGTGGAAAGACCACCCTCATCAGGTGCTTCAACAGGATGCATGAGGCAACGCCGGGGGCCCGTATAGAGGGGAAGATATGGCTGGAAGGCAAGGATCTCATGTCCATGAATCCCATCCAGGTGAGGAGGATGGTGGGCATGGTCTTCCAGAAACCCAACCCCTTCCCCACCATGAGCATTTACGAGAATGTCCTGGCGGGATACCGCCTGAACGGCATAAAATTGAAAAGGCAGGAGGAGCAGAGGATAGTGGAAGAGGCCCTGAAAAAAGCCGGCCTGTGGGATGAGGTGAAAGACTCCCTCCGCAGGCGCGGCACCTTCCTATCGGGAGGACAGCAGCAGCGTCTCTGCATAGCCCGGGCCCTTGCCGTGAACCCCCGTCTCCTCCTCATGGACGAACCCACCTCAGCCCTGGACCCCAAGGCCACCCGCAGGGTAGAAGAACTCATAGGCCACCTCAAGGAGACGGTGACGGTGGTGGTGGTCACCCATAACGTGGCCCAGGCGGGAAGGGTTGCAGACTACACCGCCTTCCTTTATTGGGGGGAATTGATAGAGTTTGGACCAACTTCCCGCCTCTTCACCACCCCCCAGGACCCCAGAACGGAAGAGTACCTCACAGGGAAGTTCGGATAAAAGGAGGAGACCTTGCTGGACCAACACCTCGTGGAGCTGCAGGGCAAGATAAGGAAGGCTGCCTTCCTGGCCGAATCCATGGTGGACAAGGCCGTAGCCGCCCTCATGGAGAAGAAGGCTTTCCTGGCCCGGGAACTCATAGAGGAAGACGAAGAGGAGATGGACCACCTGGATCTGGAGATAGACGAAGCCATCGTCACCATCCTGGCGCGCTACCATCCCGTGGCCAGGGACCTGCGCTTTGTCCTCTCGTCTTTCAGTGTCAACCGCCATCTGGAGAGGGTGGGAGACCACGCCGTGAACATCGCCGAATACGCCCTGGATCTCATCCCCCAGCCCCCGGTGAAACCCCTCATCGATATACCCCGCATGGCCACCATCGCCCGGGAGATGCTCAGGGACGCCATAGACTCCCTCCTGGAGGAAGACCCGGAGAAAGCCCTGGCCGTGATAAAGAGGGACGACCAGGTGGACCAGCTCCTGGAGCAGGTGAGAAGGGAGCTCATCACCTACATGATCAGCGACCCCAAGACCATCGACAGGGCCCTGAAGCTCACTTCCATCGCCCGAAACCTGGAAAGGATCGCCGACCTGGCCACCAATATAGGAGAGAACGCCGTCTTTCTGGCCAAGGGGAAGATGATCAAGCACAGAGGTCTGGAGAAGGAATGAAGAAGACGGTGGCCATAGTGGAAGACGAGCGGGACATCGCCAATCTGGTGGCCCTCCACCTGGAATGGGAGGGATTCCGCACCGTAATCTTCCAGGACGGCGAGTCTTTCATGGCCTTCATGGAGAGGAATCCCTGCGATTTCCTGGTCCTGGACCTCATGCTACCCTCCATAAATGGGCTGGAAATCCTCAAGACCCTCCGGGCCAAAGAGCTCACGGCCCACCTCCCCATCCTCATTCTCACGGCCAAGTCATCGGAGACCGACCGGGTCCTGGGGCTGGAACTGGGAGCCGACGACTACATGGTAAAGCCCTTCAGCCCCCGGGAACTGGTGGCCCGGGTGAAGGCCATCCTCAGACGCCACGGCAGCAACGAGGTCTCGATCATCCCTCTGGGAGAGCTGGAGATAGACCGCAGGAGCAAGACCGTGCGGGTGGAAGGCAGGGAAGTATCCCTCACCCACACAGAGTTCAGGCTCCTGGAGACCCTGGCCATGGCCCGGGGAGAGGTCCTCTCCAGGCAAGACCTCATCAAAAGGGTGTGGGGCGACGATGCCGTGACCCATCGCACCGTGGACGTCCACATCAAGCACCTGAGGGAGAAACTGGGACCGTCGGGACAGCGGATAAAGACCCTCAGGGGCTGGGGATACAAGCTGGTATGAAAGACTGGTTCGGCAGCCTGGGGTCCCGGATATTCCTGGCCTTTGCCCTGCTCCTCTCCATCTCCCTGGCCATCACCTACTTCAACGTCACCAAAGAGGTGGAGCGGTTCCACCTGGCCCACACGGAAGAGAGCCTCACCCAGAAGGCCAGGATGCTCCGCCCCCTGGTTCGGCTACTCCTCGAAGAAGGGAGGGATCCCCAGCCCTGGGCCTCGGCCATGGGCAAACCCTCGGGGGTCCGCATCACCATCATCCTCCCCGGGGGGAGAGTGACCGCCGACTCGGAGCATAATCCCGGCACCATGGAGAACCACTGGACCCGGCCAGAGATCCAGGAGGCCCTAAAAAAGGGCCTGGGCATGTCCCAGAGGTACAGCACCACCCTGGGAAGATGGCTTCTCTACGCCGCAGTCCCCGTAAAGGACGAAAAGGGGAGTCTCCTGGGAGTACTGAGGGTGGCCTACCCCCTGGCTCCCGTGAAAGAGGCCCTCCACCCCCTCTTCAGGAGGCTTCTCCTGGAAAACCTCCTCCTTGTCCTTCTGGCCCTGTCCCTGGCTCTGCTGTTCTCCCGGTACGTTTCGTCCCGGCTAAAGACCCTGGCCGCCAGCACCCAGGCCATGGCCCAGGGTGACTTCCATATCAGGGTGCCCGAGACCAGTGTCCAGGAACTCCGTACCCTGGCCAGGAGTCTCAATGCCATGGCCGCCTCCCTCCAGGAACTCTTCCAGGCCAGAGAGGAGGAGCGCCAGAAGATGAAACTCCTCCTCTCCTCCATGCCCGACCTGGTGGTGGTGACCGATCGAGAGGGCAACCTCCTTTTTGCCAATCAAGCCTTCCTTCGCCTCTTCGGGAAAGAGGCCAAACTGTGGCAGGCCGTGCGGACCCCCCTGCTGGCGGGACTCTTCAACAGGGTATGGAAGGAGAAGAAGGCAAAGGAAGAGGTGACCACCCACCATGGCACCTTCGAAGTGACAGCCATAGAGATGGTCCCGGGCAAAGAGGTCCTCTTCATCTTTCACGACGTGGAGGAGAGAAAGAGGCTGGAGAAGATGAAAACCGACTTCGTGGCCAACGTCTCCCACGAGCTCAAGACCCCCCTCACCGTGGTGAAGGGCTACCTGGAGACCCTGGAGATGGCCCAGACGAAAGAAGAAAGGGAGGCCTTTGTCGAGAAGATGGAGAAACATATCCAGCGTCTCATCTCCCTGGTATCCGACCTACTCCTCCTCTCATCCCTGGAAGAGGGAGAGGAGCTCTACAGCCGGACTCCCCTGGACCTGGACCCCATAGTGGAGAAGGTGGCCCACTGGGCGGAAGAGGAGGCCAGAAAGAAGGGGCTGGCCTTTCAGCTTAACCGGAAAGGGGACTCCAGGCCCGTCACGGGTTCCCCCTACCTGATAGAACAACTCCTGGTGAACCTTCTGGACAACGCCATAAAATACACCCCCACAGGGAAGGTGAACCTCCAGGTGGTGTATGAAAAGGACCGGGCCGTCATCACCGTGGAAGACACGGGGATCGGTATCCCCAAGGAAAAACAGGACCGGGTGTTCGAACGCTTCTACAGGGTGGACCCCTCCCGTTCCAGGGAATCGGGAGGTACGGGACTGGGGCTCTCCATCGTGAAACACATCGTACGCTTCCACCAGGGAGAGATCATCCTGGAAAGCCAGGAGGGCGAGGGCACCTCCGTAACCGTCTCCATCCCCCTGGAAAAACAAGGCTAACCCAGACCTCCTCCCCCTCCGTGCTAAAAGGCCCGGACCAGCATTGGACCTGTCCCCCTTTAGGGGAGAAGAGCACTCCAGTCTCATTGGAGGATGGGACCCCTGGCCCCAGGGCATCCTCCGGACCTGGCCAGGGACAGCACAGGCCGAATCCTGGATAACCAGTCCCGGCCCTTCACCTCTCCCCGTACTCCCCCAGGTACCAGGAGGCCAGGTTGGCGTAATGCCTGGCCAGGCGCTCTATCTCTGCCACTTCCTCGTCGGAGAGTTCCCTCACCACCCTGGCAGGAAAGCCCCTCACCAGAGACCGGGAGGGTACCCTGGTACCGGGGGTGACCACGGCCCCGGCTGCCACCAGGGACTCATCCCCTATCTCCACCCCGTCCATAAGGATGGCCCCCATACCTATGAGACACCGGGAGCCTACGATACAACCATGGATCAAAACCCGATGGCCCAGGGTCACCTCGTCACCAATGACGGTGGGGTATTTGGCCGTGGTGACATGGATGACGGAATTGTCCTGGACACTGGTATGAGAGCCTATCCTGATATGGTTCACGTCCCCCCTCACCACCGTGCCGAACCAGATACTGGAGTGCTCCCCCACGACCACGTCTCCAATGACCGTGGCATTGGGGGCCACGAATACAGAAGGAGCTATTTGGGGATACTTGTCCTTGAACCAACAGATCACTCCCCACCTCCACCGAAGATCAGGGTTCATCTTGACTCTATCTCAAGCACCTCGTTTTTTCCACAATTTCATTCTTAAATTCAAGCCATACCAGATAACCTCCGAAAACAAAATGATAGAGAATAACTATGAAAAGTTTTCAGATTTCCCCTTGTTATGACTCATATCAGGACTATTTTTCTTAGACAGAGAGAAAAAAATCACAAACTACGAAAGAGCAAAAAACGGATTATCTGAATATTATAATTGTCTAATATGGTGGAAGGAGGTGGTAACATGCATGGTTACAAGGGAGTTACAAGAAAACAACGTTTTCTGGACTACACCCCAAGAAGCCCTCCCATTGCGAACTGAATGGTAGCTCAGTATGAAATTTTAAACCCATGATAATGGAGGAGTAGAAATGGGGAGAGTGAGAAAGATAACAGCCATTATGGGGATGATTTCCCTGATTCTCATGGGAGGGTGGATACCAAGGGGATGGGCCGGATTCACCAAGGAATCCCAGAGGTGTGTTTCCTGCCATAAAGGTGTCACAAGCTTTGTGGTTACGGAATGGCAGCAGTCCAAACACTTCAAGAACGGAGTGGGCTGCTTCGAATGCCACGGCACCGACAAGAGCAATCCCGCCGCCTACAGACACATGGGATTCACTATCTCCACTCTGGTCACCCCCAAGCAGTGTGCCCGGTGCCACCCGGGAATCGTCGAGGAGTACCAGAACTCCATCCATGCCAAGTCAGGACTCATCGCCCAGGGAGCCAGCGCCATAGGAGGCGGTTCCTACTGGAACATCGCCGCCTCGGTGCTGGGCTGGGTGCCCTGGAACTTCCACAAGGGCCTGGTCAAGGAAGTGGGCCAGGTGGTCACCTACGGTAAGAAACCCGTCACATTCAATGGTAAAGTGGTGGTGGACAAGTACTGGGAAGACCTGAAGAACGACCCCGCCCAGGCCTGGGGCAGCTGGCCCGTGGGATGTGACAGGGCCGAGAAGTCCGTCCAGGACGTGATCCAGATCTTCGCCGACTGGGGTTGCCTGTGGTGCCACGGCTCTACGGTGAAGATCCTCAAGAAGACCCCCACCTCCGTCAAATTCTACGCCCAGACCTACCCCACGGGTGGAGCCGGCAGGGTGAACCCCGACGGTTCCTTCGGCAACTGTGCTGCCTGCCACCCCGCCCACTCCTTCGACCTGGCCGTGGCCAGGAGCCCCTCCACCTGCGGTCGCTGCCACGAGTCTGAAGACCACCCCAACTTCGAGGGCTACCAGAAGTGCATGCACGGCGCCATCTACTACTCCACCCTCTACAAGGCCAACTACGAGAAGGCCTATGCCAAGCCCGGCGTGGACTACTTCGCCCCCACCTGCGCCAACTGCCACATGGGTGCCGTCTACAAGGGTAACAAGATGATCTACCCGCCCAGCCACGACGTGGCCAGCATCTGCATGTGGAAGTTCGGAGCCTGGAAGACCACCTTCATCAGGAAGAAGGGCATGTACCATCCCGCCGTCAAGAAGGTGTGGCTCAAGATCGATCCCAACTACGGTGTGAGGTTCGTCAAGGAAGGAACCCCAGGCGCCAAAGAAATCGACATCACCTATCCCAGCAACGGCCTGGACAACCGGAAGAGGGCCATGGCCATGTGTAACCAGTGCCACTCCAAGCAGTGGGTGGGCAACTTCTTCCTCTCTGCCGACAGCGTCATCTACATGCTGAACCACATCAGGTCCATGGCCTTCCAGATCGGTGACGAGCTGAAGAAGGCCGGCGTCTACACACCTCTCGACCACATCACCATCAGGAACATCGGCGCCATGGGTGTGAGACCCACCATGATCATGATGTACCACACGGCCCCCGGCTACATCTGGTGGGAAGGCATCATGAGGGTCTCCCAAGAGTTCGCCGAGTGGGTGGAGAGCTCCGTCACTCCCAGACTGGGCGCCAAGAAAACGGCCAAGTACATCTCGTGGATGGAGGAGTACGAGAAGAACCTGAAGAGGCTGGGAAGGGAATAGGGGCCAAGGGGGACGGTTCCCACCGTCCCCCGCCTTCCCTTCCGTGAAGTACGCTTCCAGGAAGTGACAGGAGGGCGACATGAACATACTCCTGCTGGTACTCACCCTCATTCTGGCCCAGGGAAGGGGGGTGATGGTCACCCCCCACGATATTCTCCCCTACTGGCAGGCCTACACCAAGAGCCACGGCCAAGCCGAAGGACTCCTACAAAAGCGGGAGATCCTCATGAACTACCTGGGCGACTATCTCATGGTGAAGAGGGCCAAAGACCTGGGTCTGGATAGAACCCCCCGGTTCCAAAAGACCTGGGAAGAAGCCCGGGAAGAACTCCGGAGGCGCTGCGCTAAAGAGAAGGTCCCAGAGGCCAGGTGCAGAGAGATGGGCCAGGCCATCAAGAAGGTCCTCCTCATCCAGGCCCTGGTCCAGAAGGAGGTGATACCCCGCATCAAGATAAGCGAAGAGGAGATCCAGCAGCTCATTCTCTCCCATGAGGGGCAGAGGAGGGGTAAAAAGCTGGACAGGGCGGGAGCCCTCCTCTTCCTTCAGCAGGAGAAGAAGGCCCAAGCCCTCAACTCTTATATCCTGGACCTCATGGACCGGTACAAGGTGAAGATAAACGACAAGGCCCTGGAGAAGCTCAACAGCGAGACCCTTGGCCTAAAGTCTCTCTAGTTCCAGGGGATGGCCCTTGTTGAGGCCATCCCCCTCCATGATCACAGGCGGAGGCTCTCCCTTCCGGGGGCCATGGAAAGACCCAACAGGCCCGAAGGTTCCACCCCTTTGGCCTGGATGAGAACCTTGAAAGTCTCCCCCATCCCCCCGGGCAAAAGGAGGGCCTTGGCCGCCAGCCTTTCCCCCTCCCTTCCTTCCTCTTCCGAGAGGAGGTCCAGAATCCCCAAACCCAGGAGAAAATGGGCCTGGGGAAGGAACCCCAAAACCTTAAACCCCTCCTTTTCACCCCAATGGGCCAGGGCAGAAAAGTTCACGTGGGCGGTGAGGTCCTGCTCCCCCACCCGGACATAGGGATCTTCGCAGGTCCCATGGCGGTAATAGGCCATGAGGGTCCCCCTGCGCCTGTAGTCCTGGTAGAGCTCTTGGCTGGGGAAACCGTAGTCTATGGTGATGAGGAACCCCCTCTTGAGCCTGGAGGCCACCAGAGAGAGCCAGTCCAGGGCATCCAGGTTCACCTCGGTACGAAAGCCCGGGGGCAGCTCCACCCCCAGCTCCTGGAAGTACTCCTCAAGCCTGGGAGTGGTGGGAGGAGCCAGAACCTCCCGGAATCCCCCTGCCCGCCAGTCCACCAGCACCTCCATGAGCCCATCTTCCGTCATCTCCACCATGTGAACGGGAAAGGCGTCCACAAGCTCATTGGAGAAGAAGACCCCATCCAGGGGCTTCAGTTCCTCCAGGGACTCCACCCACTCCACCGAGAAACCCTCAAGGATAACCCCCTGGAGCTCCCTCATGGCAGGGCTCTTCTCAACGACGACGTAGGAGACCCGCCTCCCCTGTCGGGCCGTCTCCTCCAGCACATCCCGGGCCAGATGGCCCTGTCCCGCCCCCATCTCCACCAGGACGCCACCCCCCAAAATGTCCACCATCTCCATGAGCTGCCTGGCCAAGACCCTGCCGAATAGAGGTCCAAGGGAACTGGAGGTGAAGAAGTCCCCCTTTTTGCCTATCCTGCCACCACTGGTGGCATAGTAACCCACCTGGGGATGGTAGAGGGCCATCTCCATGAAGTCCCTGAAAGTTATGGGGCCCTCTCTCAGGATCCTGGCAGCGATAAGGTGCTCGGCAGGGGTCACATCCCCCCCTCCAACCCCAGGGGGTGGACCAGATCCACCACGGACTCCTCCATAAGCACCTCTTCTCCATGGCGGTGAAGGCTGATCTCCATGAAATCCCGGGCGGAAAGGGTTTCAACCCCTGTCTCCTCTCTGAGATAGGCTGCTGCCTCCATAACCACATCCCCCACCATCTCCATGCTGAAGTGGGTGATGACGGCCCACCTGGGCTGTGCCCGGGCGATGATGGGAACAGCCTCCTCCACAGAGAGGTGATCCATATCCCTGGGACGGCGAAAGGTGGTATTCACTATCAAGAGATCCATCCCCCGGTAGAGGTCGCCCAGCCCCTCTTCCTGCCGCCCATCGGCCACGTAGCCCACCCTCACTCCCTCGGCCTCGATGGCAAGGCCATAGGTCTCCACACCATGATGCACATGGGGCCACACGGCCCTGAAGACCAGGCCATTCCAGCTGGTCTCCCAGCCCGGGGTGATGGTCTCCACCCGATCCAGATTCTTCCTGTGGTAGCGAAAGATCACGGGGTCTCGCCCTTCCAGGGCATCCCTGGGAGCGAAGAGGCTCCCTCCCCTGGTCCATCCTCCCATGGTCCTGGCCTCCACCAGGGTGTTCACATCCCCCGAGTGGTCCAGATGGCGATGGGTCAAGAGTATGGCTTCTATGGACCCGGGATTTATGCCACACTGGATCAGACGGACCAGAGCCCCGGGGCCCGGATCCACGTGGACCCTCCAGGGGCCGGACTCCACCAAAAACCCTCCCGAAGCCCTTATCTGCCTGAACGTTACCCGCCTGCCTCCAGCGGTCCCCAGAAAGAGAATCCTCAAGGCCCCCTCCTAACCCACCAGGTAGACCACCCTCTCCTGCCCCCGGGACAGCCACTCCTCCACTCTATGAGCCAGGGAGGAGGGGGCCAGACCGAGTTCCCTGCGAAGCTCCTCCTGGGATCCGTGGGTAACGAAGCTGTCGGGCAGACCCAGGTTGAGAACTGGAACCAAGACCTCCCTGGCAGCCAAAAGCTCCAGGACCGCCGAGCCAAATCCTCCCAATAGGGAGTTCTCCTCCAGGGTGACCACCCGACCTGTCCTGGAGGCCCACTCCAGGATGAGCTCCTCGTCCAGGGGCTTCACGAACCTGGCATTGATGAGAGCCGCCGCTATCCCCTTCTCCTCCAGGATTTCCACGGCCTTCTCCGCCTCTCCCAGAAGGTGACCCGCCACCACCATGACCAGGTCATCACCCTCCTTCAGGAGTTCCCCCCTGCCCACCTCCAGAGGCACCAGTTCTTCGGGAACCTCCGCCCTGGGGGCCCGGCTCCTGGGATAGCGCAGGGCCGCCGGACCATCCCACTCCAGAGCCGTGGCCAGCATCCGGGCCAGTTCCTCTCCATGGGCAGGGGCCATGACCACCATGTTGGGCACACAGCGCAGGTAAGAGAGATCAAAGGCCCCGTGATGGGTGGGGCCGTCGGCTCCCACCAGTCCACCCCTGTCCAGGGCAAAGGTGACGGGCAGGTTCTGCAAGGCCACATCGTGGATAATCTGGTCGTAGGCCCTCTGGAGAAAGGTGGAGTAGACAGCCACAACAGGCCTCATACCCTGAGAAGCCAGACCTGCAGCGAAAGTGACGGCATGTTGCTCCGCTATGCCCACATCGAAAAACCTCTCAGGGAACCTCTGGGCAAAGGGGGTGAGACCCGTGCCATCGGGCATGGCTGCAGTGATGGCAACGATCCTCTCGTCCCCCTGGCCCAGCTTCACCAGGGTCTCCCCGAACACCTGGGTGTAGCTCTTCCCCGGGGTCTTCACCGGCTCCCCCGTCCTGACGGAGAAGGGTCCCACTCCGTGGAACCTGTGGGGCTCCTTCTCGGCAGGCCCGTACCCCTTGCCCTTCCTGGTGAGGACATGGACCAGGATGGGTTCCCTGGTTCTCTTCACCCCCTCCAGGGTGTCTATGAGCTCCCCCAGATGGTGACCCCTCACGGGCCCCACATACTTGAAACCCAGCTCCTCGAAGAGGATCCCGGGGGTGAAGAATCCCTTCACCGACTCCTCCAGCTTCTTGATGGCCCCCAGGAGCACATCGCCTCCGGGCTTTCCCAGGACCAGGCGTTTCACCTCGTCCCTGAAGCGGAGATACCCGGGGTCCGCCAGCCTCCTGGAGAGGTAATGGGACAGGGCACCCTTGGTGGGGGATATGCACATCTCGTTATCGTTGAGAATCACCACCAGGTCCCTGTCAAGGTGGCCCGCATGATTCAGCCCTTCGAAGGCCATGCCCGCCGTCATGGACCCGTCTCCTATTATCGCCACCACCTTGTGGTCCCCGCCCGATAGATCCCTGGCCACGGCCATGCCCAGGGCCGCCGAGATGGAGGTAGAGCTGTGGCCCACGGCGAAGGCATCGTAGGGGCTCTCGTCGGGCCTGGGGAAACCGGAAAGGCCGCCATACTGGCGGAGGGTGTGAAATCTCTTCCTGCGGCCGGTGATCAGCTTGTGGGCATAGGCCTGATGTCCCACATCCCACACGATCTTGTCCCTGGGAGCATCAAAGACATAGTGGAGGGCCAGGGTGAGTTCCACCACACCCAGACTGGGGGCCAGGTGCCCCCCCCTCTGGGAGACCACCTCCAGGATGATCTGACGTATCTCCCGGGCCAGCTCATCCAGCTCCTTTATGGTAAATCCTTTGAGATCCCTGGGGTCTTTCACCATATCCAGAAGCATGGTCCGGTTTTCCCCCTCATCCTTCACCTCTCCCTGTCCACCACGTAAAGGGCCAATTCCCGCAAGAACCAGGCCCTCTCGCCCAGAGGGCCCAGGATCTCCAGGGCATGGTCTATCAGCTCCCTGGCCTTCCTGGAAGAGGCCTCCACACCGTAGAGGGCGGGATAGGTGAGCTTACCCTTCTCAACATCCCTTCCCACGGGTTTACCCAGCTTCTCCTCGTCTCCCTGGCACCCCAAAATATCATCCACCACCTGAAAGGCCAACCCGACATGTCTACCATAGGCCTCAAGAATTTCCGCCTCTTCACCGGCCCCCGCCACCAGGGCCCCCGCCTTGAGGGAGGCCTCTATCATGCGGGCCGTCTTATGGATGTGGATCCACTCAAGGGCCTCCTCCTCCCCTTCTCCCCGGGAGCGTCCCTCCATCTCCAGGTCCACCACCTGTCCCCCCACCATACCCAGAGGACCGGCAGCCAGGGCCACCTCTTTCACCGCTCCCAGCACCCTCTCCGGATACACCCGGGACGGGTAGAGGGAGAGGTCCCCCATGATCTGAAAGGCCAGGGTGAGGAGGGCATCTCCAGCCAAGATGGCCAGGGCCTCACCAAAGACCCTGTGGCTGGTGGGTTTCCCTCTGCGAAAGTCGTCATCGTCCATGGCAGGCAGATCATCGTGGATGAGGGAGTAGGTGTGGATCATCTCAATACCACACGCCAGGGGCATGGCCACCAGGGCCTCCTCCCCCACAACCTCTGCCGCCGCCAGGGCCAAAACGGGTCTTATCCTCTTGCCACCGGCAAAGAGGCTGTAGCGCATGGCCTGGTGGAGTCTGGAGGGGGGGGTATCCTGGGAAGGCACCCACCTGTCCAGGTACTCCTCCACCAGAGCCCGCTTGGCCTCCCACGAGCCCATCAGGTCCCTACCCATCATTCCCCCTGTCATAAAGGGCCACCCCCTCCTCCTCCACCCTGGTCACCAGGGCCTTGCCCAGCCTCCTCCAGTGTTCCCACTTCTTCCTCGTAACCACCAGGGGCACCATGTACTCCCCCGTCTCCCTCATGAGCCTGGCCCCTTCCTGGTGGATGATATAGTCCTCGGTCCAGTCCCGATCCTCAACCAGAACCACCAAGTTGGCCTCCGCCATCACCTCATCTTCCCCTTCACCGATCCAATAGACCTTCAGGAGTCTCCTCCCCAGGACATCCCTCAAGAGGGCCACAAAAGCCTTAAGGTGAGCCTCCATGCTCCCCATCCTCAGGGAAGGGCTCCAGCCTGGTCTCTCCCCCTTCCTTCACCAGCATCTCCACCCTGGTCTCTGCATCCTTCAAGAGCCTCTCGCAGTGTTTCACCAGGACCATGCCCTCCTGAAAGAGTCTGAGGGACTCCTCCAGGGAGAGGTCTCCTCCCTCCAGTCTCTCCACCACCTCTTCCAAGCGCTTCAAGGCCTCCTCAAAGGAGAGATTCATGGCTTGGCCACCTCCCTCTCACCCATCACGTTCCCCGCCTTTAGATTCCCGACCCTATACCATCCAGCCCCATCCTTGTCACCATGGAAGATCCAAAGGGAGAAATTGACTCCCTCCAAGGGAATGTGGCAATCTCCCAAAAGTGAAAAGGGCCGTAATATACATAACCTTACTTCTTCTGGCCTTCACCGGGGCCATGGTCACCAGCTCCCTATGGACCTACAGACTCTCCATGCAGGCGGCCATGGGAAACCTGAAAACCGCCGCCACCAATATGGCCGTCAACCTGGACTTCACCATCAACAATCTGGGCATCCGTAAACACTACTTCCAGAGGCTGGTCTCCTCTGGGGACTGGGAAGCCGTGGCATTCCTCTCCCTTTACAACAGAGAAGGGGTGGTCCTCCTCCACTCCAACGTGAACCTCATAGGCCTCAAAGCCAAAGACCCCTATGTGCAAAGGGTATTTGCCACGGGTATCCCCATAGACCACTTCATGGTACTGGGCACAGGAGAGAAGGTCTACGTGCTGGATTACCCCCTGCACTACCACAGGGAGGGGAAGCTGGAGACGGAGGTGCTGCGGATAGCGCTCCACACCTATCCCGCCATGGGGGTGGTGAGGAAGGCCCGGTTCCAGCTCACCCTATCCCTGGGAGCCACGGGGGTGCTGTGGGTCCTCACCTTCCTTCTCATCTTCTATATCGGCAGAAGCATAAGAATGGAACGCCAGCTGGCAGAAAAGGAGCGCCTGGCCCTCCTGGGGGAAATGGCCGCCATTTTGGCCCATGAGATCCGTAATCCCATAGGAAGCATCAAGGGCTTCGCCCAGCTTCTACTGGAGAAGAGGAGGGGAGAAGACCCCGACAGGGAGTTCCTCCAGACCATGGTGGAGGAGTGTATAAGACTGGAAAAGCTGGTGAGGGACCTCCTCTACTACGCCCGGGAGGAACGGCTCACCCTCTCCTCCTTCTCCCTGAAAGAGCTGGTGGAGGAGTGCATAAGGCAGAACGAAGGGGGTGGGACCAGATTCTCCGTAGACATACCCTCCCGTTTCATCCTCGTGTCCGACCGGAACAAACTGAAGCAGATCCTACTCAACCTCATGGAAAACTCCATGGAAGCCATGAAAGAAGGAGGAAACCTCCTCATCAGGGCCAGGGAGAGGGGGAGCAGGGTGATCCTGGAAGTCCAGGACCAGGGCAAGGGCATGACCCCCGAAATCCAGAGGCGTATCTTCCAGCCCTTCTTCACCACCAAGAGCCAGGGGACAGGGCTGGGCATGGCCATCGTGAAGAAGCTCGTGGACCAGCTCAGGGGAGAGATCCAGATAAAGAGCTCCCCGGGTCAGGGCACCACTTTCCACATTGAGATTCCCAGAGAGCTCCAGAGAGAGCGTCCAGGTTGAAGGGTGACATCCCCTGTGCTACCCCTTAGCCCAGGGAGAGAGAAATGGAGAGGGAACACTTTCGCATCCTGGTAGTGGACGATGACAAGGCCTTCCTCTTGCTCCTCACCAGCATCCTGAAGGATGCGGGCTACAAGGTCGAAAAGGCCTCCACCGCCCAAGAGGCCCTCAAGAAACTGAGGGGCATCTCCCCCCATCTCATCATAGCCGACCTGAAGATGCCAGGAATGAGCGGCCTAGAGCTCATAGAGAGAGTCAAGGAGGAGTACCCGGAGATTGAAGTGATCATGATCACCGCCTATGCCACCGTGGACACGGCGGTGCAGGCCATGAAGCTGGGGGCCTTCGACTACATCACCAAGCCCCTCCAGGACCCCGAAGAGCTCCGCCAGCTTGTGGCCCGGGTCTTCGAAAAGCAGCAGCTCAAACTGGAGAACCAGCTCCTCCGGGAGCAGCTGAGCAAGGACCTGCCCCCCATAGACCTCATATTTATGGGCATGGACGATCTGCGCCAGGAGGTGGAAGAGGTGGCCTCCACCAATGCCACCATCATGCTCTACGGCGAGAGTGGTACGGGCAAGTCCCTCATAGCCCGGGTCATCCACCAGCTCAGCGGAAGGAAGGGAGCCTTCGTGGAGATCAACTGCGCCGCCATCCCGGAAAACCTCCTGGAGGCCGAGCTCTTCGGCTATGAAAGGGGAGCCTTCACAGGGGCCACATCCACCAAGAAGGGAAAATTCGAACTTGCCCAGAAAGGCACCATCTTCCTGGACGAGATCTCAGAGATGGGTCCATCTTCCCAGGCCAAGCTCCTCCGGGTACTCCAGGACGGGTCCTTCGAACGCCTGGGAGGCCTGGCCACCATAAAAACCGACGCCCGGGTCATTGCCGCCACCAACCAGAACATCAGGGAGGCCATAAAAGAGAAGCTCTTTCGGGAAGACCTATACTACCGGCTCAACGTTTTCCCCATAGAGATCCCTCCTCTGAGAGAGCGGAGAGAAGTCATCCCCCATCTGGTCCGCTACTTCACAGCCACCCTCAGCAAGAAGCTGGGCAAGGAGATAAGGGAGATTCCCCCAAAGGTGATGGATACCCTGGTGAAATACCCCTGGCCAGGCAACATCAGGGAACTCCAGAACGTGATAGAACGGGCCGTCATCCTGAGTAAAGGGGGAAAGCTGGCTGCCCCTCGACTCGAAGAGGGCATGGAAGAGGAGACCCTGGAGGGGAGCCTGAAGGAGCTGGAGAAAAAGGCCATAGAAAAGGCCCTGGAGAGATTCGGAGGCAATAGAAAGAAAGCCGCTGAGTACCTGGGAATATCCCTGAGAGCCCTCCAGTACAAGATCAAAAACTACGGCCTGGCGTAGGATCCGGGCAAATTTTGCACCCGGGACGCTTTTTTACCTCCCGATCCTCCCCGGGAAGAGGGGGATGATTTTACAACTACCTGGAAACAAATGGATTATCGACCTGGCACGCCCAGCACCGATTTCAAGACAGAAAATACCACTCAGGAGGTGCTGGATGAAGGGTAAGTGGATTTTGGCAGGAGCCCTTATTCTGGGGCTCATGGCAGCAGGACCCTCCCTGGCCAGGGGATTCCACGGCAGTGGAGGTTCGGGTGGTGGAGGATACGGCCCCGGCGGCAACTGCTACAGCCACCAATGGCAACATCAGTACAATTACCGGGAAAACCAGGGGGACCATCACCCATACCGCCACATGAACCAGAACTCCGGCAAAACCCAGGAAGAAGACAACCAACACATGATGGGACAGGGGCAGGGGCAGGGATGCTGCAGCGGTGCAGCCATGCCCCACAACGGGATGGGACCAGGTCCCGGGGGGAAGGATAAAGGTACCCGGTAATCCCCGGCAGGCCAACCCAAGGAGGAGGAGTCATGAAGAGATTGGCCACTGCAATGGCATTAGCCCTGGCTCTCACCATCTTTATGGCAGAGGGAGCCCAGGCCAGGAGTAACTGTTTCCCCTCCCTCCGGTACTGCCGGTCTGCCCTGGGAGTGAGGGTGACAGGGCGAGTGGCCCTAAAGGGAAGGGTAGCAGGGCTGCGCCTTCCCGGGAGGGGGCTCATCATCAAAACCCCCAGAGGAGAGAGAACGGTTTACGGACTGGGACCCAGGTGGTACTGGGTAAGAAGGGGCCTGGGCAGACCCTTGCTGGGAGAGCGGATCAAGGTGGAGGCCCTGAGGGTCAAGACCCCCAGGGGTTTCTATCTGGTGGCCTATGAGTTAAAAACCCCCAGAGGAGAGATTCTCCTTCGGGACCCTGCCACGGGCCTACCCCTATGGGGCAGGCGGTACGGTGCCTGGGGGAAAAGGACCTTTTGGCGTAGAACCAGCATGAGATGGTAAAGGACGAAAGGAGGGGAAGATGAGGGTGAAGGTGCTCGTTATGGTCTCGCTGACCCTTGTCTTCCCCTCCCTCCTCTACGCCCGAGGCCCCCTATCCCGCCTCATGAACCTCTACGACCCCAACACGGAACTGATCCTGGAAGGCAGAGCCCTTAGAACCCTCCACAGCCAGAACCTCCCCCAGGAAACCCCCGCCGTGGTCCCCATGGCCCTGGGGCGCAGAAGGGTCCTGGTCATCCTCGGCCCCCCCTGGTACGTGAGACAGATAGGGGTATCGGTGAAGAAAGGAGAGAGGATCAGGGTCATAGGCTCCAAGGTCTACGGCCCCCGGGGACGCATATACATCATTGCCAGGAAGCTCGTCCTCCCCCAAAAAGGGAAGAGCTTCACCTTCAGAAACGAGAGGTGCATACCATACTGGAGGACCAGGGAGATCGACGCCTCCCCCTACATCCCTGAATCCCCCAGAACCCCTCCTCTCCCCGCCTTCTTTGGGGGAGGACAAGGGAGGGGAAGACACCGCTGCCGCTGAGGTCTCACTTCCTCTTCCTGCGTTTCCTGCTGGAGGGGATCCCCATCTCCTCCCGGTACTTGGCCACCGTTCGACGGGCCACCTTGTAGCCCATCTCCTCCAATCTCCCGGCGATCTCTTCGTCCCCCATAGGGCGGGCCGGGTCTTCCCTCTCAATGAGCCCCTTGATGAGCTCTTTCACTCCCAACCTCTCACCCTGAAAAAGGGCCCTTATAGGAAAGGTGCCTCTGGGAGAGTGGAGGTACTTTCCCGTCACCAATCTATTCACCGTAGTCTGGGAGACTCCAAGGGTCTCGGCTACAGGAGCCACGGTGAGAGGCAGGGGGGAATCCCTCTTTCCCAGGAAATAGTCCCTATGGATCCGGGCCAGGAAAAGCCCCAACCTCCGCAGGTAACGCCTTCGAAGCTCCACACCTCTCACCACCCCAAGGGCTTTGGCCCTCTCCATCATCAGGTACTGGGCCGACTCCCCTTTAACTCCCTTCAATGCCATCCGGACCACCCGCAAGGGGGGTACCCCATCCCTGGCCAGATAGACCACAGGTTCATCCCCCACGTACTCGATGAAGAGATCAGGCCTGACCCCAGGGGGCCCCTCCGTCCCCGCAAAACCCGCGCCTGGATAAGGGGTGAGCTCTTTCAAACGCCCCACCAACCCATCCAGCTCCTCCGGTGACAGCCTGAGGCGGGTGGCCAGCCTACCCCTCATCCCCTTCAGCAGAAGGTCCCATCCCCTCTTCAGAAGATCCTCCAGTTCACCGTCCCCGGGAAAACGCTGACGGGCCTGCAGGAGGAGAGACTCCCTCACATCAAAGGCCCCGCATCCCAGGGGATCCAGGGTGGCCAACAAGCGCCGCCCCTCTTCCAACTCCTCCCGGGAAAAGGGCAAAAGGGCCCCCAGCTCCTCCAGAGGCCTCGCCAGGAACCCCCGGGCATCCAGGTAGGGGAGAAGGGCCCGGGCCGCCTCCACAGTCTTCCCGGGGGCCTCGATAACCGCCAATTGAGCCTCCAGATGCTCCTGAAGGGTCTCCCCCCTGTCCTCCAGGCGTTCCCACCAGGGAGACTCCTCTTCCCTGTCCTCCATCTCCTGACGCCACCTCTCCTCCTCTATTTCCAGAAAGGGGTTCTCTTCCAGCATCTGCCATACCCTGGCCGCCAGCTCTATCTGGGGCAAACCCACCACTTCCATGGCCTGGATGAGGGCGGGGGTCACCCTCAGCTCAGGCCTGGGAGTGATGATGAGATGGGGTTTCACCGTTCCCGGCGCTCCTCTTTCTCCTTCAGTCCAGACCTGCCGAAGCGCCTCCCCAGCTCCCCATAGACATCACTGGGGGGCACATTGTAGTACCCCATGGCCACCAGGGTGTGGAAAAAGAGGTCGGCCACCTCATAGACCACCCTCTCCCTGTCACCATCCTTGCCGGCCAGAACCACCTCGGTGGCCTCCTCTCCCACCTTTTTCAAGATGGCGTCCAGCCCCTTACGAAAGAGGGAAGCCACGTAAGAGTCCTGACGGTCTATATGATGCTTTCTATCCAGGATCACCTCGTAAATATGTTCCAGGATCGTGCATCCCCCACCGTAAACCTCCTGGGGGTTGAAAACCTTCTCTCCCTTCTCCTGCCATCCCTCCCGGTCAAGTCTCCTGAAGAAACAGCTCCTGTGCCCCGTGTGACAGGCAGCACCCTCCTGATGCACCTTGACCAGAAGGGTGTCGCTGTCACAGTCTATGAGGATCTCCTCCACTTTCTGAACATGGCCCGACTCCTCCCCCTTCTTCCAAAGGCGATTCCTGGACCTGCTCCAAAAGTGGGTATAGCCCGTCTCCAGGGTCTTCTCCAGAGCCAGCCTATTCATGTAGGCCACCATGAGGACCTCCCCCTGCTGGGCATCCTGGATGATGGCAGGCACCAGACCCTTTTCGTCGAACTTCACCTCTTTGAGTATCTCCTCCATCTTCCATCCTCCCATCTCCTGTTGATGGAAGGCTATACATGAAGAAAACCCCTTTGCAAAGGGAGGAAGGGCTCCTTATACTGTTCAAAACCTGGGGAGGGAGACCATGGACCGGGCCATAAAGCATCTTCGTGTCGCCTTGGGGCAGGTGAACGTCACCGTGGGCGATCTGGAAGGGAACGTGGACAAGATCCTGGAGTACATCTCCAGGGCCCGGGACATGGAATGCCACGTGGTGGCCTTCCCCGAACTGGCCATACCGGGATACCCACCGGAAGACCTGCTCCTGAAACCCCAATTCATAGAAGAGAACATAGAAGCCCTGGGGTACCTGGCCTCCCGGATAAAGGACATCACCGTGGTGGTGGGATTCGTGGACGCTCAGGACGACATATTCAATGCCGCGGCGGTCATCCACGACGGCGAGATCAAGGGAACTTACAGAAAGATCTTTCTGCCCAACTATGGGGTTTTCGACGAGAACAGGTACTTCCAACAGGGGCAAGAGACCCCTGTATTTGTCATCAACGGCACAGTGGTGGGGGTCAACATCTGCGAAGACATCTGGTACGCTGAAGGGCCCACCCTGGCCCAGTGCCTGGGGGGAGGAGCCGAAGTGATACTGAACATCTCCAGCTCCCCCTTTCATGTGGGCAAGAGGGCCTTCAGGGAGAGGATGTTATCGGTAAGGGCCTCGGATAACTGCACCATCGTGGCCTACACCAATCTGGTGGGAGGACAGGACGAACTGGTCTTCGACGGTGCCTCCATGGTCTTCGACGAGGCGGGCCACCTCCTGGCCCAGGCCAGGATCTTCCACGAAGACCTCCTGGTGGTCGATCTGGACGTGGAGTCTGTCTTCAGAACCCGCCTCCATGATCCCAGGAGACGAAAAGAGCGGCTCACCTTCCCCTCCCGGGTCCCCATCATCCATGTCTCCGGCCCATCCACCACCTCCCTGCCTCCCATAGAGACCAGGGAAAGGGAGGAAACCCTGTCCAAGGAAGAAGAGATCACCAGGGCCCTCATAGTGGGAACCAGGGACTACATCAAAAAGAACGGCTTCCAGAAGGTGGTTATAGGGCTATCGGGGGGCATAGACTCCAGCCTTGTGGCCGCCATTGCCGTGGAGGCCCTGGGCCCCGAAAACGTCATAGGAGTGCTCATGCCCTCCCAGTACTCCTCCCAGAGCAGCATCACCGACGCCCTGGAGCTGGCCAGGAACCTGGGCATAAAGACCTATACCCTCTCCATCCAGGAGATTTTCGACCACTACAGGGGAGAACTCCAGAGGGAGGTCTTCAAGGGACTGGAGGAAGACGTCACCGAAGAGAACATCCAGGCCCGCATCAGGGGGAACCTCCTCATGGCCTTGTCCAACAAGTTCGGATGGATCGTGCTGGCCACGGGGAACAAGAGCGAGATGAGCTGCGGCTACGCCACCCTCTACGGCGACATGGCCGGGGGCTTCGCCGTGATAAAAGACGTCTTCAAGACCACCGTCTACAAGATCGCCCGCCACATCAACCACAGGGCAGGGCGGGAGATCATCCCGGAGAACGTCTTCGTAAAACCCCCCTCCGCCGAGCTGAGGCCCGATCAGACGGACCAAGACACCCTGCCCCCCTACGAGATCCTGGACCCCATCCTGGAAGCCTACGTGGAAAAAGACAAGAGCTTCCAGGAGATCGTGGCCATGGGCTTCGATCCCGAAACGGTGAAGAGGGTGATCACCATGGTGGACAGAAACGAGTACAAACGACGCCAGGCTCCACCGGGCATCAAGATCACCCCCAGGGCCTTCGGCAGGGACAGGAGACTACCCATCACCAACAGATACAGGCCCTTCCTGAAATAAACCGGGGAGGCCTTCCGAAAGGCCTCCCCCTGAGAATGTGAAGCCCCTCTGGGGGGCCCTCAATACGGCGCAGAGGACATGACGTGGCTCAGCTCTTCGATCTTGTTGTGTTTGATGCGGTAGTTGTAAATGGCCTGCATATCCTTGAAGACCTGGAAAAGCTGGAAGAAGCCGTGCCAGTGGGCATAGTCAGGACCATCCATGGCGGCACCCTGCCTGGCTCTCCGGCCCACGTGGTGCCAGAGGTAGTAGTAAAGTTCCTGGAACCCGTCCGACCACTTGTCTTTCTTCAGCAAGCCTTTCTTCTTGAGGGTCTGGAGCATGGCGAAGGCCTTGTCGTAGTAGAAGTTGTAAACCTGGACGGAATCGTCCAGTTTCTTGAAATGGGAATCTATAAAGATGGTGGAGTGGCAGTTGGCGCACACTTTCCTCATGAGCTTCCGGCCCTTTTCTCCGTCTCCCCTGGCCCCGCTCCTCACCACGCTCCTCTTGTGCATGAGGTCCCACTTCAGTCTCTCATCCACGTTGTGGGTGGTCTTGAGATCCCCAATGCCACTCATGTGGCAGGTGGCACAGGTGGGAGCGGTGTAGTCCCCAGGCTCCCAGGCGTCAGGGGCACTGTCCCACCTCCACTTCTCTCCCTCCGTGGCGAAGAGCTGACCATGAGAGCTCTCGGTGTAGATCTCTATGTCGGGATGATCGGGACCGAGATGACACTTGCCACAGGCCTCGGGTTTTCTGGCCTCGGCGATGTCAAAGGAGTGCCTGTTGTGACATACGGTACAGTTACCAATGCCCCCATCAGGATATCTGGCACCCACACCAGAAGGCCAGGAGTCCAGGGTGGGCTTATGGTCTGGTCCCAGCTTCACCGTGGTGCCGTGGCACATCTGGCAACCGCTATGCCTGGCAGCGGTAGTAGGCTGATTACCGGCAAATACCCCGCTCTCCAGTTTAGCCCACAGGGCCACCAGCTTGTTCACCACAGGCTCCGCCGCCAGCTTTGCGTGGCCGCTCTTCTCAAACTGCTCCACCTCTGTGGGATGACACTTGGCACAGGTCTTGGGAGAGACCATGGGCGAGGTGTAGATATTGGTGCCCCTCACCCCTTCACACTGACTGGCCATGGGGGAACTCTTGGGGACAACGTGACAGTCGTAGCAGGAGACACCGGCATGGGCCATCCGGCTCTCTTTCCACTGCCGCACTATCCCGGGGGTCTTCTTCAGATGACACTCAATGCATCTCAGGGCATCCTTTGAAAACCCCCTCTTGATCACCAGGGGATTCCCCTTGGAGAAGTTGGGATAGTACTGGGCAGAAGCCACACCAAAAGACAATAATAGAGCCAAAAAAACCAGCAAAACCCTCTTCATCATACCTCCTCCCTACATTTTAGATCCCGTTTTCTCCCTCAATACGCTCAACACATCTCCGTGACCCACCATATGGTGACAGGAGACGCAGTTCTTCTTGGTCTCACCAATGAGATAAGCTTTGTGGGCCAAAATAGCCTTGATGGGGAC
>Ga0256830_1000749_pt1 | contig 24340 bp, 20 predicted proteins | sample 128326metaG_FD_190537 | JGI IMG/M metagenome (GOLD analysis project Ga0256830, IMG submission 190537) | Hydrothermal vent microbial communities from Lau Basin, Pacific Ocean - 128-326 | ecosystem: Environmental > Aquatic > Marine > Hydrothermal vents | place: Pacific Ocean: Lau Basin | collected... | reverse complement strand
ATATTGAATCGCCGAAAATAATCGGACAGTCTCATTGGTTTTCTGGAATAGTTGCTCAGCCTTATCCATCAAGGATTGAACTGCACGCTGAAAAAAAGTCTCTGCACCTTGTTATCCTCCGTTATTTCGCGCCATGCGCCGTACCACGTATTTCTCCGTCTCTACCAAAAACAGTCCGGACGAGGCAACTAGCACAATGCGTAACCATATACTGAAGTCGATTGCGGTAGTTCCAAACAGCAACTGCATTGGCGTAAAATAGGTAAACCCAAGCTGGAAGACGATGAGCATGGCAATTGCAATTAGCACATAGCGGTTGCCTGTAAACCCGGCCAGACTAAACACCGAAGTAGTGATGTAACGCGAACTGAACAAATAAAAAATCTCAAACATGACCAATGTATTCACCGCAACGGTACGCGCATGTTCGATGCTGGCACCTTGCCTCATCTCCCACAGAAACATACCCATAGTTCCGCCCATTATAATGATGGCGACAAATGCAACCCGCCAAATAAGATAGCGGGTGAGTATAGGTTCACGGGCATTGCGTGGCGGACGCTGCATAACATTTTTCTCGGGTGGTTCAAACGCCAGTGACAACGCCAGGGTCACTGCCGTCACCATATTCACCCAGAGAATTTGCACTGGCGTTAGCGGCAGTTGCTGAAAGCCGAACAAAATGGCGGCAAGGATAATCAACGCCTCGCCCCCATTGGTCGGCAGAATAAACAGGATCGCCTTTTTGAGGTTGTCGTAGACGGTGCGTCCCTCCTCTACTGCATGAGTAATGGAGGCAAAATTGTCATCCGCGAGCACCATCTCGGCAGCTTCTTTGGCGGCCTCTGTGCCGTTACGACCCATGGCGATGCCGACGTCAGCACGCTTCAACGCGGGGGCATCGTTTACGCCGTCCCCCGTCATTGCCACAATCAAACCCTGCGCCTGCATCACTTTGACCAGAAGCAGCTTATGCTCAGGATTGACGCGTGCATACACATCGACATCTTGCACCCGTTGACGCAACGCCTCCTCGCTCATCGAATCAAGCATCTGCCCTGTAATCACGTCATTGCCATTAACAAGCTTGAGTTGCTGTGCGATAGCACGAGCAGTCGCGCCATGATCACCAGTGATCATTTTTACCCGAATACCCGCCTGACCACATTGCCGCACTGCATCAATCGCTTCCTCACGAGGTGGATCGATGATGCCAAACATCCCGAGCATAACAAGATCGCTTTCCACATCACTGAACGTGAGCTCTCGCTGCTGATGATCGACCTCCTTAATCGCAATGGCCAGCACACGCTGCCCCTGCTGTGCCATCGCTTCAATCTGCGTTAACCAGAAGTTTTTATCCAGCAGCTGGTCACCGTTACTCGTTCTTTGCAAAGTGCTCATTTCAAGCAACCTTTCAGGCGCACCCTTGATAACAATGAAAGCATAACCGACATGGCTGTGGTGCAGCGTTGCCATAAATCGGTGCTCTGACTCAAACGGTATAAGATCAGTGCGCGGGAACTGCTTCACCTCTTCTTCACTGTCCAGTCCAGCCTTTAGACTAGAGACCAACAATGCCCCTTCCATAGGGTCTCCATGAACACGCCACTCTGCGTTGTTTTGTTCCAGCGATGCGTCATTGCAAAGCATCGCGGCCCGGGCCACCTCTTGTAACAGCGGTGGCGTTTCTTCTACGAGCACGTCTCTGCCAAACATCAATATTGCACCGTGGGGATCATAGCCCGTACCACTTAGTTCACATAGATTCTCGGCGCTGGCAATAGTACGCACCGTCATTTCATTGCGGGTCAAGGTGCCGGTTTTATCCGAGCAAATCACGGTGACGGCGCCCAGCGTTTCAACGGCGGGTAACTTGCGAATAATGGCGTTACGCTTGGCCATACGCTGCACACCGATCGCCAGCGTGATGGTCATGATTGCGGGCAGGCCCTCCGGAATCGCAGCCACCGCCAGACTAACGGCGGCAAGAAACATTTCAGCGGCCAGATAATCTCGAAGCAGCACACCGAACGCGAAGGTGATAACAGCAAGCCCCAGAATCGCGGCAGTTAGCCAGCGACCAAACTGGGCCATTTGAGATAACAGCGGGGTTGTTACCGACTTTGTTTCCGATACCAAGGTACTGATGCGGCCAATCTCGGTTTGTGTAGCGGTCGCAATCACCACACCGATACCTTGCCCGTGAGTCACCAAAGTGCCTGAATAAGCCATGCAGCGCCGATCACCGATTACTGCCTCTTGTGCGACAGGTTCAGCGATCTTTTCCACCGCCATCGATTCACCCGTCAAAACCGACTCTTGAATTTGGAGACTCTTAACACGAAACAAGCGCAGATCTGCCGGTACCTTGTCGCCTGATTGTAGCAACACGATATCACCGACTACCAAATCTTCGGCTTGAACGGTTGTTTGCCGGCCTTCACGCAGCACCATAGCAATTGGTGAGAGCATCTGCCGTATCGCCCTCAAGGCATTTTCAGCTTTTCCCTCCTGCACAAACCCGATCACTGCATTGAGAACCACCACGGCAAGAATGACACTGGCATCAACCCAGTAACCCAGCATGGCGGTGATGCCGCTTGCAGCCATCAAGACATAGATCAATACATTATGAAACTGGTAAAAAAAGCGCAGCAATGGGTGACGCGCTTTTGGCTCGGGGAGGCGATTTGGCCCATGCCTGGCGAGCCTGTTGCTGGCCGCTTCTTTTGATAGTCCGTTTGCTGTTGTTTCGAGTGACTCGAAGACTGCTTTCTCGCTATCGGCATGCCAACTTTCTGATGCCGAAAGCGGCTCACCTGAGTGAGCATTGGTTTTATTGCGGGCGCTAAATGACTGACGTAATATCACAGCAGCCGCAATCGCCAGAATGACCAACGTAGCAAGGGCGATCAACCATTCGATGGCCGAAATATCAAACCCCCATGCGAAATTATCATTCATTCGGACACCTTTGCTGGTGTGAATTTAGCCCGAATAATTCTTGAAATATCCAGGTTTCCAGTACTGATTAGAGCTGTCACACAAAGACATCAACAGCTTTCCTGTAGTGTACGCGGGAACCTTTGCCAGCAATAGCAACAGCGCTGACATAATCAGAAAAACAAATACGCCATTCACGCTTGTGTTGCAGCCACTAAATTCAGTCTGTCTATTTTCACTACTCATACTGCAAATGCAAAACAGAATTGCGGCATAACTTGCGACCACAAACTCCGCTTAGCTAATTGAATTATAGTTGACTTTAAGGGCTTTTTCCTCGCCTATGCAAATTTGACAGTTAACCTGAATATTTCACAAATCCAGGAAACCAATGAGACTGTCCGATTATTGGCAGAGATTTAATATGCAGCAAAAAGTTGGGGCAAAAAAGACGTGTTGTCGCTAAGCCTAAGCTGGGACAGTTGATCGAGTTTGAACACCACGGATACTTCTCCTCCAGCATGCCCCATGGCACCGTCACCAATGCCCAGATTCGATGCATGCCACGTGACTTTAATGTCAGCAACGCGTCTTTAACAATGCATGTTTCGGCCTGAATATTTTAATAAAATTTTCATCTGTTTGAATATACGGTCCATCAATCAAATCAATACAGTAAGGCACGGCTTGAAAAACCGCATTCAAACAATCCGCAATTGCCGAAGGTTTGCCGGGCAAATTTATTATCAAGCTCTTGCGGTAAATACCAGCGGTCTGACGAGATAATATTGCGGTAGGGACAAATTTAAGTGACTCCGCACGCATCATTTCTCCAAAACCCGGCATCATTTTCGTGCACACAGCTTCTGTTGCCTCAGGGGTCACATCACGTGGTGCCGGACCTGTGCCTCCGGTGGTCACAATCAATTGGCAATGCGACTCATCAGCCAATTGTCTGAGGGTTTGCTCAATTAATGCCTGATCATCGGGTACCATCATAACAACAGGTTTCCAGGGGGATATTAACGCCTTTGTAAACCAATCGTTAATTGCCGGGCCACCCTTATCTTCATACTCACCCTTACTCGCTCTGTCCGATACGGTGACAATACCAATATTCAAATCAGCACTATTATCACTATTTTTATTCGCATCATTTACGTGCATAACCACCCCTGTTAAAATTAGCTTTTCTTTTGCTCATATAAAAATATTGATTGCAACCAAACTGTCATCACCGCATATCATATCCTATAATTTTTCCTAGCGCTGATTGAAATAACGATCACCTGACAGCCTGGCTTGCATCAGATGACATTGGAGTGATCAATAATAAACGTGCTACTAAAATGTGGGAGAGCCAATTCAGGCAATGAACAATATCATTACCCATACCGAATTGGTTTTTGCATATTTGCATGAAGTATTCTAGGGCACCTCTGAATAATTCCCTAGCGAGCGATAGCGGCGTTAAAAATACTCTCAAAATGCTCATTTAACACATATAAACTCCGCTTTTTCAATTGTTTTTGCCTTGCTCTCATCTCACCAGGGAATTATTCAGAGGTACCCTAGACCAAAAAGCATCGATACTTCCATTAGTATGGCAAATATGTGCTAAAAAAGACAAAAGTGAAATGAAAGCAGGCCAAACAAACTAAAAAAGCAAGCCCGAAAATGGTGTAAACATGCACGCGCATTAAGGCACCGCGCAGGTGCCTTTTGTAATCGCTATCAATACCTGAGAATAGTTACGAGGCAGTCGCAGGCTTAATCTCACCACTATCCAGCTTGGCCTTTACCGACATTAAAGCGCTGTATCCACCAGCATTATAAACATTGGTAAATCCAGCTGCCTTTAATAAATTTTCAGCACTGCCGGAACGACTTCCGCTTTTACAATACACAACAATTGGGCGATTTTTATCTTCGCCAAAAGCACCGATTTGCGATTTAATTGTATTTAAGGGGATCAGTTTAGCACCAGGTAAATGTCCCGCATTAAACTCGGCGGGTGTGCGCACATCAACCAGTAGTGCACCGTCGTCAATCATGTTCCACGCCTTGATTTGTGCCTCATTGCTACAACCAGATAACAAGCCAATAAGGGATGCCATCAAAATGAGTATCTTTTTCATAATAGCCCTTCTTAGTATAACAATATCAGAATAAACTAATATTTTATCAACAAATCACTGCCATAGCCAGTCAAAACATGATGTCTAAATTTATGGTAAATTCATCAAGCACTTAGCCTATCTGATATTCATCAGCCAAGTAGGAAAGCACCGCTGCTCTATCGCCTTGAAATACTTTTCTGTGTTTTTTCTTGCTCAATTGATAATCGTACATAGGATCGTAATACTGTGTAAGCAGATCTTGTATCCAGACTTTATGCAATGACCTGTCATCGAAATCTCGCTGCCGCCTGATAGCTTCATCCATGGTTTTTTTATATTTCTGGTAACGTACACCACCGAGCCGGCGCTGAATTTTATCAAGAGATTTTTTCAAGCTCTCGGCCCATTGATAAAAGCCCGCTTCTTCACCAAACATTTTTTGATGCTCGGCCAATGACTCATGAATGTATTCATTAAAAGTAATGTCCACGCGCTCTTGCGTACTTGCTTCTAGCATAATCAACGGTGCTTGCTTCATTTTATTAAAAAACACATCAGGTATTCTGCGAGAGCCAATGCTAACGCTCTCATCCTCAACAACAATATTACTGATATTTTTATAACGCTTTTTTAATAATTGAATAGATAACATATTTTCGATATCAATCTGACTTGGCTGGGGATCGGCATGTTTTCCAAACACTGAACCACGATGACGAAAAATACCTTCCAAATCAACTTTGTCTTGAAGACAACCTAACAACAGGGTTTTTCCAATGCCCGTTCTACCACTGATAATTACTAGCTGAATTTCTTTGGATGAAGTTTCAAGTTCATCAAGTAAAAAACGGCGCATGGCTTTGTAACCACCTTTCACTCGAGGATAGGCAATGCCGGTATTTTCATAAATCCATTGCTGGCTTATTTTGGAACGTAAACCACCACGAAAACAATACAAAGCGCCTTCAGGGTTTTGTATTACAAACTTTCGCCATGCTGACACTCTTGCTGCTTTCACGTCACCACTGACTAAAGCATGCCCTAGCTCAATGGCTTTATCCTGCCCACATTCTTTATAACAAAGTCCGACTTTTTGCCGCTCATCGTTATTCATCAATGGTAAATTTACAACACCAGGAAACGCACCCTGCGCAAACTCAACTGGAGCCCGCATATCCATCATTGCAATATCATCTAGAAATAATCGCTTCAGATCATCAATTTCAGGTAAAATCATTAACTGGCTTTGCACGGTTATTTAAAACAAAATCAAAGGTCTTCAAGACATCGAAAATTTATATTATTTCTATAAGAACGGCGCTATCAGATTTGCGTAGCTCGCCAATTACCTCAAGGGACAAACCTTCAGCTTGTGCTATTTGCAAAAATTCATTTTCACCTTCCGGGGAAACACAAACCAACAGGCCTCCTGATGTTTGCGGATCGCATAATATTTGTTGCTGCAAACGGCTCATCTCCCCAAGTTTGTGGCCATAGCTATCAAAATTACGCTGTGCACCTCCGGGCGAACAACCCTGTGCTAAATAACTTTCCACCTCGGGTAGCTTAGGCACGGCTTGATAATCAACAACCGCTGTTAATCCGCTACCTTCACATATTTCAAGAAGATGCCCCATAAGCCCAAAGCCAGTGACATCCGTCATGGCCTTTACTGAGGGCAATGTAGAAAAAACCATGCCCGCTGAATTTAGCTGACACATGGTTTCCGGTGCAATTCGGCGGTGCTGATCTTTTAATAGTTTTTTCTTTAACGCGGTGGTTAAAACACCAATCCCCAGCGGCTTAGTCAGAAAAAGTTTACAACCTGCCTCGGCCTGCGAATTGCGCTTTAATTGCTTGTTATCAACCTGGCCTGTTACCGCCAAGCCAAAAACAGGTTCGGGTGCATCAATAGAGTGACCACCCGCTAACGGAATACCCGCGTCCATACAGGCTTGCCTGCCACCATCAATGACTTTTCCGGCAACATCTGCACCCAATTTATCAATAGGCCAGCCAAAAATCGCAATTGCCATTAACGGTGTACCACCCATCGCATAAATATCACTGATTGCGTTTGTTGCCGCTATTCGCCCGAACTCAAACGGATCGTCTACAATAGGCATGAAAAAATCGGTCGTACTCACCACGGAACTGCCGTTGCCCAAATCATAAACAGCCGCATCATCCTTAGTGGCATTTCCAACCAGTAACCGGGAATCAAAAGGACTCGAAAATCCGGTATTGAGAATATCTTCCAGCAGTCCCGGTGCAATCTTACAACCACAACCTGCGCCGTGGCTATACTCGGTCAGCTTCACATCGACTGAAGCATGTGAATATTGAGATTTTTTTTCATTTTGATCTAGAGAACCCATTTAGCGATACCTTGAATTATCACAATTGTTAACTACCTCAGTATACGCTGAAACGCATTTATTGTGTGCGCTTTGTAATCCAACAAACCGTCTGCCCGCCGAAATATACACCAACTATTCGGAACAATCATTGCTGTTACCGATACTAGCCAGCATCAACCCGGATCGCATCGACACACAGCAGCTGAAAAAAAATGATTCTCGAACTCTATAAATACCTAACGACTCCCGCACCCTTATCAGCCAGAAAACTGGGGCAATTAAAAGAAAGTATTGCCATGGAAGCGCGTTACAAACGATCAGAAAAACAATGGCAAAGTCATTTGACAAACTCGCAAAATATTATAAAAAAAGCAGCTACCCATTCAAATAAACATGAGGAGGCAATTATATTGGGCTCCGGTTTATTATTGGACATTCCGCTTGATTTTCTGAGCATGCATTATAGGCATGTTTATTTGGTTGATATTGTCCACTTGAAACACATCAAAAAAAACATTGGGCACTTAAAGAATGTCTCTATAATAGAACATGATGTTACTGGCTTGAACGACACTTTGCTAAAAAGTGTAAGGAAAAAAAATGACATCACCCCCAGCCCAAGCATCCCCTGCCTTACCAGCAATACGGGCTTGGTGGTTTCTGCCAATATGCTGTCTCAAATACATTTGGCTCCGGTATATTATGCAGAAAATCAGCTTAAATTCCGTGAAGACAAGCTGAAAAGACTCGCCCACAACATTATCCAATCACATATTGACATGCTAAAAAATACCGCTTGCAAGATATGCCTTATCAGCGATTTCAAACACTTTTATCAGAACAACAAACATCAAGTTCAGGATGAAGAAAGTGCATTGATGGAAATAAGTTTGCCATTGCCAGAAAAAACATGGCGCTGGGAAATTGCACCAATGGGTGAATTACACCCGGATTTATCAATGTCCTCGTTGGTTTACGCATACAGTAATTTTCGATAAGCAAATAGAACCGCGGATTTTTTCGAACTAAAGTCATTAACACTCACCGGAAAACCGGATTTCCACCTTCAGCCCAGGGCTGTTATCGCTCAATATTAATTGCGCATCATGTAATTTCACAACTGCATCAACCAAACTCAAACCCAAGCCACTCCCCGGTTTCGTTCTTGCCGCGTCAAGGCGCTGAAAGCGAGCCAGTACTCGCTCTCGGTCTTTTTCTGGAATACCAGAGCCTGTATCCGCCACCGATATAAAAGGGCCTTCGTTTTTATCACACCCAACACTGACCGTTATCGTTCCGCCCCCGGGTGTGTACTTAATCGCGTTTTCCAATAAATTATTGACAGCCTGCGCCAAAGCCTGTCGACGCCCGGAAACAAATACAGGCCCGCTTTTACGCCAAACAAAACGCAAACCCTGGTCTTCAGCTACCGCTCGATACAATTCAGCCAATTGCTCAATCAATTCGTTCAATTCAATTTTCTCAAGGTTTTCACGAAATGAACCGGACTCAGCCTGAGCAATTGCCAACAACGCATTGAATGTCCTGAGCAAATAATCACAATCGTCAATAACTTTGTGCATAACTTCGCGGTACTCAGCAGCCTCTCTTTCCTGTAACAATGTCACTTCAATTCGGCTACGCATACGTGTTAAAGGACTACGCAAATCATGTGCAATATTATCACTCACCTGGCGCATACCGTTCAGCAAATTTTCTATACGACCCAGCATCACATTAAGTTTGATAGTCAACGCCTGAAACTCGTCTTCTTGTTTTGGCACTGTTAACAATTGAGTGAAGTCAGATTCAATAACAGCATCCATGCCTTTATCAATACGATTAATTCGGGAAATCACACTTTTTCCCATATAGGTGCCTATAATAATCCCCAAAAACACCGTGACCAAAACTGCCCAAAGCAATGCAATAAACACGTGCTCACGTAATTCATTGAGTGAATTCTTCGCCTGACCAACAATTAATTTTAAATCGGGAGACAATATTCGCTGCGCAGTTTTAATATAAACAGCATGATAATCTTCATCAAGAAACTCGGAAATCCCGACAAACAACACACCTTCTTTTTCTTCTTTATCAACGATCTCACTTTTCAGCAAAAACGCATTGCCTAACAAGACCTCCCCATCCAGCGTCGACAATGCATAATAGTGCCTAAAATGCTCGCCATATTCTGCTCGCTGCGCCGTTATCCTAAATAAAGCCTCCGTGTTATCTTTTTTATAATATGGTGTCAGTTCATTCAACTCTTGCACCAGCTCCCGCTCCACCTGAACTTCAACTTCATGAATGGTAAAATAATATACGGAAAGCAGTGTAATAACAGAAAGCAAGGTAAAACCAACAGCAAACTGAAGGGCAACGCGAAAAGCGGTTGTTTTAAATAATTGCATTGATTAAAGAAAAAAATACAAAATCAACACATAAATCACACCACCCACAAGCAGTTGCAAGCCGCCCGTCAAAGTCATTTCACTATCAATATTCCCCGGCAATATCATCAATTGATTCCACTTTCCATCTTGCTGGTAAGCCGCACCTTTTAACACATAACGTGCCTTTAGCTTAGCATCAATCAATGTATTTAATTCTGCTTCTGTTGCTGCTGACAAGACAATACTTTCTTCCGGTTCCACCCGATACACTCCATATTTTGTTTGTATTCCGCTTTTGCAAGCCAATAACTCGCCGTTAACATACTACCCAAACCACCAGTTTTAAACAATATTCCCATAGGCCAAAGATTTTTTTTAGGCTATTATTCCGAATTATCCATCAACTTTGAGGCCTTTTTAATGTTTGCCCAACTAATCAGAAAAAGCACCAATAAAGTCCCACCTGGCATTCTGCGCAGAGTGGCAAACCTGTGGGCACCTTTTTTTGGTGCAGGTATTGATGTTGTTCACGTAAGTCCAGATTACCGGCACATACGTGTCGAGTTAAAATATCGCTGGTACAATAAAAATTACGTCGGCACACATTTTGGTGGCTCCATGTACGCCATGACCGATCCATTTTACATGATGATGCTTATTCACAATTTGGGAAAGGCCTATATCGTTTGGGACAAAGGCGCTAAAATTGATTTTATTAAACCAGGACGTAGTACGCTGACTGCCACTTTTTCCCTTGATGAAAAGCAAATCCGGCAAATAAAACAGAAAGCTGATTCACAAAAAAAATACGTATTTGATATTCCGGTGGAAATATTTGATACAGAAGGTGACGTGGTTGCAACAATTGTAAAAACACTTTATGTGCGAAAAAAAACGCAGCCTGAATAACAGGAAAAAATATCCTCAGTGTTTTGGCTTATAACACAATAAAGGTTCGCTGGATGGCTGAATCAGCCCCCCGCACTAAACCACTTCACTCAATTTATATCCTGCCCCACGCACGGTATGCAAAAGTGGCGGTTTCTGGTTTTTATCAATTTTCGTGCGCAATCGACTAATATGCACGTCTATCACATTGGTTTGCGGGTCAAAATTATAATCCCACACTTGCTCCAACAACATCGTTCGAGATACCACTTGCCCGGCATGTCTTAACAAATATTCCAACAAACGAAACTCACGGGGCTGAAGCTGAATAACCTTTCCCGCCCGAGTTACCTTGTGTTTAATCAAGTCCATTTCCAAATCAGCTATGCGTAATTTATTTGAGACCTGCTCCGGTTCACCACGACGACTTAAGGCTTCTATTCTCGCCAACAGCTCAGAAAAAGCATAAGGTTTTGTCAAATAATCATCACCGCCAGCACGCAACCCATCTACTCTGTCATCTACTTCACCTAATGCGCTAAGTATTAGCACCGGTGTTTTAATTTTTGCGCCGCGAATAGCCGCAATAATCGACAAACCATCCAGACTGGGCAACATTCGGTCAACAATCATTATGTCGAATTCACCGCTTAATGCCTGCCCTAAGCCTTCTTTGCCATCAGCCACATGAACAACCGTATGACCGCTTTCCAGTAAGCCTTTTTCAAGGTAAGCAGCCGCTTCCTCATCATCTTCAATCAATAATATACGCATATTTGAATAGTATCGTTAATTTAGCCGCAAAATTCCATGCAAGCCCTGAAAATAAACATTACCAAAGTTTAATGTATTGGAAAACTGCCTGAAACCCTTGCCAACGATAATGATTACATCGAAAACAAAAAACACGAGGCAAATAACATGAAAACGAAATACTGGAGCTTAAAAACACAAATTCTGCATATTGGCATGGTGGCAACTGTGACAGCCCAGCTGTTCATTAGCCTTATTATGTCAGAACCGGGCGACAAAGGCAGTGCTATCGGCCATTTAAGCTATCAAGCACATGAAGTCGTGGGCTTAACCGCGCTCGGGATTATTGCACTTCACTGGGTCTGGTCTATCAGCTCACAATCCGATGGTCGTTTAAAACACTTGTTTCCCTGGTGGGGAGAGGAAAAAAAACGCGTCATTAGCGAAGTTAAAGCGCTATTACGCGGCCAGCTTCCAGACACCAGCAAGCATGGTGGACTTGCCGGCTTTGCACACGGACTTGGTTTTCTCGCTGTCACTGGCGCGGCTATTAGCGGTGCAATTATTTTCTTCACTTTCCCGGAATCAGGGCATCCCGGTGTTTTAGGTGAAGCTACCAAAGAAATCCATGAAGCAATTGCAGGACTGGTATGGACATACTGGGCAGCGCACGGCGGCATCGCCATTCTTCATCACCTATCCGGCAGCGATACGTTAAAGAAAATGTTCAGTTTTAACACTTTGAACACCAAGCATAACAAAATATCGTCATCTCATAGCGCTGATTCTTTGTCACAAGAATTGTCGCACGAGATTAAACACTAAATCACATTAATTACTAAACCAAGGAGACTTATCATGAAAACTCTCTACACAAAAACCAAACTGGCCACTGCGACTTTACTGATTCTCAGTCTAAGCGCTTGCAAAATTCAGCTCAATGTCGACGGGCAAACTGTAGCTGATGTCAACATAAGCAAAACCGGAATCATCAGTAATAAAAATGGCAATATTAGCGTAAACGACACACCTATTGACACAAACTCTACGACGGTCATTGTCGATGGTGTTGAAACAGACAGTGCCAGTTTAAAAGATGGTATGCTGGTCACAGTCACCGGCACAGAGTCATCCGATGGCACTGCAAAAGCGCAAACAATCCGTTTTGAAGACGATGTTGAAGGCGAAGTCCTGGATAGCTCGATTGATGCATCAGGTACCGGATCATTGAACGTACTGGGGCAAACCGTTTTAGTGGATACAAATACGGTATTTGAAAGCAATGATATAAACGACTTTACTGTAAACGACGTTGATATTGGAAATATCGTGGAAGTCAGTGGCTATAGCAACACCAACGGCGAAATACAAGCCACCCGCATTGAAGTCAAAAATGCAGATTATACGCCCGGTGAGAAAATGGAGTTAAAAGGCAGCATCAGCAAGCTGGACGGCAATACATTTAGCATCGGTGAACTCACCATCCTTGCCGACAGCGCCGTGCTTGATGACCGTTTTAATAATGTATTGAAAAATGGCCAATATGTTGAAGTCTCAAGCTACAATGCGCTGGATGCCAACGGAAACTTAATTGCCAGTGAAATTAAATTGAAAAGCGAAAACGGCAAAGCAGTCGAACACGACAAAAATGACGAAAAAGTGGAAATCAAAGGCGCAATCACAACCGAGTTAAACAATAATGAACTGGAAATCAATGGCGCCAAAATCATGCTTGACAGTGGTTCAACAAGCAATGAGATAAAATATGGCAAGCTGAAAAAAGGCAATATTGTTGAGGCCGAAGGGTATATCAACACAGCCGGTGTATTCGTTGCCACCAAACTGGAATTGGATGAGCACACCACATCCGGGGAAAATTCAGATGACACAGACAATGACGAGCATGATCACGAGTCAAATGAAGCCAGGGAAAATGACAGCGATAAAAACGATCACCATCGGGAAGATAATGACAGCGAAGATAGAGAGGACAATGACTAATCTGTAGTGGCTGCGCCTCGATCCAACAATCTGGATCAGCTAACCCGGTGGATACTTCAACGAATACCACCGGGTTAGCCATTTTCCGAGCCAATGAATATCTGGCATGATTCTAGCCGCATTTTTACAATGGAACTCTCTCAGGCACAACTCAATAACTTACAAACACTTACTGTAAGTTCAAGCAAAATAAAAGCCGATAATCTGGTTGTTGGCCAGCAACTACAAGCCAAAGTTTCCACCGTGGATCCACAAAGTGGCGAAATAAACCTGAAGTTGAATAACACCGTTATCAATGCAAAAGTGGATGCAGCCAAAATATTGATGCAATTATCCGCCGGCCAGAACCTGCAACTCACCGTCGCTCAAACTAATGCCAACAAAATTGTATTACAGTTACCCTCAACATTACTTGATGCCGCCATACAACAAAAAATGCTGCGTGAAGCATTACCGAAACAGCAACCAATCACAGATACGCTCATACAACTAAAAGCCCTTACCCAGACAACATCGTCTGCTCAAGTGCCTACAAACCTCATTCTTTTTGCGAAAAAATTTATTTCAAAATTACCAACCCCCGAACAACTCAGTACGGCAAACGGGGTAAAGCAAGCGATTAAAAAATCCGGTATTTTTCTTGAAAACACACTTTCTCAAGCCATAAGCCGTGCGACAAAAGCATCGGTCGATGGCGATATAAAAGCCTTGCTATTGGGCCTGAAGTCAACACTGTTAAAAGAAAAAGAAACCTTACCTAACCAGGCCACCAACCGAAGCAACAATCAAACAATCACCCAGCCCGCTACTCAACCCGTAGTACGGCCCACGACGCAAAAAAATACCCTGCTGGCATCAGCACTCGCTTCACAATTAAAAACCGAATCAAATCCCGGAAAACAAAATCAAATAAATTCCAGTGCGCAAAAACTATCAACCGAAGCGCTATCTTCAACGTTAGCAAATAAAAATATACTCTCACCTTCAAAACCAACAGCATCAAACCAAACGATGGCAAGTACTGCGGGTCTGACAACTGACTCTGTAACAAACCTGGAAAAACTAAAATACAGTAAAATAATGGATATTCGCTCAAATGAATCTATTATCAGCAACGCGATAAAAAACACGAGCAACCCGGTCAATACCGATAAACTCTTAAGCGACAAACAAATTCAACAAGTGTTAAATAATCTGCTGGGGCAAAAAAAATCAATTCAAAACACCTTCAGACCCACACAAGCAACCGGGCTTAACCCGCCACCAGTTAATGCGCAAATAGCACCCTCCCCGAATCCGGTCGGACTTAAATCCATACAAGGATATACCGGCGAACAAAATCTGGGTACCACAAATGAAATAGCAATGGCCGCCATCAAAAGCCAGCACGTAAGCGAAGCAACTGCACCCCGGATAAATAACCTGGTCGACTTAATTGAAACCCTCATTAAACAAGTGGATTCCGCCATATCACGAACACAGGTTCATCAGCTCAATGCCTTACAGGATCAGGATCAAAACAAACTTGCACTAAGCCTGGAGATTCCAATCAATGATGATGACGATTTACATCTGGTTCAACTGGAAATAGAAAAAGAGCAAAACAAAGAAAACGAGACAGAAACCGTTGTCACGGTTAATTTAGCCATTGACCTGAATGCCATCGGGCCGGTTTACGCGAAAATTACATTAGTTAATGATAAAACCAGCGTTGTTTTGTGGGCAGAACGCGATGCGACTTTCAAATTGGTGCAAGAAAGCGTGGATGTCTTACAACTAACACTGAAAAGCGCCGGTTTAACACCCGACGGCATTGCCTGTCACCATGGCCAACCACCGCAAAGTCGTTTTGTTAAGGCAGACATAAATAACGGACTGGTTGACGAGCGCGCCTAATGACTGATCAACAAAATGCGCCACATAGCCCACCTAAAAAAGCCGTTGCCATAAAATACGAGCTGGATAGCGCACCCAAAATCGTCGCCAAAGGTGATGGTGAAATTGCAGACAAAATCATTGAAATCGCCGAAGAACACGGCGTTGTGCTCTATCAGGACAGCGACCTGGTAAAACTGTTATCCAAAATCGATGTAGATTCAGAAATCCCCTCCAACTTGTATCAGGCAGTCGCTGTCGTGTTATCATTTGTCTTCCAGCTCAACGGTAAAGACAAAGACATTATCGATAACGCCGAATAAAAATGAAACACAGCCTGATTTTGACCATTACCATTATATTATTCTCTATTGTCGGCTCTGCTGCCAATGCGCTGCCTGATATATCACCCACATCACCAGATCATCAAATGACAGGGCCTAAAACAGGGCCTGAGAACAAAAAAACATACCGCCCTAAATACGAAGATAGCGACATCATGTTTCGCATTGTCGCTCGCACACCTGAGAATATTTCCGCTTTTTATCAAGGCAGAGAATTCAGCAAAAAAGCCATTAATGAAATATTAAACACCTGTTACATTACCGTCATCATTAAAAATAAAACCCGTACCACATTATGGTTGGAGTTAGATAACTGGCAGTTTTCACGCAATGGTAAACCCATAACACGTATTAAACGGGATTACTGGAAGAAACGCTGGGATAGCGTTAACTTGAATCAGGCACATCGCTCCACCTTTGGCTGGACATTGATGCCGGAATCCCGCGATTTACGCACAGACGAAGGCGTTGGTGGCAGCATTGTTATTCCCAAACAAACCTCGCCTTTCACAATAACCGCAAACTTTCATACCAGGCCCAACAAATCCGGCCCGCTTAAAACCGTCACAATAAATGGTGCAAAATGTATAGAAGACATCCAGCCAGCACAATAATCGTCAGCCTTTTTTTTGTTTTATTAAGCATGTCCGTGTATGCCGACAAACTATTACCCCCTGCCTCTTTACCTTCCTTACCCAAAGGCATCATCACACTGGACGGTCGACCGGCACCCGCGCTAGTGCTGAATGACATGGAAGAAAATACCTTTGACTTAAAAAAATCCCGGGGCCATTGGGTGTTTGTGCATTTTTGGGCAACCTGGTGCGGCCCCTGCCGCAGGGAAATGCCAACAATACAATCCTTAAGTGAAATGATTTCAAATTCAGATATCGAGATCGTACTTGTTAATACCGCAGAATCAGAAGATACTGTTTTTAGTTTTCTTGGTATCGTCGCCCCCGACCTGAACCCTTTATTAGACACGGACGGGTTAGTAACCGAAAAATGGCAACCCAGAGGCTTACCCGCCACTTTTTTTGTTTCACCACAAGGAAAATTGCGTTACCTCGCATTAGGTGGACGAGACTGGAATAAACCGGCATACCTTAGCTTTATAAAAAACCTTAAAGAAGCACAGTAACAGGACAGGAAGCAAAATGAAAAACTATCTCTTAATTATTCCGGGCCTGTTTTTCCTTGCTTCTTGCTCAAGCCTGCCACCCAAAAGCAATACCAGCTTTGACATCAATGAAGCAACGCTTACCAGCTTGCATCATGCAATCGCAAACGGTACCCGCTGTGAAAGCGTTACAAAAAGCTATCTTGATCAAATTAAAAAGTATGACAAAAGCAAAAACGTAAACGCCATTATTTTAATTAACCCCAATGCAATAAAACGTGCCAAAGAACTGGATGAACGCTTTCAAAACAGGGGAAAACAACTCGCATTACAATGCGCACCCGTGATTTTAAAAGACAACTTTGACACCGCCGACCTGCCAACAGAAGCCGGTGCAATTGCGTTGAAAGGTTCCATTCCGCCTGACGATGGCTTTATGGTCAAAAAGCTACGTGAGGCCGGTGCCATTATTATCGCCAAGTCAAACATGGCCGAATGGGCATTTAGCCCATACGAGACCATCAGCAGCACGCACGGCACGACAACGAACGTTTACGATGTAACACGCGTACCCGCAGGCTCAAGCGGCGGCACGGCATCTGCCATTGCCGCCAATTTTGGTATTATTGGCATGGGCAGCGACACAGGCAACTCTATTCGTGGACCTGCGTCTCACCTATCACTGGTCGGTATTCGTTCCACTATCGGCATGACCAGCCGTGACGGCATTGTACCTTTGCTGCTTAATCGCGATATCGGTGGGCCATTAACCCGTACTGTCGAAGATGCCGCAAAAACATTTAATATCATCGCCGGATATGACCCCGCCGACCCTACTACCAAGGCAGCAAAAAACACCATTAAAAAAGATTACACACAATATTTAAAAAAAACCGGACTTAAAAATGCCAGGCTCGGCGTATTACGGCAAATTTATGATGATACCGCCGATCCTGAAGTCATCGCGATTTTTAATCAATCACTTGTTGATTTACAAAAAGCAGGCGCAAGGATCATCGATGCAATTGAAATCCCTGACTTCGACAAATTAAAAACAGCCACCGGTTTTTGCAGCCGCTTCAGATACGATCTGGATAATTACCTCGCCTCATTAGGTGAAGCAGCGCCGGTTAAAAACCTGCAAGAAATTATCGATAAAAAAATATATCGAAAAGAAAACGCCGGCGCGATGAAATGGGCTGGCAGTGTTACCGTAAAACCAGAAGAACAATCCCCACCCTGTGTTGATGTAAAAGGTGACCTGCGACGGAAACAGTTTCTTGATGCGGTATTAGCCACGATGGAAAAACACCAGCTTGACGCCTTTGTTTATCCAAGCTGGAGTAACCCACCCAGAAAAATTGGAGACTTAACATCTCCACACGGTAACAATAGCCCGGTAATTGCACCACACACAGGCCAACCGGCGATCACCGTTCCAATGGGTTTTACACAAACAGGATTGCCCACCGGCTTGCAGTTTCTTGCCGCACCATTTAAGGAGCATGTATTATTTCAGTTTGCTTACGCCTATGAGCAAGCCACAAAACACAGAAAACCGCCAAAAGGTTTTGAAGCAATGAGCCAGCAAATGAACGAGGGCACCTCTGAATAATTCCCTAGCGAGCGATAGCGGCGTTAAAAACACTCTCAAAATGCTCATTTATTACATATAAACTCCGCTTTTTCGATTATTTTTGCCTTGCTCTCATCTCACCAGGGAATTATTCAGAGGTACCCTAGGTAATAAGCTGGAAACTGAAAGAAGAAAAAAGAAAAATAAAAAAGAGACGCCAAGCTAAATTCTTCATGGACAGATTGTGGGGACGCATTCTGCCGGGAAGGGAGAGGTAGGGAGAAAAAAGCTAAATGGCGCCTCTCAAAAAACAACTTGTTCTTTAAATAACTACCACACTAAACAGTGTCAACACTATTGATATAAACACTTAATGCAGTGTATGCCTCTTTAACTGAACAAAAGCTGAATAGCCGCTCAAACAACGGCAAAAAAAATCACGCAGCTTCATGCAGTTAACGCCATTAATCGACTTATGTGTTAGGCTGCAAGCGCAAACGCCTTATAATGCCAAAACGTCAGAAAAAGATTACAATTAAGCCAGCACTATACTGTCAATATCAGAGAAAAGAAAACACATGGCAAAAAAAATCACGCTCAACATCCCTGCCTTATCATTTACCATGCTGTTCGGTTTTGCTGGTCAACTTTTTGCCGACTCACCCTATCAATTAAAGACACAAAACGAGCTTGCCTATCTTGCTGCCGGCACCTCGCTATCCCTTGCCGGATATTATCTGGAAAGAAATCGCACTGCACCAACAAAATCCAGTTTGGCAAGTCTGAATAAAAATATGATTTGGCGCTATGAACAAAAGTATGCGGGCAGATGGAATGAAAAAAGTCGTCAACTCAGTGATATCACCTTGGCTACCGGTATTTTATCCCCACTTGCATTGCTTTTAATGAAAAACAGTAACAGAAATGATTACCTAACCATTGGTACCATGTATCTCGAAACTTTTGCATTATCAAATGGTGGTGTGGTTTTTTCAAAAGGGGCCACTACACGATATCGCCCATTTGCCTATGGTGAAAAAGCGTCTCTCGCTGAACGCACAAGACTGGACACCAAGCGATCATTTTTTTCCGGTCACGCGGCATTATCAGCCTCCGGCTTTATTTTTTCAGCAACCGTATTTTCAGATTATTTTCCCCGCTCAAAATACAAAACCCCCGTTTGGGTTGCCGCCATCGCAGGCACAACGGCCACAGGTTTACTAAGAGTAAAAGCAGGAAAACATTTCCCTACGGATGTACTGGCTGGCTGGGCATGGGGGGGCACAATTGGGTATCTAGTGCCGGCACTGCACAGAAAAAGCAATAAGCATCACTTTACATTTCTGCCGTTCACCACTGCAAATCAACAAGGCATTTTTTTTAGTAAAGCGTTATAAGCCTGGTCAGGGCTTCCTTTATTGTAAAAAAATGCTCACCCCGGCATCAAACTATTTATTTTTTGCTATCAATTTATCGACTTTTTGAAAGCCTTTCGGCAATTTCAATCCACGACGACCACGCTCGTTCAAGTAATGATCCAACTCTTTGCCTTTCAAAACACGTTCGCGCTTGCCAGCTTTCACAACCAGCGTCGACTCAAGACCAAGTATTGCAACAGATCTTACGTATTCTTCACCAGACTTGTATTTGTCCGCTGCAATATTGATCAACTTCAATCCCTTACCCTTGCTCAACATGGGCAACTCGGTTAAGGAAAGCACAAGCAAATAGCCGGTATTTGTTGCAATTGCCAACCACTGTTCTTCGATATTCGTCACCCGTTGTGGCGCCAAAACACGGCTGCCTTTTGCGACAGTCAACGCTGCCTTACCCGCCTTATTTTTAGTGTATAAATCTTTGGCCTTTGCTAAAAACCCATAGCCTGCATCAGAACCAAGAAAAACCAGCTCGTTGACAGTTGGTGCAAACACGCCCTTGAAAACGGCGCCACCACCAATTTTGACACGCCCACTTAACGGTTCGCCATGCCCTCGAGCCGACGGAAAGCCATGTCCGGGTAAACTGTAACACCGCCCACTCGAATCAATAAACATCACATTTTGATTGGTTCTGGCTTTTGCTGTTGCCAGCAACTTGTCACCCGACTTGAAGTTTAATGCCAGCTCGTCAATATCATGGCCTTTTGCCGCGCGAATCCAGCCCTTTTCTGACAAAATTACCGTAATCGGTTCAGATGGAATTAAAGCTGACGGATCAAGCGCTACCGCTGCGTCCCTTGCCACAATCGGCGAGCGGCGATCATCACCGTATTCTTTTGAATCAGCCTGAATTTCTTTTTTAACCCGAGTTTTTAATCGACGCTCACTGCTTAGCGTCAATTCCAGACTGTCCCGTTCCGCCCTCAGCTCCTCCTGCTCACCCCGAATTTTCATCTCTTCAAGTTTGGCAAGATGGCGCAATTTTAATTCCAAAATGGCTTCCGCTTGCGCCGCAGACAAATCAAAACGTTTCATCAATACAACTTTTGGTTCATCTTCGGTACGAATAATATGAATCACTTCATCAATATTCAAAAACGCAATCATTAAACCATCAAGTATATGCAAACGCTGCAATACTTTATCTAGCCGATACTGCAAACGTCTGCGAACGGTATCCGTACGATATGCCAACCATTCAGTCAAAATGACAAGCAGGTTTTTCACCTGCGGACGACCATCTGTTCCAATCATGTTTAAATTCACACGATAGGCTCTCTCCATATCGGTCGTAGCAAACAAATGCGCCATCAGTTCTTCAATGTTCACCCGGTTTGAGCGCGGCGTGATAACCAAACGGGTGGGGTTTTCATGGTCTGACTCATCACGCAAGTCTTCTACCATTGGCAGCTTCTTCGCGGTCATCTGCGCGGCAACCTGCTCCAGAATTTTATTTCCCGAAGTTTGATAGGGCAATGCTGTTACGATAATATCGCCATCTTCCATTTCATATTTGGCGCGCATTCGTACACTACCACTGCCCTTGCAATACATTTCCTTCAACTCACTTTCAGAGCTGATAATTTCGGCATCAGTGGGAAAATCCGGCCCTTTGACATACTTGAAAATATCGTCAAAAGTCGCCTTCGGGTTTTCCAGAATATGCACACAGGCAGCCGACACTTCACGTAAATTATGTGGCGGAATATCGGTAGCCATGCCCACCGCAATACCAGATGCACCGTTAAGCAAAACCACGGGCAAACGAGCGGGTAGCAAAGCGGGCTCTTCCAACGTACCATCAAAGTTTGGTACCCACTCAACCGTACCCGAACCCACTTCCGACAACAATACCTGGGAAAACTTCGACAATTTTGCTTCGGTATAACGCATCGCAGCAAATGATTTCGGATCATCCGGCGAACCCCAGTTTCCTTGCCCATCAACCAGGGGATAGCGAAAAGAAAAAGACTGCGCCATGTGCACCATGGCTTCATAACAGGCAGAATCACCGTGCGGATGAAACTTGCCTAACACATCACCAATGGTACGTGCTGATTTTTTAAATTTCGCCGTAGAACGTAATCCCAACTCTGACATCGCATAAATAATACGTCGTTGTACCGGCTTTAGCCCATCCCCCAAATGTGGCAGCGCCCGATCGAGAATGACGTACATGGAATAATCCAAATAGGATTTTTCAGTGAACGCCGACATGGGCATAATTTCAGTGCCATCTTCGGCAATGCGTACTTCATTTGTCATAATAACAACTCATGTAAAATGTATTCTATTTGCCACTAGCCAATTGTTTGCTTACAAGTCTGCAAGCGCACCTTTCATTTCCAGCCAGGATTTCCTGTCGGATGCGCGTTTTTTTGCAAGCAACATATCCATGATGGAATGCGTATCATCACCCGCCTCAACCCGCAATTGAACCAAGCGACGTGTATCTGCACTCATGGTTGTTTCACGCAATTGTAAGGGGTTCATTTCACCCAAACCTTTAAATCGTTGCACATTTGGATTGCCGCGAATTTTATCCGCCACAATTCTGTCCAGTACACCCTGCTTTTCTCTTTCATCCAAAGCATAAAAAACTTGCTTACCGACATCGATACGAAACAACGGTGGCATGGCCACATATATGTGACCAGCAGCAACAACCGCCTTAAAGTGACGGACAAACAAAGCGCATAGCAGTGTGGCGATATGCGCACCGTCCGAATCAGCATCAGCAAGGATGCAGATTTTACCGTAACGCAATCCTTTTAAGTCATCCGAACCAGGGTCAACGCCAATGGCAACAGCAATATCATGCACCTCTTGCGAAGCTAAAACCTGTTGAGAGTCCACTTCCCAGGTATTTAATATTTTACCGCGTAGTGGCATCACCGCTTGAAAGTTTCGGTCACGTGCTTGCTTGGCAGAACCACCGGCAGAATCCCCTTCCACCAGAAATAATTCACTGCGCTCGGAATCTTGTGAAGAACAATCCGCCAATTTACCGGGCAGTGCAGGCCCGGTGGTTATTTTTTTACGTACGACTTTTTTTGCCGCCTTTAAGCGTTTTTGCGCACTGCTAATGGCAAGCTCAGCAATTTTTTCACCGATGTCAGCGTTTTCACCCAACCATAAACTGAACGCATCTTTTACCACGCCAGCAACAAACGCAGCGGCCTCGCGCGAGGATAATCGTTCTTTGGTTTGCCCTGAAAACTGCGGGTCGGCCAGTTTAACCGACAAAATATAACTGCAACGCTCCCACACATCTTCCGGTGATAACTTCACACCACGTGGCAACAAGTTTTTAAAATCACAAAATTCGCGAATTGCTTCGGTTAACCCCGTACGCAAGCCATTCACATGTGTTCCGCCTTGCGCGGTTGGAATTAAGTTCACATAAGCTTCGGTAACCAAATCACCTTCTTCCGGCAACCAAACTACCGCCCAATCTGCTGCTTCGGTATTACCCGAGGCTGATTCAAAAAAAGGGGATTCGGGTAATGTTTCTGTTTTTCCCAATTCATCACGCAAATAGGCGCGTAATCCATCTTCGTAATACCACTCAAGGTTTTCGCCACTTTTTTCCACCTCAAACTTAACACGCAAACCACCACACAATACCGCTTTTGCGCGCAATATGTGTTTTAACTTGGTGACTGAAAACGTTTCAGAATCAAAATAGGATTTGTCCGGCCAAAAACGAATGGTGGTGCCGGTTTGTTTTTTGGGAACCTTACCAATGACTTTTAATTTACTTTTTTTCGTACCGTTGGCAAAGCGCATGTAATGCGCTTTGCCATCGCGTTTTACCCATACTTCAAGCTTGGTCGACAAGGCATTAACCACCGATACACCGACACCATGCAAACCACCGGAAAATTCATAATTGTCATTGGTAAATTTTCCACCCGCGTGAAGCTTGGTCATAATGACTTCGATGCCGGGGATTTTTTCAACCGGATGAACATCCACCGGCATACCACGGCCATCGTCGCGCACTTCTAATGAATTATCTTTGTGCAGAATAACGTGAAGAAACGTCGCGTGACCGGCCATGGCCTCGTCGACGCTGTTATCAATAACCTCTTGTCCCAGGTGGTTGGGTCTTGTGGTATCGGTGTACATGCCGGGGCGCTTTTTAACCGGCTCCAGCCCTTTTAGAACTTCGATATCTGATGCACTGTAGCTTTTTGCCATATTTTACTTCAATATTTTTTGAGTTTATGTACGCTGTTTATAATTGGGAATGAATCCTACTGGTAGTCTTCGTCTTGTTCAAGTATTACGGGTAATAGCAAGCACAGAAAAAATCACAGTCGAACCTGCCAGAAATATGCCGAAAACGAGGAATGAAACCAAGTGAGAGGCTTGCGCTTTTGTTTGCGGGGGGCTGCCTGGCTTTATTGCGAAAAGTGCTGAATAGTTACAACAGATGTTGATCTGACAGGGATGTCACTCAAAACCGGAAACTGTCCGACCAAACTGAAACCACGACATAAAGTGCGTTAATTATATT
>Ga0256830_1000748_pt1 | contig 24346 bp, 18 predicted proteins | sample 128326metaG_FD_190537 | JGI IMG/M metagenome (GOLD analysis project Ga0256830, IMG submission 190537) | Hydrothermal vent microbial communities from Lau Basin, Pacific Ocean - 128-326 | ecosystem: Environmental > Aquatic > Marine > Hydrothermal vents | place: Pacific Ocean: Lau Basin | collected... | reverse complement strand
CCGTCATCGGCAAGCAGCGACGATTCATCCTGCCGCAGTGCCGATTCCGTCGCATCGACGATGTCGGTCTCCGGGTCGAATTCGTGGATCGCCGCGATGAGCGCCCGCGCGCGAGAGAGGTCGATCGTTGCGGAATCGATTCCCTCGACGCGTCCGTTCATCTCGCGGAAGCGCTCGAGCGGTGTGGTCGCGCGAAGCTCCGGCTGCTCGGCGAGCAACTCCCGGTGCGAGGCCATCGACGGGATCGGTGCGTCTTCGTTTTCGTCTTTCGGCTGAACGACGGGAATCTCTTCGAAGCCGATGCGCAGGCCGTAGACGATATAGTCGAAGATCGCATCCGAGCCGTTTTCGCCGATGACGACCAGGTTGGAGGTGCTCATCGACTCGACCGCCAGCGGCGCGAGACTGCCCCGAGCTGTTACGTGCGCGGTCAGGCCGATGTCGGGATTGGTCACCCAGGCGAAGGTTTCGTCGAGCGCAATCACCGCCCGTCCGTCTTCGAGTCTAGCGCTTCCGCGGGTATAGGTGCCGGCCTCATTGCCTTCGAGAGAGGTGTAAACGATCTTGCGCGACGGTTCGTAGGGATGGTTCTGCACGAAGTTCTTCGCTCCGTTGCCGCTGGTGCTTGAAGAGCCTCTGCCGGCATAAAGAAAGGTTCCACCGTCCCGGTCGTAGAAGTACCCGCCAAAAGCGTTGCCGTAGCCCAAGATTCCACCGTCTCCCCGGGCGACGTAAGCGTATCCGGAGTCGTTTGCGTTCTGGAAATACCCGCCTCTGTCGCTGCCGGATGCGCGGATTCCGTCGTCCCCGAAGCCGATATATGCATAGCCGGTGCTGTCTAGGTCCTTGAAATAGCCGCCCATTTCTGAGCCGTAGGCTTCGATTCCACGGTCGCCGTAGCCGACGTAGGCGTAGCCGGAGTTGTCCGAGTCTTTGAAGTAGCCGCCCATTTCAGAGCCGAAACCTTCGATTCCACGGTCGCCGATGCCGACGTTGGCGTAGCCGCTTTGGTCGCTGTCGGCGAAGTAAGCGCCTCTGTTGTTGCCGTATGCGCGGATTCCGTCGTTTCCGAAGGCGATATACGCGTAGCCCGTGCTGTCTAGGTCCTTGAAGTAGCCGCCCGCGTAGTTTCCGTAGGCACGGATCCCGTTGTCGCCGTAGCCGACGTAAGCGTATCCGGAGCTGTTGGTGTCTTGGAAGTAGCCGCCCGCCTCGGTGCCGAAACCTTCGATTCCACGGTTGCCGATGCCGACGTTGGCGTAGCCGCTTTGGTCGCTGTCGGCGAAATAAGCGCCTCTGTCGCTGCCGGATGCGCGGACGCCTTCGTCCCCGAAGCCGATATATGCATAGCCGGTGCTGTCTAGGTCCTTGAAATAGCCGCCCGCGTAGTTTCCGTAGGCGCGGATCCCGTTGTCGCCGTTGCCGACGTAGGCGTATCCGGAGCTGTTGGTGTCCTTGAAGTAGCCGCCGCCCTTGTCGCCGTAGCTCTCGATCCCGTACGTCTGTTGCCCGGTGGCGTCGATGGTGAGCCGGCTCGCTTTGCTTTGTTGCGTTGTGGATGTGTCGAGGAACTCTTGGGCGGCGCGGCCTTCGAGTCGGCCCGCATTCAGCGCATAGCCCGCAGAGGCGACGGGGATGCGCGGAGAAAGCGTCTCGCTGCCCACCTCCACTTCGAGCCACACGTCGCCGTAGTCGGCGAAGACCTGCGCCAGCGAGGTGTAGTCGCCCGGTCCCGAGCCATCGAGGACTTCGCCGCTGCCGAGTTGCACCGAAAACAGACCGCCGTCGACCGTCACGGCTTGAGTGTTGGCGGCCACATGCCGGTCGACGAGGATCTCATCACCGGCGTTTTCCGCGCTCCAGAAGCGGAAGACCATGTCGTAGCTGCCGTCGAGCGGCGCGTCCGCTGCATCGCGCAGCACGCCCTGGTAATTCATGCGATCCGGCGGTGGCGCGCCCTGCGCGGTGAATCCGACGAATACAAGGACGAGAATGAGAATGATCGCGATTTCCGAACGCTTCATGGCTGCAGCTCCTTTTTCACTCTGCTCCGGCAGAGGTGCTTCCGAGTCTTTGGTGCCCGCGCCGCAGCGACCTGCGTTTCCCGCGGTTTTCCGCCCTCATCGGAGCGAAACTTCCCGCCTCGCACGGCCTGCGGCTTTGAGGAAAAGTCGATCGGAAGGCCGCGACGTTACAGCCGGTGCTACGAATTCGTCATCGCGCCTTCATCCGTGAGATCACGGCAGTGCGTGGCGCCTTCGATCGCCGGGTCGTCCGGTAGAGAGGACGCGCGCTTCGGCTGTCGGGGGACGAAGGGAGCGCCATCGTCGGCCCGTGTGCAAAGGCTCAGAGCATCGAAAGAATCAGGATCGCACTGAAGCCGCCGTGGATGAAGATCGGAAGGGTGAGGCTCTTGGTGCGCAAGGCGACGAGAGCGAGCACGATCGAAAAACCGAAAAAGAACAGGAAGAACGTCGGGTCGAAACGTTCCAGCGCGAAGAGCAATGACGTGATCACGACGGCCGCCCGCGTGCCGATACGTTTCGTGAGGAAAGCCAGAGCATATCCCCGGAAAAAGATCTCATCCGCGGCAGCGGCAAGTATTGCCGGCACGGCGTTTCCCAGCATGCCTAGGCGATCGTTGCCCAGCGGCCAAGCGAAGGCGGCATCGCCGATGACCGCCGGCAGCATCGAGGCGTAAGCCCAAGCCGAAAGGAGCAGCCCCGCGACGATCGCCGAGCCCGCAACGAGGCTTCGGCGGCTCGGTGATGCGAAAAGAATCGGAAAAGGTGGGCGGTCATACCACATCCCTAGTCCGACAAGCCCGAGAAGGCCGGCTTGTATGAGCACCGCCCAAACGAAGAGCGAGATCGGTTCCGAGCGCAAGTCCTCGAAGACGAGCGGCATGTAGGATTTTCCGACGAAGCGACTGTCCCACTTTGCGGCGTCGAGAATCGGGCGAAGCTCCTCCCGAACTGCGATTTCCGGCCGCGCGCTCCCGACGGCGATTTCGAAGCGAAGCGGATTCTCCTCGAGAAGCGCGACGGGAAGCGGTGAGAGCTGTCGCCGAATCTGCTCGAGAAGCAAAGCGGCCGGTATCGCGTCGTGCTGCGGCTCTAGCATCATCTCGATGCGCAGCGAGAGCGGACTCCAGCGCTCGTCGGCGTTCAGGGCAAAGACGAGCGCCAAGATCAACGTCGACAGAAGAGAGATGATCATCAACTGAATCGCCAAGAAGGCGAATGACCTCAGAAGGGCGACCGCCCCACCCGTCTTCATAAGCTCCGGCCTTTCCGATCTGCTGCAGAAACGGCCCGCATGGCGCCCCATTCTAATTCCAATCTGCCCGGAAATCCCTGCGGCGGAACCGGACGGACGTCGCTCCGCGTCCCCTCGCTCGGAAGCGATTCGACGAACTCCTCACGAGCATTCCTCGCGCCGCTCCGGCGCGCATCACCTTGAAACGGCATCTCGGCTGGCTTTCGCATCTCGTGGCTTGCATTTCGCGATACAGTCGCCGAGCAAGCCGCACGTCCCTTGAAAACTACAATCTTCGACGCCGGTCGATCCACAGGTCTTTCGGCACGATTCCCGGCAATTCGAAGCGAGCTTGTCTTGAAACTTGGAGCAGACCCACCGGATCGGGGAATAGGATAGACGAGACCGAGGCGGACGGGCCGAGTAGTGCAAAGTGTCGCGGAGGCGAGTGCGCGGATCGCCCGCGGACCGAGGTACGGCTTTTGTCGCATTTTCCGATTCCCAGAGATCCGCTCCGTACTTTGCGAAAAATTCGCCTGCTTCGGGAGCGGTTGCACAGGTGCGAAACCGCCCGTTCTCGGCGGAAGTAGACCCCGTGAAGGAACCCGCTTCGAGATTCGCCGACGAGATCGAAGCGGTGAACTCGCCGCCCTCCGCCGTTTGAAAGATCACCGAGGTCGTTTTGCTCGCACTCCATCCAAGAACCTCGACGATGGAGGCCTTGGAATCAGTTCCATGCCTCAAATCGACGGGGAGGGAATCGCCTCGGGCTTCGGCCGGTGCGCCGAAGGTACCGATCGGTATCAGAAGGATGGCGAGCACGGTTCGTGGCGGGAGAATCCTAGAAGGGGCGGCCTTGCGCATGACGGTTCTGGTCCTGGTCGACATCACGGCGTCTTCCTCCCCCTTCCGTGGCTTGGAGAGCCATCGAGGGCTTGAGCCCAGCTTGCGTCAAGCCAGCCGGGCGAGTCCATTGTATGCCCTGAACTTTCGTCGTGGGGTCGCAAGCCGCGAAGAACGATTCGGAGCGATCCGCGGGAGTCATGATTCGGGGTGATCTTCATCGTCTTCATCGCAAGGAGTGGGTTTTCTGCGTGAATCTCGTCGCGAAAAACGGCGGCGCCTTTCGATCGTTGCTCATCGTTTGGTGATCATCCTGGTTTTCGTCGATCTTCGCTCAACTCGCAAGTATCAGGATTCCGTTGTAAGCGGCGTGAATGAAGATCGGCAGGAAGAGGCTCTTGGTGCGCAAAGCGACGAGAGCGAGCACGACTCCGAAACCGAAAAAGAAGGGAATGAAGGTCGGTTGCAGGTGGCCTAGCGCAAAGACCAAGGAGGTGATCACCACCGCAGATCGCACACCGATGCGCTCTTTGAGGAAGTGCAGAGCATAGCCTCGAAAAAAGATCTCCTCTCCAACGCCCGCTAGCGCCACGACGCCGGCGGCGCCCGCCAAGCCGAGGTGATCGATCACCGCCTCCCATGGCACAAAAGTACTAGGCTCTCCGAAGAAGAACAGGACGAGGCGATAATAGATCTCGGCGGATGCCAGCATGGCGGCTACGATCGCCGCACTCTTGGCGAATGCGCGTGCGCTCGGCAAAGCGAAGAGCGTGCGGAAGGGCGGCCTGTCGCGCCAGATCAGCAACCCGGCCAGCCCCAGCATGCCCGTTCCGACGACGGAGGCCAAAGCCAGAGACTTCGGGATGAGACTTTGCATCTCGTCCCAGTGGGGAGGGGCACGAACGGTCAGACTGCCAATCAGGTACCAATGCCCTTCTTCCCATATCGATTCGATCTGCTTCCAGGGATCGCTCTTCGGCCGAATCCCCCCGTAGATGACCGCAAACTGAGGTGGGTCTTCGCTGAGCACCTCAAAGGGCAACGGAGCGACTCGTTGGCGGATTCGCTCGAAGATGGGGCCGATCGGTCGGGCGCCTTCCTTCGGCGCCAGCGTGATTTCCATTCTCTGGAGGAATGGATCTTCGAGGTGCTCGGCGAATTCCAGCGCCAAGGCGCGGTTCTCGGCATTCGAGATCAGGATGAGTACGGTGATCACGTTCGAAAGGATCGCCACCAGCCCCAGCCTAGTCGCTAGGAAGGCCAGTTCCTTCTGTTGCACGACCACCGTACCCACCTTCATGTCACTCTCTCCTCACGGTAGCGTACCCGCCGGTTCCAGCACGTCCCCTCGCCCGGGAGCGATCCTACGAACTCCTCACGAGCACTCCTCGTTCCGCCCCGGCGCGCATCCCCCTGAAACTGAGGTGGCCCCCATTCATCGGACAGTTCCCGGGGCAAGTTCAGGTGGATCGCCGGGTTTGTTGCGTGATCAGTAGCAGCAGGCGTGTTGCCTGTGGGAAATCCGGAACGGATTGTAGAGCTTTTCACAGGCGAAACGCAAGGGGGGGTGGGCAGGGGAATTCTCACCCATGGAATACGGGTTGCGTCGATCATGCTGCAGGCTTCCATCCGTAGACGTTTACTGGAGTTCGATTGCCGAGAACTTGATGCGGTGAGCTTGTTCTTCGCTTTGGCGGGGGCGGTTCGTTGGTGTGGAAGTCGGCTTCGGGAGCGACTAATCTCGGTGGGCAGGATGGATGGGTGACGATGGAAACCGGCGGCGACAAAGCGGGGTCGGTTCGTGCGGAGGGGTTTGCGCCGAGCCGGGGTGTCGTGCGTTCGATCAGTATCGCGCCGATGCTGGATCGAACCGATCGCCATTTTCGTTTCATGATGCGTCTGATCACACGGCAGGCCCTCTTCTATACGGAGATGATTGCGGCTTCGGCGGTAGTGCACGGCAAGCCCGATCGCTTCTTGGCTTTCAACGAGGTCGAGCGTCCTCTCGCCGTGCAGTTCGGAGGCGATGATCCAGCAAGCTTGGCGGCTGCCGCAGCCATGGCCGAAGATCGCGGTTTCGACGAGATCAATCTGAATGTCGGCTGCCCTAGCGATCGCGTGCAGCGGGGCCGCATGGGCGCATGCTTGATGCTCGACGCGGCGCGTGTGGCCGCGATCGTCGACCGGATTCGCAGCACGGTGGCGTTGCCGGTCACCGTCAAACACCGCATCGGGGTCGATCGACGCGACCGCTTCGAAGACCTGTGCGAGTTCGTGGAAACGGTTGCCGATGCCGGGGCCGACCGCTTTACCGTGCATGCGCGTAAGGCTTGGTTGAGCGGGCTGAGCCCCAAGCAGAACCGGGAGATACCTCCGCTGCGCTACGCCGATGTCTACAAGCTCAAGAGAGAGTTTCCGCATCTCATCATCGAGATCAACGGCGGTGTGACGACGCCGGCGGCGGCACTCGAACACCTCGAAGCAGTCGATGCGGTGATGATCGGGCGTGCGGCCTATGACACACCTTGCTCGTGGTTCGAAGTCGATCGTATCTTCTTCGGCGAGCACGCTCCGGCGGCCGATGTCGATGCGATCATCGATGCCATGACGGAGTACGCCCGGGCCGAGACCGAAAAACGCACTCCCGCGGGCTTCATCGTACGACCGATGCTCGGACTGTGGAACGGCCGCCCCGGCGCACGGGCGTGGCGGCGCACGCTCTCGGACTCACTGGCCGCCGGATGGGAAGCGGCCGACGCCATCGCCGCCGCACGCGAAGCGAGACACGAGGCCGCCGAGGCAAGCGGTGGTTCTCGCGGCGTGTAGCTCGGACCATGGATTTCATCTTCCGCGGGAAACGGGAAAGAAGTTGCAAGGACTCGCGGTGCGGGTAGGCTCTCGATCAGAGCGGAGGGCTTCGACCGGATGAGTCTTCAAGCACGAATCGACGATATCGCGGCGCGGCCCTACCGGTTCTTCTTTCCGCTGGGGATGCTGCTCGCGTGGTGGGGTGTTTCACACTGGCTCCTTTGGTCGCTCGGCATGTCGAAGAGCTACCAAGCGGCGTTTCATTCGATCGCGCAGGTTCAGGGTTTCTTGATGTGCTTCGCCGTCGGATTCCTGTTGACTGCGATTCCTCGTCGCACGGGAACCTCACCGCCATCGACGTGGGAGGTGGTCATCGGCGCGTCGGCACCGGTGATTTCGACGATCTCGGCGTATTTCGGCGCGTTTGCCGTTTCGCAAATGGCTTGGTTGCTTCTGATCGCGATGCTGGTCGTATTCGCACTGCGGCGTTTCTTGTCGTCCGAGGCGAAGAGACGTCCGCCGAACTCGTTCATCTGGGTTCCCCTCTCTTTGCTCGTGGGGGCCGTCGGCAGCATTCTGACGGCGGCGTACGGCATCATCGGCGATGAAGCGTGGTGGTATCACGAACTGGGGAAGAAACTGGTGCTGCAGGGCGTCTTCCTCGGATTGATCATCGGTGTCGGCGGCATGGCGCTGCCGCTGATGACGCGGGGCGAGTCCTCGACGGATGCGGCGCGATCGCCTCGAGACTTCATGGCTCGCAGCGCGCATCTGATGATGGCCGTGTCGTTGTTGACGAGTTTCTTGGTGGAGATGCAGGGATGGCCGCGATGGGGATTTTTCATGCGGGGGACGATCGTATTGATCATGCTGCTCGTTTCCGCACGGATCCATCGCTTGCCGAACCAAGTGGGCGGGCATCGATGGCTGATTTGGCTGGCGGCTTGGTGCATTCCGCTCGGCTACCTCTTGGCCGGACTTTTCCCCGCTCGCCAGCAGGCCGGCTTGCATGTCGTTTTCGTCGGAGGGTTCGCGATGATGGCGATGGCGGTGGGAATTCACGTCATCCTGGCTCATGGCGGATACAAACCGGCTTTTGCGCAACTCGCGCGCCACTTCGCAGCCTTCGGTATCTTGATGCTTTTTGCGGCCTTTGCCCGTTTTCTCGTTCTCTTCGACCCGGCAAGGCATCTGGTGTGGACGGGCGTTGCTGCTGCCTTCTTCCTTGCGGCAACGCTTCATTGGTTGGTGTTGACGATTCCCCGCCTTGCGGTCAGGTCGGAGTGAGCGCCTTTCCGATCCGAATCGCGATATCCTGCGCGTCGGCTTTCGGTTTCGAGGAGAGAGAGAAAAATGGGCGTTCATCCACGAGCGGGTAGGCCGGCGACGCGGGACGATCTCGTGGACGTCCCGAAGCTCATCGCTGCGTACTACAGTGAGCGGCCGGATCCGCAAGAACCGAGTCAGCGCGTCGCCTTCGGAACTTCGGGGCACCGCGGGTCTTCGATCCGATGCACCTTCAATCACTGTCACATCCTGGCGATCACCGCCGCCATCGTCGAATTCCGGCGCGAAAAGGGGATCACGGGTCCGCTCTATCTCGGTGTAGATACGCACGCGCTTTCAGAACCCGCGCGACGCACTGCGCTCGAGGTGCTAGCCGCTCATGGGGTCGATACGATGATCGACTCCCGTGACGGATTCACACCGACACCGGTGATCTCGCATGCGATTCTCTCTTACAATCACGGGAGGAAGAGCGGGTTGGCCGACGGCATCGTGATCACGCCTTCGCACAATCCACCCGAAGACGGTGGTTTCAAGTACAACCCTCCTCACGGCGGCCCGGCGGATGCGGAGATCACCAAGCGGATCGAAGAAAGGGCCAATGCACTGATACGTGCCGGGAGCGAGGCCATCGACCGCATGCCCTACACAAAGGCGTTGAAGGCGCCGCAAACGCATCTCTTCGACTTCATGACTCCCTATGTGGATGCCTTGGGGGACGTGATCGATTTCGAGGCCATCCGCTCCGCCGGTTTGAAGCTCGGCGCCGATCCGATGGGCGGCGCCGGTATCGCATATTGGGAACCGATTCGTGCGCGCTACGGTCTCGATATCGAAGTCGTCAACACGGCCGTCGATCCGACGTTTTCGTTCATGACGCTCGATCGAGACGGCAAGATTCGGATGGACTGTTCGTCGCCCCATGCGATGGCGAGCCTGATCGCCCACGGAGATCGCTTCGATATCGCCTTCGGCAACGATACCGATTACGACCGTCACGGTATCGTCACCAGAAGTGCCGGGCTGCTCAATCCGAATCACTATCTCGCAGTGGCCATCGACTACCTCTTTCGCACCCGCAACGAGTGGCGATCCGATGCAAGGGTGGGAAAGACTCTCGTTTCCTCGGCCATGATCGATCGCGTGGCGGCGGATCTCGGTCGACCTCTCGCAGAGGTGCCCGTCGGCTTCAAGTGGTTCGTCGGAGGCTTGCTCGACGGGTCGTTCGGATTCGGCGGCGAGGAGAGCGCCGGCGCATCCTTTCTGCGCCGCGACGGAAGGGTGTGGTCCACCGACAAGGATGGTTTCATTCTCGATCTTCTTGCCGCGGAGATTTCGGCCACGACCGGGAAGGACCCCGGAGAATCCTACCGAGACCTGGTAAGAAAGCACGGGGAGCCCGCGTATCAACGAATCGACGCGCCGGCGACTTTGGAGCAGAAGCAGATCTTGAAGAACCTCGCGCCGTCGGACGTCGTTGCCGAAGAACTCGCCGGCGAGAAGATCGAGGCGAAACTCACACGAGCGCCGGGGAACGACGAGCCGATCGGAGGGCTGAAAGTCGTGACGAAGAATGGTTGGTTTGCGGCGAGGCCTTCCGGAACCGAAGACGTCTACAAGATCTATGGCGAGAGTTTTCTCGGGCCGGATCATCTGAAGGTCATTCAGCAAGAGGCCGAAGAAATCGTCCACGCGGCCTTCGTGAAGGGAGGGACGGGGGGAGCGCCCCGATGAACAGGTCGAGATTCGTCAAGACGACCTGCAATCGGGATTGTCCGGACGCTTGCAGCATCGTGGCGGAAGTGGCGGAAGATCGCATCGTACGGCTGCGCGGGGACAAAGACCATCCCGTCACCCGCGGCGCTCTTTGCTTTCGTACGCGGAACTTTCTTTCCCGGCACCACTCCGCAGACAGGATCACGCAGCCGTTGCTCCGCCGGGGAGACGGTTTCGTCGCGATCTCGCCGGACGATGCGTTGGATCTCGCCGCAGAAAAGCTGCAAACGATTCGGAAGGAAAGCGGCGGGGCGGCGATCTTTCACTATCGAAGCGGCGGATCGCTCGGCATGCTCAAAGAGATCTGCGACGCTTTTTTCGGGCGTTTCGGACCGGTCACCATCAAGGTGGGTGATATCTGTAACGGAGCGGGTGAGGCTGCGCAGATCGCCGACTTCGGTGAAAGCGAGTCACACGACATCTTCGATTTGCACAACGCACGCCATATCATCAACTGGGGCAAAAATCTGCACGTTTCCAACGTGCACTTGATTCGAGTCGTGACCGAAGCACGTCGCCGCGGCGCGGACCTGACGGTGATCGATCCGGTGTCTACGCAAAGTGCCGCCGATGCCGATCATCACTTCGCGTTGCGGCCCGGTGGCGATCTGAATCTGGCGCTCGCCGTCGGGCGAAGACTCTTCGAGATGAATCTGGTCAAGCCGCATCCCGCGTGCTCGGAGCAGAGCGTTACGGCCTTCCGGCACCTTTGCTACGAACGTTCCAACAACGCTTGGGCGAAGGCGGCCGATGTCGCTCGGTGGGAGGTCGATCATCTCGCAGAATGTCTCGGCGACGGCCCGACGGCGATTCTCATCGGATGGGGTTTGCAGCGGCGGGCCTTTGGCGCAGCGACGGTGCGCGCACTCGATGCGCTCTGCGCGCTCAGCGGGAATTTGGGCGTCGAGGGTGGGGGGTGCTCGTTCTATTTCAAACGTCGGGGCGCGTTCGATACGAGTTTCTTAAAGAGCGGCAAGCCGCCGCGAGTGATCCGCGAACCGTTTTTCGGGGAGGATGTTCTCGCGGCGGACGCACCGCCGATCCGCATGATTTGGGTGACCGCCGGCAATCCCGTCGCGATGTTGCCCGATAGCGCCAAGGTGGCTGAGGCCTTCGAAAAGACGGAGTTCACCGTGGTGGTCGATGCCTTTCATACGGATACCACGCGTCGCGCCGATCTGATTCTGCCCGTGACGACGCTGCTCGAGGACGACGATCTGCTCGGAGCATACGGGCACCACTATCTTGGCGTATCCCGACCGGTGCTGCCGCCCCGAGGCGATGCGCGCAGCGATCTGGAGTGGATCCAAGGGCTCGCTTCCCGTCTCGGCATGGAACAGGACTTTGCGGGCGCACCGCGGGAATGGAAGGAGCGTATGCTGCGTCCGGTCTGCGATCGCGGGGCCTCACTCGAAGAGATCGAACGGGGCCCTGTTCGAAATCCGCTAGCGACGAGGGTTTTGTTCTCCGACGGAACGGTGCCGACGCCCGATGGTAAGATCCGTCTGCTCTGCGCCGAGGACCTGCCGCCGTCGGCTTTGGGCGCCGAGCAAGAGGAACCGGGCGGACATCCGGTTTCGACGCCTTCTAGCGAGCCTTGCGAGCTATGGCTGATGTCGAATTCTCATCCGCGCTCGCAGTCTTCCCAATGGGTCGAAGAGCCGAGCGGCCCGCTCGAAGCGATCGTGCATCCCGACGCGGCTCGGGGTATGGAGGAGGGCCGAGAGGTATGCTTGCACTCCGCACTCGGAGAGCTACGCGTGATCTTGCGTTTCGATCGGCGGCAGCGTCGCGATCTCGTCATCGTTCCCAAGGGCGGCGCATTGGATCGGGGACTTGCGGCAAACGCTCTGATTCCGGCCAAGGCGACCGATCTCGGAATGGGGGCCGCCTACCAAGACACCCGCGTTCGCTTGCGCCCTTGCTGAGATAGAAGGCCGGCAAGGTCAAAAGGCGTTCTGCATCTTCGCAGAGATCGGAGCAATCACCGGCGTCGCGCAGACTTCTCGTCGGCAAGCCGTTCGTCACCAAGTTGCGTCGCGTCGTGGGTTGCGAACCGCATGCACTCATTGGAATCGATTCAGGGTCGCATCGTTCCGCTGGTCGATGAAAACCGATCGAAGTTCCCGTCATACGACCTCGGAGTGTTCATGACGCCTTCCACCGAGAGCGCTCTCGTTCGGCGATGGATCCGGATCAGCAGTCGATGCCGTCGAGAATGCGTTTGACCAGGCCCGGGCCCTCGTAGACCATTCCAGTAAAGAGCTGAACCAGGCTTGCTCCGGCATCGAGTTTTTCCTGGGCGTCGCGTGCGTTCGTGATACCTCCGGCGGCAATGATCGGCAGAGCACCTTCCGTGATCTCGCGGATCTCGCGGATGAATTGCGTGCTCTTTCGGGTCAGTGTCGCACCGCTCAGCCCACCGCTTTGCGTCGCCAGCCTCGAGCGGAGGCCGCTGCGATCGAGCGTCGTGTTGGTGGCGATGACTCCGTCGATCGTCGTGTCTCGAATGACCTCGAGCGCTTCTTCGAGTTGGTGCCGGTCGAGATCGGGAGAAAGCTTGACCAAGAGCGGAAGCGCTTTGTTCAGCGATTCCCTCATGCGGTTTCGCTCTTCGACGAGGGGCTCGAGCAGGTTGCGCAAGAAAGACGCCGTTTGCAGTTCGCGTAGGCCCGGGGTATTCGGAGACGAGATATTCACGACGAGGTAGTCGCATAGCGGCGCAAAAACTTGCATCAGGCTCAGGTAGTCTTCTACGGCTCGATCGTTGGGAGTGGCTTTTTGTTTTCCGAGGTTGGCGCCGAGCAAGGGGCCATCGGTCGGGCGATGGGCGAGCCGGCGGGCAACCGCGGCGGCGCCTTCGGAGGGAAAGCCCATGCGGTTGATCAGCGAGCGGTCTTCGGTGAGTCGGAAGACGCGCGGTTTGTCGTTGCCCGGCTGGGCCTGCGGCGTGATCGTGCCGATCTCAATGTGCCCGAAGCCTAGGCAAGCCAATCCGCGCCAAGCTGCCCCGTCCTTGTCGTAGCCGGCGGCAAGCCCCACGCGATTCGGGAAGCGAAGGCCGAAGAGGTCGACCGGCTTTGCGCGCGCGCTTCGAAAGAGGCGCTGCAGGAGGTGTCGCGCGCCGGGGGTCGCGCCGAGCGCTCGCAATACCGCAACGGAAAGGCCGTGCGCGCGCTCGGGTTCGAGGCGAAACAACAGCGGTCGTAGCAGCGAATAGAGCATCGCGGAAATCGGCTCCAGCCATCCGGGGCGGCGTCATGATGGACCGAGGCGACGATGGTGGCAAGTGACGGCATGGCAGGCAGTTCCACGGAAGGTTTCGCCGCCGAGCGTCGTATCGGGAGGTGCTCTACCGGGGGGAGTCTCGCCCCTCGAGCGATTCCGCGTTAGACTCCGCCTAGCTCGGTGAGAGCGGCACCGGCTTCGAGGCGGTGCGCTCGTCGTTCACTATGATTCGCCATATTCAAAGGAGATCATCTCATGAAGCACTCCGTCAAAATCAGCCAGAAGATGTTGGTCGTCGCGACGCTCTTCGTATTCTTGCTCGCGAGCATGACGCCGGTTTTCGCGCACTCGAAAGAAAAGAGCGTCGAACTCGAAGGCGACGTCATTTGCGCCAAGTGCACGCTCAAAGAAGACATCGAGGAATGCCAGAACGTGCTCGTCGTCAAAGCCGAGGGCAAAGAAGTCAACTACTACTTCAAGGCCAACGAGGTCAACGAGGAGTACGGTTCGGTCTGCACCGCGCGCAAGCATGTCAAAGTGACCGGCACCGTTTCGCATGAAGACGGGAAGATGTGGATTGCAGCCACGAAGATTTCGCCGGTAGAAGAATCCTGATGGCGAGGAAGTCGGTGAATTGACGCGATCCGTTGGGTGGCGATACCACGCACGCTCGAAGCGAGTCGACGAGAAGGGTGAGATCTATGAAGCTTTCAGAAGCCAATGAACCTCTGCGGATTTTCGATGAAGTCATGCAGGGGGGACTCGGCACGGGAAATATCGGCGTCCTGATGAGCCGTCACGGCATGGGGAAAGTCGGGGTATTGACCGCGATCGCGATCGATCATGCTTTGGCGGGGAACTCGGTCCTTCATGTCGCCGTCGGAAAGACCGTCAGCGACATCCGCGCCTATCACGATGCCGTTCTCGATGCTTTCGTCAGCAAGATCGATGTCGACGAGCGTGCGGGAATCGTCACCAAGGTCGAAAGAAACAAACAAATCCACGCCTACCGCGACGGTGCGTTCACCGTCAAGCGTCTCGAAGAAACGCTCGACATGTTGGCCGAGCACGCCGACTTCCGCCCGGTGCTGTTGGATATTTCGGGCTGGCCCGACTTTCAGACCCTTCAACGGGAAGAATTGCAGGAACTCAAGAGAGTCGCGAAGGAGTACAAGGCGGAAATATGGATCACCGCCCATACCTTCCGCAAGGGCCATCCGGTCAACGAGCGGGGCGTGCCGGACTACGTTTCGAGATTCGACGATCTACTTTCCGTCATGATCGTGCTGCAGGCCGAAGATCGGCAGGTCAATATTCGTTTCGCCAAGACTCATGACGCCGATCCGCCCGATGAGATTCAATTGGAATTCGATCCGAAGACGCAACTGATCAAGCGCCGCTGACTCCCCCTCCGGCGGTGCTCGACGAGGGCGAAGGGACGGTGCCGGGACGCGTTGCTCAGATGACTTCGAGCATGTCTTCGATCTTCGAGAACTTTACGCGGGGAGCGCCACGGCGTTCCCCGCGCTCGATTTCAGCGGCATCGATCTTCTTCCAAGCCTCGAAAGAGACGACCTTGACGCCGCGCTGCTCGAGCAGGCCGCTGATATCACAGGCCGTGAGGCCGGGGCGACAGTGTCGGCCGGCTCGGAGATCTTCGAGGGCGAGATCGACTACGCCGGCGGAAAGGCCTCGATGGATGCCGATCAATCCGCGCGGACCGCTCATCGCCCACCCCACCACGTAGTGGCCCGTGAGGACGGTGCCGTCTTTTTCTGAAACGACACGACCATCGATATTGGGGATCACGCCCCGCTTTTCGTCGAAAGGGACGCCGGGAGTTCTCGTCCCGCGGTATCCGACCGATGAGAGCAAGAGGCCGGCTTCGATGATCTCGGTCTCGCCCGTACCTCTGGGTCTGAGAACACCGTCTTCGCCTCGATGGAGCCGGTTTTTCTCGATTCGTACCGCCGTCATTCGCCCTTCGGCGTTGCCGATGACCTCGACGGGCGAGGTCAAGAAACGCAGGAGGATACGGCGCCGGTCTTCCGAGCAAGTATTTTTCGAAGCGATTTCGAGGAGTTCGAAGTTACTGCGGGCACTCGACTTCTTGGGGGCTTTTTCGAGATCGGCAAGGCTTTCGGGATCGAGCGCGAGTTCTTCGGGAGCGATCGTCAGACGACCTCCGGGAAGATCCAGCAGCTCTCGTATCTCGCCCGGAGAAAAAGCGGCCTGCACGGGTCCTCTCCTGCCGAGGACGACGATTTCACGGATCTTGCTCGCGGCCAAGGCGTCGAGCGCGTAGTCGGCGATATCCGAGTCGCGCACTTCATCGGCGGATTTGGCCAGGATCCGCGCGACATCGACGGCGACGTTGCCGTTACCGACGACGACGGCCCGGTCGCACCCAAGATCGACCTCGAGGTCGGAAAAGTCCGGATGGGCGTTGTACCAGCCTACGAAACGGCCGGCCGGAAGGCAGCCCTCGAGATGCTCACCGGGGATCCCCAAAGGTCGATCGGATTCGTTTCCGATCGCATAGATGATCTGGTGATAACAGGACTCGAGATCTGCAACCTGCACGTCGCGACCTAGAGCGACGTTTCCGAAAAAGCGCAGCCTCGAGTCGCCGGCGGTTTTTTCGAAGATCTTGGCGACGCTCTTGATTTTCTGGTGATCGGGCGCGACCCCTCCGCGCACGAGCCCGAAGGGCGTGGGGAGGCGATCGAAGATGTCGACGCGCAGATGCAGGTCGTTTTCTTTGAGAAGGGCCATGGCCGCATAGAAGCCGGAAGGACCCGAGCCGACGATCGCAATGCGAAACGGGTGATCGGGAGTACCAAAGCTCTCAGGTGGTTTCATATTCCACTCCGCGAAGCACCCAGTCTTCCCGAAGGGGAGCGGAGCTGCAAGGGGTGGAAGTTGAGGGCCGGTCTTGCGATCTGCCGATCGGCCATCGGAGTCACGGCGTCGTCGCGACTCGATCGTGTCGGCTACTTCGCCGGTTCGAGGATGGGGACGGACGCCTCCATATAGCGGTCTCGCCCGGACTCTTTGGCGCGGTAAAGCGCGCGGTCGCATCTCTCGACCCACGAGTCGGAGTTGTCGGGCATGCTGTACTCGGCTAGGCCGATCGAAACGGTGACCTTGATCTCCGCTTCGCGATAAGCGATCGCGAGCTTGCGCACGCTTTCGAGCGCGCGGTTCGAGAGCATTCTGCCCATCTCGATTCCATCGTTTTGAAAGATGACGGCGAATTCTTCCCCTCCGTAGCGGGCGATGAAATCGGTCTTGCGAGGAAAGGTCTGTACCAGGCAATCGGAAAGGCGGCGCAAGACCTCGTCGCCCGCGGGATGGCCGTAGGTATCGTTGATCTTCTTGAAATGGTCGACATCGATCATCAACAGGCAGGCAGGGGCTCCCGTCAGGCAATTGAGATCGGCGACACGTTTTAGATGCTCATCGAAAGCCGCGCGGTTGTAGAGCTTCGTCAAGGGATCGACTTCGAGTTTTCGACGGGTTTGAGTGAGTTCTCCCTTGATCGACTGCAGTTGCTTTCCGAGTTCGAGCATGCGCTCTCGATTCACCGACTGTCTTTCTTCGATCGCCTGGGAGATTCCGGCGGTCGCCGCGAGAACTTCTCGCTTGATCAATTCAATCGATCGCGACTCCACCGCTCGTTTGACTTTCACGAGCTGTCGAGCGACTTTTTCGTCCGTCTTATGGTCGACATGGACGCTCGCGCTGAGGTTGCGAATCACGGACCAAATGGTTTCTCTCAGTTCGTGGACGTTGGTCGTGACATAGCGGGATTCGCGGCGCCGGTGCGATCCGACGAATTTCGACACTTCTTCCCAAGTCGCTTCGGAAAAGTGAAGTCCGGGCCGCAGCGCCTTGCGCGTGTCTTCGGCGAGCGAAGTGAAGAGAGCTTCGATCTCCGACGCATCGAAGTCTTCGACATCGAAGCAATGGTGTCCGAGATGTTCGAGCACTTCGGCTAGAGTCTCTACCGGCTCGGTGGGAGAGATCGGAGCGCTTCGCTCGGCGGCATCCGCAGGATCGGTTGGCAGAGGTTTTGCGTTCGGTCGAAAGAGGCGGCTGAGGGGCCGGAAGAAACCAACGAGTCGTCGCACCTGCTTGCCCAAAGGGCCTGAAACAAGCCCAAGAAAAGCCATCGCTTCGCGGCGGCCGATTGCGGTGGTCAGCCCGTTACGTCGAGGTTGGCGCCGATACCGAGCGCGGCGAGCAGACCGGCCGCAGACTGCTTTTCGCTTTCAATGGCTTTCGACAGCGCCGCCATGGAAGCCCGCTGACTCGTTTCCTGTGCCTTCATTTCGGATGCCGCATTCGCTATCGCTGCCGGTACGCCGCTGATCTGCATGGACCGCTCTCCGTCGCGTGGGATACGCTTCGGCAGCGCGCGCGTGATCTTTAGCCTAGCCCGGAGGATTCATGGAGGGGTTCACGAACGAGCCGGGCTAGAGGGCTTCAAGAAGACTCCAGGTCACTCATCGAGATCGTACTCGACCTCGTAGGGCGGCACGTCTTTTTTCTTGTCGCGCAGGAAGTGTTCGAACCAGCGCATCATGCGCAGATTGTAGTCGTAGCGCGCCGCCGCGCGTCGGTTTCCATGCCCTTCGCCGGGATAGAGAACCAAGCGAACCGGAACACGGCCCTCATGGATGACCTTGAATGCACGGAAGAGTTCCTTCGATTGCCCGGGATGGACCCTCGGGTCGTCTTCTCCGTGAAGGATGAGCAGGGGGGTCTTGGATTGCTTGACATAGAGGATAGGGGATCGCTCCATGAAAAGATCCAGCGCGTCGTAAGCATGCGAACGCCAGTGGACGAGTTGCATCTCGTGCGCAATATCCGTGGTGCCGGCTTTGGAAAGCTGGTTGGAAATGCCGACGAACATCACACCCGCAGCGAAGCGATCGGAGTGCTTGGTGGCGCCCCATGCCGTGAAGAAGCCGCCGTAAGATCCGCCCGTGATCCCGATTCGGTCTCGATCGACCAAGCCTTCGGCGATCAAGGCGTCCATTCCATCGAGAACGTCATCGAATTCTCGGCCGGCTGCATCACCTTGGCCAGCTTTCGAGAAGGCGACGCCGCGGGCCGTGCTGCTGCGGTAATTCGGGTAGAGCACCGCGTAACCCATGCCTGCGGCGACCTGTCCGGGGTAGGAATAGCGAGTCAGCCATCCGTTGGAGAAATGGGCTTCGGGTCCTCCGTGCGGCACGACGATCAACGGAACACGCCGTTTCTTCTTGCGCGAGACCGGCTCGATGAGGACCCCTTGAACGTTCCAACCATCGCTCGCTTTCCATTCGAAAACGCTCTGCCGTCCCATCTTGATCTCGGCGAGCCAGGGATTCGAATCGCTCGAGCGTGTGAGCCTTTTTTCCTGACCCGGAACGAATGTATAGACCTCTTTGGGGTGGTCGGCGGATTCGACGAGCAGAGCAAGGCGATGGCCGGTCGGGCTTGCGGAGATCGCCGTGACGATCATCGAGTCGGATGCGTAGAGCGTTTCGTCGTCATTTCCGTCGATGCCGATTCGTCCGATGCGTGTTCCGACGCCCTCGGCGGAAAGGTAGAGGATCTTCCCATCGCGAGTGAAGCGGAAATCCATCACATGCCCTTCGAGGCCCGGAAGAAGATCCTTCCCTTTGGGCGATTGGGCGGTGGCGGTCATCAGGCGGCCTTCACGTGGATCGTGAATGTCTGCGGCGGAGATCATCGCGACCGTCTTGCCGTCTGCGGACCAGGCGAAGCGACCGAGCTTTCCGGGGTTGGCGATTTCCGAGAGAACCTTTCCGCTATCGGTGTCGACGGCTTTGATGCGTCGATACATGTACTGGTCGTCGACGAGCGGTGTCGGTGCGGGGTCGATCAAGAGGCTCTTTCCGTCCGGATGCCATTCAACGTGGAAAGGATGACCTTGCACATCTTCGAGCATCTTTGCTTCGGGAAGATCGGCGCCGGGATCCGTGGCGATATCCGCAATGTAGACACGATGCGGCCGCCAGTCTTCTTCGTATACCTTCTGGTTGAACCCCTTCTTTTTCAGCTTTTTCTTGTCTTCATCGACCGGTTCGGCGGCAACGAAGGCGACGCGTCGGCCGTCGGGACTTAGGGCATAGTCCTTGATCGACGATGCGTGATCGACGATGCGCCGGGATTCTCCGCCGTCGGCCGGAATGAGATAGAGCGAGGTGTGCTCATCGTCCCCACGCTTGGCGAGGTAGGTCAGGGCCGAGCCGTCGGGCATCCATTCCAGAGCCCGGATGGAGACGTCGCCGGTGATGAACGGTCGGCGGACACTTCCATCGAAGGAGGCGATATGCAACTCGACGTGGGCCGGACCGTTTTTCGCAGCACCCGGCGTGCGCGGGATGCTGAGCGTATAGGCGATGGTGTCGCCTTTCGGGCTCAGCGCGACGCTCGTGACGGAGCGTGTGCGCGCGACGTCTTTGGGCGTCATCGCCCTCGCTTTGGTGTCGGCGGCGGACGCGGTTTGTCCGGGAAGGGCGAAGGGGAGAACGGCGGCGATCAACGCGAGCGCGTAGATCAAAGGGAACGAGGTGTGAGTTTTCATCTTGGGTTGGCTTTGTCCGTTGGGCTGAGTGAAGTGGGAAGTTTCGAGTCCAGCATGACGTAGTTCGGTTCGGCGGGCCCCGGCAGCAGGTATACGCGTTCAGCTTCGGTGCCGTCCGGTGTGCGGAACGTGATGCGATCGCCTCCTCCGAGCGCGAGGCGCCGCCCGAGCAGGTAGCCTCCGGCCTCGGCGGGAGGCTGAAGCCGCGCGATTCCGTTGAAGAAAAAGTCGAGATCTTCTCGGCGAAGGCCCTCTCTCACGTCATCGACGGCTTGCACGAGATCGAGCCCCCACGGGTACCAGCTCCAGGCGAAGGCGAGATGTTCCTCCTGGGCCGGTCTGCGCCAGTCGTTGCCGTCTCCACCAAGGAAGAGGTTCCAGACCGAGGGAACGAGTGGGGGGGACGGAAGCGTCGGGAGGGTCTGCCAACGGCCGCTCTCGTCTTTTTCGCGAAACCTCTCGCCGTGCAACGTGGATATCGTCCACGCGCGGTTTTTTAGGTTGACATCGATGAGGGTGCCGTCGGCCAAGCGCAGCGAGACGGTTTCGGCTCTTCGTGTCCAGACGTGACCGTCGCCCTCCGTGGCCACCAGCATCTTGCGACTGAAGATGAACTGCGTTCGCGCGCCAGACGGCGCCTGCACGAGCATTTGAGTCTTGGATCCCCTCGGGTGCACTTTGTCGCGGAAAATCTTGTAGCCGAGCGGAGTCGTCACAATTTGTTCGTTTTCGCTCAATTGCGATGCGGGCAGGTCGGTCTTGAGCTTTCCATCCTCGAGTCGAAGCTCGAACCGGCACCCGTCGGAGCGCTCGATCTCGATACGCGTCCCGTTCTTCAAGCCGAGGAGATAGGTCTCGCCGTTGGCAAAATGTCGTTCCGCGCGGTGGAGCGGGGGAATGACATCGGCTGCGGATTCAGGAATCTCCGCCGGGGTCGGGGAAGAGGCAAGCGTCACCGCCGCTGCGAGTGCGCAGGCCTTCAGGCGAAATGAGATGGCAGGGAGTCGATTCATCATGGCGGCATTCTACCGGATCCTGTGGTTTCCGCCCCGTAGGCGGGCCGAGGAGGATCGGATCTCCACTCGGTGCTATGCTGCGGCCATGGAGAGTCGCACAAACAATCGGAGCCGCTATGTCGAGATCCTCCACCGAGCGCAGGACGCGCTCGAGAGGGGGGAGTTCGAGGATGCCGAAGCCCTTGCGCGCCGAGCCTTGATGCTGCGACCCGAGTCGGTGGAAGCCCGTCAACTCGTCGGATCACTGCTTCTCGATCGAGGCGAATTCGAGCAGGCTGCGGCGCTCTTCGAGTCGGTGGTGGCCGAAGTCCCCGATCATTTGCCGTGTCTTGCCGATCTAGGGCTCTGCCTCTTCGAGACCTGCGATTTCGAGGCGGCCGAGCAATACCTCGCGCGCGCGCTACGCATCGAGCCGGAAGATGCTCAGTCGTGCTATTGGATGGCTCTTGCCGTCGAGCGCCGTGGTGAGTTTCAACTTGCGGAGAGGCTTTTCGAGCGCGCGCATCTGCAGGATCCGGAAGGCTACCCGCTGCCGACCCGGATTTCGGCGTCTGAGTTCGAGGCCGTTCTCACGCACGCCATGGACGAACTGCCCGATGAAGTGGCTGGAGAACTGAGAAACCTGCGGGTTTCCTTCGAAGAGCTACCTTCCGAAGACATTCTGCTGGATTTTTCTCCTCCGCTCGATCCTTGCGTTTTCGGTCTCTACATCGGCGTCCCTCTTCCCGACCGTCGCGGCGATGGGCCGCCTCGCCTGCCGGACGAAATCATCATCTACAAGCGAAACCTCGAGCGGCTATGTTCCAACGCCGCAATGCTCAAAGACGAGATCAAGATCACCCTGCGCCACGAGATAGGGCACTACCTCGGCTTCGACGAGGACGAGTTGGCGGATCGCGGCTTGGCCTGACCGGGGGGCTCAGGTCCAGAAATCGCGACGCAGGAAGTCCTTCTCGTCGACTAAATAAACCGCAGAGCGGAGTTAGCTTTCTTGGGGTTCTGCCGGGCTGCGGCCCTCAACTCTCTGGCTAAGCAACGAAATGACCTGAGTTTAGCTCTCGCGATCCGGTCGCTGAGGCCTCGGCGACGGATCGCGCGCAAGCCCCCATCGATGGCCGGCCGATGAGGCCGGACGTTCACGGGCGAAAAAAGGGCGTTCCGGACCGTTGCCAATCGTCGCGGTCGGCGTAATCTCGGGTCGGGTGCCGTTTCCATCGGAGGGGGCGGCGGAAAGAGGCGGAACATGTATGGGGAGGTCGCCATGACTTTCGGAACGACTCGATACCGACTTTTGTCACTGCTCGTTGCCGGTGTGGGCTTTTTCGCCTTCGTCTCGCCCGTTTGGGCCGACGGTGCGTGCCAAGTGGAATGCTTCGACCAGTTCGATGAGGATCTTGCCGTTTGCGAGGCGAACTATCAGCAAACCATGGACGAGCTCGATCTTCGCAAAGCCGAGTGTATCGAGATCGCCGAGGAAGATCCGATAGCGGGCGCGGCCTGCTGGGTTGAGGTGGCATCCGAGGAAAACCAAGCTCTGCTCGACTACTTGGCCTGCCAGCGCCAAGCAGAAGGCGATCTCGCAGCCTGCATCAACGAATGCGAGCAATCCCCCGCGGCGCCTTAGCCGGCTCCACCTTTGCGGTTCTCGCGGCTTGGCGTGCGCCGGCTCTTGCGTACGCATAGCCGAAGCAGGATCGGCGGTTTTCTAGGCGCTCGTGCGTGCTGCGAGCAGATCCTCGACTTTTCTCAGTAGGGTCTCTTCGATATTCAGGCCCTTGTGCACCACGTCGCTCGCGCCGAGCGCTTGCAGCATTTGCCATTCTCGTCCAACGAGCGATGTCTCGTCTTTGCTCGTAAAAACCAAGACCGGCATATCGCGGGGCAGTGCGCGCAGTACCTCCTTGCCATCGTCATCGGGCAGACTGAGGTCGAGCACGAGCAGGTCCACCGGTTCGGTGGCCAGCTTCTCGCGCGCCTCCGCAACATTGCGGGCGGTGATCGTACGAAAACGGGCGCCGAGAACGTCGACCGCGAGGTGAAGGAAGAAATCCGTATCCTCGACGATCAAAATCGTAGTCGGCGGATTCGCGCCGTCGGCTGCTTCGAAGCGGTTTCCGCAGGAGGGGCAGGTGATGAGCCCCTCGCCTCTCGTCTCACCGCCGTCTCCCGCATCGACGTGAATCAAGGCAGGATCGGCACGAGTGGGCGCCGGTTCTTCGGGATGCGCAAAGCTACCAGGTACGTTCCAGGCTCCGGTGATGCGTTTGGGCGCGGTGTGGAAGGCGATGGCCTCGTGGCAGTAGGCACAGGCCATCTCTCCGGTCTCGGGAATATGCGTGGAGTGGACGCGGTTCACGCCTCCACACTTGGGGCACGGCATCTCGATCACACCACGTTGACTCACGATCTCTCCTCGGTATTCGCGGGTCTTCGCGCTCGAAACCGTTTGCCGTTTCGGCACGGGCCCTCGTCCCGAATCTCGGTCCGCGGGGTATCGAGGGCAAGTGGATGAGAGCGTGGCGCCGATGCGGGAATCGCCGGCTCGACCCATATTGATCCCATGGAGCCTTCAGAAAACAGTCTCGGAGACTTGCGCGAGAAGATCGCGGAAGTCGATCGCTCGTTGCTGGAATTGCTCGAGCGACGGATGAACCTTGCAGCAGAGGTGGGCAGGCACAAGGCGGCTTGCGATTCCGCCGTGGTCGTGCGGGAGGTCGAAGAACGCGTGCTCTCCCGCGCTCGACGGCATGCACAGCGCTGCGGAGTTTCCGAGGAGGTGATGGAGTCGATTTTCTCCTCGATCATTCGCGGGTCGGTCGAGCGACAACATCGCGTGGGAGTGAATTCGCGTATGGCCCGCGGCGGCGACGTTCTAGTCGTCGGCGGCGCGGGCGGCATGGGGTCGTGGTTCCGCGACTTCCTCACGCTCGTGGGGCATCCGGTCGCCATGGTGGATCCGGCCTTCGCGGAATTGCCGCATGCGAAGGGGCGCTTTGCACACCTCGATGGAGTCGAAGATCTCGATCGCTACGAGGCGATCATCATCGCGGTGCCCTTGGTGCGCTGTGGGGCGGTGCTCGAGCAGGTCGCGGCGCGACGGCCGAAGGGACTCGTCGTGGAGATCGCCTCGATCAAGACTCAACTCGACGATCCCCTGCGGCGCGCAGAGAAGGCGGGAATCGCGGTTTCCGCCTTGCACCCGATGTTCGGTCCGGGAAAATCCCCATACGAGCCGCTCACCTTCGTTTTGGCATGCCGACGAGAGGCTGCGAAAGAAAGGGAGCGTATCGAGTCCTTGCTCAGGCATCCGTATACACACCTGATCACCCTGCCCTTCATCGAGCACGATCGCCTGATGGGGTGGCTTCTCGGGCTCGCCCACCTCAACGGCATGCTCTTCGGGGCGGCTCTGACCCGCTCGAATCTCGCACCGCGGGACTTGCGGGCTTGCGCGTCGACGACCTTCAGCAGGCAGGCTTCGTCGGCACTCTCGATTCTCTCCGAAGACCCCGACCTCTACCTCGACATC